>Ga0265297_10004190_pt1 | contig 24105 bp, 26 predicted proteins | sample Munlanlwell13791_FD_192502 | JGI IMG/M metagenome (GOLD analysis project Ga0265297, IMG submission 192502) | Leachate microbial communities from a municipal landfill in Southern Ontario, Canada - Leachate well 137-91 | ecosystem: Engineered > Solid waste > Landfill > Unclassified | place... | reverse complement strand
CGGAAAGAGGGTAGGCTTGCGTCAAAAATTTTCGTTGACAAAAATAGTTATTTTGGGATAATTGTGTGCCTTAGTTCTGGAAGAGAGAACTCTTCACGGAACTAAAATAAAAAAGAAAGAGGTTTTTATCAAATGGATAAAGACAGACAAGCATTAATGAGTGAGTTATATGACAACACCATGAAGGTGTTCAAGGAAGGGGAAATCGTCAAGGGCTCTGTTGTCGCGGTTACGGCCAAGGAAGCCGTCGTCGACATCGGCTTTAAGTCCGAGGGTTTCGTTCCGGTGGAGGAGTTCCGCGTTTCTGATGATTTGAAAATCGGCCAGGAGATTGATGTCTTGATCGAGAAATTAGAGGATGACGATGGCCGGCTCGTTCTTTCAAAATCAAAGGCCGAGCGATTGAAAGGCTGGATCAAGATCGGGGATGGGATGGTTGAAGGCGATGTCGTGGAAGGGCGGATCATTAAGCAAGTCAAGGGCGGATTCATGGTTGATGTTTACGGAGTGGAAGGATTTCTTCCAATGTCCCTTTCTGCCTTCCGGGGTGTTTCCTCTGAAGACATTATGTCGAAATTGTATAATTTTCAAATTGCGAAACTGAATAAACAGCGGCGCAATATGATCCTATCTCGTCGAGATGTGGTCCAGAAGGAGAAGGAAATTGTGCGCGAGAAACTTTGGGGCGAGCTCGAAAAGGGCCAGCGACGAAAAGGGGTCGTGAAGGGGATCACGGATTTTGGCGCGTTTATCGATTTGGGAGGTGTTGATGGTTTGTTGCACATCACCGATATGAGTTGGTCGCGTATCAACCATCCTTCCGAAGTTGTTTCTCTTGGCCAAACTATCGAAGTCTTGATCCTGGATTTCGACAAGGAGAATTCGAAAGTATCCTTGGGCCTTAAACAAATTATTGCCAATCCCTGGGATGATATCTATGCGAAATATCCGACCGCCTCCAGAGTGAAGGGGAAAGTGGTCAACATTATGCCCTACGGCGTATTCGTCGAGATCGATAAAGGCGTTGAAGGGCTGTTGCACTCATCCGAGATTACTTGGCAAAAGAAAATGGTCAATCCTCAAGAGATTTTTTCTGTCGGGGATATGATTGAAGTCCAGATCATTAATGTCGACAAGGATTCTAAGCGTATTTCCCTGAGCATGAAGCAACTGGAGGTCAATCCTTGGCTGGAGGCTGAGAAGAACCTTCCGGTTGGGACAAATGTCAAAGGCGTCGTGAGAGGATTTACTGATTATGGTGCTTTTGTCGAGCTGGAGTCGGGCCTTGAAGGGATGATCCATGTGTCGGATATGTCATGGACCAAAAAAATAAACCATCCTCAAGAGGTCGTGAAAAAAGGACAAGAGCTCGAAGTCGTTGTTCTTGCCGTAGATGGATCTAACCGGAAGATCACCCTGGGTTTAAAGCAGACCAGGCCCAATCCTTGGCCCGAAATAGCCAAAAGATTCCCGATCGACAGCGTTGTCGAAGCAGAAGTTGTCCTGAATTCGAACTTTGGTGTTTTTGTCAGGCTGGAAGACGAGGTTGAGGCATTGGTCTATTCCTCCGAGATCGACAAAGAACAAGCGGTAGCGCTCAAGCCTGGTGAAAAGATTAAGGTGAAGATCATCAAAGTTGATACGGATCAGATGAAGATCGGAGTCAGCACCAGGTTGTCGTGATTTTTTTCGAATTCATTTCGCACAATATATAATTCTCGTCGTCATCCTCCACTATGACGGCCATCTCATGCCATGGAAATCCAAGAGACTATTCAGGCTATAGCGCGCGGAACAGCCGAAATAATCAATATTGAAAGTCTGCGAACCAAGCTTCAAGACAGTCGGGATAAAAAACGCCCTTTGAGGGTCAAGGCGGGGTTTGATCCGACTACGCCGGACATCCACTTGGGGCATGTTGTCCTGCTTAGAAAATTAAGGCAATTTCAGGATTTGGGACATCGGGTTGATCTTTTGATCGGAGACTTCACCGCGCGGATAGGAGATCCTTCCGGACGCGACCAAATGCGTCCTAAAATGGATAAGAAATCGATACTCCGTAACGCCCAAACATATAAATCCCAAGTTTTTAAAATTCTTAATCCCAAGAAAACGAAAGTAGTTTTTAACGGCACATGGCTCGCCAAGATGAATGCGCAGGACATCCTGGAGCTTTCGTCGTATTCGACGGTGGCCCAGATGCTTGCCCGTGCGGATTTTAAGAAACGTTATGAACAGAAGAAAGAAATAAGCATCCTTGAATTTGTTTATCCCCTATTGCAGGGGTATGATTCGGTTTATCTTAAGGCGGACATCGAATTGGGCGGCTCAGATCAGAAGTTTAATCTTTTGATGGGCAGACAATTGCAAGAGGCCTTTGGCCAAGCTCAACAGGTTGTGATTATGATGCCGCTTCTCGAGGGGCTTGATGGCGTGCAGAAAATGAGCAAGTCGCTGGGTAATTATATTGGCGTCACCGAATCGCCCAAAGAGATTTTCGGCAAGGTGATGTCTGTTAGTGACGACTTGATGTTCCGCTACTACGAGTTATTGACGGATATGGATTTGGATGAAGCAAAAAGGCTTCATCCCAAGGAAGCTAAATTAAGATTAGCACAGGAAATCGTTAGGCAATTTCATGATGCGGATGAAGCAAAAAAGAGCCGTGTAGAGTTTGAGCAGGTTTTCAGCCAGGGGCAGGTCCCCGTGGACATGGAGACATATTATTTTGATAATACTAATAAAGAGTATTTTGTTGATGTCATTATTAAAATGAATTTAGCCAGCTCCAAGAATGAAATCAGGCGGCTCCTCCGGCAAGGGGCTGTCACTTTTGAGGGACAGAGGATCGACAGCGAACATTGGGAAATCCAAGAGGGTGTCCTGAAGATAGGGAAAAGAAGGTTCTTAAGGTTTTCCCCGTCTCCTCAGAGAAATCCATAACCTTAATATCCTGAGTAAATTAGATTTCTAACGAAGAGAATAAAATACTTGACAAAAATATTTTTGTTGGGTATACTTCATCTTCATTATTCTTGGGCATCGTTTGTTACCGCCCCTGTAGCTCAGCCGGTAGAGCACGTCCTTGGTAAGGACGGGGTCACCGGTTCAATTCCGGTCGGGGGCTTATTAAATAGCGAAAAGAAAATCTAGCAATGCGTGAAAAAATCCAATTTGAATGTACGACTTGTCGTCGGCATAATTATAGCAGCACCAAAGATAAGAAAAAACATCCTGATCGGTTGGAGCTCAAGAAGTACTGCCGGTTTTGTCGGAAGCACACTATTCACCGTGAATTAAAGAAATAAAATATTAAAATCCACATCAATATAATGGCGTGAGCAAAAGGCTCGACAGCATCTTAATAGGCCTGTAGCTCTAACTGGTAGAGCAACGGTCTCCAAAACCGTGGGTTGTAGGTTCGAATCCTACCAGGCCTGTAGAAAAAGTGATGATTAAAAAAATCAGAAAATTTGTAACGGAAGTTATCCTCGAACTCAAAAAAGTTTCGTGGTCAACCAAGAAAGAGCTTATCGATTCGACATGGATTGTTTTCTTGAGCACATTTTTCTTAGGGATCTTTATTGCGGCAACCGATTTTGTTCTTTCAAAACTATTAGAACTGATAATCCGATAAGATGACTATGTCTATGAAATGGTACGTTGTTCATACGCAAACAGGTGCGGAAGAAAAGGCCAGAGCCGGCCTTGAGAGCAAGATTGCTGCGACGAATCTAAAGAAATATGTAAAAGAGATCGTTGTCCCAACCGAACAGATTTCTGAAATCCGCGGAGGAAAAAAAAGGATCACTTCTCGTAAATTCTTTCCTGGGTATATTCTTATTAATATGGAGATGAATGAGGAAAGTTGGTATCTGGTTAAAAGCACGCCAGGTATCACGGGGTTTATTGGGCCAGGGAGAAGCCCTGCGCCGCTTACGGAAGACGAAGTTAATAATATTGTTCAGCGTACTCAAGATACCGAAACTAAACCAAGCCCGAAAATTGTTTTTGATATCGGCGAGCCAATAAGAATTTCCCAAGGGCCATTCGCGAATTTTAACGGTTCCGTGATGGAAGTATATCCCGACCGGGGAAAGTTGAAGGTGAGTGTTTCAATCTTTGGCCGTTCGACTTTGGTGGAATTGGAATATTGGCAAGTGGAGAAATTATAACATGGCAAAAGAAGCTGTTGCACAAATAAAATTATATGTACCGGCCGGACAGGCTAATCCCGCGCCGCCGGTTGGTCCTGCCTTGGGTCAGCATGGCGTGAATATCATGTCCTTCTGTAAGGCCTTTAATGAAAGAACAAAAGGCCGAGAGGGTCTCATCCTTCCTGCGGTTATCACGGTTTATAAAGATAAATCGTTTGATTTTATTATTAAGACACCGCCGAGCTCAGTGCTTATCAAGAAGGCGGCTAATTTGGCCAAGGCCTCCGGTCAGGCTGGTAAAGAAAAGATCGCCACTCTGAACAGGCAACAGATCCAGGAGATTGCCAAGACGAAGTTAGAGGATCTCAATACCGCCGATATTAAGGAAGCTATTAAGATCATTGAGGGAACAGCCCGCAGTATGGGGATAGAAGTCGTTGACTAAAGTGTTTTGTTGAAATAATCCTGAGGATAGATAAATGGCACGCGTAACGAAAAGAACAAAAGACGCAGTAAAGTTGATAGACAAGGCCAAGGTTTATACGCTTGAAGAGGCCTTGGATAATTTAGCCAAATTTCCCAAGGTCAAATTTGATGAAACGGTTGAATTGCATTTTCATCTTAACGTTGATCCGAAGAGTACGGATCAGGTTATCCGGGGGACGGTTATTTTGCCGCACGGTTTAGGGAAGAAAATTAGGATTGTGGTATTCGCCAAAGGAGAACAGGTCCAGGCCGCTAAAGATTGCGGAGTCGATTATGTTGGGGCTCAGGACCTGATTGAAAAGATCTCGAACGGTTTTCTCGATTTTGATTGTGTCATCGCTACGCCGGATATGATGCGTGATATCAGTAAATTAGGACGAGTTTTAGGGCCCAGAGGTCTGATGCCTTCACCGAAGTCCGGGACGGTCACGAATGATGTGGCCCGCGCCATTAAAGAAGTGAATGCCGGAAAGATTGAATTCAAATCGGATAAACAGGCTGGTATCCATGTGGGGATCGGGAAAAGGTCATTTTCGCAAGAGCAATTATTAAAGAATGCCAAGCATTTGATTGATGCTATTTCGCACGTTAAGCCCGGTTCGATTAAGGGAAGTTTCATCAAGAGCCTTTATTTGTCCTCAACAATGGGGCCAGGCATGAGGATCGCGATATGATTACGATAGGAAAAATGTTCCGCGATAATTTGATTAAGCAAGTCAAAGAGGGCGTTTCGAACCACGAAAATGTTTTTCTTTTAAGCTACAGCCGCGTCTCGAGTAACAAGATGAGCATTTTGCGTAAAGATTTGAAGAAGGTGGGGGCCAAGATATATTCCACAAGGAACACCATAACGCAGCTGGCTTTTAAGGAATTGAAACGGGATCAGTTGGCCGAAAGAGTGGAAGGGCAGACGATCATTGTCTGGAGCAATTCTGATGCGGTGGAGATTTCGAAGATTTTAGTGAAATTCGCGAAGGATTTTGAGAGCGTTAAGATCGGTGGCGGTTTGCTTAAGGATCGGGTGCTAGAAAAAGAGGATGTCGGTTCTTTGGCGGAATTGCCCAGCAGAGAGGTTCTCTTGTCGACATTATTGTCGACTATATTAGCACCGGTAACCAGATTGGCGGGTGCCTTAAATGCTAAATCGCGTGATTTGCTGTCCATATTAAAACAATTGAGCGAAAAAAAGGGAGGTAGTTGAGATGTCAGAAAATACGGTGTTAGAAAAAAAAGAAAGCAAACAGCTTTCGCCGAAGTTGGAAGAGGTGGCTAAAACCATTGAAGGGCTAACCGCTCTTGAATTATCGGAGTTAGTCAAGGGCCTTGAGGACAGGCTCGGGATTCAAGCAGCTGCCCCTATGGCGGCCGGAATGTTTATGGGTGGTGCTCCGGCAGCGGGTGGCGCGGCCCCAGCCCAAGAAGAGAAGACGGCCTTTGATGTCATTCTCAAAGAAGTCGGGGCTAACAAGATCGCCGTTATTAAGGAAGTCAGAAGCGCAACCAGCCTCGGCCTCAAAGAGGCAAAGGATCTGGTCGAAGCTGCCCCTAAAGCGGTCAAGCAGGATGCAACGAAAGAAGAAGCTGAAGATTTAAAGAAAAAGCTCGAAGCAGCCGGCGCTAAAGTAGAGTTGAAATAAGTTCATTTATTCGAGATCTTTGTGGAAGGTCTGTGAAACCATAAGATTTCCAGGTCATTTTGAAACCCAAGAGATTGGATGAATATGACAAAAATAAAGATTAAAGACTTTGCTAAAGTCCACGATATTTTTGAATTGCCTCAACTGTTGGATATTCAAACTAAGTCGTATGAGGACTTCTTGCAAAGAGAAACGACTTCCGATAAGCGTAAAGATCAAGGGCTGGAAGAGGTTTTCCGTGAGGTTTTCCCTTTGGAAAGCTATGATGGGCAGATCAGGTTAGAGTATATTGATTTTTATCTTGGCAAAGAGAAATATCCGGCCCTGGAGTGCCAACGTCGCGGTATGACCTATGCTGCTCCGCTCAAGGTCAAGTTGCGCTTAATTACTCCCGTCGATATTAAAGAGCAGGAAGTTTATTTTGGTGATTTTCCCCTGATGACTATTAACGGAACATTTATCATCAATGGGGATGAACGCGTTGTTGTCTCCCAGATTCAGCGGCCGCCAGGGGTTTCTTTCGAGGAAGAGTTGCATCCGACGGGGAAAAGTATTTATCACGGGCGAATCATTCCGTCCCGAGGCGCTTGGTTTGAAATTAAATATGACCTGAATGATGTCTTGCTGGCCTATATTGATCGCCGGAGAAATTTCCCAGCGACCCAGATCCTTCGGATCATGGGCCTTTCTTCCAATGAAGATATCCAGAAGATGATGGGTGATCATTATGAGAAAATCAAGCAGACCTTAGAAAAGGATCACACCCATAATAAAGAGGAAGCCCTAATCGATTTTTATAAAAAGATGCGGCCTACGGAACCGGCAACGGTTGATGTCGCTGAGGCGCTGTTTTTGAGATTATTTTTTGATCCCAAGAGATATGATTTGAGTAAGGTGGGTAGGCATATTATTAATCGCAAACTGGGAACGAGCGTCCCCTTGGAGAATCGTGTCCTGGATGTTGCGATGGTCGTTGAGGTTATCAGATATCTTATCGGTTTGCGAGAGGGCAGAGGCGAGACGGATGATATTGATCATCTTGGCAATAGACGGATTAAGACTGTCGGTGAGCTGATCCAGAATCAAGTCCGCATCGGCTTATCTCGTCTTGAAAGATCTATTAAAGAGCGTCTGGTCGTTATGAGCAATTTTGACAATCTAACCGCTCATCATTTAATCAATTCAAGATTATTCTCCAATCAAATCCAAGATTTTTTTGCGCGAAGTCAATTATCACAATTCATGGATCAGGTCAACCCGTTGTCAGAGATGACGCACAAACGAAGGCTCAGTGCGCTCGGACCTGGCGGCTTATCCCGTGAGCGGGCCGGCTTTGAGGTCCGGGATGTCCATCCGACCCACTATGGACGTGTTTGTCCGATTGAAACGCCGGAAGGGCCGAACATCGGTTTGATATCCTCCCTAACGACTTGTGCCCGGGTCAACGATTTGGGATTTATTGAAACACCTTACCGCAAGGTTGTCGATGGGCGGGTGACCAAAAAGATAGAATACTTGACCGCGGACATTGATCAAACGAAATATATTGCTCAGGCTAACGCGCCGATAGACAAAGATGGTTGTTTTTTGGAAAAAGAGATTGTCTGTCGGTATAAAACAGATTTCCCCAAGGTTAGACCCGAAAAGATTGAATATATGGATGTGTCACCCAAGCAGCTTGTCTCGGTGGCTACGGCCTTGATCCCGTTTCTGGAGCATGATGACGCTAACCGGGCTTTGATGGGTTCTAACATGCAACGACAAGCCGTTCCCTTGATGGTCACTGAAATCCCCTATGTCGGAACCGGGATGGAAGAGAAGGTGGCCAGGGATTCCGGAGTTGTTGTCGTCGCCCGGGAATCCGGGAAGGTTAATAAGGTCGATGCCCGGGAGATTGTCGTCGGCAAGACAGCTTATGCTCTAAAGAATTTCTTAAGATCAAATGCCAATACCTGTGTTCATCAAACTCCTTTAGTGAAAGTCGGGGACCATGTCGAAGCGGGACAGATCATTGCTGATGGGATGGGGACGAAAGGCGGCCGATTGGCCCTCGGGCAGAATGTCTTAGCGGCCTTTATGCCTTGGAGGGGATATAATTTTGAAGATGCGATTTTGATTAACCAGAGGATCGTCCGTGAGGATAAATTTACCTCTATCCATATCGAAAAATTCGAAGTTGAGGCCAGGGAGACAAGGCTGGGCAATGAAGAGATCACGCGAGACATCCCGAATGTTGGCGAAGAGGCCTTGCGAAATTTGGGCGAAGATGGCGTTATCCGTATCGGGGCGGAAGTGAAGGCCGGTGATATACTTGTCGGCAAAGTTACTCCGAAGAGCGAAAAAGAACTTTCTCCGGAAGAAAGATTGTTAAGGGCCATCTTCGGCGAAAAGGCGGCGGATATCCGCGACACTTCGTTGACTCTTCCTCCGGGCATTGAAGGGGTTATCGTTAATGTTGAGGTTTTTCAGAAAAACGAGAGGGGCAGGAAATCCAAGACGGATAAGGTCAAGGAACAAGAGGCCATTGAGAAAATAAAGGAATATTATAAGCAGGAAATTGATTATATAGAGGTGGAGAAAGAGAACAGGCTCAGCAAACTTTTGGGGGTTACCAAAAAGAAGTTAAGCAACCTGGATCTGGATAATCTTCCGGAAGATTCAGAAGCGCATGAGTTGCTTTCTCTCTATAGCGATAAAATTAGTGAATTGCAGCAAGAAGAGATTCAAGAGATTGAAAGAGTCAAAAAAGGCGATGAATTGCCGGCGGGTGTTCTCAAAAGGGTCACGGTTTTTGTGGCGACAAAAAGAAAGATCTCCGAGGGAGATAAAATGGCTGGCCGTCATGGGAACAAGGGTATTGTCTCTCGAATTTTACCGGAAGAAGATATGCCTTTCCTAGCCGATGGGACACCGGTTGATATTATTTTGAATCCCTTGGGAGTGCCGTCGCGTATGAACGTCGGACAACTCTTGGAAACCCATCTGGGATGGGCCGCTCATGCTTTAGGTTTTCATGCCGAATCTCCCGTTTTTAATGGGGCGACCGAGGAAGAAATAAGATCTTTATTAAAAGAAGCAAACTTGCCGGAAGCTGGAAAAACAGTTGTTTATGATGGATTTACCGGAGAACCTTTTGACCAAAAAGTGACAGTCGGTCATATTTATATGATGAAACTCAATCATTTGGTCGATGAGAAGATCCACGCCCGCTCGATAGGCCCTTATTCATTGGTCACTCAGCAACCTTTGGGTGGTAAGGCACATTTCGGCGGACAGCGTTTTGGGGAAATGGAAGTTTGGGCCTTAGAGGCTTATGGAGCGGCTTATGCTCTGCAAGAGATGCTTACGGTGAAAAGTGATGATGTTACCGGGCGAAGTCGTATTTATGAAGCGATTGTTAAAGGTGAACAAAAATTAACCCCGGGCACGCCTGAATCGTTCAATGTTTTGGTTAAAGAGTTGCAAGGACTGTGCCTGGATATAAAGTTAGAAAAAGCCAATCCTGAACCTGTCAAGGAAGAAGAAAGGCAAAATGGTTAATCAAAAACACGAGATTGAGGATAGAGACAAGATTTCTATCAAGATCGCTTCTCCGGAGGTCATCCGCTCTTGGTCCAATGGCGTGGTCAAGAAGGCCGAGACACTGAACTATAGGACTCTGAAGCCGGAAAAGGATGGTTTGTTCTGCGAGAAGATATTCGGCCCCGTGAGGGACTGGGAGTGTAATTGCGGAAAATATAAGGGAATAAAATTTAAGGGGATCAAGTGTGATCGTTGCGGTGTCTTGATCACGCGTTCTTCCGTTCGTCGAGAGAGGATGGGGCATATTGAACTCGCCTGCCCGGTTACGCACATTTGGTTTTATAAAGCTGTTCCCAGCCGTTTAGCTGCCCTGCTTCAGATAAGCCTGCGATCGCTTGAGAAGTTGATTTATTACGAGGAATATATCGTCATTGATCCGGGGGAGACTCCGCTGAAGAAAAAACAATTCTTGACTGAGGACGATCATCAAGAAGCCGTGGTGAAATACGGAGGCGCTTTCAAGGCCAAGATTGGCGCGGAAGCGGTGAAAGATCTTCTGAAAGAAATCGACTTGAGCGTCCTTTGCAAAAAGATGCGAAAAGATCTCGATGAGGCGACGCCCAACGGAACGAATGCCAAGAAGATCGCGAAGATGCTGAAAATTGTTGAAGATTTCAAGGGCTCGGGGAACATGACTGAGTGGATGGTCCTGGATGTCTTACCTGTTATTCCTCCCGATCTCCGGCCGCTGGTCCCATTGGAAGGCGGGCGTTTTGCCACCTCAGATCTGAATGATTTGTATCGTCGGGTTATTAACCGCAATAACCGTCTGAAAAAATTGATTGATTTGAAAGCTCCGGAAATCATTATCCGTAATGAGAAGCGTATGCTGCAGGAAGCTGTGGATGCGCTTTTTGATAATGGCCGACATGGCCGCCCGGTGTTGGGGTCCGGCAACAGACCGTTGAAATCTTTGTCAGATATGCTTAAGGGCAAGCAGGGAAGATTCCGCATGAATTTATTGGGGAAACGCGTTGATTATTCCGGGCGATCGGTTATCGTGGTTGGGCCGAATTTGAGATTGCATCAATGCGGTTTGCCGAAGAAGATGGCCTTGGAATTATTTGAGCCTTTTATTATTCGCCGTTTGCGCGAAAAAGGATTTGTCCATACGATTAAAGGCGCGAAACGGATGGTCGAGAAGGCAAAGACCGAAGTGTGGGATATCCTTGATGAGGTTATCAAGGATCACCCGATCATGCTGAATCGTGCCCCGACCTTGCATCGTTTGAGCATTCAGGCCTTCCAGCCCGTATTGGTGGAGGGGAAGGCTATCAAGCTGCATCCCTTGGTTTGTTCGGCTTTTAACGCTGATTTCGACGGAGACCAAATGGCGGTGCATATTCCGCTTTCCTTGGAGGCGCAAATCGAATGCCGTTTGTTGCTGTTATCGATCAATAATATTTTTTCGCCAGCGGATGGCCGGCCGATTATATCTCCTACACAGGATGTGGTTTTGGGGCTTTTCTATTTGACCAAAGACAAGGTTGCTGAGACAGAGAACAATCGTATTTTCCGCGCGATTGATGAGGTCATGATCGCTTATAATGATGGCCTATTGAATTTGCATGAGAGGATTAAGCTCAGGCTGGAAGAGAAGATCTGGGGCGAGGAAAAACCTTCATTGATCATTTCTCAGGTCGAAGCTCTAAGGGAAAGTGAAGCAAAAAAAGTTGTTCCGGAGAGCGAACCCAAGAGAATGTCCATCGTTGAAACAACCGTGGGGCGGGTGATTGTCAATCAGCTCCTGCCGAAAGATTTCGGTTTTGTTAATGAGACCTTCGATAAGAAGAAGGTGGGCGCGGTTATCTCAGATTGTTTCAAGAGATTTGGTCAGAACAGAACGATTCAACTGTTGGACGATCTTAAAGAGCTTGGTTTTAATCAGGCGACTTTGGCCGGCATTTCGATATCGATTTCTGATTTGATTATCCCGAAAGAAAAAGAGAAATTTATCCGGGATGCCAAGCAAGAGGTCGTAAAAGTTGAAGACCAATATCGTAAAGGGATTATTACCGGACGAGAACGATATAATAAAGTCATTGATATTTGGACACATACGACAGAAGCATTATCCGATTTTCTTTTCAAGCAGATGGATGTGTTTAACCCCGTGTTCATTATGGCGGATTCGGGCGCTCGTGGTTCTCGTCTTCAGATTCGCCAGCTTTCGGGTATGCGGGGTTTGATGGCTAAACCGTCGGGCGAGATCATTGAGAATCCTATTACGGCAAGTTTTCGCGAAGGGCTAACCGTCCTAGAGTATTTTATCTCCACGCATGGTGCTCGCAAGGGTTTGGCGGACACGGCCCTTAAGACAGCCGATGCGGGGTATCTCACGCGGCGCTTGGTCGATGTGGCCCAAGAGATTGTGGTGACCGAGCCCGATTGCGGGACTTTGAATGGAATTACTGTTTCCGCTATCGTAGAAGGGGATGAGCTGGTGGTAAGTTTGAAAGAGCGAATCATCGGCCGAGTCGCTCTCGATACTATTGTCGACGTCATAACGGATGAGAGGGTCGTTGAAGCTGGCGAGGAAATAACGAAAGAAAAAGCCGAGATTATTGAACATTTGGGAATTGAGAAGGTTCGTATCCGTAGCGTGTTAACCTGCGAGGCTGAGAGGGGCGTCTGTATTAAGTGTTATGGGAGAAATATGGCCACTCAGCGTTTGGTTGAAATCGGAGAGGCGGTTGGAACGATCGCGGCGCAAAGCATCGGCGAACCGGGGACCCAGTTAACTATGAGGACGTTCCACATCGGTGGTACGGCGAGCCGCACTATTGAGCAATCCTTTTATCGTTCGAAAAATCGCGGTGTTATTAAATATCATCAGTTGCGAGTTGTGGAAAAGGGAGGCGAATTTATTGTTTTGAACCGCAATGGCGTCATTAGTATCAATGATGAGTTTGGGCGAGAATATGAACGCTATCCCTTGCCTCAAGGGGCGGTCATTAAATATTCGGATGGAGCATTAATTAATAAAGAGGAAGTCTTTGTCCGTTGGGATCCCTACACGGTTCCGATCATCACCGAAGTCAAGGGGGTTGTGAATTACGAAGACATCAAGGAAGGGGTCACGGTTCAAGAGGAACAGAATATTGTCTCGGGTATCACCGAACGCGTTGTGGTTGAGCACAAGCAAGATTATCATCCGCAGATTATTATCACAGATGACAAAAAAGAAATCGTTGGGATTTATTCCATACCCGTCGGTGCGCATATCCTTGTGAAAGATAAACAACAAGTTAAAGCCGGTGAATTGATTTCCAAGATCCCTCGGGGTGTTGGTAAGACGCGTGATATTACCGGTGGTTTGCCGAGGGTGGCCGAGTTGTTCGAGGCGAGACGTCCTAAGGATCCGGCGGTCATTAGTGAAATAGATGGTTTTGTTGAATTCAGCGAAGACAAAAAGGGGAGACGTACGATCATTATTAAAAGCTCGACGGGGATGGCGAAAGAGTATCTGATCCCTCACGGCAAACATCCCAATGTTTATAAAGGGGACAAGGTTTTTGCTGGGCAACAATTAACGGAAGGGCCGGTCGTCCCTCAGGATATTCTAAGGGTCTGCGGAGACAAGGTTTTACAAGAATATTTATTGAACGAGGTGCAGGAAGTTTACAGATTGCAAGGAGTCCGCATCAATGATAAACATATTGAACTGATTATTTCTCAGATGCTTAAGAAGGTGAGGATTGAAGATTCCGGGGATACAAGTTTTCTCCTCGGAGAACAGGTGAATCGTGTCGCTTTTAATAAAGCTAATCAGGAGGCCTTGAAGAAGAAAGGCAAGCCAGCACAGGGAACGCCTCTCTTGTTAGGGATCACTAAGGTTTCGCTCACGACGGAAAGTTTTATTTCTGCCGCGAGTTTCCAGGAGACAACGCGAGTCTTGACAGAGGCAGCGGCTTCTGGTAAAGTAGACCTTTTGCGCGGACTTAAAGAGAATGTTATTGTAGGTCATTTGATCCCGGCGGGAACTGGTCTGTACAAAAAGAATGAAATTGAAATGGTGAAATATGCCGACGATACAACAACTCATACGCAAGAGAAGATCGAAGAAAAAGCAGAAAAGTAAATCGCCTGCTTTGACGAATTGCCCGCAGAGGCGGGGCGTTTGTCTTCAGGTGAAAACTATGACGCCGAAAAAACCTAACTCGGCTCTGCGCAAGATTGCCAGAGTTCGGTTGTCGAATAAAATGGAAGTCACTTCCTATATCCCCGGGGAAGGTCATAACCTGCAGGAGCACTCTATCGTGCTGGTCAGGGGAGGCAGGGTGAAAGATTTGCCGGGAGTTCGATATCATATCGTCAGAGGAACGTTGGATACCGCCGGAGTTAGTAAGAGGAAAAAATCACGCTCAAAATATGGCACTAAGCGAGACGAAAAATGAGACGACACAAAGCAGAAGTGCGAGAAGTATTGCCAGACCCGAAATATAATAGCCCTTTGGTTGCCAGGTTTATTAATGTTGTTATGACCAAAGGGAAGAAAACCACGGCCGAGAAGATCGTTTATGGCGCTTTGGATATTCTGCAGAAAAAAGTATTAGAAGAGAGCCCGTTAAATGTCTTTAATAAAGCTTTAGAAAATGTACGTCCGAAGGTTGAGCTTAAGCCCAGAAGGGTCGGCGGGGCCACTTATCAGATCCCGATCGAAGTTAATGTGCAAAGAGGGAATTCTTTGGCTATGCGCTGGGTCAGGGATTTTGCCCGGAACAAAAAAGGCAAGGCCATGACGGTAAAGCTGGCGGATGAGTTGATGAGCGCTTATAAAAAAGAGGGACCGGCTATTAAAAAACGGGACGAAATGCACAAGATGGCGGAAGCCAATAAGGCTTTTGCTCATTTAAGGTGGTAATATGGCAACGAATACACCATTAAAAGATGTCAGGAATATAGGGATCATCGCTCATATTGACGCGGGTAAGACCACGACAACGGAGCGGATCTTGTTTTATTCCGGGGTTATCCATAAACTGGGAACTGTAGACGAGGGTAATGCGACGATGGATTGGATGGAGCAGGAACAGGAGAGGGGCATCACGATAACCGCGGCGAGTACGACCATTTTTTGGAAAACCAAAAAGATCAACATTATTGATACACCCGGCCATGTGGATTTTACCGTTGAGGTGGAGCGTTCTCTGAGGGTCCTTGATGGAGCTGTTGTCGTTTTGTGCGCGACAAGCGGGGTACAATCTCAATCCGAAACCGTATGGAGACAGGCCGACCGGTATAAGGTCCCGCGAATTGCCTTTATCAATAAAATTGATAGGATGGGGGCTAATTTTGACCGGGTTCTGGATGAAATATATGAGCGTCTGGGAGCCAACGCAGTAGCGATTGGATTCCCGGATGGGACTGAAAATAATTTTCACGGGATAATTGATCTTATCAATCAACAGTATGTAACCTATAAAGATGCCGAAGGCTTGGAACTCGAACGGCAGGATATTCCGGAACATTTGAAGGCTAAGGCTAAGCAATATCGGCATACATTAATGGAAAAACTTGCGGATACCGATGATGTTATCATGGAGAAATTTCTGGAAGAAAAAGAAATCTCGATGGAAGAAATAAAAGCGGCTATGCGTCGTGGTGTTATTGCGAATAAGATTCTTCCGGTTTTAGTGGGCACGGCTTTAAGAAACAAAGGGGTGCAATTATTGTTGGATGCCATTTGCGACTATCTTCCGTCACCTTTGGATGTCCCTCCGGTAAAAGGGATAGATCCTAAAACGGAAGAGCATGTCGAGAGAGAGTCTTCTGCGTCCGCGCCACTGAGTGCCTTGGTTTTTAAGATCGCTTCCGATCCTTACGTCGGGAAACTTTTTTATACGAGGATTTATTCGGGCCGGTTGACCGCAGGGGAAACAGTCTATAATAGTTCGGCTCGATTAAAGGAACGGATTTCCAAACTGCTTGTCATGCATGCCAATAAACAAGAGATTGTCTCATCTGCCGAGGCAGGTGAGATAGTCGCTTTAGTGGGGCTTAAGGATACGAAATCAGGTGATTCGCTCTGTCGGGAGGATTCTCAGATTATTATTGAAAGCATGAAGGTCCCGGAGCCGGTTGTTTCGATGGCTATCGAACCGAAATCAAAAGCGGACCAAGACAAGCTGGGGCTGGTTTTGCGAAAATTTCTTGATGAAGATCCTTCTCTGCGGGTTCAATATGATCATGAAACAGCTCAAACGATAATCTCCGGGATGGGCGAGTTGCACTTGGAAATTATCATTGATCGTATGAAACGGGAGCATAATCTTGAGACGAATATCGGACGGCCGGAGGTTGCTTACAAGGAATCGATAAAACAAAAAGTCACCGGGGTGACGGGAAAATATATCTCTCAAACAGGCGGTCGGGGCCAATATGGCCATGTCGTTATTGATGTTGAGCCTAGCGAAGAGCATGGTAAAGGCGTGACTTTTGTTAACAAAATCCGCGGGGGTTCTGTCCCACGCGAGTTCTTTAAGCCAATTGAGCAGGGGATTCGCACACAGGCGTTAACCGGCGTGCTGGCGGGATATCCGGTGACGGACATTACTGTTACGTTGGTGGACGGTTCTTTCCATGAAGTTGATTCCAGTGAATTGGCCTTCCAGCTGGCTGCGAAGATTGCGTTGCGAGATGGCTTGAAGAAAGCTAAGCCGGTTTTTCAGGAGCCCATTATGGATCTCGAGTGCATGGTCCCGGAGGAGTTTATGGGATCAGTGATCGGCGATCTCAATACCCGACGGGCAAAGATTGTCAATTTGGGAACGAGGGGGAAGTTAAAAACTGCGCGCTGCGAAGTTCCTCTCGCTGAAATGTTCAATTATGCCAATGCTCTCCGTTCTTTGACTCAAGGCCGAGCCGCTTTTTCGATGGAACCAGCTTTCTACGCGGAAGCACCACAGTACATTACCGATAAGATTATTGGCTCAAGGGCGGAGGCTTCAAATAAAAAGTCAGGTTAATTATGGACAGAAGGAATTTCAAAACAAATAGAGGAGGAAAATAACATGGCTAAGGAAAAATTTTTAAGGAATAAGCCACATTTGAACATTGGAACGATCGGGCACGTTGACCACGGGAAGACCACGTTGAGTTCTGCGATCACGATAGTTTTAGCGAAAAAAGGATTAGCGTCAGCTCGAACTTATGATTCAATTGATAATGCTCCCGAGGAAAAAGAGCGGGGCGTTACAATCAATATCGCTCATATTGAATATGAGACCGAGAAAAGGCATTATGCTCACATCGATTGCCCGGGCCACGCTGACTATATTAAAAACATGATTACCGGCGCGGCGCAAATGGACGGCGCTATTTTGGTGGTTTCTGCGGCTGATGGCGCTATGCCTCAAACCAGAGAGCATATTCTTTTGGCTCGCCAAGTTAATGTCCCTTCCATAGTTGTTTTCCTGAATAAATGCGATCAAGTTGAAGACAAAGAGCTTTTGGATTTAGTCGAGTTAGAAATCCGAGATCTTTTAACAAAATATAAATTTGACGGCGACAAAACTCCCATTATTAAGGGAAGCGCTTTAGATGCCCTCAATCATCCCGATGATGCGGCTAAAACTCAACCGATCTTAGATTTAATGAAAGCGGTCGATGAACATATCGTTCAACCGCAGCGCGATCTGGATAAACCGTTCTCCATGGCCGTTGAAGACGTCTTTTCGATCTCCGGGCGAGGAACGGTGGCTACCGGGCGTATTGAGAGAGGGAGGGTTAAGGTGGGTGAGGAAGTCGACGTCGTTGGGTTACGTCCTCAGGTTTCTAAGACGGTCGTTACGGGGGTTGAGATGTTTCGTAAGGAATTGGACGAAGGCCAAGCGGGTGATAACGTCGGTCTTCTTTTGCGAGGCGTGGAAAAAGATGATATTGAGCGCGGGATGGTCTTGGCCAAGCCAGGTTCCATTACGCCCCACACCCATTTTAAAGCCCGGGTTTATGTTTTGACAAAAGAAGAGGGCGGCCGTCATACACCGTTCTTTAAGGGTTATCGTCCTCAGTTTTATTTCAGGACAACGGATGTTACTGGCAGTGCCAATTTACCTGCGGGTGTTGAGATGTGTATGCCCGGGGATAACGTTGAGCTGGAAATTGAATTAATAACACCGGTTGCTATGGAAAAAGAATTACGCTTTGCTATTCGTGAAGGCGGTCGAACCGTTGGCGCGGGTGTTATTTCTGAAGTTATAAAATAAGCGGCAATAGGGCTTTGGGAGAGAAATCTTCTGAAGCTGTTAAGGAAAGTTAAGTGATTATGCAAAAGATACGTATTAAATTAAAAGCGTATGATCATCGTTTAATTGATCAGTCAACCCAGGAGATCGTGGATACGGCTATCCGGACCGGCGCGAAGGTTGCTGGCCCGATACCGTTGCCCACCAAAAAGGAATTATACACGGTCCTGAGATCTCCGGTAATCGACAAGAAGTCAAGAGAACAGTTTATGCTGGCAACGCACAAACGTCTCATTGATCTGTTCGAGCCAACTGCCAAAACGGTAGAGGCATTGAGAAAGCTCAATTTGCCGGCCGGCGTCGACGTAGAAATAAAACAATAAGCGTAGAAAAATTATGGCTAGCGGACTACTCGGTAAAAAAATTGGAATGACTCAAATATTCGACACGGAGGGGAATATTGTCCCGGTCACTGTCGTTGAGACCGGCCCTTGCGTTGTCTTGGAGGTCCTTGCTGCGCCTGCCCGGAAAATAAAGTTGGGCTTTGAGCCTATAAAGGAAACACGGCTGACAAAACCGGAATCGGGTTTTTTTAAGAAGATAGGAGTTTCTCCTTTACGTTATATAAGAGAATTCGGTTTGAAGGATACCCAAGAATATAAAATCGGACAGGAGATCAAGGCGGATCTATTCAAGGCTGGTGATTTTGTGGATGTTTCCGCGGTTTCGATCGGTAAGGGTTTCCAGGGCGGGATGAAAAGATGGAATTGGTCCGGCGGTCCGGGCACTCATGGCTCCATGCATCACCGCAGAGTGGGGTCAATTGGATCCAGCGCCGATCCTTCGCGAACTTTTCGCGGAAGGCATATGCCGGGGCATATGGGATCTCAGAAAGTGACAGTCCAGGGTTTACGCGTCATGCTGGTTGATGTAGAGAACAATCTTATATTATTAAAAGGTGGCGTGCCCGGAGCGAGGAAATCACTTCTAAATATTACCTTATCTAAGAAGAGAGCATTTAAATCGCTGGAAGAAAAGAAAGCCACGCACATTGTGAAACGTAATCCAATGAAGCAAAGCAAGGCTAAGGCAAAAGGTAAAACCTAAGATGGCGAAATTATCGATTTATGATATGGATGGTAAAGAGGTTGAGGCCATGGACCTCCCTGAGAATATTTTTAGGCCTCATGTTAATGAGGCGGTCGTTTATCAGGCCGTTTTGAAATACCGGGCCTCGTTGCGGCAAGGGAACGCGTCAACCAAAGAAAGAGGCGCGGTTTCCGGCGGCGGGAAAAAACCATTCCGTCAGAAGGGGACAGGAGAAGCCCGAGCGGGATCGAATCGATCTCCCCTATGGAGAGGTGGCGGTGATATTTTTGGGCCAGAACCGCGGGATTTTAGCTACACGATTCCGAAAAAAATTAAACGGGCGGCCTTGCGTGAGACGATCAATGCAAAATATATATCAAAAGATCTATGTTGTGTCAGTGAATTTAAGGGCAAGTTTTCAAAGACCAAGGAGTTTGCCAAAGTCTTGTCGAAGCTAAAGTTGCAAGGGAAGACGCTGGCCTTGTTGGACGATGCAGACGAAAGCGTCATCCGGGTCTCGCGCAATATTCCTTTTTTCAATATCATGCGGTCGGTGGATGTTAACGCGTACGATGTTTTAAAAAACAAAAAAATTTTAATCACAAAGTCAACATTTCAGAGTTTGCTTAAACGCTTAAAATAAACATAGGAATTCTTTAATTAAGGGTGTTTTAATATACAATGATTACTTCTTACGACGTTATAAGAACATTGATTCGGACGGAAAAGGGATCTTCTCTGGAGCCGCAGCGAAAATATCTTTTTCAGGTTGGTCGTGGCGCGAATAAAATTCAAATCAAGAAGGCCGTGGAAGAGCTTTATAACGTAAAAGTTCAAGACGTCAATACGTCGATTTGCGCCGGTAAAAGCAAAAGGGTCCGTCAAGAGTCCGGGTATACCAGCGATTGGAAGAAGGCTGTCGTGACACTTAAAGAAGGCTCCAAAATAGATTTAACTTAGCGAGGTTTATTAAAGTGGGAATCAAACGTTTTAGACCAACAACGAGCAGTTTAAGGCACACGGTGATTTCGGATTTTAGTGAGCTAACGAAAAGGACTCCGGAAAAATCTTTGCTTAAACCATTAAAAAGCTCCGGTGGACGTAATTCATACGGGCGTGTTTCTATGAGGCATCGTGGCGGCGGGCATAAACGGATGTATCGGATGGTTGATTTTAAGCGCGAACGATTTGATCAGGAAGCGCAGGTCTTGGCGATAGAATACGACCCGGTGCGTTCAGCTCGGATCGCTTTGATTCAGTATCCCGATGGGACCAAGTCTTATATCCTGGCCCCCCTGGAGTTAAAAATTAACGATAAGGTTGTCAGCACGCTCGGGGGAGAAGCAGAGATCAGGGCGGGGAATTGTTTGCCCATTAGTAAAATTCCTCTAGGGACTGCTGTTCATAACGTTGAATTAGAGCCTGGAAAGGGAGGCCAAATCGTAAGATCTGCTGGGGCTTCGGCTCAGATTGTGGCCAAAGAAGGAGATTATGCGCATGTTCGTCTCCCCTCCAGTGAGATTCGTAAAATACGAATGGTTTGCCGCTGCACGATTGGTCAGATTGGTAATGTGGAGCATGAGTCTATTATGATCGGCAAGGCGGGAAGGTCACGCTGGTTGGGAAGACGAAGTTGTGTCCGGGGTGTCGCCATGAACCCGGTTGATCATCCTCATGGTGGCGGTGAAGGCAAAGCCCCGCAAGGGAATCCTCATCCGGCTACTCCGTGGGGCAAGGCAACCAAAGGATTGAAAACAAGGAAAAGAAGCAAGCCTTCGAATAAATTTATTGTCAAGCGAAGGGTTAGAAAGAACAGGTAAACACTATGCCGCGATCAGTTAAAAAAGGCCCATTTATCGATGAAAGTCTGATGAGAGTATTCAGGAAGATGCTCGCTTCTGGACAAAAGCAACCTATAAAAACATGGTCCCGGAGATCGACAATTACTCCCGAGTTCGTGGGATACACGGTTGCGGTGCATGATGGCCGTAAACATATCCCTATTTTTATAACGGAGAATATGGTCGGTTATAAATTTGGCGATTTTGCGCCTACACGAACATTCAGAAAGCACGGCGGGGTAAAGGCGAAGAAGGCTCCAGATAAAACTTAAGGGAAGATAGATAAAACAGAGATTTCAAAATGATTGCCCAATCTAAAGCAAAATTTATTAGAGTATCACCATCTAAGGTAAGACAAGTCATTGATCTTATCCGCGGGAAAGATGTCGCAGAATCTTTAGCAATCCTGACTTATGTCAATAAGGGATCGACCGGGATGATAACGAAGGCGCTCAATTCCGCTATAAATAATGCGAAACAAAAGGGATTGAGCGAAGACCAGCTTTATATTTCTAAGATTGTCGCTGATCAGGGTCCCGTGTGGAAACGATTTCGGGCTGCAGCTTTTGGCCGGGCGACGAGGATTCTTAAGAAAACAACGCATTTAACCATAGAATTAGATCTGAAAACAAAATAAGGGAGAAAAAGCAGTGGGACAAAAAGTCAGCCCGTTAGCATTGCGCATCGGATACATAAAAAATTGGAGCAGTCTCTGGTACGCTGAGAAACGTGAGTTCGCGGAGAACGTGGTTGAAGATTGTAAAATCAGGAATTTTATTAAAAAACGTTTTTTGCAGGCGGCCGTATCCCGGGTTGATATAGAAAGATTAGCGGGTAAGATAAAGGTCCTAATACATACGGCGCGTCCGGGAGTTATTATTGGTCGAAGAGGAGCGGACATCGATCGTCTCCGGGAAGAATTAAGCAAGATATCTTCTAAGGAGATTGGGATTGAGCCCCACGAAGTAAAGAATCCATCTATTGATGCACAGTTGATAGCCCAAAATGTGGCTTTTCAGCTCGAAAAGCGCATCGCATTCCGGCGAGCTATGAAAAGGGCGATTGATCAGGCCGTGCAAAGCGGAGTGAAAGGGATCAAAATTAGTTGTGGCGGAAGGTTAAACGGGGCGGAAATGGCGCGTAACGAGAAATATCTGCAAGGCAAACTTCCTTTGCAGACTTTTCGTGCGGATGTGGACTATGGTTTTGCGGAAGCGCATACGACTTATGGAACTTTAGGGGTGAAGGCTTGGGTTTATAAAGGGGATATTATTAAAGAGAAGAATCGGACAGAGATCCAGGGAAAAGAAATAACTAAAGGATAAGCGCGATGGCTTTAATGCCGAAAAAGGTTAAATATAGAAAATCTCAAAGAGGTAAGACAAGAGGGCTTTCTTCCAGAGGTAGCCGTCTAACTTTCGGGGAGTTTGGGTTGAAATCCTTGGAGAATGGGCTTATTCGCAACAACCATATCGAAGCGGTTCGCGTGGTCGTCGCTCGTAAAACGCATGGCTTAGGTAAACTTTGGATTAATATTTTTCCTCACAAATCAATTACCAAGAAACCTGCCGAAACTCGTCAGGGGTCAGGTAAGGGAGATATCGCGGCTTGGGTGGCGGTGGTCAAACGTGGAAAAGTATTGTTTGAGATCGGCGGGATACCCGAGGATTTGGCGAGGATCGTTTTTAGGCTCGTGGCATTCAAATTGCCGGTTAAGACGAAGTTTATTACCCGCGCCGGAGACGGGCAATAATAAAGGATGTTGATCGTTTTGTTTTTAAGGAAATAAAGGAATTATCCATGAAACTGAAAGATTTAAAAGGGCTAAATTCTGAGGAGTTGATTCAGAGGAATAAGGGCCTCAAAAAGGAATTATTCGATCTGAATTATCAGCGGAAAATGGGGCGGGTGGAGAAACCGGCTCGATTCAAAATCATAAGAAAAGATATTGCCAGAGTTTTGACGATATTAAAGGAAAGAGAACGGGATGGAAGAAAGAGCTAATAAAAGGAAACTTCTCACTGGTAAGGTTATCAGTGACAAGATGAACAAAACCCGAGTTGTCCAGGTATTATGGGTCTCTCGGCACGAGCAGTATGTTAAATCCATTAGACGAGCCAAGAAGTTCAAGGCGCATGACGAGAAAAATGAATCTAAGACGGGGGATATCGTCCGGATCATGGAAACACGTCCGCTTTCAAAAGATAAACGTTGGGTCATTAAAGAAATCATTAGCAAAGGTTGAAGGTCTTATTATGCTTTATATGAAATCCATACTTGATGTGGCGGATAACACCGGAGCCCGCAAGGCTTCTTTAATAGGCGTATTGAACAGTAAAGGGAAGCGGATGGCGGTTGTGGGCGATATTGTTCGGGTGAACATTAAGGAATCAGCTCCCGAAGGGGCGGTCAAGAAAGGTCAGACGGCCAAGGGTATTATCGTTCGAACCAAATGTCCCATCAGGCGTCCAGATGGAACGTATGTCCGTTTTGATAGCAACGCGATAGTCATTATTGATGAGACGGGCAATCCAAGAGGCACGCGCGTTTTTGGCCCAGTCGCCCGGGAATTAAGGAATATGGAATATATGAAAATTGTTTCTTTAGCCCCAGAGGTCGTATAAATGTTGAGAATCAAAAAGAATGATAAGGTCATGGTCATCACTGGTAAAGATAAGGGAAAGACGGGAAAAGTCCTTAATGTTTTCCCGGCTAAGCAGAGAGCCATTGTTGAGAATATTAATATGGTTAAAAAGGCTCGCCGGAGGACACAGCAGGATCAGCAGGGCGGTATCGTAGCGGTCGAGGCCACGATTCACCTTTCTAATCTCATGCTGCTGGATAAGGCGGGGAATAAACCAACAAGATTTTCTACTTCTGTCCTGAAAGACGGGACAAGAGTTAGATTAAGCAAAAAGAGCAAAGAGGCTATTTAAAGTGATCCCCAGACTATTAAAAAGATATCAGGAAGAGATTGTCCCCCAAGTGCAGAAGGCATTCGATATTAAGAGTGCGATGGCCGTTCCTTTGCTGCAGAAGATCGTTATCAATATGGGGGTGGGTGAGGCCATAGGCGATATCCGCCTTTTGGAGACATCTATGGAAGAGCTGGCCTTGATCGTCGGAC
>Ga0265297_10004188_pt1 | contig 24156 bp, 11 predicted proteins | sample Munlanlwell13791_FD_192502 | JGI IMG/M metagenome (GOLD analysis project Ga0265297, IMG submission 192502) | Leachate microbial communities from a municipal landfill in Southern Ontario, Canada - Leachate well 137-91 | ecosystem: Engineered > Solid waste > Landfill > Unclassified | place... | reverse complement strand
AAATAATTGGATTTTGATCCATTTCCACCAAAGCACGTATGGCATTGGCCACTCTTTTCTGCATCTCAGGGTTTGAACGCTGCACCGCATTCAGTTCAATGGTATTTCCAAGTTCACCGGTAGCCACAGAGGAGACTGCTCCTCCACCCATACCGATTCGATAATTATCCCCACCCATTACAATCACCAGGTCACCTTCAGCAGGGTGCCCCTTAAGGCTGTCTTCTTTTTTTCCGAAACCTACTCCGCCAGCCAACATAATAACCTTATCATAACCGTATTTCCGGAAAGATTCGGTATGCTCAAATGTCAAAAGACTTCCGCAAATCAGAGGCTGTCCGAATTTATTACCGAAATCGGAAGCACCATTTGATGCTTTTATCAATATTTGCATAGGTGTTTGATATAACCATTTGCGTTCAGGAATAGATTCTTCGTGATTTCGACCTTTTACCAAACGTGGATATGACGTCATATATACAGCAGTACCTGCTACCGGAAGGCTGCCTTTTCCTCCTGCCATTCTGTCCCTGATTTCACCACCACTTCCTGTTGCAGCTCCGTTAAAAGGTTCAACAGTGGTTGGAAAATTATGTGTTTCAGCTTTCAGGCTAATCACAGATTTGAATTCGCTAACCTTAAAAAAATCTGCTTTATTTTGAGATTCAGGCGCAAATTGCTCCACAACAGGACCATCAATAAAAGCAACATTATCTTTATAGGCTGAAATAATGTAATTTGGGTTTTCAACGGATGTCTTTTTTATCATGGAAAAAAGGCTTTCCTTCATCTCTTTGCCATTCAGAATAAAAACTCCGTTGAATATTTTATGCCGACAATGTTCGGAGTTTATTTGAGCAAAACCGTATACTTCACTATCGGTCAACTTACGTCCCAGTTTCAGACTTACCCCATTCAGGTAATCCACTTCCTCTTTACTCAGTGCCAATCCTTCGGATTCATTATACAAGGCAATATCCGTAATGAATTCCACCGGATCGGGGATTTTGGTCAATGTAAACACATTTTGTCCCGGATCAATATAGAGCTGCTGCAGCATGGGATCGAAGGCTGCACTTTTATCCGAAACCGATTCGAAAACTTCGATTCTTTTCAGGCTTTTAATGCCCATGTTTTGGGTGATTTCCACTGCATTGGTACTCCATGGAGTAATCATTTCCCTGCGAGGTCCGACAAATTGCCCGTGTACAGATTGATCATTCCACAATTGGGCATCTCCCAAAAGCCAGTTCATTTTTCTGATATCATCACCTTCAGGAGTTGAAGTGAAATCAGCGACATAACAAGTAGTCTCTCCGGATTTAAAAAAACAAATCATTGCTTTTAATGCTTATTTATCTCAGACGACAAAGATATAAGGAAATTTTTACCTGTCCGACTTTGAATGATATCATTATCCCTTAATAATTTCAGATCTTAAACAGCGATGAAACCATTTCAGTTTAGTCATGGATAACATTGAAAATAGTCTTTAATGGGGCTGCCGTTTCACACTTATATTGAGTCCGAAAATAAAAAAGTAAAAGACTACCTAATTAGTGAATAAAATCCTTACTTTTGTAAGTTGGAAATAATATGTAAAGATATGAGCTATCCGTATTTTAAAGCTTTAATAATCAAAAGGTTATTGTTATTTGTATTTGTATTTGCGCATTTTTTTGCTTTTTCACAAGTAAGTGTATTCACGGAAGGTTTTGAAAACGGTAGCAATATGCCGACAGGATGGACCCAGCAATACGTTTATGACACACTGAACTGGGTATTTATGACCGGAAGCCATACAGGGCATCCTTCAGCAGCGCACGGTGGCACCTACAATGCAATGCTTTATTATGGTGGAGTTTATAAAACGACCAAGCTCATTTCCCCTTCCCTGAATCTAAGCCCCTATTCCAATCTGCAATTAACATTCTGGCATACACAGGAAGCCTATTCCTCCGATCAGGATATATTACGCGTATATTACAAGACTTCATCCACAGGAAGCTGGTCTTTGCTGGCCAGTTACACTTCCAATGTTTCAAGCTGGACCAAGCGCACCATATCCCTGACAGGCGCCAGCAGTACGTATTATATTGCTTTTGAAGGCGAAGCCCGGTATGGATATGGCATCTGCGTGGATGATGTTGAAATCACAGGGACAGTAGCTTACGGTACTGATATTTCGTGCACAGGGATCAGTTCCCCGACAATCTTTGGTGTTGGAAACAATACTTTGAGCATCAACTATAAGAACATGCGATCCGACACGATCTTCAATGCTGACTTTGGATATAAACTGAACAGCAACAGCCCTGTCATTGATACCAACAAGACGACTAATATACTTTTGGCAAACCAAACAAAGACGTATACTTTTTCGTCACCGGTAAACCTGAGTAAAGGGAATCATTACCTGAAGGTATGGGCTAATAAACCCAACAGAAAAAATCCTGACGATGTTCCAACGAATGATACCTTCACCTTAAATTTCGGGACAGGTATTAAAGATACTTTTATCATAGACCGTAAAGGAGGAGGGGATTATACCTCATTTTCCGCTGCCGTTGCCGACCTCAACAATGGGGTCACCGGTCCTGTTTGGTTTTTTGTTAAGCCCGGAACATACACCGAAAGGGTCGTTATCGGAGATATACCCGGTGCCAGCAGCACAAACACTATCACTTTTGATGGTATTTATCCCGACAGTGTGATCCTGACGTATGCAGGTGTATCCCAATCTTCCAGAGCGACCTTGGTGTTTAAAGGGGGTGATTATATTTCATTTAAAAACTTAACTATCAGAAATACCGACAACACAAATGCTGTTTGTTTGTTTATGACCAATAAAACTGAATACAATAAATTTAAAAATGTAAAATTCAAATTAAATACGACCAATTCCAGCGGGTGGCAGCAAGTTATATTGGTTTCATCTGCCGAAAATTCACAGGGTTCAAATGGTGACAATGCAAATTATTGTACGTTCGAGGATTGTCTTATAGAAGGTGGATATTATGGAGTAAGATGGCATGGAACGAATACGACCACTCCGTCCATGAATAATGTCTTTATAAATTGTACATTCCAGAGTATTTTATATTACGGCATATACAATTATTACCTTCAGGGCTTTGAACTTAGAAATTGCACTCTGAAAAATTTCAGGAATACCGGTGCTTATGGAATGCTTAATTATTATTCCATGGCAAGTACTATTGATGGAAATATTATTCAACCCGGTTCTATTGGAATTTATTTCTATTTGGAAAATTATTACAACCAAACCAAGTCCAGTTTGATTGCCAACAATATGATCAGTAATTTTTCAAATACCAGTAATCAAACCGGTATCTATCTGTATTATTACTGCAACAATGTAAATGTGTATCACAACAGCTTATGGTTGGACGGAACATCCACCACGCCCACACAAAGTGCGATCAGTCTGTATTATTTTTGTAACAATTCCAATATTAAAAATAATATTTTAGTAAGCACTGGAGGAAGTTTTCTGGTTAGTTCATTATATGCTAATACTGTCTCTTTTGATTACAACGATTATTATCACGGCACTTCTTCTACCGACAAGTTTTATGTCAATTATGTTACCGGGACCTTTACCACATTCAAATCATCCTCCACTTACATCAATTATCCGCATGATGTAAACTCTTTTTACAACATTGATCCCAAATACGTTTCAAAAACGAACCTTCATTTGGACACCTTCAGTACACCAAGTCTTTTAGCACCTTCAGTCGGCATTTCCAAGGATATTGACGGAACAACCAGAAGCACCATGGTCAATGTCGGGGCTGACGAAATCAGGCATCCCAGCCGTGACCTTGACTTTGTTTCCATTGATTCTCCAACTGTTGTCAGCATGGGATTAAACACCGTTTCGGTGACACTAAGAAATAGTGGTACCGATTCTATACCCGCTCAAATGATTTATTTATCGTACAAAGTTGATGCAGGCGGATGGACATACGATTCCTTTTATCTCACTCCCAAATTACCACCTTACCAAACAGCATCCTTTACATTCAAAACCAAATGGAATGTTACCTCCACAACTTCACACACTTTATGTGTGCGAATTTTCCCAAGGATCATCAACGACCCTGATACATTGGATCAGATATGCGCTTCCAAATGTGTAGGACGCAGTGGCAACTATGTTATTGATCCTACAGGGAAAGGCGATTTTACCACTATTACTGCGGCTGTATCTTCTCTGACGGGTTGCGGAATTGCAGGTCCCGTTAAATTTACCATTAAAGCAGGTACCTATGCCGAACGGGTTGTAATACCCTATATTACAGGTACAAGTAGTGTAAATACAATTACTTTTGAAGGAGTTCACAGAGATAGCGTTACCCTTATTTTTGCCGGTACTACTACAGACAGGACCGTAGTGCTGTTAAATGGAGCCAAATATATGGTTTTCAAAAACATGAAAATTTACAATAATGGGAATAGTTACGCTACAGCCGTACACCTGATGAATAATGCCAGTTACAACACTTTTGATAATTGTTACTTAAAAGTAAACTCTGCAGCTTCCTCATATATTAATTGTGTCTTAGCTTCAAATTCAGAACAAAGTTATAATGGTTATGGCAACAATGCCAATTATAATGTTTTCAAAGGAAATATTGTGGAAGGTGGTTACTTCAGTTTTGGACTTACTGGATCAAGCCAGACTGCTTTATGTTATGGAAACAAGATCATTGGAAATACAATCACCAATTCCTATTATTATGGAATATATGCCTATACCCAAGGTGACCTTGAAATAAAAGAGAATAAAATCATCAATGTTCAACTTTCCTATGCCTATGGTATAATGCTTTATTATAATTCCGGATCAAGAGTTGAGTCCAATGTCATTCAGCCCGGGAGAATTGGCATTTATACGTATTATGAAAATTATTATGTTCCCGGTAAAAAATCATATATCCTAAACAATATGATCAGCAATTTTTCGGACGGCACCTATCAATCCGGGATATTAATCTATTATTACTCAAATAATTTTATTATTGAGCATAACAGCATTTGGCTTGACGGAACTATTGCCTATACCACTTACGCCTGCATCAGCCTTTATTATTACAGCGATTCAGCAATTGTTAAGAATAATGCTCTTGCCAGCACCTCAAATGCCTACCTGATATCATTTTATTATTCCAGGGGGACAAAAGTGGATTACAACGATTACTATTATTCCACAGGATCATCAGCTAAATTTTATAACAGAGCTGCCTATTCCGATTATGCAACTTACAAAGCCTCAAACTATGATATTGTTTACCCCCATGATGTTAATTCCTATGACAATATTGATCCCGGATTTACTTCCATTTCCGACCTGCATTTAAAACCCACTGTTGCCGGTCTTGGAGGAGATTCCCTCGGAATTACCAAAGATATTGACGGTGACAACAGATGCATGCCATATCCCACCCTGGGAGCCGATGAAGCCGGCCCATTGTCTTTATTCACGGTCAACCAGCAAAGCCAATGTTTCAGTGGCCATAATTTTATTTTTACCAATACATCACAGGGAGGGTCAACCACTTTGAGTTATTACTGGACATTCGGGGATGGAGACACTTCGACCCTAAAAAATCCAAGTCATATTTATGATTCTGCCGGCATATACCAGGTTAAACTGGTGGTTTTTCCCGCCAAAGGATGCAATGACACAACAATAATGAATATTACCGTCCTGCCATCACCTACTGCTGATTTCAGTATTAATGATCCGGATCAGTGTCAGGCTGACAATTCTTTTATCTTCACAAACAAGTCAACCATCAAATCGGGTACAATGACTTACAACTGGAATTTCGGAGATGGTTATTTTGCCACACTTGCCAGTCCCACTCATAGTTATTCCTATGCCGACACCTTTGATGTAATCCTGATTGCCAAAGAATCCCAGGGTTGTGCCGATACCACACAAAAACAGGTTATTGTTTTCCCCCAGCCTGATGCCGATTTTAGTATCAACAGCACCAATCAATGCAGTACGGGCAATAATTTTGTTTTTACCAACACCAGCACCTTATCCTCAGGTACCATGTCCTATTTATGGAATTTTGGGGATGGCAATACTTCTACCCTTAAAGACCCCAATCATTCCTATTCCTCACTCAACATGTATTATGTAAAACTGCTCGCCACCTCCAATATCGGATGTAAAGATTCCATACTTCGCACTGTAAACGTCATTGCCGCTCCTACTGCGGCTTTTACGATCAATGACACTTCACAATGCCTTAACCTGAACAGCTTCAGCTTTACCAATTCCTCTACCGTCAGTGGAAGCCTTACCCTGAATTATCTATGGGATTTTGGCGACTCCAGTGTTTCCACTTTAAAAGACCCTGTTCATGTTTTTACCAAATCCGGATCATACGCAGTAAAATTAGTTGCTTCAACTGGAAATGGATGTAAAGATTCCCTGATTAAAACTGTTGTGGTGCATCCTTCACTTATCGCGTCCTTTACTGTTTCAGACTCAAATTTATGCTTTATTGGAAATGCATTTACTTTTACAAACAAAACGACCACAACAACAGGTACCATGTCCTATCTGTGGGATTTTAATGACGGAAATACTGCTTTAGCCAAGGACACAACATACAGTTTCACTTATTTCGGAACATTCCATGTAAAACTCACGGCTTCCTCAACAAATGGTTGCGCTGATTCATTTACCAAAACACTTGTGGTTAACCCCATGCCATTAAGCAATAAAGACACTTCACTGAGTAATAGTCTGGCTACCCAGCAGCTCGCCTATTATCCTTTCTCAGGCAACTCCTATGATATAAGTGGCATGACCAATGATGCCACCGTATATGGCGCTACCTTAACGACCGACCGCTGTGATAAATCTTCCAACGCCTATTCCTTTAACGGAAGCAGTAATTATCTTCAGGCACCTCATGCATTCCTGCTCAATCCGCTTTCTGATGATATATCTATGGCTGCATGGATTTACCCTACAAAATCGAATGCAGAGCAATATATTATTGCAAAATATCAATCCACTTTATACAAAGGATATTATCTGAAAATCCAGAACAATAAAATATACGCTTTCTTTGGAGGACAATTAAGTCCTGTTGTTTCCACCAAGACCATCAACCTCAATCAATGGAATCATGTTGCCGTTATTTTTGACGGTGAAAATTATACTTTTTATCTAAACGGTGAAAAAGCCGGAAACGGCACATCGGCATTCAGTTTTTCCAATACTTCAGTGCTTTATATGGGAAGAAATTCGTCAGGATATTATTTCCAGGGAAAGATAGACGAAGTTCGTATTTACGGTAAGACTTTAAACAACCGCGAAATATATGCACTATACAGCGAAATGCCCTCCGTGGAAGTATCCGATAACATGGTATGTTATAATGGCAATGCTTTTGTCAATATTTATAATTCAGCACGCGGTATCGAATACTCGCTTTATGACACTATTTCAAAAAGCCAAATAGGATCGAAGACATACGGAAACGGTTGCAAAATAAGCATCAACACCGGGAATATTTCCTCATCAAAAGTGTTAAGGATCATTGCCAAAGATACCTCAATAGGATGCCAGACTATTTTTGACACGATACTGCACATTCAAATGGCACCGGTCCCCGCTTCTTCATTCAGCATCACCGAAAACAACCAGTGTCTAAAAGGCAATTCATTTTCATTTACCAATACTTCCACCCTTTCATCGGGCACCATGACGTATCAATGGAGTTTTGGGGATGGTCAAAGCAGTACATTGAAGAATCCCACTCATTCATACACCTATGAAGACTCCTTTACCGTTACACTGATTACAAAAAGCGATCTGGGTTGTCCGGATACCTTCAGCAAAGGCTTGGTAATCTATCCGACCCCCAATGTTATTTTTTACACTCCCGACAGCCTTCAATGCTTTGATAACAACAATTTCGGATTTATTAACGCCTCCGGCATTGATTATGGTACGATCAGCTATCTTTGGAATTTTGGTGACGGATCAACATCTACCCTTAAAAACCCGACACATTCCTACCTGACACCCGACACTTTCATGGTTAAACTTATTGTCACCTCCGACAAAGGGTGCAAAGATTCCCTGATAAAACCAGTCTATATTCATCCCTATCCTGCTCCAAAAGCAAAATATACGATTAACGATTCCACACAATGCAAGCAGGGGAACCTGTTTAGTTTCACAAATCAGTCCACTATCAGCAGCGGAACTTTTACTTCTTTATGGCGTTTTGGTGATGGAACTCAAACCAACACAAACAATCCCACGCATATTTATTCAGCTGACAACACTTATACCGTTACTTTAGTTGTCGAATCTCTCAGCGGTTGTAAAGACAGCCTGATGAAAAATGTTTATGTCTATCCGAATCCGAAAACTTTATTTTCAATCAATGACAGTACCCAATGTTTTGATGGTAATCAATTTTCTTTTACAAATACATCTACAATCAAATCCGGTTCTATCAGCCCATTCTGGACTTTCGGTGATGGATATACTTCCGGAAGCAACAATCCTTCACATGCTTACAATACAGCCAATACATTCAATGTGAAACTGGTAAACACTTCAAATCTTGGATGTACCGACTCATTGATAAAAACGGTAATCATTTATCCTTCTCCTGATGCTGATTTTAGCATCAACGACAGCACACAGTGTTTACAGGGAAATTCATTTACCTTCAGTGATAAAACAATCATCAGCGGTGGAACACTGACCTATAAATGGTTATTCGGTGACGGAGGAAGCAGCACTTCAAAAAATCCTGTCTATTCTTATGCTGCAGCAGGAACCTATAAAGTAAAATTAGTTGTCAACAGTAACAACAGTTGTCCCGACAGCATCATAAAAACTGTCTATGTGTATCCCAATCCAAAAAGTTCCTTTACCGTCAACGACAGTGATCAATGCTTAAATGGAAATTCCGTAAACTTTACAAATACATCAACCATCCCTTCAGGTACACTTTCTTATTTATGGCGTTTCGGAGATGGCAGCACAAGTACTTCCGGCAATCCTTCCCATACCTATTCAAGTAGCGGAACATATATTGCCCGTCTGATTTCAACCAGTGACAAAGGATGCCCTGATTCTGTTTCGAAAAACATCTATATTTATCCAAAACCTCAGGTCAGTTTCAATATAAACGGCACTGACCAGTGTTTGAGCAACAATTCGTATTCCTTCACCAATACTTCGTCTATCAGTGCAGGAACCCTGACTTACCTGTGGTCCTTTGGAGATGGTTATACATCCACGGCTTCAAGTCCGGTTCACCAGTATGCAAACCCGGGAACATATACTGTCAAGCTTCGTGCTATGTCCGACAAGGGTTGTGCAGATTCAACCACAAGGAACATCAATGTTTGGGTGCAACCTGTAGCCTCTTTTACAGTCAATGATACTGCTCTTTGCCTGAACGGGAATAGTTTTACTTTTACCAACAAAAGCACCATCAGTTCCGGGACTATAAGTTACTTGTGGAGTATGGGAGACAGCAAAACCTATACAAGCCAGCATCCGGTACACTCCTACACCAGCGCAGGAACCTATACCGTGAAACTAATAATAACCTCCGACAAAGGATGCAAGGATTCCTTCAGCCGTAAAATATATGTATATCCCAATCCCAAGGCAGGCTTCACGGTAAATGACACAGATCAATGTTTGTCCGGTAACAATTATACTTTTACCAATACCACCACCATCAGTTCCGGTACTTTGACCTATTTCTGGACTTTTGGTGACGGAGGTACCTCCACACAAAGCAACCCTGCACATACCTACTCATCCTATGGTACTTTTAATCTGAAAATGCTTGCCACTTCTAATTTGGGTTGTAAGGATTCCGTGGGAAAAGCTGTTGTCGTGCACCCTATGCCAAAAGCAGGATTTACCATTAATGACAGCACTCAGTGTATGAGCGGAAACAATTATACATTCACAAATACCTCCACCATCGCTTCCGGCAGCATGACTTACAAATGGACTTTTGGTGACGGAAACAGCAGCACTTCACAACATCCTGCACACACCTATACGACATCAGGCACTTATAAGGTGAAACTGGTTACAACTTCATCTTTTGGTTGTAAAGATTCCATTACAAAAACCGTATATATTTATCCTCAACCTGTGTCTGCATTTTCCATAAACAATTCTGCGCAATGTCTCAGAGGAAACAACTTTTCTTTTACCAATCAATCTACCATAGCCTCGGGCAGCATGGCCTATAAATGGACTTTCGGTGATGGAAACAGCAGCACCTCACAACATCCGACCCATACTTATATCACAGCTGGCACTTACCAGGTAAAACTAATGGTGACCTCCAATTACGGATGTCCTGATTCGGTTACAAAAAGCGTAATCATTCATCCAATGCCTGCTGCCACATTCAGTGTCAATGACACCGATCAGTGTCTAAATTCAAACAACTTCATTTTCAGTAATTCATCCACCATATCTTCCGGTACGCTATCTTATTACTGGAGTTTTGGAGACGGAAATTTCCATACTGATAAAAATCCACAGCACATTTATAGCAGTGCTGGTACATTCAATGTTAAGTTGCGAGCAACTTCATCTCAAGGATGTTCCGACAGCATCACTAAAAAAGTATATGTGAACCCCAATCCTGTAACTAAATTCAATATCAATGACAGCGTTCAATGTTTCAGCGGCAATGCCTTCATTCTGAGCAATACTTCCACCATTAGCTCTGGAAGCATGTCCTATCTCTGGAAATTCGGTGACGGAAAAACCTCCACAAAAACCTCCGACACCCATTCCTATGCCACTCCCGGCACCTATTCCATTAAGCTGATCGTCAATTCAAACCTCGGTTGCAGCGATTCCATTCAGAAAACAGTTGTAGTGGATCCTTCACCGGTCAGCAAATTCTCCGTTAATAATAATACACAGTGTTTTAAAGGAAATAACTTCATCTTTTCGAACAATACGTCCATTTCGGGAGGTACGGTCAGTCATTACTGGACTTTCGGAGACAACAGTTCCAGCACAGCCAAAGATCCTTCTCATTCATACACCTTTTCCGATACTTTCACCGTCAAGATGGTCAGCACCTCCGACAAGGGATGCTCCGATTCAGCATCTGCCGTGGTTTATGTGTTCCCGAATCCGGTTGCCAAATTCAGCATCAACGACAGTGTTCAATGTTTTAGTGGCAATGCCTTCATTCTGAGCAATTCTTCCACTCTTGGTTCAGGTAGCATGGCTTATCTCTGGAAATTCGGTGATGGAAATTCGTCAACGCAAACCTCCGACACCCATTCTTATGCCACTTCCGGTACCTATTCCATTAAGCTGATCGTCAATTCAAACCTCGGTTGCAGCGATTCCATTCAGAAAACCGTTGTTGTGGATCCTTCACCGGTCAGCAAGTTTTCAGTCAATGATAACACCCAATGTTTTAACGGAAATAACTTTATCTTTTCGAACAACACTTCCATTTCAGGAGGCTCAGTTGGTCATTACTGGACATTTGGAGACAATACATCTTCCACGTCTAAAAATCCTTCTCATTCCTATAATTATCCCGATACCTTTACCGTCAAGCTTTTTGGCATTTCCGACAAAGGTTGTACCGATTCAGCCACAACAGACGTTTATGTATTCCCGACCACTATCGCCTCCTTTACTGTGAATAACAGTATTCAATGTTTCGGCTCCAATCTGTTTGAATTCACCAATACTTCATCAGTGGCAGGAACAGTAAACTATCTTTGGGATTTCGGTGATGGCATCACTTCCTCCCTAAAAGATCCGAATCACACATACACTGCTTTCGACACATTTAAAGTATCACTTTTCGTGACGACACCTAACGGTTGCAACGACACCTTTTCCGCAATTGTAATTGTCAGTCCTGGTGCAAAGGCAGGTTTTACCGTAAACGATACTGCCTTGTGTTTTAAGGGAAATAACTTCAGCTTTACCAACACGACCCTATCCAATACGACAAACACCAAGTATTACTGGAATTTTGGAGATGGAAACTCCTCAACTGCCGAACATCCTTCCCATATTTACATGACTCTGGGGGATTATATCATAAAACTGGTTTCCGTGCCTGACTCCGGTTGCATGGATTCATTCAGTATGATGGTCCATGTGTACCCCATGCCTGCAGCGTCATTCAGCATTAACGATTCCATTCAATGCCTGAACACCAACACTTTCATTTTGTCTAACCAGTCCACCATCAGCAAAGGAAAACTCGAATACTACTGGACTTTTGGTGATTCCGGTTCCGATACTTCAAAGAATATTCAGTATATTTATACCAGCGATGGGAATTATACCATTTCACTTGTTGTAAAAAGTGCCTTTGGTTGTGTTGATTCCATGTTGAAGAATGTAATTGTCCATCCCAACCCTTTAGCTGACTTTGAGACGAATGACAGTGCACAATGCTTTGGGACTCAAAACTTCCTGTTCACAAATCAATCTTCCGGAACCGGCATTATTTCTTACAAATGGCACTTTGGAGACGGAGACAGCAGCAATGCCTTCTCTCCATCCCATCAATATACCAAGGATGGTAATTACCTGGTAACACTGACTGTTGGAAACGATAAAAATTGCAGTGATGTATTATCCAAATCCATCTTCGTAAGTCCAAAACCTGTTGTGGACTTTATCCTGAATAAGGATCAGCAATGCGACAAAGACAACCTTGCGATTTTAACCAATAAAACAAGTTTCACTGCCGGTAAGGTAGATTATCTATGGTATTTTGGCGATGGAGACACCTCTTCACAATTCAGTCCGCAACATCATTACCTTTCAACAGGCACCTATATAATTAAGCTGGTAGCAAGCACGGAAATTGGCTGTTCCGACAGCATTTCCAGAACAATATCCATCAATCCTTCACCAACGGCTGCTTTCCTCATCAACAAAAATCCACAATGCTTCAAAAACAACTTGTTTGCCTTTATTAATATGAGCTCCATAAAATCAGGAAAAATGAATTATCTGTGGGATTTTGGAGACGCTTATACCTCAAAAGACTCCAACAGCAGCCATATTTACCTGAGCTACGGTACCTATACTGCAAAACTGATTATTACTTCTGACAAGGGTTGCCTCGACTCCATTGAAAAAACAACCACTATTCACCCCATGCCCAAGGCAAGTTTTACAGTAAATAAAAATCCACAATGCTTTTTTGACAATCTGTTTGAATTCTCAAACAAATCAGACCTGGCCTCCGGGGTCATGACTTATCATTGGGGATTTGGCGATGGTGAAACTTCAACCTCAAACGAACCAAAACATCATTTTAACATCAACGACACTTTCAAGGTCATGCTCGTTGCTAAATCGGATGCCGGATGCAACGACACCACGTACGGACAAATCCACACTCTTTCAGGCCCACCGGTTTCATTAGGTGCAGATATTTATACCCAATTAAATGTAATGTTTAATATTGATGCAGGATATGGTTATTCCTCCTATTTATGGTCGGACAATACAACCAGCCGTTATTATTCTGTAAATACCAATAATCTGGGATTAGGGACACACGCTGTTTGGGTGATCGTAAGTGACGGTGGCGGTTGCAAAAACGCTGATACCGTTTTAATACATGTGCGCAAAGACAGTGGAATTCCCGTATCAGGAAATGGCCACGCATACTGGATCTATCCAAATCCAACCAACGGACTTTTACATATAAAATTTGAAAAGCTTTTATATGATGAAGCTGAAATATGGCTTACCGACATCAATGGTAAAGTTCTTTCTAAAGTCACTCATCTGCCTGAAATGAACAAAGAAACAGTGACAATTGACATGACAGATATTCCCAAAGGCATATATTTTATCCGGGTTGTGGTTGGTGACGACATCTTTGTTGATAAAGTTATGCGCTATTAAGCTTTGAAAGATAAAACCTTGCATGCAAGGAAGCATTTTCTGCTCCGCTTTGATTGCTTTTATTGTGTTACTTTTGCGTCAAAAATCATTATGAAAAAAAGACTGTACCCATTCTTTTTGTTTGTATTGTTCATTCCTTTTTTTCTTCATCTCACTTCATGCCGTGCCCCATATTTTCATTTCCTTGAGGGGGAAAGCATGGGAACTTTTTACCACATAAAATATCAGGCATCTGAAAAAGATATTTTTGCCAAAGAAATTGATTCCCTGCTAATAACCATAAATAACTCCTTATCCACCTACATCCCCAAATCAACGATAGCTCGCTTTAATGCTCTTGACAAAGGGGTAGAATCGGATCCCTATTTTGAGGAGGTTTTTCTGGCTGCCAAAGAAGTATATAAAAAAACCGGAGGTGCGTTTGATCCTACCGTTATGCCTCTGGTTAATGCCTGGGGCTTTGGATTCAACGACATGGCAAATATTGACAGCAATTTGATTGACAGTTTAATACAATTTGTTGCCTTTGATCAGGTTTCTCTTAAAAACGGATATGTTTCGAAAAAGGTTCCCGGCATCATGCTTGACTTTTCAGCCATTGCCAAAGGTTATGGGGTAGATGTGGTTGCAGAATTTCTGGAAAGCAAAGGCGTTAAAAATTACATGGTCGAAATTGGAGGTGAAGTGCGGTTAAAAGGGAATAATCCGAAACGAAAAAAATGGGCAGTAGGCCTCGAAGTTCCTGAAGAACATCTTTCGGCACAACAGAATTACAAAGTGATCATCAATGCGACTGATATTTCAATTGCGACCTCCGGCAATTACAGAAACTTTTATTATAAGGATGGGGTCAAATATGCCCATACCATTGATCCCAAAAGTGGCTATCCCATTTTTAATGACATGTTAAGTGCCACGGTACTTCATCCGGATTGTATGATTGCTGACGCATATGCCACAGCATTTATGGTTTTAGGTAAAGAAAAATCACTGGAAATCGTTAAAAACAATCCCGAACTAATGGTATATTTTGTTTATAAAAACGAAAAGGGTGAAGAAAAGGCATGGTATTCGGAAAAGATTAAAAACTGGTTGACCTATTCGGAATGATTTTCGGGATGGATAAAATCATCATGTTCCTTCTGGTCACGCCCGCACGTCAGTGGATCAGAACCGCAGGATGCACATTCTATCCCTTTTTCACGTAAGACACGGTGTTTTGCTGTGCATGATTTTTCAAGTTTACCGTTTTTTTTAAATACAGCCTTGATGTTGAGCAAAAAAACGGCTATCCCGACAAAAACAACGAACAGTAATAATGTTTTAATGAACATAATCAGGTTTAATATGAACGTCAAAGATCATTCTTTTAAACAGATGTGAATCTAATTTGTTCGTCATAATTTACATTCCATCGGCAATACTGCATTTGTTGGAATAATTTTATAACTTCCGTTGGTATTAACTCTATTTTTGCACAGAAACAGAACCACAATGGATGACAAATTATCCGCCTTTTCCAAACTATTGGAAGTCATGAATACCTTGAGGGCAGAATGCCCGTGGGACAAAAAGCAAACCTTTGAAAGTCTCCGTCCTCATACTATTGAAGAAGCTTACGAATTATCCGGGGCTGTTATGAACGCTTCCCCTGATAGAATAAAAGAAGAGCTGGGCGATTTGTTGCTGCATATTGTATTTTATGCAAGGATTGGTGAAGAAAAGGGTGACTTTGACATAAAGGATGTATGCGACTCGTTGGTCGAAAAACTGATTACTCGTCATCCTCATGTGTACGGCCAGATTGTGGTAAAAGATGATCACGAAGTAAAAGACAACTGGGAAAAGATAAAACTTGAAAACGGCAGTAAAACTACATTGGGAGGGGTTCCTGAAAGCTTACCGTCTATGATCAAAGCCATTCGCATCCAGGAAAAAGCAAAAGGTGTTGGTTTCGATTGGGATCACAGGGAACAGGTCTGGGAAAAAATACAGGAAGAAATGTCTGAATTTCATGCAGAAATATCAGCAAACAACATAGAAAAAGAAAAAATCGAAGATGAATTTGGAGATGTACTTTTCTCTCTGATCAATTATGCCCGTTTTTTCGACATCAATCCGGACACTGCTTTGGAAAAAACGAATCTGAAATTCATCAAACGCTTCAACAAGATGGAAGCACAAATCAGGTCCGAAGGAAAGGTGTTCCGCGAAATGACACTGGATGAGATGGAAGATTATTGGCAAAGAACAAAATAATAATTGTCATTTACTTTTATCAATTAAACGGTATAAATGCTTAATTTTGTGATTAATTCCAAAAACAATGCAAATGAAAAAACTATTAGTTAAACTCATGCCTCTTATGAAGGTTTCGTTAATAGTGCTGCTGGCCTTTTTTTTCACAGCCTGTCCGGAGGAAATGAATTACGCTCCAGCAAAACCTGACAGCGAAAAAATAGATCCTGCTCTTATTGGAACATGGGTCACCGACAATTCATCTGCCGATATTTATGAAGTCCGGATTGAAAAAGCATCTGCTTATTCATACAATGTCGAAGCACTTAATGTAAATACAAATTATAATGTCGGAACCATGTTTTATAAAATGTGGGTGACGAAAATCGGCAAACACAAATACGTATATGCCAGGGCAGATAATAAAGACACCTATTATGTCTATCATTATAAATTTGACGGAAAAGACAAATTCGAACTCAGCCAACTTGAATATATGATAGAAGGTTCTAATGGCATTAAATCCACAGAAGCCTTACGAAAAGAAATTGATCTATCAATGAAATTAGGCGATTGCCTTAAGGATCAGGTTATCTATACGAGAAAATAAACTTTTCTTAAGCAACGGCAAGCTGATCTATTTTTGTGCCTTTGCCAGTAATATGCACCCCAATACCGCATAAAGCATATTGGGAATCCAGACCGCTATATTGGGATTCAAGCTGCCTTTGGTAGAAAAGACCACAGAAAACTGAAGGAAAAGAATATAGCTGAAAGCAAGCATAATACCGATAGCAAGATGCCATCCGGTTCCTCCCCGCATTTTTCGCGAAGCTATCGAATACGCAATTAAAACCAAGATAAAAGTGGAAAAAGGCATGCTCAGCCGTTTTGATTTCTCAATGATGTAATAATTCACCATTTCTGCCCCTCTCAACTTTTCTTTTTTGATAAATTTGCTCAATTCACGATTGTTCATTGTCTGAATATTAGCCGTCTTCTTCCCAAAATCAGAAGGCTCCATAGGGAGTTTAACAATCATACTTTTCCCTGTTTTAACACTTTCGTGCAAACCATTGATTTTTCTAAGCGTATAATGCTGTATATCCCATTCTTCAAGACTATCAATCCAGACAATTTGTTGCGAAAGTATTTTGTATTTAAGCTGAACTCCTTCAAAATGCTCCAGACTGAACCGGATACCACTCTTTGTATCCGGATTGAAATGCCTCATGTAAATAAAAACATCGGGTGAGATTTGCCGGTGGATATAACCACCTCCGCTGAAAGTTGTTCTGCGCAAATAAGTTTCTTCAAATTGAATCAATTTTACATTGCCTTTTGGAATCACCCAAGCATTTAAATACCATGAAAATGAAGCCAACAATAACGCAACAATAAAATAAGGAAGCAACAGCCTGTAATAATTTGTCCCTGCCGACAGTATTGCGACAAATTCCGTATTGCTTGCCATACGGGAAGTGAAATAAATGGCTGAAATAAAAATAATGAGGGGACTGAACAAGTTCAATAAATAGGGAATGAAATTCAGGTAATAATCAAAAATTATACTACGGGCAGGTGCCTTGTTATTTATAAAAGCATCCAGCTTTTCCGAAAAATCAAAGATCATGGAGATCAAAATCATCAAGCCTATGATAAAAACAAAAGTAAAAAGAAAACGTTTGATGATATAGGCGTCAAGTATCTTTAATCTCATGCATTCCCAATTTTCAGCGTTTTTGGCTCAATTTTTCTGCCAATTCATTTTTCCAGGCCACAAAAGTACCTTCCATGATTTTTTTTCGTGCTTCATCCATCAACCAATGGTAAAACACCAGGTTATTCAAGGTAGCGATCTGGGCGGCAAGAATTTCACCTGAGATCACGAGATGCCTGAGATAACTTTTTGTGTAATACAAATCAATAAAACTGAGAGGATCCTCATTCAAAGGGGTGTGGTCAAATTTCCATTTTTCGTTTCTTATATTGATGATACCCTCCCGGGTGTATAATATTCCATGACGTGCATTTCTGGTGGGTATTACACAATCGAACATATCAACTCCCCGTGCAATGGATTCAAGGATGTTTTCGGGCGTACCCACACCCATCAGATAACGCGGTTTTGAAGATGGCAACAGATCGGTTACCAGATCGGTCATTTCATACATAATCTCCGCAGGTTCTCCGACCGATAAACCGCCAATGGCATTTCCCGCTGCCTCACGTTCCGCAACAAACAAAGCAGATTCTTTTCGAAGATCCTCAAATACACTCCCCTGCACGATAGGAAAAAGAAATTGACCGAATCCGTATTTTACAGGATTATGGCCAAGATGTTCCTCACAGCGCAGCAACCAGCGGTGAGTAAGCTCCATTGATTTTTTTGCATAGCTCTTTTCTGCAGGAAAAGGGGTACATTCATCAAAGGCCATGATGATGTCGGCACCAAGGCTTCGCTGAATGTCCATAGATTTTTCAGGGCTGATGAAATGACGTGAACCGTCAATATGAGACTGAAAGCTGACACCTTCATCACTGATCTTCCGGTTTTGAGCCAGCGAAAACACCTGGTATCCTCCACTGTCGGTCAATAACGGCCTGTTCCATCCCATGAATTTATGCAAACCTCCTGCTGATTCAATCACATCAAGTCCCGGGCGCAGGTATAAATGATATGCATTCCCCAGAATAATCTGCGCATGGACAACCTCTTCAAGTTCCTTCTGATGTATCGCTTTCACACTCCCGAGAGTACCCACCGGCATAAATACAGGACACATTATTTTCCCATGTGCTGTCTTCATTTCCGACACTCTTGCCTTGCTGTTATTATCCTTTTCTATGATTGTAAAGTCCATCAGCGCTTTTGCGAAATGTGATTAAATTGTTAATTAAATTCTGTTCAAATGATGCAATCTTATTGATATTTGTTGCACAAAACTGATAAATTATTTGGGATAATATCACAATATTCTGATTTAAAATGAATTTCCTGTTCGACAACATTTTTATTCTTCCATTAATAATAGCTACAATCCTCCAGCTTGCTTTTATTTTCGGTCTATATGCTCGCTTTCCTTTTTATAAACGAAAAGTCTCCTTTGATCCAGAATTATTGCCTGTTTCGGTCATTATTGCCTCCAAAAATGAAGAGGAAAACCTGCGGGAGTTTTTACCCCTCATCCTTCAACAGGATTACCCGGATTTTGAGGTTATTGTTGTGGACGATCAGTCGGAAGACGATACACTCAAGTACCTTCTTGATCTGGCCAAAATGAATCCGCGTCTCAAAGTAGTCATTATCGGGGAACAGGTGCGCGACAGGCAAGGGAAAAAATTTGCACTTTCCTTAGGCATCAAAAAATCAGTACATCCTATCCTGGTATTTACCGATGCCGATTGCTACCCCCTTTCTGACCAATGGCTGAGGCTGATGGCACGAAACTATACCGAAGATAAGGAAATAGTGATCGGCTATTCCCCTTATGAACGCAAAAATTCATTATTGAATTATTTCGTGCAGTTTGATAATTTCAATACGGCCATGCAGTACATCTCCTTTACCTTAGCGGGGATGCCTTACATGGGTGTCGGCAGAAACATGTCGTACCGGAAAAATCTTTTTATGCAGGTGGGTTATTCTTCCCAATTGCATATTCCCTACGGGGATGATGATATTTTTGTGAACCGGAATGCCACAAAACAGAACCTGGCCCTCGAAATTGACCGAAATTCATTTATGATGACACTACCCCAAGCCTCATTCAAAAAATGGTACCGGCAAAAAGTACGGCATCTGAAAGGAGGTTTGGAATACAAGCAAAAACATCGTTTCTGGCTGGGAATAAATTATATATCGGTTTTTCTTTTCTATGCCTGCTTTACCGCTGCGCTGGTTGTCGAACCTTTATCATGGATGGTCTGGGCAATATTCGGACTTCGTTTACTGTCCTATCTGACCATCTCCGGATTTGTCCTGAAGAAATTGTCCAACCTTCGTCTGATCTGGTTGCTGCCTTTCCTGGAAATTATCTATCAGCTAATCCTTTTACCCCTTTTCTCACTGATTGCAAAACGGTCCAATAAAAAAACCTGGTAAGTGATGGATGAAATACCGGGTCAATTTAAAAAGGAGTTTGACTGTATCCTCCGCTATTTTCCTAAGCTTAGCACGCGACAAATATCCTGTTTTGAACAACTTGGGGAGCTATATTATTACTGGAACAACAGGATCAATGTGATCAGCAGGCAGGATATCGAACATCTGTACCTGCATCATGTGCTTCATTCGCTCGCCCTGTACAGTTTTGAACCTATTCCCCAACATACAAGAGTATTGGATATCGGTACGGGAGGAGGATTCCCGGGCATTCCGCTGGCCATCATGTTTCCGGAAAGCCATTTTACTTTGATTGATGGCAGGGGAAAGAAAATACTGGTGGTCAATGAAATTATCCGGTCATTACAGTTGAACAATGTGGAAGCTTTGCATCTTCGTTCCGAAGAGGTAAAAGAAAATTACAATATTATAACCGGCAGGGCTGTTACAGCACTTTCCTCTTTTCTTCCTTCTGTTTCACGCTTTCTGTCTGCTCAGGCATGTACCTATTACTGGACCGGAGAACCCATGCCGGTCAAAGGGTGGAATCATCAACTTTTCCGCATTGAAGATCATTTCAACGAGGATTTTTTTAAAGAGAAGTACATTGTAAAATCAAGCCTTTTGTGCTGACAAAATACAAATGCGAAATGCGAAGTTCGGAATGTGGAATTCGGAAAAGATACTTCTAACTTCAAACTTCGATTGTTCGCTTGTTCAATATTCGCTTGTTCCTGCCTCCCTGCTTATCCGATATTCTGATTTTCAATTTTATTATGTCACCCTTTCAGGGTTTAATCCCTGTTTATTCTTATTCGATAATAATATCATCCCTTCGGGATTCTGATAACGGAAACCAATAAAGAAGATGGAAGTTATAAAAAGCATGGAAGATTGAAAATACTGAAATCTTTGAAACCCTTGGAACTCCTGAAACCTTTGGATTGCTTGAAACCTGAAACTTATCAAACCTGAAACCAGAGTAACCGGACATTTTTCATTTTTCATTTTTCGTTGAAATGACTTCACTTCTCACTTCAAAAATCTGAAATCTGAATTCTTACTTCGCTTGTTCCTGCCTCTTTCATTATCCGGCAATGACGCAGTATTACCTCATCATAAGGTATTATAATAATCAAGCAATCCTGAAATAATGCTTTTGTTATCCAGCTTTTCCATTGCCGTTTTGCGGGCTTCACGGCCAATATTTTCTGCATAATGAGGTTCGGGTAAAAGCTTTTCCAATTGCATAAGAAAGTCTTCCGCTTTATCGGCAATCAGAATATCTTTCCCGTCCGTGCAGGGAATACCTTCGGCTCCCACCGAAGTGGATATAATGACCTTCCCCAAGGCCATACCTTCCGCCACCTTGATTCTCATGCCGCTTCCCGAAAGCAGGGGAACTACCATAATGCCTTTGGAAGCCATGAAAGTTTCCGCATCCTCCACCTCCCCCAAAACAATAACATTCGGTAAAGTGATATCTTTAATCCGCCCGGGCATATTCCGCCCTGCCAGGTAAAACTTCAGATCGGGAAATTTTCCCGCTATCAGTGGCCATACCTTTTCAAGAAACCAATCTATGGCTTCCAGGTTTGGCATCCAGTCCATAGCACCGATATGAAATAGTGAGTAAGGCTCATCGGCCTTTTTTATCTCTTCTGCTCCTGTAAAGATCACACCCGAAGGAGCCGCATAAACATTCCGGTTATATAAATTATCCAAGAAATAATCAGCATCAACAGAGGTTATAGCGACCAGCGCATCATATTTCCGGGATATTTCCATTTCATATCGCCTGAGCCTTTTTGCCAACAGTTTCAGGTAGAATTTCTTTATACCGGAAGCCGTACTTTGCGCCATCCTCTCCCAGATGAGGTGCTCAATATTATGTGACCGAAGAATGGCCTTTGCTTTTGAGTATTTTCGTATTTCCCTAATATACATACTCATTTTGATGCTCTCAACCTGTATAATATCAAAGTGGTTTTGTAGCAAAAGGTGTTTAAGTTGCTTTCTGAAATAGCTGGATTCGTATCGTGAAATATAGTAGGATTTTCGCGTAAAAAGATTGATAAAAGCACCCCAAAACGTAATTTCCGTACTCAGGGGAACAGCAATGAGCCTTGCCTTTTCTCTGAGTTGTTCCGGCAATTCCTCCACCAAAAGGGCATGTTTCTTTGTCGAAGGGATAAATAAGGTGAGTTCACACCCGGCATCCAGAAAACCCATAGTCATATTGTACATGGCAATGGCACCTCCGTCTTTTAAAGGATAGGGCATCCGAAAGCAGATCTGCAGGATTTTCATTTAGCTTGATTCTTTGATAATTGATACTGTTTTTCTTTCCTGGTTTTAAAAAACTTATATCCTTCCAGACTGAAAATACGTGAATCTTTATTGGCCTTGTAGGTTAGAAAAATCGCCAGGGGGAAAAGCACCACCACCGGCATCCACATACCGAACCATGCTTCGAGGATGAGCTGTTTGACTAATTTCTCGCCTGAAATAGAGATGACATGAAATGAAATGAACATTAAAATGGATACTACTGAAGGCAAACCAAGCCCTCCTTTGCGGATAATAGCTCCCAGAGGGGCACCAATTAAGAAAAGCAGAATGATCACCACTGACAAAATAATTTTCCGGTGATATTCCAGCCTGTAATTGGCCAGACTTTCGTGAAACCATATCATTTCGTGGTTAGGTGTCATGATGATATGTTTTAAGGCAGTCGTCATTCCTGATGCTCTTCTGAGAATAAAATCCTTGCCTGAAGTGGGAAAATTATCAATAATATTTTTACTTTTAAGAAGCACTTTTACCGAACTGTCTCTTGACGGCAAGGTGTCCTTTACAAAAAAAATATAGGGTTTCACATAATCAACGATGGTCGGACGGGCTTCGTCAATGCGTGCCAACACAGAATCCTCTTTCTGAACAAGTTCATCCAGGCGAAGCATTTTATAATTCCCCTTAAAAAGTTCGATATCGGTTCGCTCAAGCTTGAAAGAGGAGAGATCAAAGCGAATATGATAGTCTTTAAATTTCAGCCGGCTGTGCGGAAGCGTGCTTTTTGCCGTGCGGGCATCCCTGATTTCCTCATAACGATAACCGTTGAATAAAGTGAAATATAGCATATTTTTTTCTTCCTCATACTTCATTTCGCCTCTTTCGGCTTTCATAACGACCAGATTATCGGCACCTGAAGAATGGTCATAAATAAGAATATCAAATAATTTGTTGCCGTCACCGTCTTTTTTCCCTACCCGAATGCTATACCCATCAATACCGTTATAAAAAACCCCTTCCCGAATATCCAGAGTTGGCTTTTTGGATTTAATATCATACAACAAGGCTCCGAATTTCAGGTTGGCCTGAGGAAGCACATTGTTCATAAAACGGAATGCCCCTATACTGATCACCAGCGAAAAAATAATGAGGGGAGTCAGCAGTTTCAGGAGGGAAACACCGGCAGATTTATACGCCAGCAATTCATTGTTTTCGGCAAAGCTCCCGAAAGTCATCATGGAGGAAATCAGGGTAGCAAGCGGCAAAGCCATAGGAACAAGGTGCGCAGAGGCATAAAAAAGCAATTCCGCCACAACGTACCATTCCAAGCCTTTCCCGGCAATATCTTCCATGTATTTCCAAAGAAATTGCATCATGAGGACAAACATGGCAATCATGAAGGTCAGGATAAAAGGCCCGAGAAAATGGCGTACCAGTAATTTGATCAGTGTCTTTGACATGGAAAATATTCAGCTATTACCTTTCCTATTTTTTGCAAAGATCATGAAATCAGATGAAAAAAGGGATAAGAATTTTCAGCATCACTGTCCATGTT
>Ga0265297_10004187_pt1 | contig 24156 bp, 23 predicted proteins | sample Munlanlwell13791_FD_192502 | JGI IMG/M metagenome (GOLD analysis project Ga0265297, IMG submission 192502) | Leachate microbial communities from a municipal landfill in Southern Ontario, Canada - Leachate well 137-91 | ecosystem: Engineered > Solid waste > Landfill > Unclassified | place... | reverse complement strand
AAACGGTCGGGCTGGAAAACCTCCCGACCCAGGGGCCGTATATCATCGCCTGTAAGCATATGGGCCCGCTTGACGGCGTGTTTATCGGTGCGGTCATAGTGCCCTATCTCAACCAGAAAATTTATTTTTTTACCAATATCGCCAAATGGGGTTGGTGGTGGGAAAAGATAGTGTCCGAGCGCTGGGCCGGCTCTATCCCATATTATCGTGACAATCCGACGGCTTGCCTGGAAATAGCCAGCGGCTACATCAAACAGGGAAGGATAATTGGGATTTTTCCTGAGGGGATCATCCAGGATTACGGCCAGCGCGGCCGGGCCAAAACCGGAGCGGCTCGCCTGGCCATCTGGAACCGCATACCGATCGTGCCGGTCGGCTTGGTTCATGACATCAGTGTCCGGATCGACCTGCCGCGGATGCACCGCCGCCGTCAGGTGATCAAGAATATCCTGTTGAATCCCCATTCGCTGGAAATCCATATTGGCAAGCCGTTTGAGGTCAGTCAGTATTACAGCCAGGAATTGACGCATGAAGTGCTGATCGAGGCAACGAATTTTATCATGACTAGGATCGATGCCCTGACAAAAATAAACGTGATAAAATAAAAAGGGGGCATATAATTATTAATAAGATCCTCCTATGGATTGGTCAACATTATCCCGTCTTCCTGCCGACCAGATACAAAAATTCCAGAATGACGTCTTGCGCCGGTTTGTCAGGCACCAGCTGCCGTATTCGCCCTTTTATCGGGAATTATTCGAGAAGCACAAGATTGGTTTTAATGACATCTGGACTGTCGAGGACCTCCAGAAGATTCCGCTTTCCGATAAGTCAGACGTGGCACCAACCGCGGACGATCCGGGAAAATCAAAAAAATTTATTCTCCAGCCTGACGAGGGCCTGATAAAAAAATATGCCTCAAAGAAAATGTTGGCGAACATCATTTGGGGCAAGATGACTAGGCAGGATATCAAGCAGAAACTGGAGTGGCTGTATAAGCCCATCCATATTCATTTTACGACTGGCCGGACGGCATTACCGACCTCTTTTGTCTATTCTGGGCGTGATGTGGAGGTGCTGAAAGAGGCCGGGGAACGCATGCTGGATGTGGCCGGAGTGTCGCGTGACTTGGTGGCGATTAATGCCTTCCCCTACGCCCCCCATTTGGCCTTCTGGCAGGCGTATAATGCCTTTACGAAGCTCGGCATGACGTCCATACAGACCGGCGGCGGCAAAATTATGGGCACGCAGAAAATTCTGGACGCGACGGAAAAATTAAAAGCCGGACTCATAACGTTTATCCCCGGGTATGGGTATCATCTGCTGCGGGAAGCGGTGAAGCAGGGGCGGAATTTTTCCGGATTAAAATTCATTATCAGCGGCGGTGAACGGGCCAGCGCCGGACAGAAGGAAAAGGTTCACCAGTACCTGGAAAAACTTGGCGCCAAGGATGCCCAGTACTTGTCGACCTATGCGATGACCGAGGGCAAAACCGCCTGGATCCAGTGTCACGAGCGGTCCGGCTACCACACGTATCCAGATCTGGAAATATGGGAGGTGATCGACAAAAATGGCCAGGTCGTTAAGCCCGGCGAGCCCGGCGAATTGGTCATTACCACGATCGGCTGGTGCGGATCAGTGGTGCTCCGCTACCGGACCGGCGACATGACCGAAGGCATGGATTTCGAGCCGTGTCCGCATTGCGGCAAGACCGTCCCCCGCATCCGGATGGATATCCAGCGGAATTCGGAGATACGCGAATTTCATCTGACGAAAGTAAAGGGGGAGTTGATCAATCTGAACGACTTTTATCCGGTCATGTCCAGTATCCCGGCCATTGATGAGTGGCAGGTTGAGATCCGCAAGAAAAACAATGATCCGTACGATACGGACGAATTGGTGGCGCATATCGCCGTGAAATCCGGCCAAGCGTTCAGTCAGGTAAAAGCCGAGATTGACAAAAAAGTCCGTGGGGAGATGTTTGTCACGGTCCGTATTGAAGAAAAGAAGCTGGCTGAGCTGGAACAAATGCTGGGCATGGAGACTGAGCTGAAAGAAAAAAGGATTATAGACAAGAGGCCGAAAGTATAGCCCTATGGAGCGGGACATCATTATCATCGTTGAAGGCGGAGCCATGCTTGGCGTGTTCGGCGCCGGCGTGGTGACGGCATTCCAGGAAGCGAATATCTACGACCGGGTGCACAGCGTCTATGGGGCCTCGGCCGGCGCCCATGATTTGGCGTATTTTTTAGCAGCCCAGGCAGATGCCCAACAAGTGAAAGTCGGTTCGAGCATTTATTACGAGGATTTGGCACGTCAGAATTTTATCCGGCCATACCGCTTGTTCCGTTTTTTAACCGATCTGATAATCCGCCGGTTCAGGCCCAGCCACCGCATCCGCCATTTACTGGATCTTGATTATTTGATGGAAGTGGAAAAAACTTCTAAGAAACTGAACGTGCGTGATATTGTACGCCAGCCCATCCCTTTTTTTGTCGCGGTGTATGATATTGAAAATAAACGGGTGGTATTCGTGGACGGCAAGCAGGATACCCTGCAGTCGCTCAAGGCCTCGTCGTCCGCCCCGCCCTTTTATGCGGAAACAGTTGAGGTCCGGGGCCGGCGGTATTTGGACGGCGGCCTGATCCAAAATTGGGATGCCGATGAAATTATACGCCAGCATCCAGGCAAAAAAGTCGTGTACGTGATGAACAATAAAAAATCGCCCTGGTTTACCTTCGTTTCCCTGCCATATTATTGTTTGGAGGCATTGTTGAATGTGGTGGGCTTTGGGTGGGGAATTGGCTGGACCCGCCTGAAAAACGCATTTTCGTATGCGACAGAAGGGAAATTACGGGGATTCCCCAACGTCACCCTGGTCGCCAATGCCTTGGAGTTCACGAATAGTATCACGGATCCTGACAAACTATTGTCTATTTATCATCACGGGCACGAAGCAGGGCGAGCGGCCTTACAGGAGTTGGACGTCGTTTGAAAAAAACTCGGAAATAGTCTACTATTAAGTATCCAAGGCTGATTTTTTATCTCAAAAAATACCATGAAAACCAGCATAAAAATTTTAGCCAAAAGCCAGGCAGAATTGACTATTGAGCTCAGCCAAGACGACCTGAAGCCGTATGTGCAGCAGGCCGCCGCCGCGTTGTCGTACGGGACGAAGATAGCCGGTTTCCGTCCAGGGAAAGCGCCATACGAGCTGGTGGAGCGGGAAGTGGGAGCCATGAAAATTTACCAGCAGGCCGCAGAAACGGCTGTGGAGAAAACATTTCCCGAAGCAGTCGTTGAGCATGGGCTTGTTACTGTTGGGCCGCCCCAGGTTTCAATTGAAAAGCTGGCGCCAGGGAATCCTATGTCGTATAAGGCGGTCGTTTCACTCCTGCCAAAGGTCAAACTTGCAGATTACCGTAAGAATAAGGCCGCGAAACGGGACGTCCAGGTGACGCCAAAAGAAGTTGACGAGACGCTGGCCGGTCTCCGGAAAATGTACGGCAAGGAAAAATTGGTTGACCGTCCGGCCCGCCACGGCGACAAAGTCGAGCTGGATATGGATACTTCAGTTGACAATGTCCCGATCGACGGGGGGAGCAGCAAGAACCATCCGGTAGTTATCGGCGAGGGGCATTTCATCCCGGGATTTGAAGAAAGCATCATCGACCTGGCCGCCGGCCAAACAAAGGAGTTCCAATTAAAATTTCCCAAAGAGTATCACCGTAAGGATTTGGCAGGGAAGCCGGTAGAATTCAAGGTAAAGGTGAATACGGTATATGAAATTGAATTACCGGAGCTGAATGACGATTTTGCGAAGATGGTCGGGCAGTTTGAAAAGATGGATGACGTCCGGCGCCAGATAGAACAAAGCCTGCACCGCGACAAGACAAACAAAGAACAGCAGCGCTGGGAGCTTGAATTTGCGACCCAGCTGATCAACAAGTCTACTTTTGAGGAAATGCCGGAAATATTAATGGAATCCGAACTCCATAAGATGCTGCACGAACTGGAGCACGAGGTCACCGGCGAAGGCATGAAATTTGAGGATTATTTACAGAGCATCAAGAAGTGCCGGGATGACCTGCAGAAAGAGTTCCGGCCCCAGGCGGAGAAAAGGATCAAGACGGCATTGCTGTTGCGGGAAATCGCCACCAAGGAACACATTACCGTCAGCGATGACGAGCTGGACAAGGCTATTGCCGAGCACCAGAAGCAGTATGAAAAAAATACCGAGATATCCGCACAGCTGAAAAAACCAGAATACCGCGATTATCTCCGAAATATCATGCGCAGCCAGAAAGTCTTCAAATGGCTGGAAGATAACCAGATCAAATAACCGTATAGCCTATGTATATAGGCGCACACGTTTCAATCGCCGGCGGCGTGCAGAACGCGCCGGCCAACGCAGCCAGGTCGGGTTGCGAATGTTTTCAGATGTTCACGCGTTCACCGCAGGGCGGGCCGGCTCCGGTACTGGACCCGACGAACGCCGGTGAATTTAAAATGAACATGAAGAAATTCAAACAGGCTGCCGCTTATGTCCATACACCGTATTATATTAATCTGGCGTCAGCCATAGACCGGATCAGCCGGAACTCCGTGCGGATTATCCGCGAGGAACTCGACCGCGGTTCTCTGCTTGGCGCCAAAGCATTAATGACGCATATCGGGTCGGCCAGCGACCTTGGCCGGGATAAGGCAATGAAGCAGGTGGTGGCCGGACTGAAAAAAATAGTGGCCGGATACCGCGGCGCCACCCGTTTTTTGCTGGAGATTTCCGCCGGTTCAGGGAATATTATCGGCGATACCTTTGAAGAAATTGCTGAGTTGATTAAAGCGGTTCCGGAATATGACCTGGGAGTCTGTTTTGATACCTGCCATGCCTTCGTGTCCGGCTATGATCTGCGGACCAAAGAAGCTGTCGGACAGACGCTAACCAAGTTTGACCGGGGCATCGGCCTGGATAAACTTGTCCTGGTCCATGCCAATGACGCCAAGTTCGGATTAGGCTCGCGCAAGGACCGGCATGAGCATATTGGATACGGTACTGTCGGAAAAGAAGGCTTCCATTCCCTGCTCCATCATCCGAAACTCAAAAACGTCGATTTCATTTTGGAGACGCCTCCCAGCGAGAAGGGAGAAATTAACGACGTGGCTATGCTAAAAAAATTGCGGACATGAGACGATTTCTTAAAAAATTGCCAACGATAGTACTGTGGGTATTGTTCGGTATCTCTGTTCTCCTGCTTGTGGCCACATATACGCCCCTTAATACATTGCTAGTAAAGCCGCTGGTCCATGATGACCAACCCATCCCATCCGACGTTATCATTATCCTGGGGGGCGGCATTAATACGGATACGCATTCATTGCCCTGGGGGGTTGAGGAGCGGGTAGCCAAGGGGGTCAGCCTGTTCAAGGATGGGTACGCCCCGAAGATAATCGTTTCGGGCGGCATTACTCATTATGGCGGTGAATCAGAAAGCGAAGTCATGGCACCGTATGCTGAGATGCTGGGCGTACCGGCTGAGGAGATCATCCAGGAAGACCGTTCAAAGGATACGCACACGAATGCGCTCTACAGCACGGAAATAATGCGGGATCATGGGTGGCAACGGGCGATTATCGTGACGTCAGACTTCCACTCCAGCCGGGCCTGCCGTATTTTCAAGAAAGTTACCCTGAACATCATTTGCGTGGCTGCTCCCCAAAATCCGGTTTTTACAGGCGATCCGTACAGAAACGTATTGGATTTCCGGGTTATTGTCCGGGAATACGCTGCCTGGGTGTATAATTGGTTACGAGGGAATTTGTAAAATACGACCATGAAAATAGCCATCGTTTCCGATTCGCATGATAATTTGCCCAATATAGAGAAGGCGCTGGAGTTTATTTCCAGCCAGCGTATCGCCGCGCTCATTCATTGCGGTGACGTGTGCGCCCCGGCGACATTGAAATTTATTGCTGAACATTTCTCCGGGCAGATCCACCTGTGTTTCGGTAATGTGGATGGCGATAAGTACAATATGACCCGGATGGCATTTGAGGATTTCCATAATGTCAAAATCCATGGTGAAGTCGGAGAAATCGTATTAGGCGGCAAGAAGCTGGCGTTTGTCCATTATCCCTATGCCGCCAAAGGTTTGGCTGCCGAAGGGAAATATGACCTGGTATTCTACGGCCATGACCACAAGCCGTGGGAGGAGATGATCGGCAAGACAAAAATAGTAAATCCGGGAAATCTGGCGAACATTTTTTACACTCCGACGTTTGCGATTTTTGATACGGAGGCCGGTAAGTTAGAATTAAAAATATTGGCAAAAATATGATTTTCAAGCATGTTCTGTTCCAAGCAGCTTTAGCCGCCGGGAAGATACAACTTCGGAGATTCGGCACACTGACCCGCAAGGATGTGCGCCATAAAGCGTATAATGAATTTGTGACTGACATCGACAAGCAGTCGGAGCGCGTGATCATCCGGAACATACAGAAGCGCCATCCGCAGCATGGAATTATTTCAGAGGAATCGCCCGTTCAGGGGAAAATGGGTGGTGGCTATATGTGGACCATTGACCCATTGGATGGGACGACGAATTATTCGATAGGCAACCCATTGTTTGGCATCTCTATCGGGGTGTCGGACGCGCAAGGCCCATTGGAGGGGATTGTCCATTTCCCATTTTTACGCCGTACGTATTATACGAGGCGCGGTCATGGCGCGTATTTGAACGGGCGGCGGGTCATGGTAGCCTCTAACGGCTTTGCCCGATCGATATTGACTCTCAGCTTTCCTCACCGTTTAAGCGCTTCCCACCAAGCCATGGAGATCATTAATCGGCTCCGTCCGCAGGTGGCTAATATCCGCGTGTTCGGTTCTGCATCATTTTCATTCTGTTCAGTGGCGTCGGGAGCTGTCGACGCAATCATCCTGATCGGCCGTCAGCACCCGTGGGACGTGTATCCAGAAATATTGTTTATCACGGAGGCGGGCGGGCGGGTAAGCGATTTTGCCGGTCACCCCTGGACCATGCAGGCCGAAGGGTTGATCGCCTCCACGCCAAAAATCCATCAGCAGCTCGTCAGGCGCCTGCCTTAATACTTCCGGCACGAGGAGTCGCTGGGCGTTGTTTTGTTGTATATATTCGCTTAGACTATTCGACAGTGCCCCGCACTTCGTTCGGGACCACAGATATTTGATTTTTCCTTCATTGCCGCCCCGCACTTCGTTCGGGACCACAGATATTTGATTTTTCCTTCATTGCCGCCCCGCACTTCGTTCGGGACCACAGATATTTGATTTTTCCTTCATTGCCGCCGGTCGGAATCGAACCGACACGGCCTTGCGGCCAACGGATTTTAAGTCCGTCGCGTATACCAGTTCCGCCACGGCGGCCTACGGCTTTATTATATCAAATAATACGATTCCTAGCGCTATGGCCACGTTCAGGGACTCTTTATAGCCATGCATCGGGATATCGATTATGTTGTTGCATTTTTTTTGAATGGATGCGGGCAACCCTTTTACTTCAGCCCCCACCAGGAGAGCAAGGGGAAATTTTTTGCGGAATGTAAAGTAGGGTACGCTTTTTTTTGACTGTTCCAGGGCGACGAGATGAATACGGTCGGCTCGGAGCTTATTAAGAAGTAGCGAGGTTTGTTTAACTTTTTCGAAAGGCACGGTTTTTTCTGCACCCAGGGCTACCTTGTCTATTTTTGGGTGGGGCGGGGCTGGGGTAATGCCGCACAGGTAAATTTTTTTTACGCCGGCAGCATCAGCCGTACGGAAGATGGCGCCGACGTTAAACCGGCTCCTGACGTTATGAAGGATGAGGATGACGTCTTTGGTGCGCATACGTATATCAGCCGGCTAGCTTTTTATCGAGATTCGCCCTTTATAAAAAGGTGAGTCAGGATTCCTCGCCTAGGGTTTCATGAAGCAAATCAATGACTTGTTGGGGCGTTTCCGCAAAATGGACCAGTCCCTCGAATTGAGCAGGTAGGAATCCCTCATCGTTCATTTTCTTCAGCTGAATCTTTAGGCCGGCATAAAAATCATCAGTATTCAAAAAGACGATGGGTTTCGAATGGATGGCGTGCTTTTTGAGTTCCAATACCTCGGTCGCTTCATCGAGCGTGCCGATTCCGCCGACCATCACGACAAAGGCGTCGGATTTTTCGTTAAATATTCGTTTCCGTTCGGATAAATCTTTGGCAATAATCATTTCGGGTACGTCAGGTTTTTGCAGGTGTTTCAGCACCTCCATCGTAACGCCAATCACTTCCCCTCCGGATTTCAGCACCGCCGAGGAGATGATTTCCATCAGTCCCTTGCTGTTACCGCCGTATACGAGCCTATACCCATTTTTTACGAGCAGCTCTCCCAGCTCGCAAGCCGCATCGGCATATTTTTTATCGACAGTACTGGCCGACAGAAATACGCAAACATTTTTCATACTATAACATTTAGGGTCGTTATTGGGACCAGTGTGATTGGAGCGGGTGAGCGGATTCGAACCGCCGACCTCTTCCTTGGCAAGGAAGCATTCTAGCCACTGAACTACACCCGCACGATTATGAGGAAACACCTACGGTTTTTCCTCATCGCTCTTTTTCCCCTCAGTAGTCTGCCTCGCCCGGCATGAAGCCGAGGCTCGGCATGGTTCATTTCAATTACAGTCAGGATGTCAAATAACTCGATTATTGTCAATAACGTGGAGGCGTGAGCGGGAATTGCACCCGCGTATAGAGGTTTTGCAGACCTCTGCCTTACTACTTGGCTATCACGCCATAGTGGCGTATTGACATGGTATCAATTATATGGCCTTTTTTCAAGGGTTAGCCAACCCCCACACCCATGCATGGGTGTGGGGGTTTGGTGTTATAAATAAGTTTTTTGTCAGAGAATCTCCATCCTGACATGCCTTACGCCCCATTGCTTGGCCAGCTCGCGATTCGGCATCCAAATGTCAGCACGTTGGTTGTAGCGGGCAGCCATCCGGTCTTCCACGACGAATATTTTATCGCCAAATTGGTCAGGAAACCGGATTTTTGTCCCGATTGGCAGGAAATTAGCCGCTATGATGCCATCCCGTACTTGGGTTCCGGAAGCCGTGGTAAATGGCGTACTGCCGCATTGATCTACTGTCGAAGAGTATGCCGTCACGGTAATCGTGATCACTATCTTCGCTTCCGGCCGTGGTTTATCCGGGATTTCTGGCAGATGCCGGACTTCTGGGCTGATAGATATTTCCGAATCACTTGATTGGATGGTGGCAACGGGTTCAACCGTTTGGGCCAGAGCCAAATGGGGAAAACTGAACTCCCAAGTAAATACAGAAAGGACAATTATAGCAATATATTTTATTTTTCTGAGTATAATCCGGTTAATCATATTTGACAGTTAATAATCATTCGTTAGATTGGCTAATATCAGCGATAAATTCATATAATACGTTGAATTTTTGCTAATATTAGTTATAAAATAGGTATCAAAAAACACCCTAACATAGGGTGGTTTTGAAGGCGTATCTTAGCAGAACCTGGAATTATGTCAACCCCCGGCTGAGCCGAGTGGCATAAAAAAATAATTGACTGAACTTCATGATTAGTGCACATAAATCGTGGCCAAACGGTAACGGGTGATAAGTGCCAGACAGGTGCTAGGATGAGCGGAATTTGATATACTGTAGATGTAAAATATTTTTACATGCCACTTGACCGCCGAAAAAAATATTTACAGATAGCGTTCAACCGGTCCCTCACTGAGGTGCAGCGGATGGTTTCCGCGCTTCCAGCTTCTGACCGGATCATCGTTGAGGCTGGAACCCCTTTTGTTAAGGAATATGGCAGTCAAGGCATCGCCATGCTGCATCAGTGGTGGAGTGAACGTCTCGGACATTCCGGATACGTGGTGGCTGACATGAAATGCATGGACCGCGGTACGACTGAGGTATTGGCCGCTGCCAGGGCTGGCGCATCAGCGGTAACCTGCCTGGGTCTGGCGCCGCTGGAAACCATCAGGGAGTTCATCGAGCGCTGCCGGGCAGCAGGCGTCGACTCCATGGTTGATATGCTGAATGTTGAATTTCCATTTGAAATTTTACAGCATTTGGGCAAACAGCCAGATATTGTCGTTTTGCACCGTGGCGTCGATGAGGCATCAGACAATCGCGAACGTATGCTGCCGCACCACCTGATCAACCGGATCAAGGCGACGTATCCGGTGCTGATTTCATTGGCCGGAGGCGAGACGGTGCGCGAAGTACAGCGAACTGTTTTTAACGGTGCAGACATTACGGTGATGTGGCGGTTGATTTATGATTCGCCGGAATCGACTACGCAGTTGGCAGATCAGTTTTTATCCATGGTCTCGTAATATATGGCATCAGGGTCATCAGATTCAATCGGAACAGTTTTCAATATCGTATTTTTTATCATTTTTTTTATATTAATTTTCCGGAAAGGCGGCAAACGTACACCGGACGGCCAGAAAGGGCCGCGGTCTGTTATTGACCTGTTTTCTCAAGCCTTCAGGCAACGCGGCAGCCCGGGGGCTGAGACTGCCCCTCCGCCTCCTCAGGCTTCACCTCAGAAGGGTCCTGATACGTCAGGAAGCCAAAATACCACTCCGGCTCAATTGCTGACCGCATTACTAGCACCATCATTAAACATCTCTAGTGGCATCGCCCGCTTGGGGCCCAAGCCAAAGCGGCTTGAACGACGGAAAAAATACCTGCAAGTCGCGTTGAACAGCACGCTAATAGAGGCGCAGGCGATAATCCGTCAATTACCCTCGTCGGAGCGTATTATCGTGGAAGCGGGGACCCCGCTCATAAAGATTTTTGGCGCTGAGGCAATCAGGGCGATACGCCGGGCAGTTGCTTCCTCGACGTATGTCGTAGCTGATCTGAAAGTCGCTGATTTGGCTGACCGGGAAGTGGACATGGCCTGCCGGGCCGGCGCCCAAGCGGCAACCTGCCTTGGCGTTGCCCCCATTGAAACGATCGAACGGTTTATTGCCAGCTGCAGAGAGCGTAACCTGGATTCGATGGTAGATATGATGAACGTCAGTTCTCCTTTGCAGGTTTTAAAGCGGTTAAAAAAGTTACCCAACGTAGTGATGCTGCACCGGGGCGTTGACGAGAGTGAATTTTCCAAGGAGAAACAGATCCCCTGGTACCAAATACAGCAGATCAAGGGCGCATCTAATGTACTGGTTTCGGTGGCCGGCGGGGACACGATCCGCGAAGTGCAGCGCTCAATTTTCAACAGTGCCGATATTGTTGTAGTCTGGAAAGATTTCTACCACTCTACGTCCAGTACCGGAGATCTGGCCGGCGCATTTTTACGCGAGATCAAATAGGTATTTGCGGTAATCATAAAACCCGGCACCCGCCGGGTTTTATTTTTTTAACGTAATAATTATTTTTGCGTGGTCGGGTTTGCTTTACTGCCCAATACCTTGATGCCTTCCATGACCTCAACCGGCAAGGCGAAAATGACTGTTTTTGACGGATCCGGGTTGATGGCTTCAATGGTTTTGAGGGTCCGCAAGGACAAGCCGCCGGGTGCCTGGGCCAGGTTCAGCGCGGCTGCCTTGAGGTTTTCTGAGGCGCTTAATTCGCCCTGGGCGCGGATAATGACCGCCCGGCGTTCGCGTTCGGATTCGGCCTGTTTGGCCATCGCCCGCTTCATATCGGCCGGCAACTCGATATCCTGGATTTTAATGGCGGTAACATTTATGCCCCAGTTGTTCGTGGCTTCGTCGACAATAATTTTGATTTCATCAGCAATTTTATCGCGTTCGGTGAGCAGGGTATCCAGTTCGACGCTCCCAATCACGTCGCGCAGCGCCGCCTGGGCGTATTGCGATACGGCGAGCGGGTAATCCTGGATCTGCAGAATGGCGTATTCCGCTTTTTCAACATGGAAATACACGACGGCATTGATGCCGACCGGCACGTTATCCTTGGTGATGACTTCCTGCTGAGGGATATCCACTGTCGTGATGCGGAGGTCAACCTTGATCATGCGCTGAATAAGCGGAAAAATCCAGTTCAGCCCGGGGTTGCGTGTCCCGGAATATTTACCGAGTGTCAGGAGCACGCCGCGCTCATACTGGTTGATGATGCGCAGCCCAATCAGGATGATGAATCCCACGATAATGAGCAGGATAATTAAGAATGCGCCAGCCATACTATTTCCCTTTCTATATTATTTGTTGATATGTATTCAGTATAGCACAAACCTGTGCGGTCAAGGGAGGCAGGTAGAAACGCGTATTTTGGCCGATTAACGGCGTTTGAGCGCCAGGGTAATCAGTCGGGCGATGAGGTTGGCGTATGGCAGCCCGTCTGCTTGCCACATTTTCGGGTACATGGAAATTTTGGTAAAGCCGGGGATGGTATTGATCTCATTCAGGTAGATCTTGCCGTTCTTTTTCACCAGGAAATCGACCCGGGCCAGGCCTTCGCAGTTGGCCAGGCGATAGGCATCACGGGCCAATTGTTTTATTTCGGCTATTGTTTTTTTTGGCAGGGGTGCCGGGATTTGCGGGTAGCTTTTACCGTCGTAATATTTGTCGTTAAAATCGTAAAACTCATTTGATGGCACAATTCGGCCGGGCGTGGCGACCTTAAAATCGCGTATGGAGTTGCCGGACACCGCCACTTCGATTTCATGGCAGTTTTCCACTGATTGCTCAATAATGATTTTCACGTCGTACTTTCGCGCAAGTTTTATGGCAGTAGCTAATTTTATTTTATCCTTCACTTTAGTGATGCCAACGGATGAGCCGGTCCGGGCCGGTTTAACGAACACGGGATATTTTAATCGTAAGGATTCGGTGAGTTTTTTCTTTATCTCTTTTACCGTTTGCCTCTTATAATCAATAATTATAAATTTAGGTTTCGGCAGCCCGTGGTAAGTCATCAGCTCGTTGAATATAGCCTTATCCAGACATAAAGCGGATGACAAGACGTCCGCCCCGACAAACGGGATGTTGAGCATACGGAACATGCCCTGGATGGTGCCGTCTTCACCACCGGTGCCATGCAGGACGGGAAAGGCCACGTCAATATATTTATTGAGGGTGTTCAGGTCAGCCCGTTTTATTTTGCTGAAGCGTTTTTTTTCGACGTTGGCCAGGACACTGGCTCCGGTCCAAAATATTCCTTTCTTATCGATCCAAAACTCCCGCACCCGATACTGTGTGCGGTCGATGGCGGATATGACGTTTTTAGCGGACATGAGCGAAACTTCGTGTTCCGGCGACTGTCCGCCGAAAAATATACCGATGCTGTGCTTTTTCATAAGTCTGGAGCGGATAGATGTGCGATAGTTTAATCCTTAGTGAGCGGGTAGGGAGAATCGAACTCCCGGCAACAGGTTGGAAACCTGTGGTATTACCACTATACGATACCCGCTCAATAAGGATTAATTGTTGCTTTGTTTTTCTGTGAAGGGAGCCCCCGTCATCCGACGGGGTCCGCCCTTATTTGATTTGATATCGGTGGGCGGAGAACTCCCGGTAACAGGTTGTCCCGCCAAATCTGCTGGATCCTCGAAAAATATAGCCGCTTCGCTCCTTATTTATCGGGAGAAACCTGTGGTATTACCACTATACTTGCCCCGTTGACTGACGGGGCGATATCCGCGTAAGTTAATCTTTCAATTACTAAGCCTAAATTTCCAAAGTAAAAATTCAAGGGCGCCACAGGAATTTTTTCAGCTCAATATAGTAATTATCTTGCCTTATTGTAACGGTAACGCCTTCTTTTTTCAAGAGTTCGGCCTGCAGGTTTTTTGAATGTTCATGGCAGGTGGTGCTGATGCGGCCTTCGCGATTAATCACCCGTTGCCATGGCACTTTTTTTAGGTCATGGTCAGACAGAATGTGCAAAGCCCATCCGACCATCCTGGCAGCCCGTGGCGAGCCGAGTAGCGCGGCAATCTGGCCATAGGTGGACACCTTACCTCTGGGTATCTGTTTAACTAGGGCATATATACTTTGGTAGAGGTTTTTGGCCATTATAGTAGATAAATTCTAAATCAAAAAATTTAAAATGATTTTATTTTTTCGTGATGGCATGGATGAGTTTTTTTGTGAAATCGTCGGACCATGGCTTAAGGGTGGAAAGGAGTGCGTTTCCCCCATTACTTGATTGCCTAACCATTTCCCTGCCAACTGTGACGAATGCATCGAACATCCTTTTGTTTCGTGGAGCGTCTGATGCCAAATGTTTAAGGAATTGGACTTTATCCAGATTGACCATAGGCTTCCCCCTGCGGACCGGATAGCCGACATAGGTACGGATTGTTTTACGGCCTGCGATGGCGGCCAGTGTCGTACGCCGCATGCCGTCGAACAATCGGAGCGTACCTTCATGACTGTCGAAAAACACGAATACCGGGTGATGGTCGCGCTCCGGCCGAGGTTGCAGGTTGGGCATGTATTTCCTGAAAAACGTCCGATGCTCGCGGTAGTATTCGGCGAACTCGTAGAAATTACGGTGGCAGGCGTGAATGACTTTATCCACTCGCTGCGGGTTAAATCCTGTCATGGTCAGATCGGAGATATTCCTGACTTCCAGGCGCCAGTCGTACGATGGGTCAGTCAGTAGGCGGTAAACCCACTTGACCCGCCAGCCTTCGGCGATGGCTGCTACTAGGAGCCAATAATGATGCAGGCCGTCACGTTTGATAAACGCGTTGACCGACTTTTGTATGAGACGGCGGACATTTAGTTGCTTGATATCGCGGAATATTTTCAGGAATTCGTGGTACAAGAATTGATTGGCCATTTTGACCGGGCTGACGTGGCGTCTGAGTGTTTTAACTGGCAGTGGGATGCGGTGACGGTCGGTAGCCCGGCTGATAGTCATCATCCATCGGACTTGACGTTCGTGTGGGCTGTTGAGGGCCCAACGTCTGAGAAATTCCTTTATGGCCAATGTAAAATTTGGTCCGTGCCATGGATCAAGTAGGCTGATGTGGGCAGAAGCAATTTTTTTAACAACGGCATAATGTGATTCTTCGTCACCCGGTTCGCGGTAGTTAACAATTACCGCGTACTGATGCCTGATGGCAGTGCTGAGCATGCCTTGGGTGGCGGGTGTGTAAACATGCGCGTTTAGCCCGTATCTGCCGCAGACAGCAACCATCTGTCGGCGCTTCGTGCCGATTTGCCTGTTTGTGCGCATTACTGCGGCCAATCGCTCCTGCGATACGATAATGCCAAAACCCGCCAAGGCCATTTGCAGTGACGCTGGGCCGCACCAGTAATTGCGTTCTTGACGAAGAAATGGAACCCGACTTTGCAAATCAACAGCCCGTCTGATTATTCGCCGATTAAGGGGTCCAAGGCGTTGGCGTTTCGGTGTTGTTTTTCCCATCTTTTTTGTCGTTGAGTTTTTTACCGATTCGGTCAAGAGTTGCCACCATCTGTCCGACTTCATTGTTCGGATAGGCATCCTGAGTCGGTTCGTGCCGGCCACCTTCGATTTCATGGGCGATGTGCAGCAGCTCTTTTATCGTACGGCTTACCCTGTTGCTTATCCAAAAAGCGAAGCCAGTGATGGCAGAGATGGTAATAATGCCAACGACGATATTGATCCAGTTGAGTGAATCAATCGGTTTGGTGACTTCTTTTTCCGTCATTTCTACCAAAAAACACCATTTGCGTGACGTAACATAGCCATGGTCGCCAATGATCATATTACCATCTGTATTAATGAAGCGTGTTTGCAGTTCAGTATGTTCGGCAATGTCATTAGCTCCCTGGCCGTATTTTTTAATATCAGTAGTGCAGTTGGTGACATTCTGATTATTGATTTTTTCCAGCACATTTTGGTTTGAAAATCGGCTGGGAGTTAGACGGTTTCCATCACGGTTAACGAGGTAGGCTTCACCAGTCTGCCCGAGTGACTCCGGATTATTTACGATGCTGTCGATGGCCGTGGTCCGGAACCGGCTGACGAGTACGCCGGCGAATTTAGCATTTTTAAAAATCGGAGCAGCCGCATTTATCATCGGCTCACCGCTGGCCGAGCTAATATATATGTCTGAAATATAGGGGATTTGCTTGGCATCGAGGTATTCCCGGGAATTCGAAAGATCGTTGCCGAGTTTAGTGTTGAGGAATGATGAAGCTTTTTCTATCCCGGCCGCGTCTAAAATGTACACTTCGACGAGGTTGTTGATTAATGGAAATTTATTTTTCAGCAAATATACGGACAGCTCATCCGGCGTGCATGCCGAGGCTGTGGAGGTGTCAGGCATCAGGCAATCGGCAATTCTTTGGTCAGCGGCAGTATCCTTGGCATATCCCTTGATACCATCCAGGTACGTTTCAATATGCGACGTACGTTCATTGATGATGGTATCAAGGTGTTGGGATAATGAAAGCCTGATATTTGTCCGCTCAATGGCCGTGCTGATATAAATCGCAGCAGTGGTGATAATAACGCCAAAAATACAAATCGAGAGAACTATCCGATATTTTACATGTCCTGATTTAAACTTCATGTTTTTGTATAAGCAATGTTGAACATTATCGGGGAGACAGGATTCGAACCTGCGACCCCTCGCTCCCAAAGCGAGTGCGCTACCACTGCGCCACTCCCCGATAATAGTCGGGATATACTTGACGATCCCGACACACTGGTCGGGACAGCGCAGATCCCAGGAATATTGCAATTATTTTTTATACGTCCGTTCGTTTGTCCGGTAGCCGTTGTCCTCCGCCCATTCCAAGTAGAGTCGTTTTTTAAAACCGCCTTTGCGCTTCATGTTTTTTTTCAGTTCATCGCGGAGGCAGGAGGGTTTGATTTTTTTATATTTACGGATGGTTTCCAGTACTTCGTGTATGTCGGCGAGCTCCGATGTCAGTTCGTGTTTGTTTTTTGCCGACAGTAGGCCCGTGGCTTCTTCGCCTACTTTTTTTAACAGTTCCACTTCGAACCGTTTAGCTGAAAGTTTTTTAATTACGTACCGGGCGCCTTTTTTTCGGATAACGTCCGGTATACGGTCGCGGATGAGTTTATGATAATAGATTTTTTTCATAGGTAAAGCAAGTGGTTGATATCCACTATATGATAACATGGCTTATTTAAACTTGGAATGGGAGGTCGCCGTGGGCCACCTCCTTCGCTTCGCTCAGTCGGTCGGACTGGCGACTTCGGATTTTAAGTTCTGGGTTTATCCCACGAAGATGCCGAGGGCCACCTCCGGCCGGCCTTACGGCCTACGGTCGTCCTGGCCACTATTGCTTTTCAGTCCGAAGTTTATCCCATGAAAGTGCCGAGGGCCAGAATCGGACTGGCGACGCAAGGATTTTCAGTCCTTCGCTCTACCACTGAGCTACCTCGGCAGAAAATTTCGGCACTTTCATGGGACCCCCACTGAGTCCCGCCCACTCCGTGGGCGCGGATCCTCGTCCCGTGACTATGGGACGGGACTACCTCGGCGGATTCACCGGCATAAGCGAGTATTATGATACGTGTCCGTGGTGGGGACGAGAGGAGTTGAGCCTCTGACCTTCACAATGTCAATGTGACGCTCTAACTTTACCCCGCATCTTCTGGTGGGCCCGAGAGGATTTGAACCTCTGACCTTCACAATGTCAATGTGACGCTCTAACCAACTGAGCTACGAGCCCAAGAAGACGCGGGGCAACTGCCCGCCGGAGGCGGGTTCGCCTTTGGCGGAAGCTACATGTAACTATTTGTAAAGTTCTTAGAGGCTGGTGGGCGACCCAGGAGTTGCACCTGGGACCTCGTCATTATCAGTGACGCGCTCTAACTACCTGAGCTAGTCGCCCGTTGAATATAAATTTAACTTTACAAGGTCAAAATAGTACCTGAGTCCCGATTCCGCATTGCGGAATCGCGGACCCTCGATCCGGCCTTTGCCGGATCGGGACTAGTCGCCCGATATTTTATAAACAAAAAAACTACAACCTAGTAGTACTATTGTAGTTTAACAAGCCTAAAAAATCAAATGGCCAGTATGGCTGATAATTATGCTTTTAGCAACCTGCAGGTGGTAAAGAATACGAATCAACTCAATGATGTTATCTATAAGCGCGTTTGCACGCGCGTATATCGACAAATTGGTTACTCCTTAGAAAGGAGGTGATCCATCGACAGCTTCCGCTACCGATGCCTTGTTACGACTTCGCCCCTATCATCGGTCCTACCTTAATTCCTCTTGCGAGGAGCTTCGGGTATTACCGACTCTCTTGGCGTGACGGGCGGTGTGTACAAAACCCGAGAACGTATTCACCGCAACATAGCTGATTTGCGATTACTAGCGATTCCTGCTTCATGAGGGCGAGTTGCAGCCCTCAATCTGAACTGGGGGTAGTTTTGTTGGGATTAGCTCCACCTTACGGTTTGGCAACCCATTGTACTACCCTTTGTAGCACGTGTGTAGCCCAGGGCGTCAGAGGACCATGCTGACTTGACGTCATCCCCGCCTTCCTCCCCGTTATCCGAGGCAGTCTGATATGATCGTCTAACATATCATAGGGGTTGCGCTCGTTCAAGGACTTAACCCGAAATCTCACGACACGAGCTGACGACAGCCATGCAGCACCTGTCCTAGCACCCTCGAAGGAAGTCACGTTTCTGCGACTGTGCAGCTAGGATTTCAAGCCCTGGTAAGGTTCCTCGGTTATCGTCGAATTAAACCACATGCTCCACCGCTTGTGCGGGTTCCCGTCAATTCCTTTGAGTTTTAGCCTTGCGGCCGTACTCCCCAGGCGGGATACTTAAGGCGTTAGCTTGTAAGCCGTCACTGAGAGGGTCGAAACTCCCAATGACTAGTATCCATCGTTTACGGCGTGGACTACACGGGTATCTAATCCGTTTCGCTCCCCACGCTTTCGCTCGTGTAGTGTCAGGGTCATTCTAGCAGACTGCCTTCGCTATTGGTGTTCTTGCCGATATTAACGCATTTTACTACTACACCGGCAATTCCGTCTGCCTCTCCTGCCCTCAAGTCGACTAGTTTCCTTAGCGGTTCTGATGTTGAGCACCAGGATTTAACCAAGGACTTGATCGACCACCTTTGAGCTCTTTACGCCCAATAAATCCGGATAACGCTCGGGGCCTTCGTATTACCGCTGCTGCTGGCACGAAGTTAGCAGCCCCTTATTCCTGTGGTACCATCATTAGTTTTTCCCACAGAAAAGCAGTTTACACTCCGAAGAGCTTCTTCCTGCACGCGGCGTCGCTCCCTCAGCCTTTCGGCCATTGGGGAAGATTCTTGACTGCAGCCTCCCGTAGGAGTCTGGGCAGTGTCTCAGTCCCAGTGAGGCGGGTCGCGCTCTCACGCCCGCTATCCGTCGTCGCCTTGGTGAGCCATTACCTCACCAACTAGCTGATAGACCATAGGCCCCTCTCCGACCGATTTGCACCTTTACATGAACCCACATGGTGGGATCATGATCATCGGGGATTAGCCCGGATTTCTCCAGGTTGTACCCGAGTCGGAGGCAGGTTACCAATGTGTTACGCACCCGTTTGCCACTTGTTCCGCATTGCTGCGGAACACGTTCGACTTGCATGCCTTAGACACGCCGCCAGCGTTCATCCTGAGCCAGGATCAAACTCTCAAATAGTTGGAGTTTTTAACTAGAAAAACTCCCAAAAAAAGGAATTGATTCGTTTCCTTACCACTTGCTGGTTGTTAAAAGAAAACATTGTTAAGGTTCTCCCACGGCAGCCGATAAAAAATCCCGGAACAGCCGGGAAACAAAATTCTTTTGAAAAATGGTTTTACCCAAATTATTTTGCTCCGTTAGGCTGGTTCCTTTCCTGATTTTATTGTAAACTTAGCGAAAAAATCGACCCTTCGTAGTTGTATACGTATTGTATACTAATCCGGGAGCAGTGTCAAGCGTCGCCTTGGGCGTGTTGTTTCCGCCATTTCCTGATTTCTTCATGGTTTCCGGACAGGAGGATTTTCGGTACTTTTTGGCCCTTAAATACTTCTGGCCGGGAATAGTGGGGGTATTCCTTATATTTCAGATTTTTTGTGAATGTTTCCTCTTTTGCCGAGTCGGCGTGTCCAAGCACGCCTGGCAGGAGCCGGGTGACCGCGTCAATAATGGTCATGGCCGGCAATTCCCCGCCTGTCATGACGTATTGGCCGGTGGAAATTTCGGCATCAATATATTTTTTTATCCGTTCATCAACTCCCTCGTAATGCCCGCAGATGAGTATGATCTGGCTGAACTTCGCATACTGTTGGGCTTTCGTCTGGATAAACATTTTTCCTTTTGCTGACATCAATAAAACCTTGGATTTTTTTTTGCGTTTAATAGATTTCAGGCAACGGTACAGCGGTTCAATTTTCATGACCATACCGGGTCCGCCGCCGTATGGCCGGTCATCAACTTTTTTGTGCTTGTCATTCGTATAATCCCGGAGATTGTGGATTTTGATGGTGACCGCCTTTTTTCTTTGCGCCCGTTTCAAGATACTCTCATTGAAATATGAGCTGAAGATGTTCGGGAAGATGGTGATGATGTCGAATCGCATATGCTGGTAGTATATCACAAAAGCCATCCTACTGGATGGCTTTTGTTGTATAGTTTCGATTTTGAGTTCTAGATCTTCAGATCGTCGACCGCTGAGGTGTCTACCGGTTCGCTCTGCGTCGGGCGAGGGCCTTTGCGGTAGCCTTCCGGTTCATAAATCTTCAGATTGACCCGGGCGTGGTTCTTTGCACCCACGACACGGAGCAGCGTGCGAATCGCTTTGGCTGTCTGGCCTTGGCGACCAATGACCTGTCCGAGATCGGACGGGTTCACTTTGAGAGTGATGAGCACGCCCATCTCGTCGACAGTCCGATCCGATGAGACGTCATCGGGCTGGTCAACAAGGGACTTTACCACGTATTCCACAAATTCTTGGTCGTGTTCCGTTTTTGCCATAATGGTTGGGTTTCAACAATTAGTTCTTGTGTAAGGAGCCAGTGCTGTCGACCTAAGTTCAGAACTGGATTACCTGTGGTTTATGCTATCAATGACTCGCCAATTTGTCAATAAAACGAGTTAATTTGTAACAACTTAGATAAGACATAGGACACATTAAATTCAATGACCGGTATTCCAAGTCCTTCTGAAGCCTGGTGCGGTTCGCTAATGACTGAAAAGTAAATCGTATCTCTCGAATTCGCCCAAATTTCATAGTCACCCGGCTCATCAATAATAACGGTTTTTGTGTATTCACAATACGTCTGGCCTGCGCACGACCCAAACCCCTGCGCTGGCGCTAAGTTAACTGGCACTCCATCAACTGAACCCAGAATGACATCATACGCGTAATTGCCCGGCTCCCGGACGCCCCACCACACGGACGCCAGCGCTTCCTCGGATGAACCGCTTACCGTCAGCGTGAATGGCTGGCCAGCGACTGCTGTCTGAGTGCTTGTTTCCAATGTAACGGTTGGAGGCGGAACTGTGTAATTGCTAACATCTATAAGGACCGTTTTTTCGACGGTATATATCTCATTGGACGCGCTGAACACCACTTCATATGCCGTGCCTGCCTGGTTGTACCACGGCTTCCACGTGAATGTTCCCGTATTATCCCCATTGTCAGTAAACGATGCACCGAACGTGCCATTTGGATAGCTCGCGCTGAGTGTTGTAATCGTTTCGGCGGGATCTGTCGCATGTACCGTCAATACTAGTGTTTGCCCCTCGTGAATCGCTTGATTTGTTATTGGTTCAATAATAGGTACGCTGGAAATTGGGTAGTTATCTTGGCCCGTTGATTGGCTTGGGCTCATCTTTAATGGATTATCGCAGATGCCGTTATAATCAACGTCGTAGCAACCATCCGCTGGATCATTGAAATACGTCCAGTAATTTCCTTGATTATTTTCGTCGTAGATATTTGAACCCAAATCAAACCCATTCAATGGTTTGCCGTTAAAATAATTGCCGACCGTGACATTATTGGTGGATCCCGCTATTGAATTGAAAGCAAATGAAATATATGGGGAATCCCCGAATTGAAAGCGATTATGTTCAATACGGTTATCGTAGGGCACCAGGTCTGGTCGGTTTTCCCCTTGAGTTAATTGATATCCCGTGCCATATGTTGGGAAAACCCCAAAATTATTATTTAATATTATATTGTCATGTACAGCATTTTTTAACATAAAACCAATGCCCATATTATCCGCAGTGTTGTCGTGGATGTAATTATGGTGCGCACCACCGGTATTTGCGTAGTTATCATACGTATAGTCGCCATCGACCTGAAAGAAAGTTACCGCAACTAACGGATTATGGATCATGGTGTTATTGAACAGCTCGTTGTATGCCGAGCCGCGATCAACAGCTATTAACGGGTCCCAAGAACTCATTTGTTGGCTTACATTCCCGACAATATTACCAAACACCTGGTTATTGTTTGAATTGAATGATAGGCTGATTCCTTTATCCAATTCGAGCGTGTTGCCGTACACGCGGCTATTACTTGTAAATTCCAATTTAATAATCGGATTATGAAAATTATAATCGGGATCCCCATCGGTCCTGATATTATTGAATACATCACTGTCAATTGCAGAGCTGAGAATAATGGGCAAAAATGAATAGTCGAAGAACGTGTTATCGTGGATGCTGACTTTTTTCGGATCTCCTGGTAGATTGGTGTTACTATCATATCCACCACCCGCGAATATACCATAGGAAAAGTTGCTGATGTTGCAGTTTTTTATGGTGACGTTATCTGCCCAAGAGGCCGAAAAAATACCCATGTTTTTCCAGGGCTCGTAACTGTATGGGTATTGGTTTGGGTCGCGGCCAATTAATGTTGCGCCATTGCAGTCGATCGTCGCATTATTTCCCCAGATATAGACCACTTGCCAAGGTACAAAATTTTCAGGAACAGTATAGGTGCCAGGACAGAGCTGAACGGTTTCATTCGCGCCAACCATCACTGACATGTCATTTTCAAAATCAGGCGTGACGCAGTCTGCCGGTTGGGCGGTTGTCGTTATTTTTGTCTCATCACCAATGGGTATAATCGCATTTGGTAGGCGCTGCCCAGCTGTGGGGACAAAAGCTGGTTCAGGCATCCTGAGGCGAACATCGGGCTGTATCGGCTCTAGTATGTCAAGTGGTTCCGAGTTGATGAGAAGGGCGGGGCTTAATTTCGCTTCTGCAGTGAGGGCCGTCAGCAGGCCGGCTATGACCAAAAAACCGCCGGTCAGGCCAACGCAGACGGTTAATAATGTTTTGTCCCTATGGTTCATATGATTGTGTTAGGGTATAAAATATAAAAAAGTAATGATGTAGCTTTGAGCTCAACATTGAAGTGCCTCCCGGTCCAGTTGCTTTTTCGTCAAGAAACTTTTTTCGGGACGGGTTATCTGTTTGTTTGTGCGGTTCAGGCGGCCGGGGTTTCTGTTTTTCCCGCCTCAGGGGTATCGGTTTTTGGTTGGGGTGTTTCAGGAGCAGGCGCGGCGGTTTCGGCTTGAGGCTCCGCGGCTTTCGGTGTCTCCGCAACCGGTTTTTCTTCCCCTTCTTTTTTCTTTATATTGGCCACTTTAATCTTATCGCCAGTAATGATTTTGTGGCTGATAAGCAAGTTATGGATGACGCCGGATGCCTGAGCGCCTTTTGAGATCCAATACTGGATCCGGTCCGTCTTGAGGTTGGCCTTATTAGTGTGCGGATCGTATGTCCCCAGCACTTCCAGGTAGTCGCCAATGGTATCCTTGGTTTTTTCGGAAATAATCACCCGGAAAACCGGATGTTTCTTTTTGCCGAATCTTGATAATCTGATTGTTAGCATAGTATACGTATTTTAGGGTAAAACCGTTTTTCCGTCAAGTGCCCGCTGGTCTACAATCTCCGCCCCACTCGGGAGTCGGGGTGGTTTGGCGTTGGAAATAGTTATCTGTTCACCACTTTTTCCGCTTCCGCCATGTCTATGGAGAGAAGCTTGGAGGCCCCGTCATCGCTCATGGTAACCCCATAAATGATGCTGGCCTTGTTCATGGTGGCGCGGTTGTGGGTGATGACGATGAACTGCGTTTTTTTGGAGAGCCGTTCGACGATGGAGGCAAACCGGATGGAGTTTGTTTCGTCCAGGGCGGCGTCTACTTCGTCCAGGATGACAAACGGCG
>Ga0265297_10004186_pt1 | contig 24158 bp, 18 predicted proteins | sample Munlanlwell13791_FD_192502 | JGI IMG/M metagenome (GOLD analysis project Ga0265297, IMG submission 192502) | Leachate microbial communities from a municipal landfill in Southern Ontario, Canada - Leachate well 137-91 | ecosystem: Engineered > Solid waste > Landfill > Unclassified | place... | reverse complement strand
ATGAAATTATTAACAAATTAGGTGTCGATCAATGGTCTATTAGCCATCATTTTTACTTTTATGATCAAATAAAAAAACAACAACTCCAATTTGGGAAAAAACATAATTTTGGAACTGATGTTTGGGGCGAATACAACGGTAAAAAGAAAATATTTTTTAATACTAAAGAAAGGAAAGTCATTTCCCAAAAACTAAAGCACATTCAAACTTTGATAAACACCAATGCTTCAAAAATAAAAATAGATTTACCAACCACAATGAATGTTGAAAAATTTTATACTGGTGCTATTCCTAACAAAAGATCTATTTGTACCTCTCCATTCAATCAAGTTTTTCTCCGAGGCAATGGTGATATTGAAATGTGTCATGGCTATATTTTAGGCAACATAAAAAATACCTCCCTCTCAAATATTTGGAACAATCAAAAAACCAAAAAATTCCAAAAATATATTTCCAAACACAAACTTATCCCAGCTTGTTTTAGATGTTGTTCTCTTAATCCAGTTTTTGATTAGTTATGAACCTTTCACTTCTTTACCCAATTTTTCATAAAGTTGATTATTGTGTCCAAAAAGAATTAAAAGACTGCCAAACAGTTCTTGATCTTGGTTGTGGTCCATCATCACCCATCAAAAATGCCAAGAATATCAAATATAGTGTTGGTGTTGAAATTTTCAAACCTTATCTCAATCTTTCTAAAAAACAAAAAATCCACAACAAATATATCCAGAAAAATATATTAGATCTCGATTTTCCCAAAAATAGTTTCGATGCCGTCGTCCTTATCGAAGTTCTTGAACATATTTCCAAAAAAGATGGTTATAAGATATTGAAATCTGCCAACAAATGGGCCAAAAAGAAAGTAATTCTCAGCACTCCAAATAATTACTTTCCCATGGAAAAAGTCGATCAAAATCCATATCAAAAACATCTTTCGGGGTGGTCGACTTCAGAATTAAAGAAAATGGGATATAAAATATATGGAGTAAGTGGTCTCAAATTTTTTTATAAATCAAAAAACGATAGTAATACTATGGTATATGGTAAATGCTACCAAAATATTAGATTCCAACCTCAACCTTTTTTTTATGGAGTCAATGCTCTCTTTCAAATTTTCAATTATTATTTTCCCAAATTTACTTTCGGTCTTTTTGCAGTTAAAAACAAAAAATGAAAAAACCTCTTGTTTCCATCATCATAATTAATTACAACGGCTATTATCTTTTAAAAAAGTGCCTTCAATCTATTTTAAAAAACTCATATTCTAATTACGAAATAATCATTGTTGATAATGGTTCAACCGATAGCACTTTAGAAAAAATAAAAATTGACTTCAAAAAAAACTTTTCTAAAATAAAAACCTTAGCTCTCAAAAAAAATCTAGGTCCATCCTTAGCCAGAAACAAAGCTTTCAAAATATCAAATGGGAATATTATTTCTTTTTTAGACAACGATACCCAAGTAGATCCAAATTGGATTATTAATGCTCTAAAACTTTTTCAAACAAATCCAAAAATTGGAGTAATTCAATCTAAACTCTTACTCTTAGACAAAAAAAATAAGATTGATTATGTTGGCGAATTACTAGGAAATTTTGGTTTTCTCAAACCGATAGCCCTTTACGGAGATACCGACCAAGGTCAATATAATCAGAATTACAAAATATTAGCCGCCAAATCCGCCGGTATGTTTATAACTAAAAAGGCTTTTATTGATGCTGGCCAATTTGACCCTGATTATTTTATTTTTATGGAAGAAACTGACCTTGGGTGGAGAGTTTGGCTAAATGGTTACCAAAATATTTTTTGCCCAACATCAATTGTTTATCATCAGTTCTCTTCCACCAAAAATATAGTCGATCCAGATTTCAACAATTATCTTGTTCGATTTCACGGTACCAAAAATTATATCCAAACACTGATCAAAAACTTATCATCCAAAAATCTTGCCAAAATTCTTCCTATTCATCTTTTTTTATGGTTTTCACTAGCTGTTTTTCTCCTGTTTACAGGCAAATTCAAATCATCAAAAAATATCCTCCATGGTATGGGTTGGAACTTTATTAATCTTCCAAAAATTATTTCAAAAAGAAAAACAGTTCAAAAAAACAGAATAATTTCCGACGATGAATTATTCAAACATCAAAAGCTAATGGTCAAAACTAAACTAAGTCATTATGTTTATAGATTCTTAACCTCTCAAAAGAATATTATTACTCCCGAAAACAACCATCTATGAAAGTTCTTTTTATAATTCCCGGAATAAAGTCCATGTTTGGCACCGAAAAAGCTGTTCCTATTCATCCCCATGTTGGTATTGCCTATCTTGTTTCTGTCCTAAAAAAGAACCATCATCAATATCAAATTATTGATTGTGGAATTGAAGAAGACTGGCCTAATAAATTAAAAAATTCCATCAAAAATTTTTCTCCCGATATTATCGGTGTTACCGGTTTTAGCTATGCTTATAAATATCTTTATCAGGCCATCAAAAAAATAAAATCTATTACCAAAATCCCCATTATTCTTGGAGGTCCACATGTTTCTGCTAACAAAGATAAAATCTTAAATGAAACTAAAGTTAATTTTGCTATGTATGGAGAATCAGAAACCTCTTTTGTTGATTTCATCAAAGTCTTTTCTCAAAAAAATCCAAAATTCTATCAAGTTCCAAATCTTATTTGGAAAAATAAGAATAAAATTATTATCAACTCTCCAGCCCCATTAATTCACCAATTAGACAATCTTCCATTCCCCGATTATGAAAGTTTCAATCTCTCCTCCTATCCTTGCTATCAAGAAAAAATTATTCCCATAATAACTTCTCGAGGCTGTCCTTATGGCTGTAATTATTGTTCAGTAAGGCTGTCTATGGGTCAAGGCTTTCGTCCCAGAAGCCCCGAAAATGTTATCAAAGAAATAAAATATTGGTATCAAAAAGGGTTTGATCATTTTGATTTTAATGACGATTGTTTTACCTTAGATATTACTAGAGCCGAAAAAATATGCGATCTGATAATAAAAAACAAATTGAAAATTAAATTCCAACTATACAATGGTATTAGGGTTAATAATATTACCCTCAAACTCCTAAAAAAATTCAAAAAGGCTGGCTGTTTTTTTATTGCTTATGGATGTGAATCGGGTAGTCAAAAAACCCTCAATCGTATCAAAAAAAATATAACTCTAGATCAAGTCCGCCAAGCCGTAAAATATACTAATCAAGCCAAGATAAAACACGCCGTCAATTTTATTATTGGGCATCAAGATGAAACTTATCAAGATGCTTCAAAAACTTTCCAATTTGCCAAAAGTTTAAATTGTAACTATGTAAATTTCTATAATCTCGTTCCATATCCAGGAACAGAAGTTTACGATTGGGCCATCAAACATGCCCATTTTCTGATTCCCAAAAACCAATATCTAAAAAATGTTTCTTACCGAGATATTAATCCCATATTCGAAACCAAAGAATTTACTCGCGACCAACGAATTAAAATAATGAAAAAAGGTTTTAATCTCTATGAACACAAACTTTATCAATTCCGCTTTGGTAAATTTTTTGGAAATATTTTTTATCTAATAACCAGAGTTCCATTTTTAGCCAGTTTATCGAGAAAACTTGTCTATTACAATAAAGCGTTTAATAAATTGTTTTTGTATATAATCTCTCCATCAAAAAAATGACAACTAAACAAATCAGGTTAGTCTTGGTCTATCACCAAATGAAAATTCAAGGCAATACTCCTCATTTCGGTCTTTTAAGTTTAGGGGCCTATGTAAAACAGAAATTCCCAAATGTCGATATAAAAGTTCTCGACAATCCCAATCCCTTAAAACAAATATTAAAATTCGAACCAGACATTGTTGGTTTTACTGGCGCTTCTATGGAATACCAAGAAGCCAAATCTTTGGCTGCCAAAGTAAGAAAAAAAAGTAAAGCTCTATTGATAATAGGTGGAATTCATATCAGTACTAGTCCTCAAACATTTAGTAATATTTTTGACATTGGAGTTATTGGAGAAGGGGAAATCACTTTAGGAGAAATCTTAAAGTTATATGAAAGCAAACAAATAAATCATCAACATCTAAACCAAGTAGACGGTTTAGTCTATTTTTATAAAAACAAACTAGTTTTAACTAAACCCCGACAATTAATTAAAAATATTGACGATTTACCCATACCTGATCGAAGTTTAATCCCCATGGAAAATTACATAAAAAATCAATTAAATCTTTACGGAATAAAAAGGCTTATGGTAATTACCACTTCACGCGGTTGTCCCTACCATTGTGTTTATTGTTCCTCTTCCGTCCATTGGGGTTCGTTTAGATTTCATTCTGTCGAATATATTGTAAAAGAAATGGATCACTTAATAAATAAATACAGAGTCGACGGTATTGTTTTTTGGGATGATTTATTTATTGCTCCCAAAACTCGAGTTTTATCTCTTGTTGAAGAGATAAAAAAGAAAGGCTGGGACAAAACCATGGTTTTTTATGGACAAGCTCGTTCAAATATGGCCGACGAAGATGTTATCAAAGCCTTAAAAAGTATTAATGTCAAAAGATTATCTTTTGGTTTCGAAACTTACAGTCAAAAAATGCTCAATTTTCTAAAAGTAAATTCTGTTTCCGTCAAAGACAATATCAGAACTGTTAAGCTTTGCAATAAATATGACATTGATGTAACTGCTGGTCTAATTGTCGGTAGTCCAGGAGAAACCTTAAAAGATTTGCAAATTACTTACAATACCATGAAAAAATACCCCTTAGATGTTACCAATATTTATATATTAATTGCCTACCCAGGTACCAAAATATGGGAATTTTCCAAAAAAAATAACCTCGTTTTTGATAATATGGATATGAACAAAATTCATACCGAAATTCCCCTAAAAGCTTGCTTCCAATTTTGGAAAAAAGACCGTTTTTATTTCTTAAAAGATCACGTTTTTTTAAATCAGGAAAAACGCCATGACAGAAAATATTTGTCTATGATACTTAAAATTAAACTCTTAGCTACTTTTCAAAACTATAAATATTATCTTAAATATATATTTAGAGATCCAAAAATAATTTCTAAAGTTTTGTTTAATTTTTTAAAAAAATGAAAATTTTATTTATTGAACCATGTTATGTCGGATTTGGTGGCTACTTTCGAGCCCTAAATATTTCCAAAGGTTTGGCAAGAAATGGAGTAAAAGTTGATTTATTAGTTACCACCAACAAAAAATTTTCTCTAAAAATCAAAAAACGAATAATTGAAAAAAACTTGACCATCTTTGAATTACCTCGAATTTACCTTCATTTTTATATCAACGGTCGAGTTCTTCGCGGGATAATTGCCACATTATTTGGATTATTTAGATCATACGACATTATCCATGCTGCCATGCCTATGCAATTTGAATCCAATATCCCAGCCATTTTTCTAAAAATGGTTGGTAAAAAAATTGTTATGGATTGGGACGAAATATTTGAAGATACTTTTCCCTCAAAATTTCCACTAAAACAATATATCCATTTTTGCGAACATCAACTCCCTAAATATTTTAAAAATTACTGTGTTACTAGTGATGTGCTAGTCAAACTTCTCAAACAACGTGGAGCCAAAAATATTATCAAAATTATAAATGGCATCGACCTCAAAGAGTTCAACCCCAAAAACAAACTTTCGTATCGATCTCATTTGAAACTTGATAGGAATACAAAATATCTTTTTGCTTATGGTAATACTTTTGGAGCCAATAGACCCTACAAATTTTTTAAAACATTCGAATATATTGTCAAATTTGATCCTTCCATCAAACTTCTGTGTAATTTCGATCCTATGACTATTTATCAACGTGATCACCTAATTGGTAAAATAGACCCTAAAATTTTTTCCAACATCATTAATCTCGGTTACATCACCAACAAAAAATATTTATACACTTCAGACGCAGCCTTATTTCTTTCCGGCGACGGAATTTGTGAAAAAGCCAATTATCCAATTAGAATTAGCTCCTATTTGGGATCAAATTTAATCATCGCTATAAACGATGATAATACAGAAGCTTCAAATAGTTTAAAACAAGAAGGTTGTTCTATTCTTAGTCCAAATCTAAAAACACTTGCCCAAAAAACCGTTGAATTTCTCCACCACCCAAATATTCAAAAAAAATATTACACCAAACTTAAAACCGCCAAAAAGAATTTATCTGTAGAACAATTAACCTTAAAATTAATAAATTTTTACCAATCCATCCTCAACAACTAATTTTTCAACTGATTCAATTGGTTCAATAAGTTTTGGGCTTCACCAAACTGAGGATAAACCTGCAGTATTTGTTTAAGTATTTGTTTTGATTCATCTATCTTACCTGTTTGTGCATAAACAACTGCCGAAATATAAGCAACTTGCATATTGTTTGGTTGTGCTTTCTGTAATCTTGCCAAATCAGACAAAGCCATTTCTCCATTTTTCTCAGTTAAATCAATCTGTATTAAACTGATATAGCTCTGATACATAGCCGGATTAAAATATAAGCCTGTTTCATAGCTATCTCTTGCCAAATCAAACCTTCCCATTTTATAAAAAATATTTGCCCTATTGTGAAAAGCATCTGCATAGTTTGGTTTAACTACAGTCGATTGGGTAAAACCCTTTATAGCATTTTCATATTGACCCAATTTATCATAATCATCACCAATATTATTCCAAGCATTATGACTATTTGGAGATACCTGACAAGTAATCACCCAAAGGTTATGATTAGTTTTCCAATCAATATTTCTCAAAAAAACTCGACAGCAAAATAAACCCACTACTATCAAAAAAACAATAAACATTATTCCCTCAGTCTTTTTATTAATAAATCTCTTAAAAAATAAAACTAAAAACAAACAAAAACCTAACGAACCCATCAATAAATACCGCTCAGCCACCAACCAACTAACCTTAACTGGAGCCATCGATGGAGCACTCGCCAAAAATATAAAAGCCAAAGCAAAAAATAATATCTTTTCTTTAAAAAAGAAATATACTACCAACGAAATATAAGTTAATATAATCAACCAATTCATCCAAACCGGAATGACATACATTGTATGATAAAGTGTCAAATCAACCGGCAAAAACATTAACTGCAAATATTTAGATATCGCTGTCGGATATTGAAAAAGGGGATTGTAAAAAAGACTGTCTGAAGCATTAATTCCACCATTCACTGAAGCAATTCTTTCTTTTATCATTGGCATCGATACTATCGCCAAAACTGAAGTTACCAAAATCAATCCAGCAATAATTTTCCCCAATTTTATCTTGTATCCTAACTCCTTTTTATACGTTAAAAAATAAAATAAACCCAAAATGACTACGGCAAAACCTCTTATTCTATCGGTTATAAATAATAAAAATAAGTTGGGTAAAATAAGCCACAAATATCTATTTTGTCTTTTATTCAAAAATAAAATAAATAAATCCAACGATATAAATACAAATAAGGCCACAAATAAATATGGTCTTCCCGAAATCCAAGAAATATTTTCCACATGTATTGGCAAACAAGCATAAAGGATCAAAGTTATCATTGAAACAGCTTTACTTTTGGTTAATAAAAAAACCAATACAAAACCAGCCACCAAAACTAACAAATACAAAATTAAACTACATAAATGAAAGGGGATTGGGCTGGTAGTTCCAAAAATAATTGAAATAACACTGTTTATAATACCCTGCAAACTAAAAATTTTTAATGCCACTCCAAAATTCTTTATATCTGGATTCTGAGTTATTGAAGCATAATCATCAGAAACAAAATTTCCACCCAAAGAATTAAAATACAACAAAAAAGTTCCAATCACCAATCCCACCAAAAACTTCCAATTATTTTTTAATATCGATCTTATACCGCCTATATTTTCTACAACTTTAATCTCCACATTTTCTTCTTTTTTCAATCTTTTTATTTTCTTTTGAGACATAGAATCATTCTAACAAAAAAACCCTTTTATAATTCTAAATTCTTAAAAAATTCTCCTAGTTTTTCTTCACTATGTCTTAATCTCATATTTTTCTCCTCAATTTTAGCAAAGTCCACCATCAATGTTTTATATTTATTTCCTTTAATCATCCTCACTAAACTGGAATTCTCCAACTTATAAAAATAAAAAACTTTTTTTAATAATTTTTTATTTAATTTCGACAAATCAGCCATTACTACCAAGTCAAATGGTTTTTTATTTTTTAAATATTTTTCAAATATTTCCACATAACCCAATTGTGTTGGCCTTTTAACTTCATTAGCTGGAGCAAAAATATTTACCAAAAATATTTTTTTGGCTTTACTTTTGTTATATGCCTCTATAACACCCTTCGGAAGAAAATTTGGTAAAACCGAACCATAAGTAGTCCCTGGCCCAACAATAATCCAATCAGCCGTCTCCAACATTTTAAGTGCTTTTTTATTTGCTTCAACAATGGGATCCAACCAAACTTCATCTATTTTGTCAGCCGACATTCTCAAATCATCTACAAAATTTTCTCCCCTATATTCTTTGCCACTAATAGTCTTAAAACAAACATTTGAAGGATTTAGTGATACTGGAACAACTTCACCACACAATTTAGCTCCAGTTAATTTTGAAAATAATTCATCAACTTCTCCCAGATTACCTTCTTTTTCCGATAAAAATTGAAAAAATATATCCCCAAAATTTCGGCTTCTTCCATCACGATAGCGAAGCAGTTCCTCCCAAGTTTCTCTTTGATTTCCATCAACCCACAAAGAAATTAGTGATCTCCAATAATCCGAAAAAGCCAACACTTGACCTCTTTCATCAGTTCTAATTCTTCCCATATATCCACCACTATCAAAAGTCGTAACAATCGAATTTATATTAGTAAAACCAGCCTTAATTAAACCCTTATTAATAATCGGCATAGCTGTTCCGCCACCGATAGTACAAACTTTCAAATTAGTGTTCATAATTCCTATTATACTTGATAAACTATACTATGTTGGCTTTTCTAAAAGAAATCAAAGCTATCTACAAATGGCGTGAATTACTATGGCAAATGGTCGCCCGTGAAGTTAAAGCCCGTTACAAACAATCAGTTCTTGGCTATTTTTGGGTGATTTTAAATCCTCTTGCTCAAATGTTAGTTATGAGTTTTGCCTTCTCCATCATCCTTCGAATTCCTACCAATTCCTCAGCCAATATTCCTTATTCCATCTTTTTATTTGTAGCTTTACTCCCTTGGACTCTTTTTACTAATTCACTTGCTTCTTCAGCCGGTTCTTTAGTCAATTCTAGCAGTCTCATTACTAAAATTTATTTTCCTCGAACCATTCTGGTAATTTCTACAATTATTGCCAAAATTATTGATTTTCTTTTTGCCATCTCCATTTTAGTTATTTATATGTTTATTTATCAAATCCCTGTTACCTGGAACATTCTCTGGATTATTCCAATATTTTTAATTCAACAAATTTTCACTCTCGGTCTTTCTTTATTTTTTGCCGCCGCCAATTTACTTTATCGAGACATCCAATATCTTCTCAACATGATTTTACTTCTTTGGTTATATGCTACTCCGATAATCTATCCAGCCGACATTATCCCTGATAAATTCCGTATTTTTTTCCAAATAAATCCCATGGCTGTCATCATCAATGCTTATCGTCAAGTTATTCTCGCTGGTGGTCCGCCAAAATATACTAGTCTTCTTGTTGGACTAATTGTTTCCTTTATCACTTTCATGATTGGTTTCTCTTATTTCAAATCTCGCGAAAAAATCTTCGCCGACAATATTTAAAATTATGAATAGCCAAATAGTTATAAAGTTTGAACACGTTACTAAACAATTTAGTAAACTAAATCACAAAACTTTCAAAGAATTTATTCCTGCTCTTTTTCGTGGTGAAAAAACAAAAGACAATTTCACTGCACTAGACGATATTAGTTTTGAAATCACAAAAGGGGAAACGGTTGGCATTATTGGCCCAAACGGTAGTGGTAAATCAACTATTCTCAAACTCATTGCTGGTGTTATGTCCCCCACAACTGGGACTATTGCTGTCAAAGGGAATATCTCTCCTCTTATTGAACTAGGTGCTGGGTTTCATCCAGAACTCACTGGTCGTGAAAATATATTTCTTAATGGATCCATATTAGGTCTTTCCCAAAAAGAGATTACTGCCAATTTAAACAGCATTATTGAATTTGCCGAATTACAGGAATTTATTGACCAACCTGTCAAACATTACTCTTCCGGCATGTATATGCGTCTAGCCTTCGCTGTTGCTGTCCATACCCATCCAGAAATTCTAATTGTTGATGAAATTTTGGCCGTCGGCGATACCGAATTTCAAAAAAAATGTTTTAACAAAATGGAAGAATTCAAAAAATCAAAAGATGTTACTATCATCTTTGTTTCTCATGATCTAAATCAGATAAAGAAGTTTTGTAATAAGGCTATATACATAAACCACTCAAAAATAATATCTCAAGGCCCAGTAAAAACCGTTTGTGATAAGTATGAAGATCAAGTTTAAAGAATTTTTAACTCAATACAATATTGTCGACGAGCTTAAAAACTATTATCTACACAAACTAAACATTCGTATCAAACCATCACATTTACTGGTTATTACCACTAAAAGATGTAATTCTCGATGTATTATGTGTAACATCTGGCAAAACAAAAGTGATGAGGGCCTAATAAGTGTTTCCAAATTTAAAAAAATTCTTCACAATAATCTCTTTACCAAACTGAAAACCATTACCTTTTCTGGCGGAGAAGCAATTTTAGATAAACGTCTTTTGGATTTAATAAAAATATCTGCAACAAATCTCCCCAATCTTCGCTATATTGGTTTAGCTTCAAACGGTCTAGCCACACCTTTAGTTATTAAAACTGTTAACAACATACTCAAAATAACTTCTCAAAAAAATATTAAATTAATTGTTCAAATATCTCTCGACAGTATTGACCAAACTCACGATCAAATAAGAGGTATCCCCAATGCACATCAAAAAGTTATAGACACTTTAACACAATTACAAAAAATAAAAAAAATAAATAATCAATTAGATATTGATTTAAGTTGTGTTATTCTACCCGATAATATTAACAAACTTAAAAAGTTATATCTTTTTAGCCAAAAAAATAATTTTAAAATTACATTTAGCCCAGCAATAACTTCTACTGAATATTATAAAAATGACAATTCAAATATTGGTCTAAACAAAGATCAAAGAAAGATTGCCATAAATTTCTTAAAAGAAATATCTAAAAAAAATGACAATGTTAATTGTTTTTACTACAAGAAAATTGTTATTCCAATTTTAGAAGGCAAAGATAGACAAAGGTCTTGTACTATGGGGTATAACGCTCTTGTAATTGAGTCTGATGGTATTGTTCCTTTTTGCATCAACGCCGAACAATTTTCTAACAGTAATATAAAAAACACCGACCCTAACTTCATTTGGTATCAAGAAATGAAACAACTTCTTAAGAATAAAAAATTGAAAAATCTGTGTCTAAAATGTCCCGCCTCTTGTGGATTGGGTGAATATAGTCTAAGTGAAGTTCATCAACTATATATTTCTTGGAAAAGGAATCAAGGTTCACCAAATATTTTCAAAAAAATAAAAAATAATCTCCATTTTTTCAAAAATAGAAAAATATTATTGTATTTAATTTTACACCCTTGGAAAATTATCAAAATTTTATATATCTTGATTACCAAAGGCCCAAGTGTCTTGGAAAAAAAATATCATAATGCCCAAAAAAGATTAACATCCGGTTTTCACAATAATTGGACTAAAAGATTATTTATCTCTATTATCTATTTTTTTTGTATATTAATATTTTTTATTATTAGCTCCATCATAAAACTATTTTCTTTATTATTTGCCAAAAAAATATCAACAAAAAATAATAATACCAATATTGATGGTGTCAGCTTTATTATTCCAACTTGGAACAAAAAAGAGCTAGTTTTGAAATGTATTGAATTATTAGACAATCATCTTAGCCAAGAAAAAATCAATATTAAAAAGGAAATCATCGTTATTGAAAATGGTTCCAATGACAATACTGCAGAGGCAATATCCAGTCTAAAAACAAAAATACCGTTAGTTTTATTGAAACAAAAAACCAATTTAGGTTTTGCTAAAGCTATTAATTTAGCCTTAAAACACGCTCAATACAACTACGTTTACCTCATCAACAACGACATGGAACCTCAAAAAAACTTCTTTAGTTCGATAATTAACACGGCTCAAGATTTAATCAAAAATAACAAAGATTTTTTCGGAATAGCTTCCCAAATATTCTTTTTCGACCCAAACAAAAAAAGAGAAGAATCAGGGAAAACATATTCTCTTCCAAATTCAGGTTATATTTCTATTGCCCACTATATTCAAGAAGAATCGCTCAAAAAACCTTCAATTACCTTATATCCTGGTGGAGGATCGTCATTAATTAATAAATATTATTTCCAAAAAATAGGTGGCTACGATTATAAATCGTATACTCCACTGTATTGTGAAGATCTAGATGCTGGTTTCATCGCTTGGAAATTAGGACTACCTTCATATTTTGATCCAAATTCCCAAGTAGTTCATCATCATCGCTCAAGTTCTGTCAATTTAAATAAAGATCCAAATTATTTTATGTACAAAAATTGGTTAGTTTTTATACTCAAAAATTTTGATTCTCCCAAAAATATTTTTTATCATTTATTTTTATATCCCATCAGAATTATTTTCAAAGACTCTTACACTAAATATAGTATAGAATCACTCAGAAATATCAAAAATATATTTTTATCAAAAATAAATCTTTTTAAATATAAAACTGTTAATTCTGATCAAAAATTAATTAATTTTTCAGATTTTGAAAACAGAATAAAATGAAAAAATTACTTTTAATTACTGCTATTTCTCCGTTTCCTCAAGACAATGGTGGAGCCACTAGGATCAGAAATACCATCAAAGAATTATCAAATAAATTTGACTTATATCTTATCTCCACTAAAAACGAAAATTATATTTTAAATAATGAAGAAGTTAAAGATATAAATACCTGGTGTAAAAAATCAATATTCATTCCCTTAAGCAATGACAAAAAATTTGGATCATATTTAGACATTGGTCAACCTTATTGGTTTTCCAACTGGTATTTACCAGAATTAATCACCGCTATTAATTCCCTTATTGCCGATTGTCAAATAGATATAATCCAAATAGAGTTCTCTCAGTTTTTATATTTAATCGATTACTTACCCAAAAAATATCAAAAAAAATGTATCTTCACATCTCATGACATTTCTACCATTTCTTTTTTTAGAAGACTTTCAGAGGTAAAAAGCATTAGACATAAGATAGTTCATTTTTTTAGATTCATTGAAGTTTATTTATATGAAAAAAAATATATTCCCAAATATAGTTTAATAAATGCCGTATCCCAAAACGACAATTTTCTTTTAAAGAAATATTTTAAACCAAAGAAAGTAATTACCGTTGCCAACGGTATAGAAAAAATAAATTTTTTAAAACCAAAAAATATTTCTAATAAAAAAATAGTTCTAGGTTATATTGGTTCATTCTCACACCCTCCCAACAAAACCGCTTTTTTATATTTTATTAACAGGATTGCTCCAAAATTAGAAGAAAACAAAATTGATTACCAATATATTCTCGCTGGCAAAAATAATCCTAATGAACTAGAAGAAATTCTTTCAAAAATATCTACCACTATCAAAAGCAAAATAGTTAATATGGGTTTTGTCGACAGCCCAAAACATTTTTTTGAGCAAATAGACGTTCTTATCACTCCTATTTCTGCAGGCTCAGGAAGTCGTATAAAAATATTGGAGGCACTCGGATACGGCAAAAAAATTATTAGCTCAAAAGTAGGAGCAGAAGGAATAAATCTAAAAACTAATTTAATTTCTATAGCCAACAACCCAAATGAGTATATTCAAGAAATTAATAACTTTATTCTAAACAGAAAAAACATTAACTTTAGTGAAGAAGCAAAAAATATCTCCAAACTAACATGGAAATATATTTTTAAAGACTATCAAAAAACTATTTTACGCTAAAATCTTTTACAACTATTCCCAACTCTCTATCGTCTGTGCTTAACCCAACTTTAGCGGGTACAAATGATTTATTTAATTTAATTTTCAAATTCAAATTACTATCTTTAGGTAAATTTATCGAAAGTATCACTACATTATCATTAAAATCATTTTCCAAAAATATTTTACTCATTAAAATGTTTTTATCACTCAAAACAGTCATTTCTAAAGAATTTTTATAAAAGTTAACAAAAATATCTTTAGGGAGATAAACTTTCATAGCCAGTATCCCATCCTTACCCGAAACAATGTCAATTGATGCTTCTTTAGAAATCCAGCCATCAGAATACCAACCAGTCTTGTTAATTTGCTTTTTAATTGGCTTACTAAAAACATTTAGACCATACTTTTTCAAAAAATTTATTACTTCTATTGAAGTACTATAAGAAGCAATCAAAGGCGTATCATTGTTCGAGTCCAAATTATCCTTTTCAGGATTATACATATAATCAGCTTTTACCTTATACCAATCCCTCACATAAGGAGATCTCTGCCAATCACCAATTGTAGAAAACAATTGAGACACTAATACAAAACCAACAACAGCAATAGAAATATAATTTATTTTTGACACTTTATATCTTTGAATAAAGTCATAAATTATGACCCACAAACAAGCTGCCAACCCAATTTTCGTGTGAACCGCATACCAATAGTTTGTACCCCAATTCCAACTTAAGTTTCTCCCTATCATTATCATCAAACCAATAGTTGGAGTATATGTCATCATTATCAATGGCAACCAACTCTTACGATAAATCTTTAAAGAAAAGAATTTTATTAAACTAAAAAGATAAACCAAAACAACAAAAATTCCGTTAATGAAAAAAACTGGAAGATACACTATCAGCCTACTTTCAAACAATGTTCTCGATAAAGTGCTTCCCCCCAGATAGACTAACATGAATTTTACAGCATCAATCGGGCTACTTATTATTTTTTGGAAACTTTCAAGTAAGGTCATATCCGACGCTAAATTAACTACTCTCGACCCTATTTTATATTCCAAAAAATACAGTATTCCAAATACAACAACTGCAAAAATTATAAACAATTCTTTTAGAGTAATTTTTTTATTTTTGAAAATATTAAAACAAATTACAAATAAAAACCCAGGTATCCAAGAGAATGAATACATCGTTCCAAAAACATTTATACTCAAAAACAAACTAACAATAATCCACCACCATTTTTCTTTTTTTGGAGAAATTAGATAATTACTTAATAAAAAAGAGGTTATAAAAAAAGACAATAACCCTAAACGGATTTGAGTTTCCATTGAAGCACTTGATTGTTGGACAATACTAAATAAAACTGCCATTGGTATAACTATTAAAAATTTAGTTAACTTTTGATAATTACCAGAAAAACTTCTTTTATAAGAAAAATAAAATATTAAACCAGTAAAAAAAACTATGAATACATTTAAATAAGCATCAAACAAAGTATTCCACTTTAAAAAAACTAAATTAAACAAAGATACGATGTTGTAACCCAGCATCCCATGTTCTCCAAAAGAGAACGCTAACAAATCATTAAAAACCAAGGTATGATCAAAATATTTTTGAAATAGAGGAATCTGAAAAAACCAACCTAAAAATACAACATTAAACTGGCTAACATAAGTATAATAAGCAAAATACATAGTAAACAATATTAAAAATATCAACTCAATTTTTCTAAAAGAAAAAAACCTATTCATCAATTTCAATTTCATCATAAAAGTTAAAAGTTAAGAGTCTTTTTTATTATGTAACGAGGTCTTCTTTTTACTTCTAAAAATATTTTTGACAAGTACTCTGCAATAATTGAAATACTTAACAATTGCACCCCACCCAAAAACAAAATCAGAATAACAATAGTCGGTACCCCACGAGGAGCAGATTGATCAAAAAGATATAGAATCAAATTTAATATAATAAATAAGAACGAAAAAAAAGTAACTACAAATCCAGTAATAGAAATATATTCTAATGGTTTAAATGAAAAATTAACTATTATTGTCCTCGCCCACCAAAGACTAGACCAAATAGTTTCATGGCTTACTCCTTTGTTTCTTGGATCTCTTACATAATTTACTCCTATTTGTTTGAATCCAACATAAGCCCTAAGACACCTGACATAATAATCATATTCATTCAATTTCAAAAGTTCATTAATTACTTTTCTGTCAATTAAAGAAAAATCTCCAGCATCTAATGGAATGTTTATATACGACATTTTTTTTAACACCCAATAAAAAGCATGGTAGTAAAAGTTCCACAAAAAACCATAACCTTTTCTTTTTGTCCTAACTCCATAGACCACATCATTACCTTTTTGCCACAAATCGGCAAATTTCATTATTAGTTCGGGCGGATCTTGGATATCTCCATGTAACAAAACTGCTGCATCACCCTTACATTTTTCCAAACCAGCCAAAAAACTAGGCTGAGGCGACCCAAAATTACGACTCATATAAATAGCCTTTACTCGCTTATCTTTTTTACATAAATCAGTTATTATCCTATTTGTTTTATCTATTGAATCATTATCAACATATATCAATTCGAACCTAAAATCACTCTTTTTCTCAAATATCTTCAACACCCTTTTATACATCTCTAAAATATTACCTTCCTCGTTATAACAAGTTACAATTATCGATATTAGCTTATTTTTCATATTTTCTTAAATTTACACAACTTTAACCTCATTTATCAAATTAATCAATATTATCTTTAGACTTAACTGATTTATTTTTCGGGAAAAATTCTATAAACCTATTTTTATCGCTATTTAACATTAAAAATATATTTTTGTTTTCAATATTTATTTTGTCCATTTCAGCTATATTTTTTATTAAATGAACATTTTTAACTTTTTTATTTAGTCCAGTAAATTGGCTGAAATATAAAATAATGTTTTCCTCATCGTTACTACAAACAAAAGGAATATTTTTACTAGGGCAAAACATATATAATTCATAATTCCAAAAACTTTTTCCATATTTCTCTAGTGTGGTTTCATAAATGGAATTACCCAAACGCTGTTCATACCAGAAATACATGTTTTTAATTGTATTTCTATAGAATATTTCCCTTGGAACCATCAAGCCAACCCAAGTCAAGATAATTAAAATATTTATTGTTTTTAAGCTTTTTTCAAACGGTTTTTCTCGAAGTAAATATGCCAACAAAAATAACAAACCTACAAATGGTGCATATAACCACCTCATTTCTAATCTTATAGTTATTGACCCACTAGCCAGCGTTAAACCAATAAAAAATAAAAAAACAAACAGATTATAAATATTTTTTTTGTCCAGCTTTCTTAAATTGATTATCAATATTGTCAACAGACAAATAATCCCCAAAACAATTAATATATTTATATTTAAAGGGACACCTTTCATTTCTATTCCATTCAAATATTCCGGCCCTGCATTAAACCCTAATAGATACCAAAAACCTGATAAAAAATAATCTTTGAAAGAAGAAAAACTAAATGTCTCCAAAACTGAAGTTCCACCAGTCCCGTCAAAAATCCCTTTCCCTGTCCACATCAATTTTATTAAAAAACTTATCAGTACTGGAGCTGTGTATAAAACATGTTTAAAAAATTTTATACCTCTATCTCCCAAAAAAATAAAAACCGGAATGTACAAAACTAACAATATAATAAATCTTTCGTGAGTAAAAGTTAAAAATAACAGTGATACTAAACTCCACCAAAAATATTTCTTATTTTTAAAATTAAGATATTTCCAAACAAAATACAAAAATATTATTCCAAAAAATAAAGCCATCGATTCCATTATTCCTAAGGCTTGGCCAATATCATAATATGCAAATCTAGAAACTACAAAAGCTATAGATAAACATAACGCTATTATTTTTTTCTTTGATATTTGCCAAAAAAAGTAAAACAAAAGTGCTGCAATCAAAAAACTAAAAAATACGTTGAAGTAACCAAACATCCAAGGCCTACCCCTAAAAATAAAAAATAAACCATAAAAAACTAAATTAAAAACTGGTCTGAATTTTGTTGTTTCGAAATTAAAAACCAAATCAAAAAAACTATTATGGTTTTGGTTAAAATAATTTAAATTCCATAAGTCATCCGGATATGCCAATGTCCTGATCCTAAGTTTTTCGTTTATCCAAAAATTAATCACAAAGATAATTGATAAACAACACAAAATTAATATCTTTCTAAGCCATGGATTTTTTTTAAACATCAGGCTAACCTCATTTATTATTTTTTTCGCCAAAAACCACAGCTTTTTAAAGCTAAAAAATCTAGAAATAAAACTTAACGTCAAACAGCACAACAAAACAAAAACATAATATCCACCATCCACACATTTAAATAATGATTTTATTTTCATCCAAATAAAAATAGGAATAAAACTTTTATGATCCATTAAATATTGCTTTGGAAAACTGTATTTAATTAAAAAATCTGATTTCTTAGTTACCGTTTCTAGATTTAAATATTCTATTTCAAATTGATACTTTTTATTTTTAGAATTATTTATAATTGGAAATCCAAACGGGAAATATTGACGATTTTTTGACTGTTCAATTTGATAATTGTTAACATAGTACCAATCATTACTATTAATTTCTTTTATTCTAAAATTAACCAATTCATAATTTCTATTAGAGAAATTATGAATTCTTGTCGAAACAATTCCTAAATTATCACTCGTCGACACGAATTCACCAATAAATCTATTTTTCTCAAAAGAAACACTCTCTTTTCTCTCAACAATTACCGTTGGCACATAACCGCCAAAATCATATGTTTTTTTTAACCCTACCAATAATAAAAATAAAATCCCTAAAAAAAATATTTTTTTAGTTTTCATTTTACTTACTAAGGTATTGATCAATGAAGAACTTTAACTTTTCTTTAATATAATTCATCATCATTTCATCAATACCTGGCCAAACACCCAACCAAAAAGCATTATTCATAATTAAATCCGATTCTTTCATTGTCCCAACAATTCTAAAATTATCTCTCACCTTAATATAAGCTGGATGGCGAAGTAGATTTCCTGCAAAAACATTTCTAGTCCCAATTTTATTTTTTTCCAAATATTCAGTCAAATCATTTCTAGTAAAAGGGGACTCTGGTCTAACCAATACTGGAAAACCAAAATATGAAACTTTTGTTTTTTTATCTTCTCTCATTAAAACAAAATATTTTTCATATTTCTTAAAAAAACTATAAAGGGTTTTGTAATTTTTCTGTCTTTTCTTAATGAATTTTGGTAATTTTTTCAACTGAGCCAAACCAATTGCTGCCTGAAAATCGGTCAGCTTAAGATTGTATCCTACCTCCGAATAAATATATTTATGGTCATAGCCATATGGTAGCTCCCCCAATTTCCATTTAAATCTGTTTTTACAAGAATTGTCTTTTCCAGTTCCACACCAACAATCCCTTCCCCAATCTCTAAAACGCCTGATTGATTTGTGTATCAACGGATCATTAGTAACAATTGCTCCTCCTTCTCCCATTGTAATATGATGAGCTGGATAAAAGCTAAAAGTAGCAATATGACCAAATGTACCCAGTTTTTTGTCGTTATATTCTGATCCCAAAGCATCACAGCAATCTTCGATCAACCATAAATCATATTTTTTAACCAACTTCATAATTTCAGTTAAGTCAAAAGGTTTCCCTAAAGTATGAGCAATCATTATTAATTTGGTTTTTTTCGTAATCGCTTTTTCAATTTTTTTTGGATCAATATTAAGAGTATCCGCTTCAGCATCTACAAATACCGGCTTCAATCCATACTGAATTCCAGGATTCACTGTAGTAGGGAAAGATACCGGTGTAGTTATAAATTCATCTCCCATTTTAAGTCTTTTATCTCCAAAAAGATCAGAAGTCAAAGCTGCTAACGCTACCAAATTTGCCGAAGATCCGGAATTAACTAAAGAAACAAACTTAACCCCCAAATACTTTTTAAATTCTTCTTCAAACCTCAGAGCAAATTCTCCTTCAGTCCACCAACCATCCCTTGCCACTTTTATTGCATTATTAATTTCTTCCTTACCAAAGACTTTACCAGAAACCGGAATATATGCTTTTCGCTCCATGCCTTATCTTAACAAAAATTAGTATAATTTACATAAATATGACCAAAGAAGAAATGCTCAAAAAAATTAAAAAAGTAAAATCTAAACCCTACGGTACTATTAAGATTGAATGTAATTTTGAAAAACTAAAATATGATTTATTTCTCCTCACAAAAGAATCTATCGACAATCCCAAAATTATCAAATTATTATCTTTATGGAGAAAAAAACATGAATTTTGGTTCCAATCTCAATTTAAAGTAACTTTTGACGGCACTAAAAAATGGCTCAAAGACAGAGTCATCGATACTCCAGATCGCCTCCTCTTCATGATTAACGTTAAAAACAGATATATAGGGCACATTGGGTTGTTTAGATTTAATTTCGATAAAGAAACTTGCGAAATTGACAATATTGTCAGAGGTACCAATTTGTACCCAGGAATTATGTCCAATGCTATTGAATATATGATGTCATGGGGAAAAATAGAATTAGGTCTTAAAAATTATACCTTAGAAACCACATCTGATAATCAAAAAGCTATTAACCTCTACACTAAATTAGGATTCTACGAATATAAAAAAATTCCATTAGTAGAAACAAACGACAAAGGTTATAATGAATGGAAACCAGCCCCTAAAAATTATAATAATTTTATTAAAAGGTACGAAATATTCATGAAAATGAAAAATAAACAAAAATTCAAAAGATCTGCCAAAAAAATTAGTTTTGCCGGTCCTTCAATTACCCAAAAAGAAATCGATTATGTTGTCGATGCCACCAAAAATGGTTTTTATGAAACTTTTGATAAAGATATAAAAGCATTAGAAAAAACAGTTGCTGAGTATACAGGGATGAAATATGCTTTAGCCGGATTTTGTGCTACTCATTCACTTCATTTGGCATGTTTAGTATGTGGGTTTAAAAAAGGGGACGAAGTTATTTGTACTGATTTTAGCTGGGTAGCCACTGCTTATGTTATAAATTACACCGGAGCCACCCCAATATTTGTTGATATTGATCCAAAAACATGGTGCATCGATCCGAAAGCTATAGAAAAAGCAATTACTAAAAAAACGAAAGGAATTATGGTGGTTGACTCATTTGGTCAAGCAGCCAATTGGGATGAAATAAAAAAAATTGCCAAAAAACATAACTTAAAAATTGTCGAAGATTCCGCTCCAGCACTTGGTACTTTATATAAAGGTAAAAAGGCAGGTTCATTTGGTGATGTTGGCTGTATTTCCTTTCATGGAGCAAAAATTGCTGCATCAGGCGAAGGTGGTATGTTTTTAACCAACAACAAAAAGATGTATGAAAAAGCAATTTTACTTAGTAATATGGGACGAACCAATCGTTTGGCCAATTTTTGGTGTGATAGCCTCGGATATGAATACCAAATAGCAAACGTTACTGCTGCTTTGGCCAGAGCACAAGTGGAAAGAATTGAAGACTTGGTAACTATAAAAAGAAATATTTTTAGTTGGTATTATGACCGATTAAAGGATGTACCAGAATTAGAGTTTGTAGTCGAGCCCAAAAATACTAGATCAAATTATTGTTACCCTGCAGTTTTACTAAAATCAAATAAAATTTCACGAGATGGTCTTATTGAAAAATTAAAAGAATACAATATTCACGCTCGTGCCGCTTTCCCACGTATGAGCCGATTTCCAGTTTACAAAGATTTAAAACTATTGCCAAATCCAGTCGCCAGCAACGTAGAAAAAAATGGTTTTAATTTACCATCAGCCGCCAATATAACGGAGAATGACGTTAATTTTGTCTGTGATGTTTTATTAAGCTTAATCAAATAATATCCTTGATATAATCACATTATTAATAATAATGTGATGAAAAAAGTAAACGTTGCAATAATAGGCACAGGAAATATTGGTTGTGATCTCTTAATTAAAATTAATCGATCTAAAACATTAAAGTGTAATAGGTTTATTGGTCAGAATAAAGAATCTGAAGGGATAAAGATGGCCAAAGGGTTAGGAATAGAAACATCATTTGACTCTATAAATGAAATTATCAAAAATCCAGACTGTTGTGATATTGTTTTTGATGCCACCTCAGCAGATGCCCATAGAATCCACGCTCCTATTTTAAAAAAACTCAACAAATTCGTTATTGATATGACCCCATCTAAAATAGGAGAAATGTGTGTCCCTGTAATAAATTTAGAAAAATGTCTCAAAAAGAAAAATGTAAATATGATTACTTGTGGAGGGCAGGCAACTACTCCAATAGTTTCCGCCATAATGAAAATTCATCCAGAAACAAAATATATTGAAATTGTGTCCAGTATTTCATCAAAATCTGCCGGAATTGGAACTAGAAATAACATAGATGAATATACCCAAACAACCGCCGAAGCCCTAAAAACACTTACAGGAGTTCCAAAATCAAAAGCAATAATAATTTTGAATCCAGCAGAACCACCAATTCTAATGCATAACACCATTTATGCCCAAATAGACAACCCTAAAATCAATCAATTAAAAATTGAAATTAAATCTATTGTTAATCAAATACAAAAATATGTTCCAGGATATAAACTAACATTAGAACCATTGTTTGAAAACAATCGATTAATCACTATGATAGAAGTTGTTGGAAGGGGAGATTTCTTACCAACTTATGCTGGAAATCTCGATATTATTAATTGTGCTGCTATTAATGTAGCCGAAAGTTATGCCAGAAAATATTTTAATAATTGATTCAACTTTAAGGGATGGCTCACATGCTGTTAGTCATCAGTTCACTGCTCAAAATATTTCCGACTACGCAAAAGGAGCAGAACTAGCTGGAACAGAAATTCTAGTAGTCGGTCATGGAAACGGATTAGGAGCTTCATCTTTGCAACTTGGTAAATCACTTTTAACAGATAAAGAGATGTTAACCACTGCTAAAAAAGAACTTTCAAAAACTAAACTAGCAGCATTTTTAATTCCAGGATACGGGACCATAAAAGAAGATATTAAACCAGCTATATCTTATGGAATAGACATTCTAATCATCGCTTGTCATTGTACTGAAGCAAATATAACTAGACAGCATATTCAATATGGATTAGAAAATGGCTTAGAAGTTTATGGTGTCTTAATGATGTCTCATATGATTTCGGCTAATTCGTTACTTGAACAGGCCCTGTTAATGCAAGAATACGGAGTTAAAGGAGTTATTTTAATGGACTCTGCAGGAGCATATTTACCTGAAGATGTAACTGAAAAAGTGTCCACACTTGTAAAAAACTTAAACATTGATGTTGGATTTCATGCCCATAATAATTTGGGGTTAGCCATAGCCAATTCTTTAACTGCCATAAAAGCTGGAGCCACCATTATCGATGCGACCTCCAAAGGATTAGGAGCTGGTGCAGGAAACTGTCAATTAGAAGTTTTAGTTGCTATTCTCGATAAAATTGGAATAAACACCAATCTAAATCTCTACCAATTAATGGATAATAGTGAAAATATTATTACTAAACTAATGAAACGCCCATTAGAAATCAATACCGTTACACTCACTAGTGGTTTAGCTGGTGTTTTTTCCGGTTTTGCTCCTCATGCTATAAATGCCGCAAACAGATTTAAGGTTGATGTTAGAGATATATTAATTGAACTAGGTAGAAAAAAAATAGTCGCTGGACAAGAAGACATAATTGTCGATGTAGCCACATTTTTAAAACAAAAAAAAGATTCAAAAGAAAATAGTTATAATATTGAATCTTTACAATAATTATTAATAAAAAAATATGACAGTCAGTGATTTTATAATCGATTTTTTAGTTAATAAAGGGGCTGATACTATATTTATGATTACTGGTGGACAAGCCATGTGGCTTGATGATGCAGTTTGTAGAAATAAAAAAGTTAAATACATTTGTACTCATCATGAACAAGCTGCCGGAATGGCTGCTGAGGCTTACGGAAGAA
>Ga0265297_10004185_pt1 | contig 24162 bp, 16 predicted proteins | sample Munlanlwell13791_FD_192502 | JGI IMG/M metagenome (GOLD analysis project Ga0265297, IMG submission 192502) | Leachate microbial communities from a municipal landfill in Southern Ontario, Canada - Leachate well 137-91 | ecosystem: Engineered > Solid waste > Landfill > Unclassified | place... | reverse complement strand
CGCGAACACCTCCACATTGTATCGATTCGGGTGGACGAGAATGGGAAAAAATTGGATCATAATTTTGAATACCGTAAATCCATGGAGATTTGCCGACAGATAGAACAAAAGTATCATTTGATAGCGGCTGATAAGAAAGAAAAGCAACCGGAACTATCAATAAAAGGAATAGCGTATGGCGAAAATAATCTGAAAAATCAGATAGCCGGTGTCATTCGTCCGTTGGTGAAATCTTATCATTTTCAGACTATGGGAGAATACAAAGCCTTGTTGTCATTGTACAATATTACGGTTGAAGAAATCAAAGGTGGTACAGCCGATAAGATGTTTAACGGCTTAGTGTATTCTGCCATCGATGACAAGGGAGAACGGATAGGAAAAGCTTTTAAATCCTCACTGTTTGGCAAGTCGGTTGGATATGAAGCGTTGCAACAACGAATTGTTCAATCTGGCGAAATTATTAAGCAAAAACAGTTGAAAGAAAGAACAAGAGCTGTTGTTACCAAAGCTATGAAATCACCTTTAAATAGAGTTGACTTTGAGAAACAACTAATTGCTAATAATATTAATGTAGTGTTCCGTCAAAATGATGCTGGGCGTATTTATGGAGTAACATTTATTGATCATCAAAACAAATGTGTACTCAATGGTTCCCGTTTGGGCAAAGAGTTTTCGGCAAATATCTTTAATGAGCTTTTTACGACGTCTAAAGAGGATAATAACAAGCAATCATATCAACAACCTAATATTAATATGGGACACGATGATAAGGCTGATTTCAAGTCTCAACACGATACAGAAAATTTCGATGATTCTCTCAATTTATTCAGTATGGAGACCAACGGAGGTATTGATTCAGAGGAAGAAGCTTTTATCCGTCGGATGAAAAAGAAGAAAAAGCGAAAGAAACCGATCTGATAAGATATTGAAGATTCAAAAACAACAAACAAGAAAACATATAAAGAAATTAGAAACTAGCAAATTCAAACTAAAACAATAAATATTATGCAACAAGAAGATGATTTAAGAGGCTTAGCAAAAGTCATGGAATTTATGCGAGCCATCAGTATACTATTCGTGCTGATAAATATCTACTGGTACTGTTATGAAGCTTTCCAACTGTGGAACCTGACTATCGAAACATTGAACAAAATCCTATTGGGTTTTCATCGAACGTCAGGATTATTCTCCTCTATCCTTTGGACAAAGTTGTTCGCAGTGGTTTTTCTGGGGTTGTCATGCCTTGGCACCAAAGGCGTGAAAGAAGAGAAAATATCATGGACAAAAATCGCAATTCTACTGATTATTGGAACTCAACTATTTTTCCTGAATTGGTGGATACTTTCTTTGTTTTTACCAATACAAGCAAAAGTAGCCATCTATATTTCAACCTTGACCGTTGGGTATATTTGTATGATGATGGCTGGCTTGTATATGAGTCGGCTTTTGAAGAATAGCATGATGGACGATGTGTTCAACAACGAGAATGAAAGCTTTATGCAGGAAACCCGGTTAATGGAGAATGAATATTCCATCAACCTACCAACTAAATTCTGGTATAAGAAGAAACAGTGGGATGGTTGGATAAATATTGTCAATCCTTTCCGGGCCACTATCGTGTTGGGTACGCCAGGGAGTGGAAAATCGTATGCGGTAGTAAACAATTTTATCAAACAACAAATAGAAAAAGGCTTTGCCATGTACATCTATGATTTTAAGTTTGACGATTTATCTACAATAGCTTACAACCATTTGCTCAAACATCGTGACAAGTATAAAGTGGCACCTAAGTTTTATGTTATTAACTTTGACAATCCGAGAAAAAGCCATCGATGCAATCCCATTAATCCAACTTTCATGACAGATATCAGTGATGCCTATGAAAGTGCTTATACCATTATGCTTAACCTGAATCGCAGTTGGATACAAAAGCAAGGTGATTTCTTTGTCGAATCTCCGATTATTCTATTGGCTGCCATAATTTGGTATTTAAAAATCTATAAGGACGGCAAGTATTGCACCTTCCCCCATGCTATTGAATTTCTGAATAAAAAGTATTCCGATACCTTCACTATCCTGACTTCATATACCGATCTCGAAAATTACCTGTCACCATTTATGGATGCCTGGGAAGGAGGAGCACAAGACCAGCTGCAAGGACAAATTGCATCTGCCAAAATTCCACTGTCCCGTATGATTTCTCCACAACTTTATTGGGTAATGACGGGCGATGATTTTACTCTTGATATCAATAACCCCGAAGCACCCAAAATACTCTGTGTGGGGAATAACCCAGACCGGCAAAGCATTTATTCGGCAGCACTTGGATTGTATAACAGCCGTATTGTAAAGTTGATCAATAAAAAAGGACAACTTAAAAGTTCCGTAATCATTGATGAACTACCAACAATTTATTTTCGTGGGTTGGATAACTTGATTGCGACTGCCCGTAGTAATAAAGTGGCTGTATGTTTGGGATTTCAGGACTACAGCCAATTAAATCGGGATTATGGTGACAAGGAAGCGAAAGTGATTCAGAATACGGTAGGAAATATATTCAGTGGACAAGTGGTGGGAGAGACCGCTAAAAACCTATCTGATCGTTTCGGAAAAGTATTGCAACTACGTCAATCCATGACTATCAATCGTCAGGATAAATCTACTTCAATCAGCACTCAGTTGGATAGTCTTATTCCAGCTTCAAAGATAAGCAACCTGACTCAAGGTGTTTTTGTGGGGGCTGTCTCGGATAATTTTGAGGAACGCATTGAACAAAAGATTTTTCATGCTGAAATAGTGGTAGATAATGCCAAAGTAGCAGCCGAAACCAAAGCTTACAAAATGATACCTGAAATTGCATCCTTTGTTGATAGCGATGGGAACGACAACATGAAACAAGAAATTGACAAAAACTATAATCGAATCAAACAAGAAGTTGCTCAGATTATTGTTGACGAGATGGAACGCATTAGAAATAATCCGGAATTGAGCCATTTGGTGAAGAAGTAAGAGTTCAGCTAGTTGTGTCCGTTAGAAGATATTGCTTTTAGTCTAACATATAGTCGTATTTCAGCCATAACTCAAATTATTTCTACAAGGAGCTTGGAAATTCAATTATTATCCTTATTTTTGCACCATTATCAATATAAGTGATAATAGTGCAAATTATAGTGATATTGTTAGATTATGAGTAATATAATTTCAATTTTAGGCGTTCAGACAGAATTAATCCCCATACAACGTGATATGCTACGAGGGATTAATACTGATATGTTTTTGAGGTTTTCTTTTTATACGATGGAATTCAACAATCAGTCGTTGTGTGTCATTCAGGCAAAAAACAAACAGGATTCCTCAACTCCTCTGAAATATAAACAGATTACCAAACAGACTGAAATTTTGGTGGGCATGCCCGTAGTTGTCATATTAGATTCATTAACCTATTACGAACGGGAACGTCTGATAAATCAAGGTGTTTATTTTATTATCTCAGATAAATACGCCTTCTTACCTTCTTTGATTGTGAATGTTCAAGCAAAAAAGAAGAAAAAGAACCCTTCAAAATTAACCCCAGTGGCACAATATGTGTTGCTATATTATCTGCTGTCTGAAGAATCAAAAGAAGAATATACAATCAAAGACTTGGAGCAAATCATGCCATATAATTATGTAGCTTTGGCACGTGCAGTTGCTAGCCTTGAGAATTGTAAGTTGTGTAACACAGAAATAAAAGATAACACTGGAATTAAATATATACATTTTGGCGATTCTAAAAGGGAACTCTGGAAGAAAGCACAAAGCTATTTGTCATCACCAGTAAAGAAGGTTTTGTATTGTGATGCCATACCTGAAGGTGATTTTAGTATTAGTGGAGTAAATGCTTTATCGCAATATTCACATTTGAACTCAGAAGAATACGAAACAAGAGCAATTTGGGACAAACTTTTCAATCCGTCTGGAGCTCAATACAATGAGGTGGAAGGTTTGAATAAGATCGAAATATGGAAATATCCAACCACTATGCCTTTTTTGTCGAATCATAATGTGGTCGATAAACTTTCGTTGTACTTATCGATGAAAGATGAGCCGGATGCCCGGATTGAAAAAGAGTTAGAAATAATAATAGAAGAAATGAAATGGTAAAAGGATTAGAAAAGTTTAAAGAACATTTTTCCGGATTTGAAGATAACTACGTTATTATAGGCGGAACAGCTTGTGATGTTACTTTGCAAAATACTGATATGCGCCCGCGTGCAACAGACGATATCGACATGATATTGGTTATAGAAAAAATGACACCCGAATTTGGAGAACGTTTTTGGGAATTTATTGATTTGGGTAGATATACATCCCGTCAACGAAAACGAGGAGATAAAGAACCAGTAACTGAGTTGTTCCGCTTTATCAACCCCCAAGAAGGATTTCCTATACAAATAGAGCTATTATCGAGATACCCTGAGATATTAGGTGAACCAACCGGATTTCATTTAACTCCAATTCCCGTTGGAGAAGACACGCCAAGCCTTTCTGCAATTCTGTTGGACGAAGAATATTATCATCACACTATTGACAGCAGTGTTATTGTAGATGGCATTCGTATTGCCAATCCGTTATCCCTTCTTTGTTTAAAAGTGAAAGCATTTTTAAATCTAACGGAAGAAAAGAAAACAAATCCTGAAGTTCGTAAAGGTGATATCAAAAAACACAGGGATGACGTTTTCAAATTATTAGCTATGCGCATTGATCCGCTTACACCCATTGAATTATCGGAAACAATGAAAGGTGAATTGAGTATTTTTGTTGAAATGATGGAAGAATCTTTGCCCAATCAATCATTGCGTGATAGCTTGCAGCGTACCGATGATGATATTCGAGGATTTCTTGGAATTATGAAAGATATATTTGGAATTGAATAAAATGAAAATTCAATACGCATCTGATTTACATCTGGAATTTTCAGATAACTACAGTTATTTAAAGCAAAATCCACTGAAACCTGTAGGGGATATCCTTGTTCTTGCGGGTGATATTGGCTATTTGAACGATGACAATTATAGCAAGCATCCTTTCTGGGATTGGGCTTCGGACAATTATCGGCAAGTGATTGTTGCTGTTGGCAACCACGAACTATATAAATATTACGATTTGACAAAAATCCCCCACGGCTTAGTGTGTTCGATTCGGGATAATGTGAAATGCTATTACGATGCAGTCGTTCGAATAGAAAATGTTGATTTTATTATTTCAACCTTATGGGCGAAAATCTCGTTGGAAGAAGCTTACTTAACTGAACATGGCATTAGTGATTTTCATCGGATTTTATACAATGACGAAACATTAACGTGGGATAATTTCAACCGAGAGCACGAGAAATGTTTCCTGTTCATTCAAAACGAAGTCTCCAAAAGTACTGCTGAACACATTGTTGTTATAACACATCATGTCCCATCTTTTCAATTGTCATCACCCGATTTTGCCAAAAGTAAATTAAACGGAGCTTTTACAGTTGAATTGGCTTCATACATTGAAAATAGTCCAATTGAATACTGGATTTATGGGCATTCACACAGAAATATTGACAAGATTATCGGGAAAACAAAATGTGTGACTAACCAGTTAGGATATGTTTTTCACAATGAACATCTTTCATTTGAATTAGAAAAAATAATTGAATTGAAAAGTTTAAATAGAAAGTAAAACATTCTTTTCGGGTATCGCATTTCAAAGAAAAATCCCTGACAATTATGTTAGTTGTCAGGGATTATAACCATTTTAGGTTTTGGTAGTGAATAGTGAACAGGAAACTTATCTAAATATATTCGAACTTTAAGTTGCAATTTATTTTATTAGTTTGAAGCGTTGAGCACAACTTTTTCATCAACAAGAACTCCATTTTCGAATTTTAGAAATATGTCTTTTTCATAAACAGATTCATATCCTGTATTTACAATTTGTAATACTTCGCCCGATTGAATCTTAATTTTTCCATTAACCCAATGAGCGAAAACTTCAGTCTGTCCTGGAAATAACTTATTCATTGCTGAAATGGGTTCATCAATTTTATCCGTATTTTCATCTTTTATAGAATAAGGTGATTCGATGTTCAATAGATAAATATTTTTATTCTCAATTCTCCAAGTTGCACAATATCCCCTGTAACAAGCAGAACTAATTCCGGAAAATAGTTTTTCAATTTTGTTGGTGAATAAATAAGGTGATAAAGGTTCTGAAGCTAATGAGTGTATTTGTCCATTGTATAGTATTTTATCCCCAATTTGAGCAGCCATAGGTAAAAGGTCTTATATGTAAATTCAGAGCAAAAATAATAAGAAAATTCCATAACTTATTTACATTTGACATTGAAATGTGAATATATTATTTTGGAATTATCCTTAAATGATTATATTTGCAGGAAATATACAGACTGTATACCTACAGCCAATTATAAATTAAACAATAATCGAAAAATGGAAGAATTAGTAAACAAGATTAAAGCCGAATTTGAAGCTTTTGCTACAAATGCAAATTTGCAAATTGAGAAAGCCAATAAATCTGCTGGTACTCGTGCACGTAAAAGTTCTCTAGATCTGGAGAAACTGTTGAAAGAGTTCAGAAAAGTATCAGTAGAAGAATCAAAGAAATAAAGGTTATTTTTTTTTCAACAAGTTAAGCTTTCCCTTAATAGGAGGGCTTTTTTTTGTTTCTAACAGAACGGTTTTAGGAATAATTACAAATTGCTTTCACTTTTTTTAATTAGTTTTGCTGGATATCCCAGAATACACAATAAAATTTCATTTGAAATTCTTTTAAAAACAGGAATAATGTTACCTAATTGGCTGATTCCTAGAATTCCAAACAACTTTAATACAGAGCCAATTTTATCAAAGAATGCCTTAATCTCTGGATTATTAGATATGAGTACTATTGTAAAGTAAATTAATGTTATTAAAATGATTGTTTGAATAATCCACGCTATAATTTTAACCCGTTTTAGAAAACTCGAATTAAATTGTTTTAATAGATTTATTTCGCTACCATCAAGAGCTTCTTTTTGAACAATAATCAAATCATAAGATCTGATTGCACATATTATTTGAAAATCACTTTTATTTTCAAATAAAGCTGTATATTCTAATATAGCTTTGAAGGTGTCGTTCAGAAAATTATTTGTAATTAAAGAAGGATTGTTTAATTGAAAATACATCAAAACTATTTCGTTGAGGTTGCTTTTGCTATAATAATTTTCGTTTAAAATATTTTCTAAAGTTATTGTAATTGCATTTCTTTTTCTTAAGGAGACAATTTCTTTTATCCAAACTCTGTCTAATTCAAACTTTGTAATGCCAACAATTAAAGAAAATATTAAAAAGTCATCGTTTACAAATGGGGTTGGAGATTCTTTACTCGGATGGCTTTTGTTCTTTTTGTTATAAAATTTTTCAAAAGAAGCTTTGTCTTTCGTGTGAATTGCATTTACAAGTTCAAAATATATTTCATCGGATTGATTCATCTCTTCATTTGTAAACAACAAAACAGCTTTACCTTGAAGCAAATTATTGAATGCAGTTAGCTTTTGACTTTGATTTATTCTCAATGAATAATCAACTCTGTTTTCTATAGAAACCATTTTTTTCGTTTTAATCCATAATTTAAATTGTCAGCATCCCAACCCGTAACATTTCTCATTTTACTGAGAAGTTTTGAAATTAAATTGGAATACAGCATTGTAGCTGGTTGTTCACCTGGAAGAAAACTTCTCCAAGATAAATAAGTAAATGAAAATATCTGCTGAGTAATATAGCTTAAATCATAGTAAAGTAATTCATTTAACTCATTATTGTCATATTTTCCTTGTGGGGTTCTTATCTTAATTTGAATTGGTGTACTCATTCCTTGTTTTGCTGTTTTCAATTCATTTGCACCAAACATTTGAACTATGCAGGTTTCTGAATCAAGAAAAACATTACTGGCTCTATTAGGAATGAATTCTCCTTTTAAAATATTACTTCCATATTTAGCAACTCCTGTTTGTCTAATATCAAATAACATATTTGGGTGAGATTTACTTATAGTAACAAACGCAAATTTTATTTTGTACTCTGTAATTTCTTTTATAAGTTGACTAATCACATCAAACTCTGTATTTTTTATTGGCTTAAAAATATGAAAAATCAATCTGATTGTATCTCCTTCTGCCCATCCTTGTTCACTTGAAAGTCTTTGTATGGATTGCTTTAAACTTTTAAGTAATTCATCAAAATAATTTTCAAATGCAACATCTTTTACTTTGTCACCAAGTAAGTATTGTCCATCGCTTGAAAGAAATGTTGTTATGCCAACAACTCTACTTGCTTCAGATCCTTTGAATTGATTTTTCCTAAGCCAACTATGCCCAATTCCAATTATTATTTCCTTATCAACTGAACGATGTGAAGGTAAAACCCAAGGTGTACCTCCCATTTTTGCATATATTTGTAGTGCTATTGAATTAAGTATATACTCATTATGACTTTTTATTTTATCAGATGTAACATACTGAACTGGAATTTCAAGAGAAAGAAGTTTTGCCTTAATTCGATAATACGGATTTGACATATCATCCAATTTGCGAAACTCAGTTGGGATTTCAATTAAGGCTAAATGAGGTTTAAATTCATCATAGTTTTTGATCACTTTAAGGTATTCTTCAATATCGTAAGATTGAATCTCCTTAATGTCAAATACTATATCTAGTAAATCATATTTTTTTAATAATCCTTTTTGAAAATATTTTGATTGAGGTAATCCATCTTTCAATCCTGATAGAAATTTTGAAAAATACCCTCTGTTAGATCTATTACAAATACAAAGAACATTCGGAGTTTTGGTGTCAAAATTTATGCTATCATAAGGACCATAATTTGTAAGTCCTATATCTGGATTTGAATTGTTTGTTTTTGTTCCGGCATAATCAAAAATAAAGGTTGGAATTTTTAATTCAATTGTATTTGTAACTGTTAATGGAGTACTCTCAACTGTAAAACAAAAACCTTCTTTATTTTGGAATAGAATTGGTTGAGAATTTTCCGAAAATAAATGCTTTGCAATGTTTATTATTTCTGAATAAAGCTTTTTTGCATTATAAATATCTGAACGTTTGTTTTCTATTATTCCTAATATTTCATCGCTTAATTGTTGAGAAGTAGCGAACGCCAAATAATTACCAATATTGAATTTTGTTTTCTTTATAAATAGTTCTCCAAGTGGAAATTCTTTTATTCCTTCATTCGTGTCAATTTTGGCTTTGTTTCCAATTACTTCCTGAATTATTCCAATAAATTCTTCATTTGGTGCAAGAATGTTCGTCATACCAGGAAAAGTTTCTGCATGTAACACTTCAATTCCAATTAGGTTATAACCTTCAGCATTTAACAATGCACAAGACTTATCAAAAACCCAATTGCGTTTTATGTTAATCAAAAATCCGAATTGTTGCTTACCATCAATTTGAGTATATCTGAGTTGTAGCTCAATTAATTTTTTGTAAGCAATATGATTTTTTAGATGGTCAGGAAGTATTTTATAAATGATGTCATCTTTTTCTTGCCCTGAAAAGAAACGAAAAGGATAAAAATCGACAGGAGTATAATTTGAAAATCGATCTTTAAAAGTTCTGAAGAATAAATGTTTGATTAATGATGCGGTTATTTCGCTATCTTTATAAGTACTTCGTTCAGTAGAAGTTCCTATTGATATTCTATCATCACCATCTTTGTTTGAAATGTAGATTGAATCATTATTTCTAAAAAATGAATGAGTAGAGTTGTACAATTCTCTTAATTCTGAAAGACGTTCTATGCTGTATGGTTCTGAATTAATATGATATTTATCAAAGTCAATATTTATTGAAAAGTAATTTAATAGCATTTTCATTGTTTTTTAAGGTTGTATTCTAATAATAATTAAGGAACTACTTCATTTTTCAATAGGGATAGATTTGAGTTAGCTTGTTATTATTAGCAAAGATAACGTTTTTTTAAATAATTGAAGTCTGAACTTAAAGTTTTTATTTTTCAACTAATTACATCTCGAATGTTCTCAATTTGAAAGCAATCAGAGCATCATACTAACATTGATAATTTTCTTGAAAAATATCATTCTCAGCCACTTAACGCCACTCCCTGCCAAATGACGACAATCCAGTCATAACATGATAATAGGTTGATTTACAAACATAACTTTGCCGGTGAATAAAGTATTCACCATTAAAAGCAATAGTTATGAACGAGAATGTAAATGACCAGGATGTGCTGTTGGTCGCAGACAAAAAGGACAATAAATTAAAGGTTGTCGAAGGAATGGGCGAAGATGGGAAACTAAAAACTCTCGCCCCAAATCAGAAAAACGAAGCCCAATTTTTGAAACTAGACAAGCAGGGCAATGTGTTGGACAATTTTTTTTCCAATTTCCGCAATCAATACAAGAATCCCACCCACTTCCAATTTTTCAAAGTCCCTGCCAAGCTGGTTGAAGGCATGTCAGCTCTTTTGCAGGAAATGCTGAAACAACCAGAAAATCCCTTGAACAAAGAAACGCTTGATAAACATCGTGTATCATCAGATGAAATTTCAACAAAACAGGCCTATCAACCCATTGATGAAAGCCGAATAGACTGGAAACAGTTGGAACGACTGGGTGTAACGCGAGAAACACTGGAGAAGACAGGTAGTCTTGATGCCATGCTTAACTGGGGCAAATCACCAGTATTAATCCCAATCACACCTAAGTTCGATGAGATAACTCTTCGTACGGATGCGCGTTTATCTTTTCGGGAAATAGATGGTAAGTTAACCATTGCTATTCATGCTGTCCGTAAATCACCCGACTTGGATAGACCTTTCTTTGGCATTCATTTTACAGATGATGAAAAAAAGAGCTTGCTCAAAAACGGGAATGCCGGAAGTATACTTAATGTTGAATATTCCGGACAAACCCCGATCCCCGCTTATATTTCAATCGATAAATTGACCAATGATTTGGTGGCTGTTAGAGCCGATAAAATTCATATTCCCAACAATATTAAAGGTGTATCTCTGGATGACAAACAAATGCAGAGTTTGAAAGAAGGCAAAGCTATTTATCTGGAAGATATGATGTCCAAAAGTGGCAAGTTATTTAGTGCTACGGTTCAAATCAATGCAGATAAACGAGGTATTGAATTTAGTTTTGACAATGACCATAAGCAAACTCAGAAACAACCGAATCCAGAATCTGCCAAACAAGAATTTGCTATTCCGAATAAATTGGGTGGTATCGAATTGAGTGAAGATGTCCGTAACCAACTTAAAGCAGGTGAAACTATCTACATCTATGGTATGAAAGACCGCGAAGGTCAAGAGTACAATGCGTATGTAAAAGTAAATCCGGAAGAAAATAAACTTAATTTCTACCGCTGGAATCCTGACAAATCAAATGCAAAAGAAGTTACCCCTGATAATGCAAGTAAAACCCAGGTTGCAGTTAATTCCGAAGGCAAAACCAATGAAGACACTAAGAAAATAGAAGCACCTTTGAAACAAGGACAAACCAAACCGACAGAGGTACAGGAAAAGAAAAATGACGAACAGAAAATTTCTAAACCACGAATTCGCATCAAATAATATCAAAATCTAAAATCAACACAAATGAAAATAGCAATAATAGCTGAAAAACCCGGTGTGGCTCGTGAAATTGCCCGTATTGTTGGTGCAGACGACAAGAAAGATGGTTTCTTGCAAGGAAACGATTATATGGTTACCTGGGCTTTTGGTCACCTTATTGGACTTGCAATGCCTGCCGAATATGGAATAGGTGGTTTCAAAGCAGAACAATTACCCATTTTACCACATCCATTTATTCTCAAAGTTCGACAAGTAAAAGTAGATAAGGGATATAAACCAGACTCAGGAGCATTAAAACAATTGAAGATCATAAAAAAGGTATTTGATGATTGTGACAAGATAATTGTAGCTACCGATGCAGGACGTGAAGGCGAATTAATTTTTCGATACATCTACAACTATTTGGGCTGTAAAAAACCTTTTGACCGCCTTTGGATAAACAGCCTGACAGATAAAGCCATTCGTGAAGGACTTCAGAAACTCAAATCAGGCAGCGAGTACGATAATTTGTACAAAGAAGCAAAAGCACGAAGTGAAGCTGACTGGCTTGTAGGTATCAATGCAAGTCAGGCATTGAGCATATCGGCAGGAAGTGGAACATTTTCGTTAGGCAGGGTACAAACTCCGACACTCTCCATGATTTGTAGCCGTTATCTCGAAAACAAAAATTTCTTATCCTCTAAGTATTGGCAGTTGAGGCTGCAAACTGAGAAAGATGAAAAGTCTTTTTCTGCCAATGCATTGGATAAGTTTGATTCATTGGAAATTGGTAGTAATTCGTTGACAAGGTTACAAAAACAGACTTTAGTAGCAGTTCAATCGGTAGAATGTAAGGAAGTAAACCAGGAATCACCACTCCTCTATGACCTTACCGCTTTGCAAAAGGATGGCAATAGCAAGCATGGCTTTTCGGCTGATAAAACGCTCACTATTGCCCAAAAACTGTATGAGGCTAAACTTATCACCTATCCAAGAACAGGCAGTCGCTATATTTCGGAAGATGTTTTTGAAATCATTCCGGAATTAATCGAATCACTCAAATCGCATCTTCGTTTTGGAACATTTGCAGCCAATCTATCAATCAGTAAATCTCATCTCAACCAACATTGCGTGGATGCAAAAAAAGTAACCGATCATCATGCACTATTGATTACCGAAAATAGTCCAACCAAATTATCAGAGGATGAAAATCTAATTTACGAGATGATTGCCGGAAGAATGTTAGAAACCTTTTCTGATAAATGTATCAAAGGAGTTACAAGTATTATCTTGAATTGTGATGAGGTACTATTTGGAGTGAAAGGGGCAGTTATTAAACAGTCAGGTTGGAGAGCGGTATTTAATGCTCAGGAAGAAGATGAGACAATCATACTCCCAATTTTAGTAAATGGTGAGACGTTACCACTCAAAGGTATTGAATTACTGGAAAAGCAAACCAAGCCAAAACCACTACATACAGAAAGTACTTTGCTTTCTGCCATGGAAAGTGCCGGCAAAGAACTGGAAAACGATGAAGAACGATTGGCCATGAAAGAATCAGGGATTGGAACACCTGCTACCCGTGCCGCCATTATTGAAACACTCTTTACCCGTGATTATATCCGACGAGAAAAGAAATCGCTTGTTCCAACTGAGAAAGGACTAAGCGTCTATGAAATCGTAAAAGACAAACAGATTGCAAATATTCAAATGACAGGTAGTTGGGAAAATGCACTTTCCAAGATTGAGAGTGGTGAGTTTAACGCAGAAACTTTTCAAAAGGACATCGAAGCGCATGCGACTCAAATTACCAAAGAGTTACTTGAAACGTCAGTTACTATCATAGGAGCAAAAGAGTGCGCATGTCCGAAATGTAAAACAGGACAAATGATTTTCTTCGACAAAGTAGTGAAATGTAGTAATCCAAATTGCACCTTTATCATTTTTCGCAATAAAAGCGAAAAACAGTTATCCTTCAATCAAGTTACAGAACTTATCACAAACAGAAAAACGACTGTTATCAAAGGATTCAAAGGCAAGAATGGAAAATCATTTGATGCCGCATTGGTATTTGATGAGCAGTATAAGGTAGTATTTGAATTTACCCAAAATAAAAGTGCACTAGCGAAATAAGTTGCTGGCACGAATCATTTCCATTATGCAGCATTTTTACTGCATGATGGAAATGTAATTTTTTCAAAATTTCAAAAAGAGACGAATCAGTCAAAAAAAGGGATGAAATAACAAAAAAACAAAAATAAAAAATCTAACAATCATGAACAAAAATATAGAAACACTTGAGTTGTCCTATTATCGACTTACTCTTCAATCTTTCCTAAGTGAAAGTCATCCTGAACTAGCCAATGACGCTGAATTTATTGCGAGCCGTGGCGATCTGGCTGCACAAACATACTCACAAGCTCTATTAGACGGGCATTCCAATGACCAAGCTGAAGTGTTGGCAAGTGAAGTCCTTTATAAGGGCCTTTACTTTTCAAAGCACGATACCATTGTCAATGTGCTGTGGAATGAATTTAATCTGGAAGTGCCGCAAGGTTCGGCCAAGAACATGGCTCAAAAACTACTCACTTTCTGTGAAGGCGTATTTGCAAAATATCCCCTTTCGGATGATTTCGCCTACGAGCCTGAATTTAATCAGTTGTACACAGAGTTGACAGGAACTATTGTCATTTGGATGGAAGAACATGAGCTTTAATAAAAAAGCACATCTCAGTGGCAACATAGAAGCTATAAGGTTGGCGTTTGCCCTTGAAAAAGAGCACCGTCAACCGACAGTAGAAGAAAGAGTAGCTATTCAGCGTTATTCAGGGTTTGGGGGACTAAAGTGTATTCTTAATCCCACCCAAACCTTGGGGGATGAAGCGTACTGGTCAAAATCCGAAATAGATCTCTTTCCACTTGTAGCAGAATTGCAGGCACTAATTCGCGAAAATTGCAATAGCGAAGAACAGTACAAACTATATTGGGGAAGTTTGAAAAATTCCATACTCACTTCGTTCTATACACCTTCGGAAATAGTTGTAACCCTTTCAGAAACCTTACAAAAAAGCGGAATAACCCCATCCCGCTTTCTTGATCCTTCAGCAGGTATGGGAGAGTTTATATCGGCTTTTAAGCAAACTGCACCGGAAGATAGTTCCATCATGAGTTTTGAGAAAGATTTGATGACCGGTAAACTCCTTTCGCAGTTGTATCCAAAGAGTTCGGTTAACATCAATGGTTTTGAAGAGATAGAATCAAGGTATAATAATTACTTTGATGTGGTGTCTTCTAATATTCCATTTGGAGATGTTTCCGCCTTCGATTTTGCTTTCACCAAGAGCAAAGAAAAGGCAAAGCAACAATCTACCCGGGCTATTCACAACTACTTTTTTATCAAAGGAGTTGACACCTTGCGTGAGGGAGGTATTCTGGCCTTTATCACTTCACAAGGAGTAATGAATTCACCCCAGAATGAAGTGATCCGCCAATGGTTGATGGACAATACCAATTTCGTTTCGGCTGTAAGATTGCCCAATAACCTGTTTATAGATAGTGCCAATACCGAAGTGGGGAGTGATTTAATTGTTCTGCAAAAAAACTCAGCAAAAACAGAATTGACCCAAGATGAAAAACTGTTTGTAAAGAGTTCGTTTCTAAGTAGCGGTGTTGTGACCAATAGTTATTTCAAAAATACCCAACGGATAGTCCACACCAAAGGCAGTCTTGATACCGACCAATATGGAAAACCTGCTATGGTTTTCCTGCATGATGGAGGCGTAAAAGGAATGGCAAATGACCTACGTATCATGCTAGCCGATGATTTCTCAAACAGATTAAATATAGAACTTTTTGATAAAAACCAACTTCAATCAACTACACAAGGTAACCCAATTTCATCCTATGCCACTTCTTCTGTTTTCCAGCCCCAAGTTGTAAAAAAAACAATAGAAGCACCTTTACTGACTCTCTATGACCTTTTCGAAATGAATGTGGTAGAACGTTCTCAGATTACAGTCAAAACCAAACATAACGGTCCAAAACGAATTCAAATCCGTCAGTCATCCCTTTTCGATTTACCTTTTGAAACACCCGAAATTAAAACGGATTCAAAACCTATACTAAATTCAACACCCACAATAATTGAACCGGAGATTTCAATGGAACCATATCCATATACCGGAATACGTGAACCTCATCATCAGGTTGGTTCTTTGGTAAAACTTGCTTCTCAAGTAGGTTATTTATCCGAAGTGTATAACGATGGAGCGACATTTACCCCGTTGAAGCTAAGTTCACTCCAAAAGGAGAAAGCGTTGCTCTATATTGATTTGCGTGATGTTTATCAAAGACTTTATACCTTCGAAGCTGAGAAACGGGAAGAACACAAACCGTTTCGATTGGAAATGAATTCGCTTTATGATGAATTTATCCGTCGATTCGGACAACTTTCAAACCCAAAGAATCTGGACTTAATCAAGATGGACAGTGGTGGTAAGGATATCCTGTATCTTGAACGCTCACTAGATGGACAAATGGTGAAGGCTGATATTTTTGATCATCCTGTTTCATTTAATGCTAATGAAATAACCCACGCAGAGACTTCAGAAGAAGCCCTGTCTGCCTCACTTAATAAATTTGGAGAAGTCAATATCGAATATATGACTTCGCTCTTGCCTGAAAAGAACCGTGACGAATTTTTGCAAGAACTGCATGGACGTGTTTATTACAATCCCCTGGTAAAGAATTATGAGATAAAAGAGAAATTCATTGCCGGTAATGTCGTTGAAAAAGCCGAATCCATAGAACAATACCTCACCGAACATCCCGCTGATGCGCTCTCAAAACAATCGTTGGATGTATTGCAACAGGCTATTCCTCGTCCTATTTCTTTTGATGAGTTGGATTTCAATTTTGGTGAACGGTGGATACCGACCGGCATGTACAGCAAATATGCTTCGTATTTATTCGATACCAATACCACTATACATTATTCTGCCGTTGCTGATGAGTTTTCTGTCAACGCAACCAACCTGAATGCCAATATTTACGATAAATATGCTGTAAAATCTCAAAGTCGAACTTTTAATGGATTGGCCTTGATGAAACATGCCCTGGTAAATACTTCGCCGGATATTACCAAGAGTATTATGGTGGGCGATACTGAAGTTCGTGTACGGGATAGTGAGGCTATTCAAATGGCTAATGCGAAAATCGATGAAATACGCAAAGGCTTTTCCGATTGGCTCAACGAACAATCACCAGAATTTAAAGACAGGCTATCTAATCTCTATAACCGAAAATTCAATTGTTTTGTGCGACCGGATTATAATGGTTCACACCAAACCTTTCCACAACTTAACATGAAGAATTTAGGCATTGAAGACCTTTACAGTAGTCAGAAGGATGCTGTCTGGATGTTGAAGCAAAACGGTGGCGGTATCTGTGACCACGAAGTGGGTGCAGGGAAAACATTAATCATGTGCTGCGGAGCATACGAAATGAAACGGCTGGGATTAGCCAATAAACCCATGATTATTGGGCTAAAGTCCAACGTGCAGGAAATAGCACAAACCTTCAAAAGTGCCTATCCCAATGCCCGCATCCTGTATCCGGGCAAAGAAGATTTTACGCCCGACCATCGGGTAAAGATTTTCAATGATATAAAGAATAATTCTTGGGATGCAGTCATTCTAACGCATGACCAGTTTGGCATGATACCACAATCAGCCGAGATGCAACAAAAAATCCTGCAGGCTGAATTAGATAGTGTGGAAGAAAACTTACAAGTCCTCAAACAACAAGGACGGGAAATATCCCGGGGTATGCTCAAAGGAGTTATCAAACGTCAACAGAATCTGGAAGTAAAACTAAAAATAATAGCTTCTGATATCGCTGAACGAACTGATAAGGTTGTTGACTTCAACATGATGGGCATAGACCATTTATTCGTGGATGAAAGCCACCGGTTCAAGAACCTAATGTTTAGCACCCGTCACGACCGCGTAGCAGGTCTTGGTAACTCCGACGGCAGCCAACGGGCACTGAATATGCTCTTTGCCATTCGTACCATTCAGGAACGGACAGGCAAAGACTTGGGTGCAACCTTTCTTTCGGGAACAACTATATCAAACTCACTCACCGAGCTTTATTTGATTTTTAAATACCTGCGACCAAAAGAATTGGAGCGTCAAAACATCAACACCTTCGATGCATGGGCAGCTATCTTTGCAAAAAAAACAATAGACTATGAGTTTTCGGTGACCAACCAAATTGTACAAAAGGAGCGTTTCCGTTACTTTATCAAAGTTCCCGAACTGGCTGCATTTTATTCTGAGATTACAGATTTTCGTACGGCTAAAGGAATTGGGATTGATCGACCCGAAAAGAATGAAATTATGCACAATATTCCACCTACACCAGAGCAGGAAGCATTTATTGAAAAATTGGTGCAATTTGCTCAGACGGGTAATGCCGAATTATTGGGTAGAGCACCGTTATCGGATAGTGAGCAAAAAGCCAAAATGTTGATAGCAACTGATTATGCCCGAAAAATGTCACTGGATATGCGTATGATTAGTCCGGAGTATGAAGATCATGAGGATAATAAAGCCTCACATTGTGCAGCTAAGATTGCCAAATACTACCATACCTACAATGCGCAAAAAGGGACACAATTCGTATTTACGGATTTGGGAACCTATAAACCCGGTGAGTGGAACCCATGTAGTGAAATTAAACGAAAACTAGTAGAAGATTACGGTATTCCCGCACACGAAATCCGTTTTATTCAGGAAGCCAAAAACGACAAGGTACGGAAATCCTTTATTGATGGCATGAATGCTGGTAAAATCAGAGTATTGTTTGGTTCTACCGAAATGTTGGGAACAGGTGTCAATGCACAGAAACGAGCTGTTGCCGTTCACCATTTAGATACTCCCTGGCGACCCAGCGATTTGGTTCAACGGGATGGTCGTGCCGTTAGGAAAGGGAACGAGATAGCCAAGTTCTATGCCGATAATAAAGTAGATGTGATTATCTATGCGGTAGAAAAAAGTCTGGATTCCTACAAATTCAATTTGCTATACAACAAACAACTCTTTATTCAGCAGCTTAAAAATAACAATATGGGAAGTCGGACTATTGACGAAGGGAGCATGGATGAAAAGTCGGGCATGAATTTCTCTGAATATGTGGCAATTTTATCCGGTAACACGGATTTATTAGAAAAGGCCAAGCTAGAGAAGAAGATTAGCTTCCTCGAGAGTGAGCGTCATGCCTTTAATCGAAGTAAATCAAATTCTGGTTTTAAACTAACTGAGATGACTCGCACAATCGATAGCAGTCAAGAGATGATTGCCCGTATGAACAAAGACCTAAATACGCTTAACGGCAAGTTACAGCAAGATAAGGACGGGAATAATCTCAACCCAATTAGATTAGATAACATTCAAAGTTCCGACCCGAAGATGATTGGAATAAAATTGAACGAAATAAATGACACTGCCGGAACAAACGGAGAATACTTCAAGATAGGGACACTTTATGACTTTAATTTATTGGTAAAATCAGAAACCTACATAAGTGAAGGGTTAGATTTGAGAGAGAATAGGTTCTTTGTTGAAGGTGAAGGTAATATCAAGTACAATTACAACAGCGGTCATTTAGCTACAGAGCCTAAACTGGCAACCCTAAATTTTCTCAATGCATTGGAGCGTATCCCCAAATTGATTGAGAAATATGAACTTGAAATTGCCAAGATAGCAAAGGATATTCCGGTAATGAATGAAATTGTCAACGGAACCTGGCGAAAAGAAGATGAATTAAAAGTTCTCAAAACGGAATTTTTGGCATTGGATCGAAAAATTCAACTGTCATTAAAGCCCATTGAGCAGGGCGAAAGTAAAATAACTGAAGATGATGGTTTGAAAAATGAATCCCAAAATAATGTTAAACTTCGTTCGGCAGTTAGTCACTCATTTGCAGGCTGATAAACAATCCTGTTATTTGTAATACTCTAACTGACAATATTCTAAATGCTTGATTAATAACTTCAGTTGATTGAAACTTCCATATAATAGAAATAGCCGTTGTGACTAAAAATCTTGTTTATCAGTAATATATGCTTTTTTACACACTAAAAAGAAACTAATAGTTAAGATTGCTCGTTTAAACACAAAGTCAATGCTTTTTACTTAAAAACTACTGGGGTCGCCATACTACCGGATTCAAAAATTAATTATAGACCTTCTAATTAAAAATGAATCATATGATACAATACACGCTAAATTTACTTGATACAATAAAGAAAGACATTCAAATCATAGATTTGGAAGATGATACTACTCTCAATAAATCAGTAAAGATTATTGAATTGTTGAAAACCTATTTCAATGAATTAAAGGAACATATTTCTGAATATACTTTCAATAATGAAACGGAAGAAATCCAATTCTTTAAAGAAACAAAACCTCAAATATTTTGCATGTTGATTTATTATGACAATATTTACAGACTGGAAATCAACCGTCCAACCGGAAGCGAGTTAATGCAAAAGGCATTTACACTCAAACAGTTTGATGACCTGAAAGAGTACTTTGATAATAATATTGATTTTTATAAATATTGTCGCTCACAGCGTACTGATTTAGACAAGCAATACTTCTTGAGATATCAGCCGGATGTAGAAATGTATTTTGATTGTCATTACTTTGAGAGAGATCGCAAATTTTCCACTGGTTTTGATTTGAAAGTTGCAACGATTTTGGCAAATGATATGTTGAGTAATTATTTGAATGCTGAACTTGTAAAAGAAGATTTACCAAATAACCACCAGTTTGATAATTCTAATATACAGAAAGTAAAAGCAAAATGGACTGGATCGAAAGTAGCACTTGTTGAGCTCATTTATGCATTTAATACTTCGAAATGTATAAACAACGGAAAAAGTGATTTAAAAAGAATGACTTCCTATGTTGAAAATCTATTTGATATTGATTTAGGAGATGTGTACCGAACTTTTATCGAAATTCGTAATCGCAAAGGCAATCGTGTTCAATGTCTGGATGATCTTCGTAATAAATTAATTGCACGTATGGATGAGGTTGATAACGATTAATATCCAACATCTTCTTTTTTAAGTAGACTCTTTTACCAACCAAGAAACCAGAAAACTCCCAAGTTTTCTGGTTTCTTGGTTGAATAGTCCTGTACTCCAAAGTATACTATATGAGCTATTTACAATTATTTTATCAACTAGTTTACCCATGTTGTGAAATCCGTATTCTCAATTGCCAGACCTTTGTAATCAAAAATTAGCAATATGGATGTTATCACAATTGAATCAACAGCATTTTTAGAGTTACAGGCAAAAATCAATTTAATTGCCAAGTTTGTAAACGAACAACAACCTTCTATAATTGAGAACTCAGACGAGACATGGGTTGATAACTACGATGTTTGCACATTTCTGAAAATAAGTGAACGCACTTTACAACGCCTACGATCAAAGGGGCTAGTGTCCTATTCTGTTATATCCGGTAAATCATATTATACTATCACTGAAGTAAAACGAATGCTTAGCCAACACATAGTTCGGAGTAATGAGGAGTGCTTACAGGACTTAATAACAAATCATAAGCAGTCTGCTGAAAGAAGAAGAGTTAATAAAGGTACAAAATAAAGTTTCAAAGAGATTCACATTCAATTAAATTCCAAAATATAATTATGGAAATCAATAAAGAGAATTTAGAAGTAATAGTTGAAAGGCTTTTCGATAGACTAGAAATAGTTGATAAGAAAATAGAACGATTGCTTAATCAGGATGCATGTCTTAAAGGAGATGAGCTGTTGGACAATCAGGATTTGATTGGAATGCTCAAAGTAAGCCATCGTACCTTGCAACGCTATCGCACACAGGGAAAATTGCCTTATTGTAATTTGAGCGGCAAATCATTTTATCGACTTACCGATGTAACTAAATTTATTGATGATCAATTCATGGGAATAAAATAGTTTGCAATTTTGTTTTTCAAGTTTTATTTTGAGATACCTTGAACTATAATCAATGAGAAAAGGGAAACGCAATTTGTGTTTCCCTTTTCTTATTGGTGAATTTAGTTGAATTGATTGTTAGATTTATATATTGAACATTTTTTCTATCCCTTCTAATTTAATTGCAAGTGCCTGCATGTCATTACTAATTTTACTGTCAGTTATACGAGCATAGATTTGGGTTGTTGTAATATTTGTGTGACCAAGCATTTTACTTACTGTTTCAATCGGAACTCCCCTTGCCAATGTGATGGTGGTGGCGAAACTATACATCTCAAAAGCAACAAATGGATAAACGATGTAACCTGCTGACAGAATGGCGTAATACGCACAAAAACGCTTTGCATTGCTACATGCTGAAAACGCAGATAACAGCGAAGTTAAGCGAGAGTTCCGTTACTTATCCATTACCCTTTTGGGTTTAGATAATGGAAAAGAAGAACAGCCTATCTGCTGGCAAGACAACTACTTTCGTCACCAAAAACCGGAAATTTTCTAGCTTTGGGGATTAAAGTGAAAAATGATGTCAAAAGTTGATTGTTATGCGCAGAACTACTGTATTTTGCACGCCGTCAAATAACTCTATAATTAGTAATTTTAAATCACTAAAAAAAAGAGTTATGAAACATGCATTAAAGGTTTTGTTCTACCTCAAAAAGAACGAAGCGAAAGAAGATGGAATGTGTCCGGTAATGGGACGAATCACTGTAGGTAAAACGATGGTACAGTTCAGTGCCAAGATGAATGTATCCATATCCCTTTGGGATACTCCTTCGGGACGAGCAAACGGCAAAAGCAGACTAGCCACAGAACTAAACCGAACCTTAGACAAAATCAACGTGTCTATCAATGCCCACCACAAGGAAATCTTGGAGAACAAAGGGCAGGTCACGGCTGAGCAAGTGAAAAATGCCTTTCAGGGCATCGCCACTGAACAGGAAACATTGGTCAAGTACTTTGTTCGACACAACCAGGAGTTTAAGAAACGTGTTGGTATTAATCGGGAGGTGAGCACCTACCAACAATATGATATTTCACTCAAGCATTTGATTAAATTCCTTCGCAAGAAATACAACCTGTCTGATATTCCATTTAACTCCTTAGACTTCTCATTCATTACATCCTACGACTTCTATTTGCGTGTTGAATTACAGCGGAAACCCAACACCATTTTGGGTATAACCCGCACTATGCGCAGGATGATAAAACTGGCAATTCATGAAGGTATTATTACCCGTGACCCATTCGATGGTTATACCCCTGAACGACCCAAAGCGGAACAAAAATACCTAACCCGTGCCGAGTTGGATAAAATAATGACCACGCCGCTGGATCATCCGAACCGATACCTTACCCGGGATATGTTTCTGTTTTCCTGCTTTACAGGTTTAGCCTTTCGGGATATGTGTAACCTAACCGAGAAAAACCTTGTTATAGCAGATGATGGTGTCTTATGGATAACCACCAGCCGTCAGAAGACGGGAACACCCTGTCATATCCCCTTACTGGAACTTCCCTTGCAAATTATTGAGAAGTATAAAGGACTCACCAAAGATGATAAGCTGCTTTTAATGTTGAGCTGTGGACGCTTGAATATCAACTTGAAGAAGATAGCCAACCTTTGCGGAATAGATAAACGGTTGATTTTCCATATGGGACGACATACCTATGCGAGTGAAATTACACTCTCACAAGGAGTACCTATTGAGAGCGTTAGCCGTATGTTAGGACATCGGGATTTACGCTCCACACAGATTTACGCCAAGATCACCAACGACAAAATCAACGAGGATATGAAAGCCCTCGAAACACGAATGGAAAACAAGTATCAATTAGCAAAATAAAATAACACGCAAAATGAGAATTTCAAATAAAAACTCTAAAATTGATAAAACCATGAAACAGGATAGAGAAAATAATAACAGTAACAACAACAAAATCAATAATGAAAATATCTATGACAACAATATTAAAATCAATAACGATAATAACCATGACAACAAGAATGTCAACAAGTATGTCAACAAGTATGTCAAAATGAATGTCAACAACAATAGCAACAATAGCAATATCAATAATGATAATAACTCTAAAAACAATAATATAAAAATGAAAGTCGACAATGATAACAACAAGAGTAACAAAACTAATAACAAAACTAATAACAACACTAATAACGATAACCTCAACAAGAAAAGGCGTAGCACCTTTACAGTTTTGTTTTACGTGAATCGAGATAAGGTTAAGCAAAACGGTTTATGTCCCGTTATGGGTAGAATAACTATAGATACAAAATTAGCCCAATTTAGTACCAAAACAGATATAGACTCCACTCTTTGGGATACAAAGTCGCGAAGAGCCATAGGTAAAAGCAGCCAATCTATTTTAGTAAACCGAGCCATCGATCGCCTTACCCAAGAGATAAATAAGTTTTACCTAGAACTGGTAGACAAGCAAGGCTATGTTACCGCCGAGCTGGTCAAAAATGCGT
>Ga0265297_10004184_pt1 | contig 24164 bp, 16 predicted proteins | sample Munlanlwell13791_FD_192502 | JGI IMG/M metagenome (GOLD analysis project Ga0265297, IMG submission 192502) | Leachate microbial communities from a municipal landfill in Southern Ontario, Canada - Leachate well 137-91 | ecosystem: Engineered > Solid waste > Landfill > Unclassified | place... | reverse complement strand
ATATTCTTTCATATTGCTCGACCACTAACCCGAAGGGTGCCCTTTGGACTGCGACCTCTCCGGAAATATTCAAGAAGATACCCCACTTCGCCCTTTGGGCTACGAGGGGCAAGCAAGACACAAACGATGCTCAAGATACAAGGAACTCTACTTCACTCTTTGGGCTACAAAGGGCAGGCAAAATACAATCGATACCTAAAAACACATATCCATCGTCTATCCGACCACTAACCCGGAGCGTCCCTGTCGGTGTGGCCTTACCGCTATTAACTCCCTACCCCTCACCCCCTACTCCCAACTATTTCGGCTTTATCACAATGTGCCTGGCCAAACCATCGCCTTCGGATACCGCCTCAAGATCAGCGAAATCAGTCAACGCCATATGAACCAGCCGCCGCTCATAAGAAGTCATCGGCGGTAAGTGATATGGCTTACCGTTAGCCATAACTTTGAGAGCCGCTTCTCGGGCATTCATCTTAACCCGCTCATTATGACGTTCGCGATAGCCCTCAACATCAACTGTCAAATGTTCTTCTTCAATCCCCTCGGCAAGCATTGCGCGCACCAGATGCTGGATAGCAAAAAGGGTCTGTCCATTACGCCCGATAAGGATTTCCGGCCGACCGGTGATAATGTTTGCCACAAGAACCCCGTCGCTTTTTTTAACCACCACCTCGCCGGCGATGCCGAAAGCTTTTAGAAAAAAATTGATTCTTTCCTTAATTTCAACAACGACTTCTTCATTCATTTTTCCCCTCTTTTCCGAATCGAAACCGAAACTCCATGGGTCGTATTTTTTTTATTATCCTTGGTCTTTTTTTGATTCTCTTTCTTATCGTCGAACTTGCCAATCAAATCGATTTCAGAATCGGCGAACTGTTCTCGAATTTTCGGACGAATTTTCAGATTAATATAAAGCTGTTGACCAATCATAAAGAGCGAGGTAATAATCCAGTAAACCGACAGCGCCGCCGGCAATCCTCGAGCAATGACTACCGTTACAACCGGGAAAATGTAAACCATCTGATTCATCGCCATTGACATCGGGTCATCGGCGTTAACTTTCTTTTTACCTTTACCACCGGTAGCGATTGAGAGTTTGGTTTGAACAAATTGAAGAAGACCGGCGGTAATCGGCAAAATCCAAAGCTCCGGTTTTGAGAGATCAATCCCCAAGAAATGAACATTAACCGCTGACGGATGCGGAACAAAATTATATAAAAGATCAAAACGATCGGTTGACAGACCAATCTGAAAAACTCGATAGAGCAAACCGAGAACGATCAATTGAACAATTAACGGCAAACAAGCCCCCCAAGGAGATGTCCCGGCCTTCTTATAAAGATCGATCATCGCTTTCGATTGAGCGGTTTTGTCTTCCTTGTGCCGAGCCTGAATGTCTTTAATTAGGGGCTGGAGAACCTTGAGTTTCTCTTGAGATATTCCCTGTTTGATCATTGTCGGCAGGAAAAGCAAGCGGATAATAATCGTTAAAGCGACAATCGCCAATCCGAGATTGTTGCCAGGCATTAACCAGACCAAAAAAATCAAGAGATTAAATAATGGCTGGTAAATTGTTGCTTTCAGTAGGGCTTTCATAAAATAACTTGAAATTAATAGTTAAATAAGAAAATTCTGCGCCTCAAGGCAAATCCAAACCACCGGGATTCCAGGGATTACAGCGAATTATTCGCCCGAGCGATTTTGCGCTTCCGACAAGAAGACCGTGTTTTTTGATTGCTAAAATCGAGTAGTCGCTACAACTCGGCTGAAAACGACAGTAGCCACCGGGAAACAGAACCCTCACCAAACCGTGATCGGGAGAAAGAGTCTTCTGGTAGCCAATAATCCCGGCAATAATGATCTTCTTAAGCACCAATTCTCCTTAATAAGTCGCCGCAACTTTGAGAAAAGCTTTCCGTCAACGATCGACGGGTACCCTCTTTTTGGTTTTTTTGCGGGTCGGCAAGCAAAAGAACAATCACATCATATCCAAAAAGCCGCGGTTTTAGCAAGCCCAAAGAACAAGCCCGGAGAACTCTTTTAAAATAGTTACGACGATTCGCTTTACTGTTAACTTTCCGCGAAACGACAAAAGCGGCCCGAAAATCGGAACTGCCGGATCTTAGACAATAAAACAGAAACGGGCCAATTTTTATTTTCTGGCCCCGTTTATAGACCCGATCGAAATCAGCCTTTGTGTGTAGTCGATTTTCTTTTGGCAACATAAACCCCCCAACATTATTTAGGCTGAAAGAACCTTGCGACCTTTAAGTCGGCGATTCTTTAGAACGTTTCGACCAGACAAAGAAGACATTCTTTCTAAAAAGCCGTGGATCTTTGATCGTTTTCTTTTGTTCGGATTGTAAGTTGGTTTCATTTTTGTTTGTTAATAACTGTTTGATAATAGCAAAATTTGTCGAAACTTTCAAGGGAAATAACCCAATCAGTTTTTCCTACCAACCCCTTTAATGATCTGTCAACCAACTGACTTATCCACATGTGGATAACTTTTGGGGAGAGGTATTGCTAACCTGTGGATAACTCTGTTAGATTAAAGGAAAGATTAACCATCAAATAAACGATGTCAGTCGATCTCGAAAAAATCTGGAAAACCGCCCTCGGCGAGCTTGAGGTTTCCCACTCTAAAGCCGTCTTCACAACGTGGTTTAAAGAGACGGTTTTGGATTCGGTAGAAGATGGGGTTTTTACAGTCGGAGTGCCGAATTTTTTTTATCGGGACTGGCTAAAAAAACACTGCCAAGAGAGCATTAAAAAGGCGATAAAAAGCGCTGTCGGATCCGAACCAAAGATTTTAAAAATCAAGGTCGTTTCGGTGGAAAAATTTAAGCCTCGGGAAAGCGCTCCAAAAAAAGTTATCCACACCCCTGTGGATAACTCCGACAAAGAAGGCGGCGATGAAGCGAGCCGAAAACAAAATATTTTTGAATCATACTTAAACTATACTTTTGAAAATTTTATCGTCGGATCAAACAACCGACTAGCGCATGCGGCGGCGGTTGCGGTCGCCGAAACCCCGGGGAAGGCTTATAACCCACTTTTTATCTATGGTCCGTCAGGACTTGGGAAAACCCATCTTCTTCGGGCGATTGAAAATAAAATTCAAAAAGAAAAGCCGAAAAAGAAAACTGTTTACACTTCGAGCGAAACATTTACTAATGATTTTATCAATTCAATTCGAAGCGACAGCGGGGCAACTTTTCGAAAAACCTATCGTCAGGCGGACATTTTAATCATCGACGATATTCAATTTATCGGCGGGAAAGAAGTTACCCAAGAAGAATTTTTTCACACCTTCAACCATCTCCACCAAAATAATAAGCAAGTTGTTCTTGCCGCTGATCGGGTCCCGCGAGCGATCAAGGGGCTTGAGGAAAGACTAATAACCCGTTTCGAGTGGGGAATGCTTGCCGATATTAGTATGCCCGATTTTGAAACTCGGTCAGCGATATTAATTGAGAAATGCAATCAGCGCGGTTATGAACTACCGGCAGAAATAATCGAATTTATTGCCGAGAGGATAACCAGCAGTATCCGCGAACTCGAGGGTGCTCTAAATAAAATCATCGCCGAGGTTAAAATAAATAAAAAAGCCCCTTCGCTCGCTTTAGCGGAATCCGTCCTTGGCAATTTACGGTCAAGCAAGGAGCACGATTCTTCGCCGACTTTTTCAACCGTACTAAAAACCATTTGTGGTTTTTATAACATCAAAAAAGAGGAGCTTCTTGGTAAAAAAAGAAATAAGGAGTTGATTAAGCCACGACAAATATGTATGTATGTTCTTCGTTACGAAGCTAATTTAAGTTTTCCGGAAATTGCCAAAGAAATGGGGGGGAAAGATCATTCAACGATTATTTATGGTTGTAAGGCGATCGAAAAAAATATTATTTCAAACCAAGAAATTAAAAGTGAAATCAATTTGATAAAAGAACGTTTACGATGAATTAAAAGTTATCCACAGGTCAGTATTGATAGTTAAATATTTAAATATCCAGTAGTAGTAACAGTAGAGACTGTGGATAATGTGGATAAGTCGGAATATTCTGTTTGGTAATAGCAAAAACGATAGCGAAGGTGTGGATAAGTTGTGGAAAAGTTCGGGGAAAGACTGTGGATAACTTGTGGATAACTGACAATTATCAACAGATATGATAAGAAAGTATTAAAGTTATCCACAGGTTGATTAAGTTATCCACAGGTTATCCACAGTAAAAAATTAGTAAATTGAGAAGGAGTTTTATGAAAGTGATCTGCACCCAAGAGAATCTTGCCAAAGCCTTAAATATCGTCAGTCGGACGGTAACTACCCGGGCAACGTTGCCGGTTCTAAGCAATATTTTGCTTTCGGTTGGTGACGGACGGCTCAAGCTGACCTCGACCGATCTTGAAATCGGAGTTTCAACCTGGATTGGCGGTCAAGTCGAAGAGGATGGCGCCCTAACGGTCCCGGCCCGTTTATTTAGTGATTTTGTGATCAACAACCGGGACTCGAAAATTGAGCTTTTATCAAAAGAAAATACGATCCATCTAAAATCAGATCATTTTGAGGCCAATATCAACGGCATTGAAGCGTCAGAGTTTCCGATGATCCCTGAAGTCAGTGGCCAACCGTTATTAAAAATCTCCAGTAAAAAGTTTGTTGAGGCGGTTAAGCAAGTAGTCATTGCCCCGGCCGCCGACGAAAGCCGACCGGTTTTGGCTGGAGTCCTTTTCTCTTTCAAAGACAGCTTGCTGAAGTTGGTGGCGACCGACTCCTATCGACTGGCAGAAAAAAAGATCGATTTAGAAAAAACGGTTCAGCCGGTTGATATTATCGTTCCCAGTCGGAGCCTAAACGAACTCCTAAGAATTATTGGTTCGCTTGTGGTCGAAGAAATCGAGATTTCAATAAACGAGAACCAAGTTTTATTTACTGTTGGTGATACCCAAATTGTTTCTCGGTTGATCGAAGGCGTCTTCCCAAATTATGAACAGATTATCCCGACGACCGAGCAGACAACCGCCCTTGTTGATGTAAATGAAATTACCGGAATTGTCAAAATGGCCGCTCTTTTTGCCAAGGAATCGGCAAATAACATTAAGCTTGATTTTAATGATAAACAATTAGTCGCCAAGAGTATGTCGGCCCAAGTTGGTGATAATATCTCGCAAATGTCGGCCGAAATTTCTGGTCACGGGGTGGAAATTGCTTTCAATTCAAAATATATTCTCGACTTCCTCTCGGTTGTTGGCGAAAAAAATATTAAAATTTCGGTTAACGACCGGGTTAGCCCGGGAGTTTTTCGTCCGGGGAAAAGCCGAGACTATCTATATATAATAATGCCCCTCCGAGTCGAGGAGTAGAATTGTCAAGCACGAAGTATGAAGTATAAGTCAGTCGATAAGCTGGTAAGCTAGTAAGCAAGTAAGTCAGTAAGCAGGTTAGCTGGTAAGCAGAAGAACGAGAAAAGTCGAAAAGGGGACGGTTCTCTTTCAAACGGGGAATTACACTTTTTCTCAACGGGTAAGTAAATAAGCAAATAAGCTAGTAGGCTGGTAGATGAATAAGCGGAAAAGCTAGTAAGCTAGTAAGCAGGTAAGTAAATAAGCCAGTAAGCCAATTAGCTGAAGAGTAAATTATGAATCACAAATTAAGAGCCAGTCTGTTAGCTAGAAGCTAGTAAGTAAATAAGCTGGTAATCCGAATGATAAATTATGAATAATGATGTATGAATAACGAATTATGAATTATAAATAATGAGTTATGGACAGAATACAGAGAACAGAGATTTCGGAATTATTAAATAAATGAAAACGTTTTTGTTCGCAGGTCGACCAATTCTAGCTTGCCTTGCCGACTAATTGTCATCTGACTTATCGCTCCGATCCCCAATTCTACATTCTAAATTCTACATTCTAAATTCTATATTCTACATTCATTATTCTACATTCTGCTTATGAAACTTGCTCTTAAGAATTTTCGTTCTCATGAAAAGCTGGCGATCGAGATTGCCCCGACAACGCTAATTGTCGGTCAAAACGGGGTTGGAAAAACCAATATTCTCGAAGCAATCTCTTTTATTTCTGCCGCTCGTTCTTTTCGAGTCGAGGATAAAAAAAATTTAATTAGAACCGGTGCCGATTTTATGAAGATTACCCTCGACGATCTGTCGGTAGTTGTTTCTCGGAAGCCACGCCTAGTGGCGACCTTCAAAGTTGATGGCGCCAAAAAGAGCCTCGGTGACTTTATCGGTCTATTGCCGTCGGTCATTTTTACGCCGGAGTCACTCTCGGTTATTAATGGCTCGCCGGCTGATCGCCGTCGCTTTCTTGATCAACTTTTATCTCAATCATCGAGAGAGTATTTTCTTGCCTTATTAAAATACAAGAAGATTTTAGTTCGTCGCAATCGCCTGTTATCGAGTATTGCCAGCGGTCAATCTGGTGTTGACGAACTCGATTTTTGGGATCAGGAACTTCTGGAGACAGCGACAATTATTGTTGGCGAACGGGCGGCTTTGAGTAAATTTTTAAATCAGCGAGTCCGGGAAATTTATCTTTTGATATCAAATAAGAAAGAGGAATTGAAAATCAATTACAAACCGCACCTTTCACCGGTAACAATCGAGAAGATAAAAGAGAAACAGCGGATTGAAATTGCCGCCGAAACAACAATTTTCGGGCCGCACCGAGACAACCTAGAATTCATTTTATCCGGTCTTGAAGCGGAAAATTACGCATCGAGAGGAGAAATAAGGACGATTGTTCTAAGCTTAAAAATTGCCGAGCTTGATTTTCTTGATAGAATTATTAAAGAGAAAAAAAGAAAAACGGTGATCGACCGACCGTTACTTTTACTCGACGATATCTTTTCCGAGCTCGATCATAATCACCGTCGTCAGATAATCCAGCTAATCGCCGAATACCCGACAATTATTACCGCAACTGATGCTAAAGAAATAAAGACCGATCTGGTAAAAGGAGCAAAAATCATCGAATTGAATCAAGGAGAAGACGGTGGATAAAATCGGAAAGATTTTAAGAGTTGTTATTAATAAAAAGGGTTTGAAGAAGGCCGCTGAAGCCTCGGAGATTTGTTATCTGGCTAACTGTTGGGGAAAAGGTGCTTTTGAGGCCGTCTCCTTCTCCGGATCGGCCTTAAAACTTTCAGTCGAAAACCATTCCCAAGCTCAAGAAGCCCAAATGCGCGAAGAAGATTTACTTGATTACTTGGAAGAGATAATCGGTCGCCGACAGGTTCTTCGTATTCGCTGGCAGGTGGGAGCGGAAAAGTCGAATAATGAAGTATGAAGCACGAATTATGAATAATGAATTATGAATAGAGAACCAGGAAGTTTCTCTAATTATCTCTTTTGATTTTCTAATCAGCCCGTTCTGAATCTTGTGTAGGCAAACAGTTAATTCAAAGATTTCATTAAATTCATTTAAGGGTAGGTATTTGACATCTTTAGCAATTATTAATTGATTCTGAACTTCGGTGACTGACCCCAAAGCCTGATGATAAAACTGAACTTTCTCTCTATAGTAATTACGACTAAAACCTTCAGCAATATTTGAAGTAATCGATACCGCCGCTCGGCGAAGCTGATTTGTTAGACCAAAGATTTCTTCTCTTGGAAATTTTTTTGTTATCCGGTAGATTTCGAGCACTAACCTATGGCCGTTTTTCCAAGCGTTTAAGTCTTGGAAGTTATTTATTTTGTTTGTTCCCTGGTCTACCTGACTCATTTTTGGTTTTATTTTGTCTTTTCCTTATTCTTACTTCGTAATTCATTATTCATAATTCGTGCTTCATAATTCATACTCAAAATCCAATATGAGTGTAAGCGATGGTTTGCGGATTATACCAAAGCCCGGCTCGGCTCGGCAGGTCGCCATTTTTGTCCGGACCGCCGGTATATTTATAGATCACTTCACTCGTCTTGTTGAACCAATAGTCAACATCTTCTTTCCGTCCGGTCATGATCTGACTTGGGGTCATGCTTCGATCGTTCAATTTCTCTGGCATCTCTAGAACATCGCCAAGAAGCCGACGGGCTTTGTATTGAGCGGCTTCAATGTATTTCTGTTTGGATATTTCCGAATTGGCGCCATCAAAAACGCCAAGATAGCCGACGTCAGCGACATTGCTCGATGGAACCGATCCGAGTTCCGGAAAGTAACCATCTGCGGTACAACGGAGCTCGACTTTATGAACGCCGAAGAGATTTAAGACCAGAAAACTGGCTCCAAAGAGAAGCGGATTCATGGCAACGTTGAAGAGTGAACCGATCAGTTGACCGACAACCATCGAAGTTGATCCCGGGACCAAACCGATCGATTGGTCAACCTCGGTGAAAGTGTCTTCAAAAATGGCATTTACAATTGTCGTCGCGACGGTAGCCGCCAGCTGATTCATAATCTGTCGAGCGTTGTCAACTTTGGTTTGTGCGCCATCAAGACTGCTCTTAGTGCTGTTGACCATCTCTTGAGTAACTGATTGACCGTTGAGTAACTGACCGCTCTCGAAGGCTCGTTGAGTCGTCTGATAAACGGCGCCGGCGGCAACATAAGCGGTCTTCGCTCCTCGGTATGCCTCATAAGCCCGATAAACCTTGTAGAGCTCCATTGAAGTCCCTTTCGGAAGCCCCAGGGTATTGTCGAGCCATTTGGAAGCCTCTCCGACGAAGAAGTTAGTGTAAACGGTTTTTAGCGATTCAAATTTATATTTCTGCCCCGAACCGGTTGTATATTCAAAATCGGCAGAATAATTACCACCCTGCATGGTACCGGCAACCAGAGCCTTAAATGTCCCGGGGATAAAATTAACGCCGAAGAGATTATTAAACTGTTCGGAAAAATAACGATCGAAAGTGTCAATTCCGCTTCCGAGAAAGCTATCAAAGGCTTCTTTGTTGCCGATGACTGCCGTGTCGATCAGGTAAGCAAGTGCCGGCCGAAGTCCGGCATCGATTTCGCTACCAAAAAGTTTCCCCGAGGTAATCCCGTTTCGAAGCCAGGCATAGAGCATATCGGCTCGAGTTTTGGCATTGCCTTCAAAAAGGGCGCGGGCAAATCCCGGAGGGATATTTCTATCAAGTTGATAAGCGAGTGAATCAACATAGCGATATTCCAAGTTTTTGGTAAATTCACGCCTTACCTGATCGCGAGCCGCTTCTTGATTTGTTTTATAAGTCTCTTGACGTTGATAATAAGCACCAAGATCGTCGATGTAGCGTTGACTGCCAACCTCTTCTGCTTGGTAAATTGGATTATTCGGATCGGGAGGAGTTAGATATTTGGCAATTAATTCTGCTCTTTGGGTTTCGGTGTAGCCTTCTGGAAGCTCATAAACATAATTGGTATTGTCAATAACGGTATCACTAATGGGAATTCTTGACTCTTGCGCCCAACTGACTTGGCCATAGCGCCCGGAGGCCGGAGCGCCGTAACCGTCATAAGCGGAATAAGAATTACTGCCGTTTTCCAAACGCTCACGTTGTGCGGTTGAATAAGTAGAATTATCGAAGGAAACCAGAGTCGCCATTTCCGCTCTGTTTGAAGCATAGTCTTCAAGGTCGCGATTACCGATGACGGCGTCGTAAATATCGCCCCAAGTGACTTGATAACCGCCGGGTAGTCGGGTTGATGTTTGTTCGCGGAGATTATTGATTTTATCAGCAAGAACGGCATTTCCAAGCATCTGCATTACTCTCATATCACCGGTTCGAAAAAATTGAGCTAGGTAATTTCGTTCGTCACCGCTAAGACCGATTGAATCATGGGTCTCTGCCGCTACCCAGTCAGCTAGTTGACCGGCGGCGGCGGCAATCATTCCGTCCTGATTTTTTCTAACCGTTGTCCGACAAACTGATAATCTTCCTTGGGAAAGGTCACATTCGCGGACTTTTATGCCATCGACGCTTGCCAAAAATATTTCTTCAGTTGAAAAAGTTCGATCGTCCTTAAAAAGGCTTTGATCTAAGCGATAAAGGCCCTCGGCAATTAATGTGGTTTTGGCGTTTTCCGGGTGGACAACGACTTCCCTAATTGTTCCTTCACGGAATTTAAGTTTTTCGTCAAGATTTATTGAAAAAAGCTTGTCAAAAGCATCATAAATCTTTCCAGCATCGTCACCAACAAGTCGGCCGTTATTATAGGCGATTCTTTCATAGGCACGCAAACCATCTTTAATTGCACTTGCCTTATCATTATCGGTGATTAAAGTATCGATTAACAGACCGCCGGCGATAGCATAAGCAGTCTTATTGGATATCTGGTCGCGATAACTATCGGGAGTCATCTGTCCAAGCAAAAGTTTTTTAGTATTACCGCGACTGGCGCCGACTCGAATGTCAATCTCCTCAACCCGTTTACGGAAAGTAGCAATCTCGCTTGCCATTCGAATCGCCTCGGCAGTTGCATTTTCATCGACAAAATCGCCGGTAGTTGCTTCGAAAGTATTACCAAGATCGAGTTGCCAAATTGAAAGATTCTCGTCCTGGAGAAGAGAAACTCGTCCGAGCATTTTAACTGTTAATTCATCAAAAGCCTTCTGTTTTGAGCCGTCAGGATCATCGTCCGGACCGATTAGCGAATAAGCATTATCAATTCGATTCAAAATCTGATAATTATCAATTTTTGCAAAATCGGAGGCTTTTGAGTTGGCAATGATTTTTTCTGCTGATTCCGGCAATCCGAGACCGGCCAAAGGGATTTCGAAGGCTTGGAAAAAACGGATAATGCCAACATTCTCAATCAAATCTTTTAAGCCTTGATCTTTACCCTCATCGTTGTTTGGAGAGTTGCTCTTGAAAGTTTCGCTCGGCCAATTTAAGACTGATTCGATCTTTCGTCCACCAAGAGCATGATAAATATTGCCGTAGATCGGGAAATCGCGAATGCCATACTGGCGCATCAACCAATCGGCACCGGCCTGTCTGATCAAGCACTCGCGAGCGCTGGCACTCTCGGCGCCGAGAATGCTCTCAAAAGTTCCATTATCAAAACTTAAGGCGTCATCTAAAAATCCGCCGGCGATTTTATTAACAACCCGATCGCTTTCGCCGTTTAGAATTGAAAAAAGGTCTCCGGTATCAAGCTTTTGACCGCCAACGGTTACCCCAAACGAGCCAAGCAAAGCGTTTTTTACCCGCTCATTACCGACTTGTTCTCCGACAGAAACCAGAAAACTGAATAGATCGCCGTCATTGGTTTTTCTGGTAAATAATCTTTCCAAAATATCTTTAGGGATATTGCCGTTAGCTGCTAACTCGGTTAAAATTGTGCCATCAAAACCCTCACCAATGTTTATATCTTGCAGATAGTTAGTTAATTTTTCCTTGGTTTGAGGATCATTACCGAGAACGGAGTTAATCCCCAAAGAGATTTCTCCGATATAGTCAAGCCGTCGATCTTTGTGGAGATTATAATATCTTTTTGCTAATTCCAAAGTTTTGAAAGTGTGAACGCCATCAAGATCGGTGTAGGTGTAGTCTTCGGTCGCCGCTTGCTGGCAAGCGGTATTGTCAAGCGATTGGGCACCCTTAAGATAAGGATTGTAGGTTTTAAAACTAACCGGATTATATTCCCAAGCCTCATCGCCGGCCAGAACTTTGGTCAATTTTGTCAAGGCGCCGGTCGAAACATTCAGCCGCGCCGACAAGAGATCGAGTTCGTCGGCGCTCAAATAAGCGCTACTATCGAGTTGTATTTGGCTTTTCGTTAGAAATGCTTGGACCGTTCCTTTTTTGATACCAATTTTTTGTTCGTATTTTGTAATATCAGTTTTAGCTTGCGACCAAGCAGTGCTATCTCCGGTTATCAGTAAATCGAGTCCGACACTCGTGCCAAATGCCCGAGAAATCTTTGTTTTTGCGCTCGAAGCGCTCGAATCTTTAGCTAAATAGTTGACGATGTCATCAATTGTTTGGTCGGTAAATTTATTCGGTCTGATTTCTCCTCGAAAAGTATTTAAATTAAGATTAGCCGCTTCTTCGATTGCCGCTTGTCCGAGGGCAGCCATAAATCCCTCTCGATTGTATTGACCGCTTTGTCTGCTTTCCTCACCCTCTGCTCCGGAAATTTTTTGTTCGCCGTTTTTGATGTAATAGTAAAAAGTATTTTCCGGCAGATCGAGCGAGTTTTCCAACTGGTTGCCGCCATAGGCAATTAAGGTATCGCCAAGTGTTGCTTGCCCGGTGACTAAAAGCCAGATCGCTTGCAAGAGATTAAAAGTATTTTTCCCGCCACTATCGTCGCCATAAGAGTTGCTTTTAAGCATAAATTCGGAAAATTTAAGCGAGGTTAGCCGACTATCTTCATTGCCGTTTAAAATTGCCGAAAGATCTTCAACCGCTTGATCGATTTCGCGCAAAATCTGATTGTATTCGCTCTTAAACCTTGAATTTTCAGCGATTTTCCCTCGAGCTTGCGAGAGTTTATTTAAAATTTTTCCAACGCCTTTAGCATATTCTCCAATTGAATTTTTATCCTTAAGAGCACGAATCATTTCGAGCGCTTGCTGGATTAAAACTTTGCCTTCGTCAACTTTGGGGTCGTTATTTATGTCGTCAAGATTTTTTTCGATGTTTTTTAGATGGTTTTCAAGGCTATCATAATGTTCTTTGTAAAATTCAACCTTTTCGATGATGTCGGCAATCCCCGGATTGTGAGCGAGAAACTCTCGCTTAACTTTAGCAAAATCGGGCGAGTCGATAACCGCTTGATAAAGCCTTTCTCCGCCAAGACGTGAAAAAATTGCTTCGGCAGTATCATTCGGCGAACCGAATATAAAGTAGAGATCTCCCTGATTAATATTTAGTCGCGCCATGATTCGATTTTCGGAAACGGTAATCGTTTCAGTAACCGTTTCTCCATTGACAACGGAAGAAGCTGTCCCCTCAATCGTTTCTGGGGGCTGTTCAGCATCAGGATTGCCGTTTTGAGCAACCAGCCAAGAGAGAAGCGCTTGTCGTTCTTTATCATTTGAAGTTAACTTTTTGACAATCTCGTCGCGACCAATTGAGGGCAAGTAACTCATTTGTCCGAGAAGAACTTGTTCAAAACTGGTTGCCGGTGAATTATAAACAGCTCCGCGCATACTTTTCTCGTCGCTTTCGCAATCGGAGCCGTATTGGCAATTGGTGTAGCTATTAAAATAATAGGCACGATCAGCAAGGTGTTTATAAGCAACCGTCGTCCGAAAATCTCGAGCTGAAAGGCTCCCATTCAAAAATCTGGCAGTTGTCCCGCTTTCAAGATTGAGTTTAACATCGATTAGTTGAGGCAAAGAAAAAATCGCGTCAAATTTAATGCTTCCGGCCGCTCTTTTGATCGCATTAAGATCATCGGCTTGAAAGCTGCCGTTATTAAAATTAGCCCGATCCTCAATCACTGCCGCCCCGACCTTTTGGATTAACTGCTCTTCGGTAGTGATATCGGGGGTCAAGGTGTCAATCGGAAGTTCCAGTTCTTTCTCGACCTTCCGCTGACCGATATTATAAAAAATTTCGATCGCATTATTGCCGGTCAGAGATCCGAAGGGTAGTGCCAACTTGCTCTCAATGGTTGCTCGTCCAAGGTTGGTTTGAAGGTCATTTAGATCACTATAACCGCCACCATATAATGCCGCTCGGGGCAGGCTAAGCTTATCGGCCAGATAAGCGGCACCGACAGTTTTAATTGTTTCTTCGAGGTTATTGCCAAAGTTTGTTCCCTCGGGAGCGTTTACCAATTGACCGATGATCCCCTGACCGATAATCCCCAAAAGATCGCCGAGGTTGGCGGCCGAAAGGTCGTCAATGTTGTTAATATCAAGCTCAAGTTCCTCCAAAAGATCAACAATTCCATCTCGATACATTCCGTTGACGAGGGAGTTAACCGAATTGGTTCGGGATTCCGAACTGGCGGCATAGCCCTCTTCGGTTTGCCAAAGAAGTTCAATCGGTTTTTTGATGATCGGATCTTTCTGTGTCGGTCCGATCCAAACCCGACCGATTTTTGTGCAACGAATATTATCGACTTCGGAAATATCAACTGCTTGACCGGTCGCGTGAGCCGACAAAACATCATTTGTTTCGGTGGCGTAATTGAGAACAAAGTCGCTGATTCTATTGTCAGTCTCGCCGTCTTCATCAATGATCTCGCCGGTAGCCAGGGCATTAATTTCATCACTTGATAGCTCTTTACCAGACGTTTCCTCTTGAGCTTCGGCAACAGTGGTTTCCTCGGCTTCTGCTTCGCTGGCACTCTGTGCCACTTGGGCTTTTTCTTCGAGGATCGCTTGGCTTTCTCGATCTTCCTGATGTCCCGAGAGGGCATAGTCTTTCCGCATCCGATAAACTTTTATCCGTTCGTGGCCGGCACCGCCTTGATTTTTCGGTGTAACCAAGTAAATTAACATTCGGAAAATCCGCTTGTCGATTTTCAGCGCCGCAATCGCATTTTCAATCTCGAGGTCAAAAGACTCGGCATCGGTTTTTAAGCGATAATCAGCCTCTTCGGTTGTTGTGTTTGTCAGACAGGCGAGGCTTTCGATATCATTTTTGATCGTTTCGGGTAAGCTGGCCTCGTCTTTTTCTTTAAGATCGGTTACCAAGGCGCTGAATTTCTCCGGTGAATTATTTTTCAGATCGGTTAAATATTCAAGTGTCAGATCCGGACGGACAGCGACGATCGCCCCAAGATCGGCTTCATAGCTCGGAATCGCGTTTGCCAGACAGTTCAGGGCGCGAATATCCTCGGCATCGGCGGAATTAAAGATGATTTTTGGACCGATATTCTCAAAAATATTGCGATAAGAATCTTGCAGAGGATCACTCTCCGTTTCTTCATGATTAATGACGATTTGGCTGTAAAAACTGGCAACCGATTTCGGCGGCGCATTGTCTTTCGCTTTCTGGATCTCCTCATCGGTCGGCTGATAATCGCCGGTATCGCCCCACTCGTCGGTGAATTCATCGGCGAGATCAAGATCTTCCCCCTCGTAATCTTCCGCCTTCGCTGGGGTCAAAGAGACACTCGGGATGATCATCGAAATCAAAATCCCGAGAATTGTGGCGTAAATCGTCGATGATCGAAATAATTGTAAAAATCGTCTTTTCATTTACGGCTGACCGTTTAAAATTGTTTTCATCGTCTCCCAAAGGTCTTTTTGGGTTTGTGACCGATCGGTTCGGCGAACATCCTTGCCATCGACTTTTAACTCGAAATGAAGGTGAGGACTGGATCCCGGGATTGTCATTAAGCGGCAAACTTCTTGACCAACAGTGACTGTGGCTCCCTCGCTGACACCATTGATAAAATCGCAATGACCGAGTACGGCTTCTTTATCGATTCCCTCGGTTGAATTGACTATTATCGCAGTCCATGCCGCGCTACCTCCGTCTCGATCAACCTTGCCGGTAAAAGGCGCGTAGACCATAGTCCCGAGAGGAGCAAAAACATCAGTAGCATCGGCAGTAATTGTAGCCCCGGCTTTACTTTCTCTTATACCGAAAAGCGATCGGTGGCCAGCGTCTCCGCACCGCGAAGTATCAAATTCGGTACACCAGTGGTTGCCACCACCATATTTAATTGGCGTGACTTTAAGAGGGATTGTTGTTCCCGGCAGGGTTTCAGCGCTAAAGCTAAAGAGAGCCATTAACTCCTTGGTTTTTTCAACAAATTCGCTTGCTCGGCTCTGGTTACTCGCCGGATCGGCCGTCGAGGTTGACTCCAAAATTGATCTTAAGGCGGTGATTAACTCGATTGCTCGCGCGGTTGTCGGCGCGGTTGGAAAATTTGTTTGTAAATCTTTTTCGATAATATCGAGGGCGGCAATCAGATTGGTCTGATTTTTAGTGATCACTTCTTCGGCGTCGGCAACATTGGAAGCGCCGACAACTTTATTTAAGAGTTCCTTGATTTCATAACTTGGACTGTAAACCGGAATTGAACGACCGGTCGGACTCGGGTTTTGGCCGGTTGAAGCGAAAAGAGCAGTGCCGACACCGAAAAGGAGAAAAACGATCAAAAGTGCCAAAACAATGATCCAGCCATAAGGGGTGGCAAAAAGAAACCGTCCGACGGCCACCGCCGCTTTGATAATTGCCTGGCCGGCCTTTTTTGCCAGTGCTGTCGTTTTTTTTGTTCTATCGGCAACTTTTGTTGCCGTCTCTTCAACTCCGGATTCTTTGCCACCGGTTTTTAGCTTGGGAGTTTGAAGGTTTTTGCTTTGGAGCGCCTTTCCTCCGGGCAATTTCCCCTCTGTCTTGCCGGCTAACTCCGGTTCTCCCGGGACACCGGCTTTTGGAACATCAGGCTCTGGTGGTCCTTTTGGCTTATTGTCCTCAAGATTCTTTTGTTGCTTTTGGATTTCTGATGTCTGTGTCGGTTGATTTTGTTCCGGCTGGTTTTCTTCATCACCAAAATCATCCTCCGGGTTACGAAGCGATTCGTCTTGATTTTCCGGGTCGGAAGTAATAAAGGTATCGATTTTTGGACCGTTGTCACGCAAAAGATCGCCAGCGATCTTTTGCGCTCGTTCCCGGTTTTTTTCAAATCCCGAACCCGAATTCCCGGTTCCCGGTTGATTGTCAGCGGGTTTTTCGTCCGCCATGCCCCATCCTGTTAGTAATTATTATCTTGATATTTTACACCATAGAGCTTGCTATCGGCAAGCAAATAGAGGAAATTTTTTTCTTGTAAAATCACCTTCTCGATGTTGAACGGTTCTGGTGGTTCAAAATAAAGTTCGACAATATTTTCTTCGCCGGTATTTACCAATATCAATCGTTCGCGACCGGCGATGTAGGTTAAAAAGATAATCTCCTGATCATTTTGGATAAAGACCTTCTCCGGATAAGCGTTGATGCCAAGACTTTTTTTGTCGCTACCGTCGATTTTCATGACCGAAGCAACTGATTTGATCGGGTTTTTCGGATCATTTTGTTCGGTAAAATAGAGAATTTTTTGATCGTTGTCGGTAAAATAGCCACCTAAGACGCCACCGAAATCAGTCAGAGTTTTAAGGTCTCGGCTGTAAACATCAAAAAGATACACCTTATTTTCGGCGCTTTTTCCGCTTTGGTTAACAATCAAAATCTGCTCGCCGTTTTTTGACCATTGAAGGATCGGATCAACAAAGTTTGGCAGGGGCAAGATATTTTTTGGACTTTCGTTCAAAAGATCGGCAAAAACCAAAAACTCTTCACCAACCGCCGGCGCGTGAAAATATGCCAGGCGGCTCTGATCTGGTGACCAGACGACATTGCCAATATTTTCCCCATAAAGTTGAATATCCTGGCCAACGATGTTGTAGCGGTTGAAATCATAGAGATAAGCGGTGCTCCCTTTCTTTAGAATTGCCAGTTGGCGATCGGGAGAGAAAACAATGTCATCAATGTTCCAAAGCGAACTACCGGTAATCGCTTTTTGCTGATCGATGACAACTTGATTATTTTCATCGAGTTTACCGTTTAAAGTATTAATTGTTTGACCGTTATTCCCAAGATAGCTGATCTGCGAGTCGGAATAACGCCCAAGCAAAGCAGCCGATTGGTCAAGAAGGGAAGCTTTTGGAACGGTTTTGAGTTCAACATTTTTCTCGGCGACAGAACCGCCTTTTAAGCGGAACTGTTCGTAGTAGGGGACGTAGCCGTCGGCGGTAATCCTTAAAGTATGTACCCCGGGGATTAAACGGCTTTTGGCGATGCCGGAATTGTTGACCGTTTGCGGCGCATTATTAACTAAAACCGAAGCGTTTTTCGGCAAGACCTTGACGGTTAATGTTCCCTTGTTGAGAAAGACAAAATAAACTGTCAGAGCGAAAACTAAAAGGGCAATCGGAGCGATGATTAGCAGGCGAAAGTTTGGTTTTTTGGTCGAATTCGTCTCGTTCATTGGTTTTTTTTATTTAAAACGACCGATACCTTTTGTGTGGTAGCGAACTGATTCGTCGGTTACCATAGATCTCTTTACCCGACCGACTCGACTTATTCTCCACTTCGACCGGCCAATATTGCCCTCAATTGAAATAAATTTGTTATTTGTCGGATCAACGGATTCAATTATTCCTATGTGGGTGCCGGAATTAGAAGCTGCGCCACCAAAAACAACGACGTCTCCTGGCGCATATTGGGAGGGGTCTGGTTTGTCAATCCAGATCCCATTTTTTGAGAAATAGCTTTTAAATTGCATCGGAGAGGGTAGCTGTCCAATATTAGCACCGGACTGCTTTAAAACCCAACTGACGAAATCGGCACACCAGGCGCGATAATGACCGTTGTATTTTTTATAATTGTTATTTCCAATTTCAGTCGCGGCAATCGCGACAATATCTCCCGAGCCAGTCCCGCCGGTTGTTGCGCTATTGGCCGCTATACAAGCTGCCTGGTTTGGGTAGTTTTTAATCAATGATTCCATCATTTCATTACCAGATGGGAAAACATAGACTTTGACCCCATCAACTTTCCCCGGGACCATATTTGTCCCATCCCTTGCTCCGTTATCAGCCCATCCGATAAATAAATCGAAATGATCATAAGGGAACCCCTCGCTTTTTCCGGCTTCTCGAATATTACCGCCGTGGTCAACCGCTACCCTAAGTCCAACTCCGGGAATATCGAGAACGGTTCTTCCTAAAGGGAAGCGAGTTTCATTGTTTGGTACAGCTAGCGCACCGATTCCAAGCGGAATGCTATTCCAGGCACCAAAACCTGATCCCTCTATGCTGGCGTTGCTGGTTACGTTTTTGTTCTTCGGATGGTAACCTGTAAATTGAGCAGTAATTGTTTCGGTTGGGGTCATGTTGCTAATATTGGGAATCGCAATCACTTCCGAAGCCCAGTAGCCGTCAGTTTCGGGGCAGACCATATCTCCGCCATACCAAGCTCCAGCGTAGCCGGGGACGGAACCGAATTGGTTGGCGTAATTGCCGAGAGCAATAGCAAAAAAGATAATTCCGCCAGTTAGAATCAAAAGCGAAGCGGCAACACCGATGATTGCGCTTTTGCCTTGACCGCCGACTGCCGCTGGCACAATTTTCTCCATTAAACCGGTTGCCCCATTAAGCGGCGATAATCCGACTGGTTGACTGTTTGTTACACCCTCCTCTGCCATAATTTAACCATTTATCGATTATTCTTTGGGATTATTTGCAAGATTTTCTTCTTGCGTAGTCCCGGGGGGATTGTTTTCGAGAAGATCTTTGTTTGCCTCGGCGTTGATTATCTGATCTTCGGTGTAAGACGCGATTACCCGAATCGCGACATGATTCTGACCGGCGAAAAACAAGCCTTCGCCGACGTCGCTTTGAAGCAACATATATTTTTCGCCTTGAGTCAGATTAAAGGTTTCGGCAACAATGTCGATCGAGGCGGTCGATTGTTTGAGCAAAATTTGCATCGAGGAGTTGGCGACAACCGCTTTGCCGTAGCGACTGGCGAGAAAATCCTCAACATCCTGGCTGATAATCGTCAAACCAAGTTTGTATTTCCGTGCCCGTTTGGCGAGACCGTGAAGAAAACGAGCCGAATCCTCGTACTGCATCATCCACCAGGCTTCGTCAATGACCATCAGTCGTTGTCGCGAATCCATTCGAATTTTTGTCCAGATGTAATTTAGGATCGTGTACATAGCGATCGGCCGAAGTTGATCTTCCAGATCACGAACGGAAAAAACAACGAAACCCGGTTTCAGTTCAAAATTTGTTGGTCGATTAAAGAGGTTGGCGTAAGTCCCCTCGGTAAACTTATTTAACCGGCTAAGCAAGCTCTCCGAGCCGCGCATATTGCTTAGAACATTGTAAAGGTCTTGGATTACCGGTGGCTCGTTTTTTTGGCTCTCCGGATCGGTTGTGATGTCTTTTAGGGCGTAGGCTTCGTAGAGGGCTTTATCGATCAGCGCATCCTCCTCCGGTGTCAGGTCGCCAACCATCAGATTAATTAACCCATGGAGGGAGGAGATTGTTGATCGTAAAACATCCTCACCGCTACTTTCCTCGCTTAAGGAGTGCGGGAGGTCAAAGGGGTTTATTCTATGGTCGGAGTTTAGGGAAATTTGCAAATACGAACCGCCGACCGATTCGCAAAGCGGTTTATATTCATTCTCCGGATCGATAATGATAATATCGGTGCCAAACATCAAATACCGAAGCGTTTCCAATTTGACAGCGTAAGATTTTCCACTGCCGGATTTGGCGAAGACAACCGAGTTGGCATTTTCAAGATTGAAACGATCAAAAATCACTAAAGAATTGTTGTGCCGATTAACTCCGTAGAGAACACCGGTATCAGAAGTTAATTCGGTCGAGGTGAAGGGGAAGGTTGAAGAGAGCGATCCGGTATCGAGATTGCGGAGAACTGACAGATCGTCATTGGCTAAAGGCAGGGTTGAATTGAACCCCTGCTCCATCTGCATTAGTGACTGCTTAGTATAAATTAGCATCCCGCCAAGGGTCGATTCGAGCTGTTTGCTAATCGTTTCGAGTTCCTCCGGCGTTTTGGCGTAAATCGTAAAATAGAGGCCAAACTGGAAAAGTCGGACCTCACCTCTTTGCAGAACATCACGAAGAGCATCAATGTCGCCGAGGGCGGTGTCAAGTTCTGGGTCGCGAGGCAGGCCTTTGTCCTGCTCGATCATCCGAGTCGATTCAAGCTTGCCTATCTGTTTCTTGAGGTCGGTCATTACATCTTTGGACTCAAGCGGATGAATGAACATCGCCATATCCATCGTGATGTCATAAGAGATGATCGGTGAGAGCCAATTGGCTTCAAGATAACGGGGGTAAGTAAAGACAAAAAAAGTTCGGCAATAAAGCCCGCTAAGTTCAAGATGGTTTGGGGTAACCAAGATAGCCGCCGGCGAGATAATGTCGGCAACCGAAGCCATGCCCTGCCGAAAAGCTTGATCGGCTTCTCTCTTCTGGGCTTCTTCAGTAACTTGCTTTTTGATTTGGTCGTCAATCATTGAATTTTGTAATTATCGTTATTTAGCGGAGCTGTCGGTTGGTCATTATTTGTTGTTGCCGGTTGGTTGTTTGCCGCCGGTGCTGGTATGCTTGCCGACTCTTCGGTTTGGGCTCCTGGGTTAGCAGATAATCGTTGTTTTATCGGTGGAATTTCATCGGCTGGTTGTTCCGATCGAGCTGTTGCCGTCGTCCCTTGTTCTTTTGGTGGTTGATCTGTTGGTTGGTTGGTTTGTCCGTTACGTGGATTATCGATTGTCGCTATCCCGCCTTGTTGGCTCATCTTCTTTACTTCGGCGCTATTGTCGATTTTGGTTTCATTGCCATGTTCTTCAGTATGAGAAGCGATTGCCGATTGGGCCTCGCTTTTATCGACAACGACTGTTGATTGAAGCTCGCCAATTTCAATTAATCGTTCCTTACCGGCTTCTTCCGGATTGTAAAGATTATAAAACATCTCCAAGATTTCTTGGGTTGGCAGTTGCTTAACTATCAACCCCATTGATCCTAAACCGCGAGCGACTTGTTGACCGCGTTCCAAAAGCTCTTCCGAGTGAGCCTTAAAGTCGGCCTCACTAATTTTTAGGACATTGCTCGATTGTTGTTTTCCGAGAAGTTTGTCAATAAAAGTTGTTTTTGGCAGGCTTATCGGGGCATAATTAATAGTCACAAAAAAACTTTTGCTCATAATGTTGGCATAATTAATCAACTGACCGATGAAGTCGACATAATCTTCGGTCTGGATTCGGATTAACTCGTTTTGTTGGGTATCGACCAATTTTCTGATTTTTTGCAGATAAGGGGTCAGATCAAGTTTTTTTGATTGCATTGAAATTTGGATCGGAAAATGGAGTGAATTTAAGAAGCTTTGATAACGAAAAATCAGCGAGTTTTGCTCCTGCTCGCTTTTAAGAGAGAAATTTATCGGCAGAACACTTAAAATCAGTCGGTAAGAACCGTCTTTCATAATGACAACTCCCTCGCGAACGGAAGCAATCTGAACATGTTCTTGAGTTGAAGCGGCTTGGACTTTGGGCACTGCCCTCCTTTTTTCCGCCAAATTTAACTTTTATTTTGACCGTGGCTGTCGATTGTTTGTGCCAGCCTTTGCAGGTCCTCTTTGGAAATATGTTTATCGTTTTTCGGACGATTGCCAAGAGGATTTTGTGATTCATAAATCTCGACATCGATCGGTCGGGTCGACTTTGACCAAAGTCGAACTCGCGGACGAAAAGTAAAGAGAAGAAAATTGCCGATGAAGGCTAAAAATGGTTTTTCGTTGATTTTTATAAAGATAATACAGAAAGTGAGGGTGGCGATAATAACCGCGATAAAATAGGAAAATGGTTTCGGCAGAGTATTGATAATAATATAAGCGAATCCGGCGCCAAAAACGGCATACAAAAACTGAACCATCGTCAACGGTCCGACAACGCGGTCCTGCATATCAATATTCTGCGGCACCTTATATTGGATTGCCACCTCCTGTCATTAATTCTATTATATTGCAGTCGATTTGGCAAAGCAAGGTAGCGAATATTAGAATATAGAATGTGGAATATAGAAGTAAGAGTAAAGAATAATGAGTAGAACAAAGAATATGGAATTAAGAGGTAGAGAGTGGGGAGTATGAATGTAAAATATAGAATTATAAATAAAGAATTTTCCTTGCTTGTTATTTTCGTTGTTTAATTGTGTCATTCCCGCGGAGGCGGGAATCCACTTGGTTAAGACTGGATTCCCGCCTCCGCGGGAATGACAAGAGTAACAAGGGAATGGTTCCCTGCCCCTCGAAGCCTTGGCGAAGTGGGGTCCAGCAGGCACCGTCCTTCGCATAAAGCTTTGGACGGCACGGCGGTTTTGACACTTTATTCAAGTTTTAGGTGGATACGAAGGCTATCGGTTTTTAATTAAAGTTTCCGTATTCGATTAATTAATCGAATACATCTGATAAATCGTTAAACGGATTTATTTATTTGGATCCATGTAAACAAAAACGCCCAGTCAGATGACGAGGCGTTCCGGATCTCCTTAGGATCATCAAGGTCCCAGAACGCTTACGCGCCAGTCGCCTCCCGCTTCTTTTAAAAAAGAAAAAAGCCCCCGATAATCCAGGGCTCTTACATTTTATCGTTGATTTGATTAACCGGCAATCGCTCGAGCGTCAAGGCATAGAAACCGTTTCGAGCGGTTATTAAGACAGTATATTTTTTAAAAAACGGAGGTTGGGACGAAAAATGGGGGAACACAAGACCGCTCTTTTTACTAGCTCCAGCTAGTAAAAAGAGCGGTCTTGTAAGGGCCTTGTAAGGGCAATGTTTGGTAGTATATTAGACATAATATCGAAAACGGGGTGCTAGATTATATGGTTTTATCTGTCTTGTAATAGATAATCGATGGTTTATTTACGGAAACCTGTAAATAAACACCTTATAAATGTCTCCAGTATTAATTAAATGGTTATGTTTAGACCCCAGAATCTGATATTAAGCCGTATATTACGGTGTTAAAAAATTTAGTTTCCTCTGATCCTGCGGTTGGGAAGCTAAGTGAGGAATTTTAGAATAAAAGCTAAAATACGGACTGATCACTGAAAAATTTCTAGACTCCGAGAACCTTCGCCGGTAAGTTTAAATATTCAATCTCACTCGAGAAGGTCGTTAGAAATCCTTTTAGAGATTCTTTAAAGCCGGCGAAGCCGCGAAGATTTGCCTTGTCGCCGGCGCGACCGCCGGGACCGCCGCCGCTCTTTTCTTTTTCCGCTCCCCCCCGTTGATTTTCGATCGGCTGGTCTGAATCACCTTTGCCCTCGCTTGATTGGTCGCTACCGGAATCAAGCGAGTTATCATCGGGGAGATTTAATTCCTTGATATCTATTCCGTATTTCCCGACGGCATCTCTTATCTTTGTCCATAAAACCCGATATTCTGCGAGCTTTGCGGAAAACATTTTCTCTATATTTGGACTAATTGTAATATCTTGATCTTTATGGGTGGCCGCCTCGTTTGCTTTAACACCACATTCTATTATGAGTTGATTTAAGGATGACTGATCCGAAGTCAACCGTTCCGGGTTTTCTCTCCGGTTGGCGAAAACCGAAGCCAAAGCGAACATTTCTTGTTGTTTGGAATACTGTTTAAATCTAATAAGATCTTCTAATTTAATGCCTTCTTTCTCAAGAACACTAATCACCTCCTGATCGTTTCGAGGTTTTTCT
>Ga0265297_10004183_pt1 | contig 24169 bp, 19 predicted proteins | sample Munlanlwell13791_FD_192502 | JGI IMG/M metagenome (GOLD analysis project Ga0265297, IMG submission 192502) | Leachate microbial communities from a municipal landfill in Southern Ontario, Canada - Leachate well 137-91 | ecosystem: Engineered > Solid waste > Landfill > Unclassified | place... | reverse complement strand
AAAGCTAGCCCTTTAGGAAAAAGAAAGTTTCTGGCGTAACCGTCAGCCACATCTCTTATTTCGCCAACTCTACCTTTAGATGATACATCCTTAAGAAAGACAACTTTCACTCTAAAATTTCCTCCCTTTTTACGTAGTTCTCAAATCAATTAATCACTAAAATAAAGCACTCATTAGCAGACATATAACTACTTAATCGACGACTAAGTTACATCGAAACAAATCAACAAACATCAATTTTTGCTATGAACAGCTGCAAATTCTTTCTTAGCCTTTGCCAAAATTTCCTTTTTACTTACAAGATCAACAGCAGTCATAGCCTGAGCCTTAGCCGCATCCAATAACCCTTCATGACCTGACTCAGAAGCAGCAGCGCTGGCGAATTCCTTCGAGTGTAACAACGTATCAACAGAAGCAATAGCGACCTCAGGATGGATCGCCGGTACAACCTGACTGACATTCCCCATATCGGTACTACCAAAATCGAAGCGAGACTCAAATGGTTCTACTTTTCTTCCTAAAGATTCCATATTATCCACAAAAAGTTGCGCTATAGTCAGGTTGTTATTCATCGGTGCGTAATAATCCTCTGACCACTTATACTCTAATCGTGCTCCTGTAGCAATGGAAGCACCAGTAAAACAGTTCTCCACCTTCTGTTTCAAATCATCAAGATAATCACTATCCAAGGCACGAGCTATTATTTCCGCTCTGGTATAAGCAGGCACGACATTAGCCGCCTCACCACCATGAGTAATTATACCATGTATCCTAGCTCGGTCTTTTATATGCTGGCGTAATGAGTTTATAGCATTAAAAGACAAAATCATAGCCTCCAAAGCATTTATCCCTTCTTCAGGATTAGCAGCAGCATGAGCTGCCTTGCCATAAAATTCAACAATGACAGTAATACAAGCAAGCGACTCAACAATAGCCATATTGCGCACTCCGGGATGGACTATCATAGCTGCATCTATTCCTTTGAACACTCCTTTCTTCACCATGGTCACCTTGCCGCCAAAAAGCTCTTCAGCAGGAGTACCAATCACCATAATCGTCCCAACTTTATTATCTACAATATACTTACTAGCCACACCTGCTCCCACAGCCGAAGCCGCTATAATATTGTGCCCACAGGCATGACCCACTTCCGGCAAGGCATCATATTCCGCAAGAAAAGCAATAACCGGTTTCCCTGTACCATAAATCGCCTTAAAAGCAGTTGGAAGACCACCCACACCTTTTTCTATCTTAAAACCATTCTTTTCTAAAAAGGTTTCAAGTCTCGCTGAAGCTTGCTCTTCTTTAAAACCTAGTTCAGGATTAGAATGAATCGCCAAACTCAATTTAATAAGCTCGGAACGGTGTAAATCAACCAGCCTTTTTACCTCTATCTTGAGTTCTTTTTCATCAGAAGTCTTCTTCATCAACTTATATCCGTGCCAGAGCAGTTACAATCAAAAGATTTTCCTAAATATAATCAATTTCTCGATATAGCTATATATTTTAAGACATTTAACAGTTTGAAAGAAACCCCACTGCATCTATTTCTATCATCATCTTAGGCGAAGCCAAATTCAACGGATTAATAAGAGTGCTTGCAGGAGGTTCCTCTACCAGTCTGGGAGCATATTTTTTATAATACTCAAGCTCTAATCTCCGCATAGTCGAATAATGCTCTAGGTCAGGCATAAGTACATAGGTTTTTACTAGGTTATCTAGAGAACTCCCCGTCTCCGCTACAGCCGATCGCAGATTATCAAGAGTTACCTTCATCTGTTCTTCAAAAGTATCAGACTCAATTCTACCTGTGAATTGATCAGTAGGAGTTTGCCCCGATATAAAAATCAGGCTTCCTACTACCACAGTATTAGAATAGTACTTCTTTATCTCACCAATGTGTCTGGGAAATCCTCTCTTACCATAATATAGCGGGTACTTTTTTACTTCCCAACCAGGCCAATTTAGGGAAATTACACCGGTCACGTCAACCTCTGCCATGCAATCGGGATTTTCCAAAGAAGGGAGTTTAAGGAACGTACTCGCCGGTGCATCATCTAATAAAACAGGTGCATACGTCTCATAATTTTCCAGCTCTCTTTTCCAGAAACGGTCTGAAGTAGGACTATAAGATACATTCGCATCCCTAGATGGTTTTAACATTGATTCCAATCCTGTCAAAAGATGCCAAGTTTTTATGATATTGCTCACAGAGCTGCCAGCCTTATCAAAAGCCCCCCTTATTTTATCGAAACCAATATCCATCTGCATTTCGAAATCTTTCTTTTCCACACTGCCAGTCACGGGATTCTCCCCGGATATTCCCGATAAAAAAAGTAAATTACCTGCTGCGACAGCTTCAGAGAATAAAGGCATATTGAAATCCATTCCGGGATAATTATGTGCCGTGCTTCGAAACTGTAAAGAATACCTCTTCACTTCACAACCAGGCTCATCTTTAGAAAGAACGGCCATTGCATCTATCTCTACCAGGCATTCTGGTTCAAGAAAAGACTTCACCGGTATCACAGTTACCGCTGGGGGTTCTTTGATCAAGCTCGGAGCATTTTTTTGGTAGTAATCTAGCATGACCTTCCACATGTTCGGACAATCGTCTATATTCTTAATAAAAATCAACTGTTTGACCAGGTTATCCATAGAACTTCCTGTTTCCTTAAGGGCATCCCTAATATTATTCAGACAATCAACCATCTGGTCTTCGAACCTGTATGATGAAAAATGTCCCGACTCCAGGTTGATGCCGGTCAGACCTGAAAAAAAGACTAAATTGCCTACAACTACAGATTTAGATAGAAAAGGTTTTCCCGGCTTGACTTCAGGATAAGCCTGCCTTATACCATTGATATACATAGGATATTTTTTTAGGTCCCACTTCATAAATAAACCCCTGATCACATGCAAGCGATGAATAACACAGTTCTGGCGTGGCGCTGGTGGATATTTTACAATTCTAATAGTATCTTCCGTCGGTTGCAAGTACCTTGCCAAGATTATCCAAATAAGGCAAAATTGCATTGTTTTTTTAATGGAGGATTAGTTGATGAAAAAAAAGGGTGCCCTACCATCTATAAGCATATTAAAAAAAATGACTAAAGATGAGAGACAGAAATACCTGAATCAAAGATTAAGGGAAACAGTTGCTTTTGCTTATGAAAAAGCCCCGACAATAAGAGCCAGACTTGAGAAAGCGGGTATCAAACCATCGGTAGTTCACAGCATCCATGATTTAGAAAGGCTGCCAGTGTTGAGAAAGGATGATCTGGTTGACCTGTACAAAACAAAACCTCCATTCGGAGGCCTGTCAACTATGCCTTTGAAAGATATCGAAAGAGTTTACGTTTCTCCTGGACCCATTTACGATCCTTATCACAAAAGCAAAGATTTCTGGCGGCGACATGCCCAACTTATGAAAGACCTAGGCTTTAGAAAAGGAGATATTGTTATAAATGCCTGGTCTTACCACCTAGTGCCAGCTGGACTTATGATAGATGAAGCGTTGAGAAAAATCGGTGTTACTGTAGTACCGATGGGAACAGGCAATACCGAACTTCAAGTGCAAGTCATGAAACAGCTTAAAGTCAGCGGTTTCTTCGGAGCAGCGAGCTTCTTTATGAACATAGTTAGCAAAGCTGAGGAAATGGGCTATGACATTCGCAGAGATTTAAACTTGAGATTAGCATGCATTGGTGGGGAAATGGGTGGAGGTCCTATAAGAAAGACCGTCGAAGAAAAATATGGGATCATTACTACTGATGTCTATGGCACCGCTGATGTGGGCTTAATGGCCTATGAATGCAAACAAAAAACTGGTTTACATATTGCCGAAGAAGTTATCGTAGAAATAATCGATCCAGAAAATGGTAAGCCGGTTGCTCCGGATGGCATCGGAGAATTGGTAATAACTCCGATAGACGAATCTTATCCATTGCTACGTTTTGGCACCGGAGACCTGGTTGGCTGGATTAATAAACCTTGCCTCTGCGGCAGCACATCACTAAGTATAACAAGGATATTAGGCAGAATAGGCGATGCTGTGAGAACACGGGGCATGTTCATTCATCCCAGACAACTTGAACCAGCGTTAGCTAAATTTACAGAAATCTCCAAATATCAGGCTGTAGTTACCAGAGAAGGCTATCGAGATAAACTGACTTTGAAAGTCGAGCTTAAAACCAAAAAAGAAGCTGGTAGCGCAAAGCTAACAGAACAAATAACCATAACGGTAACCGAAGCAGTAAGAATCAAGTTAGATGAAGTTAAATATGTAGCCAAGGGTACAATACCCGAAGGACACAAACTTATAGTCGACGAACGTGTCTATTAAGCATGTACCTGAATTAGTAATACCTTAGTACTATTGACATCCAGATTGAAAGTGTTATATGCTACACTCAAATACAAAAGGAGGTTTCCATGCAGGCATATTGTATGAAATGCAGAACCAAGAGAGAAATGAGTAACCCAAAGGCAATCAAAATGAAGAATGGCAAACCGGCCACACAAGGTACTTGTCCCAAATGCGGCACCAAGATGTTCCGGATTGGCAAGAGCTAAATCTGTAGACAACGCAACTTAAAAGGCGGGTATTTCTGATAAATACCCGCCTTTTTTTGCTTTGCACTACTGCTAACTAAAAGCAAAAAACTGATAACCCCAGCCCCCTAAACACTCTGGAAGCTTTAATAAAAACCAAGACTATGATTTAATACCATATCTTTAATCAAAAGTACCGGAGACGACCTTGGTCAAAGAGAAAGAAAAAACAGCATTAAATCAAGAAGTTAAGACCGAATTCTTCTACGGGTACATTATCGTCGCATTAGTATTCTTAATTCTAACAATAATCTTCGTGGCAGTTGATATTTATGGTATCTTTTTTGAACCGCTAATTGCAGAATTCAAATGGAGCAGGACTATTATTTCCGGAGCTTCAGCGTTGAACAATTTGACCTTCGGTATCTTTATTATTATCTCAGCAAAGCTCTGTGAGAAATTTAGTCTCCGACTAATTGTCGGTGCCTGTGGCATATTACTCGGGTTGGGTTATTTTTTGATGTCACAGATAAACTCCGTGTGGCAGTTATACCTCTACTTCGGCATAATCATATCGTTCAGCACCAGTATCTACATTGCACTGATATCAACTATAGCTCGCTGGTTTGTGAAGAGGAGAGGGCTGATGACCGGCATCGCCTACTCCGGACTGGGATTAGCAGCAACCGTCGGCCCACCGGTAGCGAACTGGCTTATCACCACCTATGATTGGCGGCAGTCATTTCTGATTCTGGGCATTGCTTCCACGATCATAATAGTGCCAGCAGCTCTGTTCCTGAAACGTGATCCACAGCATGCAGGACAATCACCTTATGGTACATCTTCCGAAGAGCCAAATATTCATGTCTTACAGGGAGTGCTACTACAAGAAGCACTCCGCACCCGTCAATTCTGGTTAATTTGTGGAATGTATTTTATATTTCTTTTCTGCCACATTTTAGTTTTAGTTCATATTGTCATTCACGCTATCGGCCTGGGCTTGGATCCAGCCAGTGCCGCCAATATACTGGCCATTTATGGCTTCGTCAGCATTATCAGTGTGAATATAATGGGCTTGTCCGGGGATAGATTTGGCAACAGACCGATTTTCGCTATTAGCTTTTTGCTGTTAGCTATTTCCTTCTTCTGGTTATTAATAGCTACGCAAACCTGGCAACTTTATTTATTTGCGGTCATTCTGGGACTTTCTTATGGCGGTATGCAGGTATTATTCTCACCTCTGGTGGCAGAGTTATTTGGACTAAAGGCGCATGGCGTCATTCTGGGAACAGCCGCTTTCGGAGGCGCTATAGGTGCTGCCCTGGGTCCCCTTTTCGCCGGCTACATATTTGATGAAATAGGCAGCTATAACCCTACTTTCATAATTTGTGCTGTCCTTGCCATTATTGCCATTGCATTGACATTGCTACTTAAACCCATGCCAGGAAACACATGGCAAAAACAATGACCACCTCTCAATCTCACTAAAAATATTGTTCCCTTGCAGATTGTACTGAATCTACCAAGATGTTGTATAATCCAGACAAATTACAAAAGGGAAGTTAACATTACCAAGTTAACTGCAATGAGGAAGGAAGAGATGAAAATAATACGCTTTGGATTAATATTCGGATTGATCATCAGTCTCATGTTACTTTTAGGCAGTTGTATTCCGGCGGAAGGTGCCGCGGAAGGTGAGCAAGGCGGCATGGGTAGTATCTACATGATTGTTTTCGTGGTATTGATAATTGCCATGCTTTATTTCACCATGATCAGGCCACAACGCAAACAGCAAAAAGAACGCCAGGAAATGATGTCGCAATTGAGAAGCGGCGATAAGGTGATTACATCGGCTGGAATCTACGGAGAAATCGACAGCGTCAGCGAAGAAAGTGTGGTGATTAAAATAGAATCGGGAACAAAAATGAGAGTAAGCAGAGGCAGCATAGCTGTTAAACGAGACACCATACAGCAACCAAAGCAGACGAAATAAAAATTACCACCAAACTCATTCACTCTGTATTAACTGATAAAGAGGCAAAATCCCATGCCTTTAATTGAGAGGCATATCCCTGCGCCTCATTTAATTCAGTTATTGTATTATCGATTAACTCCACATACTGGGTAGATTTCTCTTGAAATACAGGCATGTAATTATCCTTTACCCAATCCTGACTGTTTAAAATATTTCTCATATTCTCGAAATAACTATTTAACGTAAGGCTTTTAAAGTCAGCTACTTTGGTCTCTGTAGTATTTAATTGCTGGCTTAGCTCTGTACAACGGTTTCTCCATTCATTAAAGTTTGACTGCTCTGCTAATATCAAGATTGTTTGCCGCTCCTTGTATGGGCTATTGCTCCAGATACTTGAGGCAAAGTGTAAACATTTTTCGGTTTCCTCAATAAGAATATTAACATCGTTTACATTCGGCAACTCCTCTGTCAATGGTTGGAATGCCACAACCTGATTATTGACCCAGAAATCTCCTCCACGATCCGGAACTTGCAATCCGGGCATACCTGGTATCCAGCCTATACTGCCAAGTTTGCCCCAGTTAAAATAATAAATCTCCGTTACTATAGAACTGGCTTTGTCAACATGAAGCTTCATCTCAGAATAAAGTTCATTAAACCTGTCTTCTTCAACTAGTCTTAATTCCTTTGAATTAAACTGGTCTTCCGGAACAGTCACAGTTGCTGTACATGCCAATAATAAGCCAATTAAAAAAGAAGATATTAATAAACATAAAAAATTAAAGACTTTCATAGCTCTCACAAAAACACCTTATCAAATCAAGGAATATACCCGCAAATCAATTATATTGTAAACCGACCTGCGTTTAAAGCATTTTGCAATTTTTCTATTATCGATACTGGCAAAATTCTAATCGAATAATATATCAGAGGTACATTGTTGAAAATCTAACTGGCTGGTATAATTTTAATCGTTTCAACTGAAAGCAAAATATCAAAATATGCATTGTCCTACAGTAAAAACCTAAAAGAGAAAAGGAGAGTCGAATTGGAAATAACACTGGTAAATCTGATCTTATGCATAATCATACTGGCTATGGGTATCTGGGCTTACACTAAGAAGAAGGGTGATGTCCCGCTGTACATCGGCATAGCCTTCGGGCTTTTTGCCGTCTCGCATCTCATCACCCTTATCGGCATGGCAGCCGCTTTGAATGTATTTCTCATTGTAATCCGAATAATTGCTTATCTACTGATAATCTTTGCCCTCTACAGAATTGTTGCAAAGAAATAGAAATAGCTTAATTAAAAAACCCATCATGTCCCTGGAAACATTTCTTGTTTCCATGGACATTGATTTTCAGGATAAAAATATAACAGCCTGCAAGCTAAAATTATGAGGGGAAATTGGAATGGTGGGCAGTAGTGTACAATACATAAAACTTTTGACCTGCCCTTCAGCCTAAATCATTAATTGTGCAATTATTTGATTCAGCCACTATTTCTATTGCACAAAACGGACAGATGCCATTTTAAATATATTTTCCCCAGCTAGCATTTTGATGCTTCCTATCAAATAAAATATAATCCAAATGCAGACTGACACGTTAGGATGTATAATTTTGAATAGATCTGTCCAAGCGATTATCTTTGATCTGGATGATACATTAGTGCTAGAGGAACCATCTGCTGCCAATGCGTTCATGGACGTATGCAAGCATGCAGAGCAACATTACGGAGTTGATGCTAATAAATTATATAATGCGGTCAGGATAGCGGCTCGCGAGATTTGGCATCAATCTCCAGCACGGGAATACTGCTTAACAATAGGCATAAGCTCTTGGGAAGGGCTTTGGGCGCGATTTGAAGGGAATGACCCAAACCTGGTTGTACTTCGTGCATGGTCACCATATTATAGGGAGAATGCTTGGAAGCTAGCTCTCAAAAGATGCAGTGCCTCAGATACTAATCTTGCTATTGAGCTTGCAGCCCTTTTTAAAAATAGCCGTCGTAAATATCATGTCCTCTATGCAGACGTAGTGGAAAGCCTGGATGTACTTTCAAAATATTATCGCCTTGCTATCCTCACTAATGGAGTCCCTGATTTACAGCGTGAAAAGATAGATACTACGGGGATAGCTAAGTATTTTGCAGAGATAGTCATATCTGGAGAAATAGGATATGGTAAACCGGATCAGCGTATTTATCAAATAGTTCTATCACGATTAGGGACTGCTCCGGAGTTCACGTGGAATATTGGTGATAGCCTTGAAAGAGATATCCAAGGCGCACAAGCGGTGGGGATAAAAGCTGCTTGGATAAATCGAAGTAGAGCCATGAGGGATGAGCATATCAAACCAGATATGGAAATATCAAGTTTAAGACAATTCATCAACGCTCTTAAATAAAAGATAGTTAATGGAAACATTACTCTAGTAACTGATTCGTGAAAAGTACCTGTAATTTTGGAAGTAACTAAACAATGTTGAGCATATTGACAGGGCCTTGTCTATTGTACAATGCTACTATTTTGAGGCTAAAAATGGTGGACCTAAGTGTACAATAGACAGAACTTTTTGTCTATCTTTTAGCCTTCAACCCTAACCTCTCGAGCTATTAAATCGTGCTGCCTATGTCTGGCTAAACACTATATCTATGATGACTATGACAAGTATGACGAAGATAAAGAGAATGAAAAGTATGATGTGTATGAAAATGACGATTATTTAAAACGTTAAACAGCGGTATAGCCTGATACCTAAAACTAAAGGGACTACACGGTTAAATACATGTCTGGAAGGAAAAACTGTTAAAACATGACAATAAGATTAGCACCACAAAAAGTGGCCAAGATAATGAGATGCTATTTTAGCGGCATGGCTCAGATCGAAATTGCCAAAAAGACAGGAGTAGATCAAAGTGCTATCTCGCTATACGCTTCTAGATTTAGAGATACAGCGGGTGAAATCGGTTTGCTGGCTGCCGGAAAAGAGTTCACGGTGTTTAATGAAGTTGATTCTTTAAGGAGTTTATCAGTGGAGCTATCCAAAGCTAACCTGACGGTGGAGGAGGCAAAACAGGGACAAAGCATAATAAAAGCTTTCCTGAAGTTGGGAATAAGACCTGAACAACATGCTTCAGTTGTGAAAGTATGCAAAGAAATAAATGACCATGGTTTCATTCAGGCTGCCCTCAAATTGAATAAGATAGAGACTGAGAGCAATATGCGCTATCAAGAAGTTATGGTTAGACTTGAGAATACTCTGTCACAGTTAGCAATAAAAGAGAAGTTATTAAATCAGGTAAAAACCAAACTTGCAGATATTGAGGAATGTCTCAGTATAAAAAACCAAGAGCTTGACGAGCTTGAAAACAAGTTAGTTAAGCTCCACGAAGAGGCTGAAATAGCAAATGTGGAACTAACACAGAAAATCGAAACGAATATGAAAAAACTGAACCTGAAACAAGCAGAATTCGAAGAATTAAGTCAGCTCAGAGCAGAGTTAAACAAGAGAGGATTGGATGTGGAAATACTAATGAAACTGATAGAGGAGTTTGGTTATGTCACTACCAAAGTTTAACGGGATTAAATTAAGGCAAGCATTAAGCAGGTTCGGGTCATTAGAGAAAGCCACAGAGAGCCTACAAAAGGAAAAGATGGCTTTAGAGAAGAGTAACACCGAGCTTAAGAAAGAGATTAATCAACTGAAATCGAGCAGAGATAAATTACTCCTTGAGATAAACCAAGCTAATAAAAATTTGAATGACCGAAATAATGAATTGAACTCGGTATTAAACAACATTGACGAACTTAAATGGCAATATCAATTGTTTGAAGGTTTTCTAGCAATGGCATCTGTCACCCCCGCATTGACTGGTTCAATTGAATCTGTGGTTGCAGCTCTGCAAAAGACTCTATTTTCAGGCTGGCATGGATCTGTTAAACCAGAAGAACTGAGAACCATCTTTGTTCGTACCATAATGGGAGATTATCTCAGGTGCTTTTGTTGTGGCGAATGTGGGGCGAAATTCATCGTTAATAAGGAATCTCACCATAAGCAGATTTATAACTATTACCAATGCCCATCTTGCCATAATTCACGATATGTCAAAGCAGATGATTCTTTTCTCAAGGCCATGGTTACTGAAGAACAATTGGAGAATACTAAGCGTGCGGAAGAACTCCAGAAAGAAAATGATCTCTTGAAGCCGCTAAAGGTCTTTTTAAGTGTGAACTGTGAGATATGCCACCAACCGATAACGGAGTGGTCAGAGGATGAAGTGAAGATGGCTATTTCGGGCTATGGTTGGGGACATGTAAGTTGTTGGAATAGTAGCTCTGGACAATTTCTTATGATGACAAAAGCTCTGCAAAAATCTTTTCACGGCAAGTAGCATTTTGTTTAATTGTTTCTGAACTATATTTACTTCACAGCATATAATAGACAAGCGCACAATGAAATCACGGATAGTAATCTTTTAATTCTATTATATAGGTAGGCTGTTAAGTTACAGACCAGCTAAATTTTCAGCGTCATTAATAAATTTGGCCGTTTCCTTAATGCGTCGTTCGATAGCTTCTTTTGGCTCACAACAACCATCGTAGAAACAATCAAAATGTAAACCGGCCTCCCTTGCAAAAAAACCTAGCCTGAGAGAATCCATAGCTGGATTCTTATCCCCTTCTTTTCAATAGCAATTGTGGTTAATCTAACATTGCTAGGTTCCTCTCCAGTACGAGCTAAAATTAAACCATTGATTGCCATTAGAGTGGCATTCCAAGCCTTCTCGGCAGCATCCCTTATACTTCCTGATGCCAACTCTTCAATTGCTATTTTCTGGAGATTCCTAGCATCTCTAAATAAATCTTCATGACTAGACTTGGTCATTATGTGCCTATTTCACCCTTTTGCTTTATTATAACTTATATAGGATTAAACAAAACGCCCAAAAGTCCAGTATCATAAGTCTTTTTAGCCTCTTGACAGAATTACCAGCTTTAGTGTATTCTTGTAGCTTATATTAGATATCTAATATAAATATCTAATATAGATATCTAATATATAAGAAATCGTGTTCTTTAATTTTGCAAATTTAGGAGTATTTCAGGAATGGATAAATCAACAGGCTCAAATTATGACAGTAAATTAGTAGAGCATTATTTTCATCTTTGGACATTACTTGGTCGCGCAAGAGATGCGATTTATAGAGCTAGAGAGGTTAATTTGAGGAAATTTGGTATTACGCCAGAACAGTTACTGGTTATTATTGTGATAAAAGATCTTGCTTTAGCAGGTATACCTGCAACACCAAGTGAAATAGCCCGTAGGACTTTCAGGACTCCTGCTACTATCTCTATCTCAGCAAGCCGGATGATGCTTAAGGGTCTAATAAAAAGGTCTGCTAAACGTAAAAACAGCAATAAAAAGCTATTAGAATTAAGTTTGACAAAATTGGGCGAAGACATGTTTCGACAATTGCGGCAAAGAGAGATCACTACAAAAATTATGTCCAGTTTATCAAAAGAACAGGAAGAACAACTTGTTTCTTGTATGAAAACTTTAATAGTCGCAGCCGTGAATGAAATTGGACAAAAAGAATATGAAAAAGTTGTTCAATCGGTGCTAACAGAAAAAGACTAAACTAAGCTAAAGGTTGTATTAATATGAATCGCGGACTTTTTATGCACGGGATGATAGGCAAGATATTACGTGTGAATTTAAGCAATTCCAAAACATCAACATTCTCTTCCGAACCATATTTCGAGCATTACCTCGGCGGACGCGGTATCGCCTCAAGGATATACTGGGAAGAAGTACCGCCAGAGGTTAAACCTTTCGACCCGGAAAATAAGTTGATCTTCGTCAACGGCCCTTTGGTTGGCACCGGCGCTCAGGCTGCTACAATTATGGCAGTAGTAGGCAAATCACCCTGTGCTTTCCCTGAAAGTTACTGCTACGGCTTTTTCGCCGGCTACGTCGGAACTGAGCTAAAGAAAGCAGGATACGATGGCATCGTCGTAGAAGGATGTGCCTCCGAACCTGTATACATATTGATCGACGATAGTAAGGTAGAAATCCGCAAGGCGTCATCCATGTGGGGAAAAAGCACTTACAGCACAGCAGAAATAATCCAAAAAGAACATGGAGAAAGTGCCAAATACATTACTATCGGCGTCTCGGGCGAAAAAAAGGTACGAACGTCTATAGCGCTGGCCTCTTACGAGTCGACTCTCTCTTGCGGTTTCGCAGCAGTGATGGGCTCTAAAAACCTCAAGGCTATCGTAATAAAGGGCAGCGGGACTATCTCCGTGGCAGACCCTGACAAACTCAAAGAACTTACTCGCTACTCCTATGATATAAGCAAACGCGTTCATCTGGCTATTCCTCCACAAATTCTGCATTCCGGACACGGTCATTTACTGGAGGTCGTAGGAAAAGGAAACTGCTTTAAATGTGGCAGTACTTGTATCAGGAATGTATATCGCTATGGCAAGCGGGATGACCTGGTAGCGATGCGCCGTTGCCAATCCATGGAATATTATCTACCCTGGTTTTACGGTAAAGACGATGAACCTATAGAGACATTATTCTATGAGCCGGTTCTGGCCAATGACTATGCTATTGAGAGTTTCGAACTCGAAAATATGGTTCGCTGGCTTTATGCTTGCCATAAAGCAGGATGCTTAACTGACAAAGAAACTGGTCTGCCACTTTCCAAAATTGGTACCATGGAATTCCTGAAAAAGTGGCTTCATTCGATAGCTTATCGTGAAGGCTTTGGCGATATTCTTGCCGAAGGATTGGTAAGAGCAAAAGAAAAGGTTTCTAGTAAGTGCCAGGCTTTGTTAAGTCCGTTAATTGCACCAATTGGTAGACATGACCTAGCGCCGTCAAGAGCAATTGTTGCCCATGCTTTGATCTATCCAATGGAACCCAGAATTCATCAACCACTTATCCACCAGATTGGCTTTGTTAAGGGAGCATGGGGGCTTAATAGATCGCAACCAAGCCTCTCGCCCGTTTCGACCAAGGTATTTCATAAAATAGCAAAGGCTTTTTGGGGTAGCGAGGAAGCAGGAGATCTATCCAGTTATGAGGGAAAATCTCTGGCCGCTATCAAAATACAAAACAGAGTTTATTTACATGACAGTTTGGGGTTATGCAACTTCACCTGGCCTATTGATTATTCGTTTAACACACCAAACCATGTTGGCGATCCTGAACTGGAGGGTAAGCTGTATTCAGCAGTTACAGGACTCGATGCAGGTAAACTTGGCGAATACTCTAAGAACATAGTCAATCTCCAAAGAGCTATATTAGTAAGAGAAGGAAGGAAAATTCCAGAAGCTGACTATCCTCCAGAATTCAATTTTATCGAACCCCTAGGAGCGGATCCTCATGGTAGGCCAGTGACAGTGCCCGGTTCTGACGAGGAGGTGGTTATTGCCACTGGAAAAGTTATCGACAGGAATAAATTCACAAACTTGTTAAAGGAATATTATCATCTCCGGGGATGGAATCCAGAAACAGGATTACCTTATGAAAGACTCTGATAGCTTTTGAATTAGATAACTTGGTGGACAACCTTCGAATTATAGTGGCCATATCGAGAATAAATTTAAAGCTTAATATGATTAATTCAACAATTTAAAGCTGCAAACATAATTCAGATGGTTTAAGGAGAAGCCTAATAAAAGGTAGCATTGGCATTGGTATTATTAGATAGTAGGGGAATATTTGCAATGAACGAGGAGGTGATTTTAATGACATGAAATAGAGATTATTGAGTATTATCGCTTCGTGGAAAATTTTGTTCTGTCAGAAAATTTAAATTAAAAGGGGGTATTCCATTATGCCATTTAAAGTTAGGTGTCGGTTAGTTGCATTTATGGGTGATGTAGAAAGATTTCCCTGCCATTTCGATTACAAAATCGGCGATGAGTTCACCTATAACGGTGAAAAGTTTGAAGGCCGAATATGCGATGGCTTGTTAGCTTCAATGGTTGAACCAATAAATGAAACTTTGTACTCTGGGAATAAGCATCATGAACGAATTCTATTCCGATACTCGGGTCTAAGTGCCAAGGACCCTAGCATGAAAAAATACGACGGCATTGGTTTTCGTTCTATAAAAGAAGTACCTAAGGGCGCTGACGAGAAGTACACAAAACTCTATTCTGCTGAGCGGCCAACAAAGCTTATGAAGGGAAGGGCTTTTGTATGCCAGGATAGCAGAACCTCAGCCCTTTTCAGGTGTGAGCCAATAGGTTTAGCAGATGGTGGTCATATCCTTCCTTATTATAAGAGAGAAATAGATATACTTGAAAAAATCAAAAAAGATCCTGGATTGAATGTTGATGAAATACTAGCTAAATACACTGAATGGGAAAGGGAAGAAATTTATCCTCCATTGACTCCACTTAACGTAAGTCTAATATTGGACGAGCTAGTAGAAGTTAATTATATCGAGCTCCGAGAAGGTAGAGCATATCCTCAGGCTTTGCCATGATGAACAAATTTAAAAGTTAGACATTTTATACCGCTAGATTTCGCAGCGACACAGTTAAACAGTAGTACCTGTATTAAAAGATCTAAGGTAAACTCTAGTAACCCGAAGGACAGAGTCCTACAGGCTTCGCCGGGGTTGTTTGCAAGTCATTTAGCATTTTACAATGCGAAGGAGAAAAAATGATTACGAGAGCAGAATTACTAAAAATTGTTGATTCCAGAAATGTCTGCGATGAGCAAGTAACCCATAATACATATCTCGAGAATATGAGCTTTGTCAATCCTCTGAGGCCGGAATATATAGTAAGACCACACAATGCTGATGAAATACAGAGGATTGTAAAGCTGGCCAATGATAGAGGAACACCTCTGGTACCAGTAAGTTCTGGGCCTCTCCACTTTCGGGGAGATACAGTTCCCAGCCTCGGCGGAGCCATTATCGTTGATTTAAGCGGAATGAAAAAAATTATGTATATCGACCAAGTGCGTCGAGTTGCAATCGTTGAGCCGGGGGTAACCTTCTATGAGCTAATACCGGAGTTAAAGAGGGAAGGGCTAAGATTAAACATGCCTTTGTTACCACGCAAATCGAAATCTGTGGTGGCTAGTATGCTGGAGAGGGAACCTGTAATAATGCCCAAGTATCACTGGGATATCGGAGACCCATTAGCTTGCGTAGAGGTAATATTCGGAAATGGCGAAATGTTCAGAACTGGACAGGCCGCCGGGCCAGGAACATTAGAGGAACAACGTGAAGCAGGCGGAGCACAAAAAGAAGCAGCAGGGCCTGCTCAGGCTTCCCTGCATAGATTAATCCAAGGGGCACAAGGTACGATGGGTATTGTTACGTGGGCGTCTTTCCGTTGCGAACTGCTTCCAAGAATTGAAGAGCCTTTCTTAATCGGCTCATCCCAATTAAGCAAAATACTGGAGATGCTACACTGGCTAGTAAGATTAAGGCTGGTAAATGAGTGCTTTGTGCTAAATTGCTCTAACATGTCGGCTATATTAGCTAGAGAGTGGCCTCATGATTATCATAATTTAAAGGACATGATGTCAAATTGGATTCTTTTCTTCAATTTAGCTGGATATGACTATTTACCCGAAGAGAGAGTCAACTATCAAATAAAAGACATATTGGACATAGCGCAAAGGGTGGGGGTAGAGGTGACGAAAGCAATTGGTAAAGTTTCAGCTAATGATATTTTAAGTGTTGCCCAATGGCCTTCCGAGGATCCATACTGGAGACTTCGCTATAAGGGAGCATGCCATGATATATTCTTCTTAACGATTTATGACAGACTCCCAGAGTTGGTGAGCACAATGTTTAATACAGTTGATGAAGCTGGCTACCCCGCTACAGACTTGGGTATTTATCTTCAACCAGTAGTACAAGGTACTAGTTGCCACTGTGAGTTTAATCTTTTTTACGATCCAGAAGACCCTCATGAGGTTGATCGAATTAAATTATTATCGACTAACGCGATCAAAAGGTTAATGGCTAAAGGGGCATTTTTCTCGAGACCTTATGGCGAAAGCGCGAACATTGTTGTCAACAGAGATGCAGCCACTCTTATTGCTCTAAAAAAAGTTAAGTCATTTCTAGATCCAAATAATATTATGAACCCAGGGAAATTATACTCTTAGTATTCATATCAAATATAGTCACTATTGTATATCTCTAAGGAGGCCATAAATATGTCGCTAGATGATTATCAAAGTGATATGGAAATGTGTGGCAGGTGTTCGGTATGTAAATTTATACCCCTTGAAAAAGTAAATGGATTTCAACATGTAAACGTTTGCCCCAGTATATCTAAGTATAACTTCAATGCCTATTCAGGCGGAGGAAGATTGAACATTGTAGTCGCGATGCTGGAGGGAAGAGTAGGCTATACGGATAAGCTTCTGGAGATTGTTTACAACTGCCAGATGTGTGGTGCCTGCGATGTTTCTTGTAAATATGCCATGGACATGGAAGTACTTGAGCCGATAAATGAGTTCAGGATTAAATGCGTTGAAGATGGTTACACTCTATCTACTCTTGACAAAACAATCACTAGACTGCAGAAGCAGGGAACCATGGTACCAGGGGCAAAATCTAAGCGGGGGAATTGGGCTGATGGGCTTGATGTAAAAGATTATACAGAGCAGAAGGTAAAAATCATATATCACGCAGGTTGCAGGACTTGTTATGATAAGGATTTAGGGGAATTAGCTAAAACCGCAGTAACCCTGCTGAAAAAAGCCGGCGTTGATATAGGCATAGCCAGAGGAGAAGAATTATGCTGTGGTGGCCGTGCTTATGAGATGGGTTACAAGGATGATAGTTTAAGGCAAGCCAAACATAATATGGAGTTGTTTCAGAAAGCAGGGGCAGAAATATTGGTAACGGGCTGCGCTGATTGTTATTACACGTTTAAGGTGTTATATGACAAATTTCAATTAAAGGGCGATCTGAAAGTATTACATACCGTAGAGTATTTTGATGATCTGATTAAAGAAGGTAAGTTGAAACCATCCAAAGAATTTAATGCCCTAGTAACCTATCATGACCCCTGCCATCTCGGAAGATTGGGAGAGCCGTTCATCCATTGGAAAGGCGAAAAAATTCCGGGATATATGCGTCGTTTTGACCCGCCTAAGCAATACAGAAGAGGTACCTACGGCATTTACGAGCCTCCGCGGGATGTAATTAAGAGTATCCCGGGTATAAAGCTTACTGAAATGGATAGAATAAAAGAATATAGTTGGTGTTGTGGATCTGGAGGTGGTGTGAAAGAGACAAATCCCGATTTCGCAGCATGGACTGCTAAAGAGCGTATAGAAGAAGCCGAGTCTACCGGTGCTGAGGCAATAGTGACTGCCTGTCCAGGGTGTAATAAGAGTTTGAAAAATGCTATCAAAGAAACAGGTAGCAAACTCAAAGTATATGATGTGATTGAGCTATTAGAGAAATCAATTTAGAAAGGAGGTTCGGATAAATGGCCCTAGAGAAACATATATATAAGATATTTGAAGATATTGTAGGACCAGAGAATATTTCTCAAGAACCTGCGGTATTAGATTCTTACTCTTGGCGTCAGGGGCAGGGTGCACGAATGGATAAATTTGTGCCAAGGTTCGAGGCTATAATTCTTCCAAAATACACTGAAGAAGTTCAAGCAATTGTAAAATTGTGCAACAGATACATGCTTCAATTTAAAGCTTCCAGCACAGATTGGGCTACTGCTGGAACTCGTGGCGGTCCAAATATCATTAAAATTGACTTGAGAAGGATGAGCAAAATTATAGAGATCAATGAGAAAAATATGTATGCTGTGGTTGAACCTTATGTAATTTATGCTCAATTACAGGCAGAATTAATGAAAAAAGGCTTGAATTGCAATGTAATAGGGGCAGGCTCTAATTGCTCGGCACTTCCCCTAGCTGCTCATGGCGGTATCGGACATATGGGGCAATCTGCGAGTTGTGGTGAGCGAAATCTTTTAGCTGTAGAATGGGTGACCCCTGAAGGAGAAATAGTCAAATTAGGTTCATTAGGGTCAGCTGATGAGTGGTTTTGTGGGGATGGTCCAGGCTCTTCTTTGAGGGGTATAATCAGGGGTGGTATCTCGGCGATGGGAGGTATAGGTGTATTTACCAAGGCAGCAGTAAAGGTCTATCACTGGCCAGGTCCATCAATATTTCCGATTGAAGGAGTATCGCCACATTATGCACCAAGTCAAACTCCCGAGAGATTTATGATACGCTTTTTCTCATTCCCCTCGATCGAGAAAATGCTAGAGGCAGAACGCAAAATCGGTGAAAGCGAGATATCATTTGAGTTGATGGGCTTTAATGCCGCCATGATAGCTTCAAATATAGCAACAAGTAATGATGAGGATTTTGAAAACCTGAATCGGCTAAGGTCATTGATGAAAGGACATGGTTTCCTGGTTATTGTTGCAGGCAACTCGAATCGAGAGTTTGAATATCAGCAGCGCGTATTGCAAAAGATTATCGATGAGACCAAAGGCAAGTCTTTGGAATTAATCGAGGATCCAAAAATTGGAGGAGGTTTGTTGTGGCGTTGTATAAGGATTACTGCTTCTATTAGAGAAACATTCCGTGCCACAGGAACTTGGGGAGGGGCTCTGGCAGGTACCGATATTTTCGCCAAAGAGGTTTATCATATGGAAAAGGCAGCCCTAATCAAAAAAGACCTGATAAGAAGAGGGCTGGCACGGGACGATGGCGGTGGCATTCTAGTATGGGCACAGGAACATGGGCACCTTGGGCATGGGGAAATGCTCCTTCAATATTCTACTTCTCCAGAATCAATAAAAGGTGCTGTAGAACTTGCTACAGGTTCAGATAGAATTGCTCTCGATGATCACTATGGAGTCCCACATGGCATAATGGGAAATGAGAAGCACGATATGTTTGGTCCTTATGCATACAATTACCACTTGTGGCTAAAAAAGATCAAGAAAGCGTTTGATCCAAATGAAGCAGCAGACCCTACTTTCTATATTAGTGCAAAAAAATAGCTGTATAAAACCATAGGTCAAGCAGCTAAATAATCGCTAGAACAGAATATGGCGAAATGTAAAATGGTTAAAATACACATTATCTTGAAACATAATAAGTAAAAGATATTTTTTCAATCTGAATTTTTGAAGCAATGGGTAATTAAATGATTTATAAATTTATCAACCAAGAATCAGGTTAGAGATTACAATTCGTTGAAGCTCAAGATGTCAATGTACTACTGAGGAGATTGGATTGCTAATCGACAGGGGAAATTACCGGCTCCATAGTAGGAGGTATATTTAATGTTAGACGGAAAATGCAAAACAAGAGATTACCGTGAGTCTATGAACACAGAAGAAGATGCATCTTGTGAGACGGAGAAGACAGTCATAAAGGCACTGGGACTTGGTGGTGTTACGGCTGGTGGGGTTCCATGCGTAATTCATACTAAAAATGGAAGAGTAGTCAGAGTTCGCCCGCTACACTATGACTGGAAATATACTCGTGAGGAAATAAACTCTTGGAGAATCGAAAGGGATGGTAAAATTTACGAACCACTTATGAAATCTCTCCCTTCTCCTTTTTCTCTGGCATATAAAAAACGAGTATATTCATCAAACAGGATTAAGTACCCATTGAAAAGAGTTGATTGGGACATTGATGGTGAGAGAAACACTCAAAACAGGGGAAAGAGTAAGTATATGAGAATCTCGTGGGATGAAGCTACCGAGATCATAGCCAGTGAGATAAAGAGAGTTAGTGTAAATTACGGACCATTAGCAATATTAGCGCAGGTAGATGGACACGGGGAGTGTAAGACAGTACATGCACCCCACGGATGTCCGACTTTACTTCTTGATAAGATAGGTGGTTATACACAGCAAGTTAGGAATCCCGATAGTTGGGAGGGTTGGTATTGGGGAGCAAAACATGTCTGGGGCGATGGATGGATTGGTCTGATGAGCCCGGCAACGAATATCATGAAAGATATTACAGAGAATTGCGATATGGTTCTCTTCTGGGGTTGTGACCCTGAAACAACCCCATGGGGATTTACTGGTCAATCTGCCAGTCGATTATGCTATTTCTGGTCAGAGATTGGGATAAAACAGATCTACATTTGCCCTGACCTGAATTACGGTGCTGCAGTACATGCTGATAAGTGGATACCAATATTGCCTAATACCGATGCTGCCTTGCAACTCGCTATCGCTTATATATGGATTAACGAATATACATACGATAAAGAATATGTAGCGACACATAGTGTTGGCTTTGATAAATTTAAAGAATACGTGTTGGGTGAAGAAGATGGTATTCCTAAGACACCAGCATGGGCTTCTACAAAATGTGGTGTTCCCGAATGGACTATTAAAGCCTTAGCACGAGAGTTCGGTGTCAAGACAACATCTATAGCCCACTATTTCGGTGGCTCCTATATAAGAGGAGCATATTCACATGAGCCTGCAAGGCTGGAATGTATTTTGTTAGGCATGCAAGGACTGGGAAAGCCAGGAGTTCATCAGTGCCAGATAAGTTGTAGAGGAACACCTAAGAGCAGTACTCCTATTGATAACGCTACATCAATACAAGGTTTTCTAGATGGGGTTGGTTCAATGCATCGGGTTGTAAAGCTTGGTTTCGCAACCATTGCGGCTTTTGCAAAGCAACTTATTCCTAAAACTCTTATCCAAGAAGCCATACTCAATCCACCAATAAACTATTGGGGGACTGGAGCAATTGCAGCAACAGTTGAAGACCAATTCAAAAAATATACATATCCAATACCTAAAGAGCAAGGGGGTACTGAGATACATATGATATGGACCGATACTCCCTGCCGAACTACTTGTTGGAATGATGGTAACAAAACAGTAGCAGCACTTAGAAACCCCAAAATAGAGTGCATTATAGCCCAGCACCCGTGGCTTGAGAACGATTGTCTGCTTGCTGACATCATCCTGCCATCTAATACCACATTTGAGGTGGCAGATATAGTACCAAATACACGATCTGGAGTAGAATTTCAGAGCGTGGGCTTTCAAAAACAGGCAATCCAACCGATAGGTGAATCCAAGAGCGACTACGAGGTAGTGCTAGAGATAGCCAAGAAATTGGGCATATATGAGGAGGTAACAGAAGGCAAGACCACTGAGGAATGGCTCAGATCTGTTTTCGAGAATTTTAGACTATCCAATTTTACTAGCTGGGAGGAATTTAAAGAGAAAGAATACTTTGTATTTCCACTTGCTAAAGATTGGGGGGATGATCCATCTGGTTTGATCAAATTTTATGAGGATCCTGAAGCTAACCCTTTACCAACTCCTTCAGGTAAACTGGAGTTTTATTCTGAGAGATTGGCAAAATATTTCCCCGATGATAAAGAGAGAGGACCAATTCCTCGCTGGATTGAGAAAAGTGAGACTCACGATGAAAGATTGTCCAGCGCAAGAGCTAGGTTATTTCCTTTGCTCATGATGTCTAATCATGGTAGATGGAGGGTACATTCACAATGTGATGATATATCATGGAGTAGAGAAGTTCTAACCTGTAAAGTCAAAGGGTGGGATGCCTATATGTATGAACCAGTGTGGATACATCCTTCAGATGCCGAAAAAAGACATATTATTACCGGAGATATTGTTAAAGTGTTTAATGAACGGGGAATTGTACTCGGTGGTGCCATTGTTTGGGAAAGGATAAGGCCAGGGGTAATTTCAATGGATCACGGAGCCAGATGCGATTGGATAATTCCAGAGAAACTTGATAGAGGAGGTGCAATTAATCTGATAAGTCCTGGAAGCATAGTGTCTAAAAACTGTGGAGGGCAGGCGACCAGCGGTTATTTAGTTGAAGTCGAAAAAGTGACTATGTCTCAAATGGAAGAGTGGAAACAGCAATATCCTGAATCATTCCAAAAAGAGTATGACTCGGCTTCGGGGCTATGTTTTAATAGCTGGATCGAAACATGGAAGTAGTACCCTTTGAAGTAATTGTAAACTGCGTGATGCCTGGCCTTGCTGAGGCAGGTCTTATAATTAAAAGGGCTCCTCGAGATTTTGTCCAACGTTCCATAGAAAGACCAAGGCTAAAAAGGCTTTGTACCCCCCGAGGATGTATTGCCTGTGATAGCCTTTTTAGCCTCAGATATCTGTAGCTATATGGTAGGACGTGTCATCCGTTTAGAGACCTTTTATAGGAAAATTTATTAGGAGGCTAGAGATGGGATTTAAAGACCTCAGAGAATGGATGAATAAACTGGAATCGGAAGGTGAGCTGAAGAGAATTAAGGCGCAGGTGGACTGGGATAAGGAAATAGGTGCCGTGACCAATGCAGCCTGGCGCAAGGGGTTTTCCGGTTTACTTTTTGAAAATATTAAAGACTATCAGAATACCAGGTGCAGAAAGCTTTTCACGGGAGCGTTGGTAAATAACAGGCAAATCGCCTTAATGTTCGGATTGCCTAAAGATACAGACTTTCGGGAACTGATAAAGGTTTTCCGCGAGCGATTGAAAAATCGGATAAAGCCTGTGGTAGTCAAATCAGGTCCGGTAAAAGAGAACATAGTTAGAGGCGACGATATTTCCCTGTATGATTTTCCTGTGCCTCTCTGGAACAAACTTGACGGTAGCAGGTACATCAACACGGGTTGTGGCGTGGTAACCAAAGACCTCGAGACGGGACTCCATAATATAGGTCTATACCGGGGCGATATTGCAGATAAAAAACGAATAGCCCAAACTATAGTGCCCAGTCAGCATATAGGGCAGCATTTTGCCAAATACCAGGAACAGGGCAAGGAAATGCCAATTGCCATAGTATATGGATGGGACCCTTCACTGGTATTTATAGCCTCTGCTGCTATACCCAGGGATGTTTGCGAATATGATGTTATGGGCGGTATGAGGCAGGAGCCGGTTGAATTAGTCAAATGTCAGACTTCCGACCTGGAAGTACCGGCTTCTGCTGAGATAGTAATTGAAGGCTTTGTATCCCCGGATCCTGTCACCTATGATTGGCAGGGCGCTTTTGGAGAGTTTACCGGTTATTATGCTTCGGGAAAAACCAAGAAGCCGGTTATCAGGGTGGAGTGTATAACACACAGAAATGACCCTGTTTTCGTGGGCACCCTGGGAGGAAGTTTGCCCGGCCAGCCAAGCGAGGCTTCAGCCATGATAAATATACACCGGACGGCTATGGTCTGGGAAGCGATCGAAAAAGCTGGAGTACCGGGTTTGTTAGATGTTCATATTTTGCCACCCAGCAGGGAAACCACTGTAGTTCTTAAAATCCGTAAGGCTTATAACGGACATGGAAAGCATATTGCTTTGACCTTACTTGGTTCCACTTTGCCTGCACCTTCCTGTAAAAATGTCATCGTGGTTGACGAGGATATCGATATCTATGATTTTGAGGCATTAGTTTGGGCGTTAGATTACAGGGTCGATCCATCGGAGGACGATATAGTAGTCATACCCGGACTGCTTTCTGCTGAGGTTTATCCCAATATTCGCCCGGAATATAAGGATATTCCCAGGTTCGGTGGTGTTACTGCCAGCAGAATAATTATTGATGCTACTAAGAACTGGAGCTACGGAAGACGTGAAGAGTGGG
>Ga0265297_10004182_pt1 | contig 24172 bp, 27 predicted proteins | sample Munlanlwell13791_FD_192502 | JGI IMG/M metagenome (GOLD analysis project Ga0265297, IMG submission 192502) | Leachate microbial communities from a municipal landfill in Southern Ontario, Canada - Leachate well 137-91 | ecosystem: Engineered > Solid waste > Landfill > Unclassified | place... | reverse complement strand
GGATGGGCAAAGGCGGCGGCGGTTTAAGGATGCGCCATCGATTTTTAATCTATGGCTTAATCGCCATTGTCGGGGCTTGGTGGTTTTATTTTAAATTGGACTGGACCACTCTTTATGTTCCTTTTTTTGGCTACTTGGATATAGGCTTATGGTATATTCCATTTTTTATTCTGGTAATCATTGCTACGGCCCATGCCGTCAATTTGACCGATGGCCTTGATGGTTTGGCCGGCGGGACTTTATTGATTGCCTTTGGCGCTTACGGCGCAATTTCTTTTGCCCAAGGCCGTTATGATCTTGCCACTTTTTGCGGTGTCATCATCGGCGCGCTTTCGGCCTTCCTTTGGTTTAATATCAACCCGGCTCGTTTTTTTATGGGTGATACCGGCTCAATGTCTTTGGGAGTTACTTTAGGAATTATTGCGATGCTGACTAATGCCGCCTTGCTTTTGCCCGTCATCGGTTTGATTTTTGTCATTGAGACCATTTCTGTCATTATTCAAATGATTTCTAAAAAGTTTTTTGGCCGTAAGTTTTTTATTTCTTCCCCCCTGCATCATCACCTGGAAGCCAAAGGCTGGCCCGAGCCAAAAATCGTCATGCGTTTCTGGGTAATTTCGGGAATCTCGGCGGTGGTTGGCTTAATTTTGTTTTTAGTGGATAAAAAATAAAAAGAATTATAAATAACCATTTTGTTGAATTAAATAAAATGGTCAAAATTGGCTTAAATATGATGCAAACAAATCCGCAGGCCAGGTTCAAATCCCGCAGGAGCCGGTTGATTTTAGGATTATCTGGCAGGGTGGAAATAAAGATATATTATTGTTATAATTAAAATATGGAAGGCAAAGACCGTTTTATCAAAGTATATTCCAATCTGCCGATAAACCTTAGAAATGAGGTAATTTTGGTATTGCCAAGTACCGGCCCAATTACTTGGAATGTAGCGTCCTTGGAAATAAATGGCGAAACCGAAATAGGCAAGACGATCCTTGATAAACTAATTGAATTAAAAATAATCTAATAATTTTATGGACTCAACACAAGATAAAACTCAATACGATAATAGTGTGAAAGAATTGGTTTTGGCTCGCTTAGAAACACTGCCTTCGGGAGCGGTCATTTCAATTGGGTCCGGTCCAGAATTAACTAAAAAAGATTTAATAAAATCTGTTCAAGAAGGCAGTGAAATAGGTAAAAAAATAATAGAAATTGAGATGTCTTTCTTGCAAGGGTTAAAAGACGGTATATTGTATGGCGCGACATCTACTCATAACTAGACCCGAGCATGATTACGCCACTCGCTATCTTTCTACTTGGGCAGAAAAGTTTTTTGATTTAGTGAAAGAAAAAGATTTTTCTATTATTGATTTATATCGCCAGCGGGCTAATCGCCAAGAAGTTGAAAGCGTCATTGAGAAAAGAGATCCTTGTTTTGTTGTTGTTAATGGACATGGCAGCGATAATTTAGTGGCTGGACACGAAGATGAGCCGTTATTGGCGGCTAATGATAATTCATTTTTGTTGAAAGGAAAAATCACTTATGCCATATCGTGTAGATCCGCTCGCGTTTTAGGCCAAGAAGTGGGGCAATATGCCGATACGGCTTATATTGGCTATCAAGATGATTTTATACTTCTCTATTTAGAAAAGCATCGCACTCGGCCCCTTGAAGATAAACTGGCCGAGCTTTTTTTAAATCCGTCGAATCTCGTGGTGACGACTCTGTTAAAAGGACATTGCGCCAAAGAATCGGTATTAAGGGCGCGGCAGGAATTCTTAAGAAATATTCAAAAGTTGCTTACGAGTGAAACTAAAGCCGATGATTCTTCGGCACTTCGGTACCTGGTGTGGGATATGAGAAACCTTGTTTTATGCGGGCAAGGTGATAAGCAGCTATCTTAATTAAAGATAACAAATAGTTATCCTTACTTGCCGTTATCGGTTTAATTTTGTTTTTGGTGGATAAAGTGTAAAGTGTAGGAAGGAATGATATCCAAAATGGCGGTTTTGATTTAAGCTTGTTTTAATATTTTTTTGTTTTCATGCCCGCATGCTTTTTGTCGCCCTCGTCCTTTGACAACTTCCGTAACCTGTAATAATATAACTGTATAGACTAAAAATAACCAAACTCAATCAATATAGCGCGCAAATAGCGGGCTTTTTTATGTATCAAAAAGAAAACAATTACGCCTTTATTGATAGCACGAACCTTAACCTGGCAATAATAAATCAGGGCTGGGTTTTGGATTTTGCCAAATTTAGAAAATATTTAGCTGATAGATTTTTTGCCACAAAAGCTTATTTGTTCATCGGCTATGTCAGCAGCAACGAATCGCTCTATGGTTATTTGCAAGAATCAGGGTATATTCTTATTTTTAAACCGACGCTTAAATTACCCAATGAGACTTATAAAGGCAACGTCGATGCGGAATTAGTTTTGCACACCATGATTCAATATAATAATTATGACAAGGCCATTATTGTCTCCGGTGATGGTGATTTTTATTGTTTAATCGAATATTTAGACAAACAGAAAAAAATAAAAAGGTTGATTGTTCCTAATAAATATCGATTTTCTTCACTCTTAAGAAAATTTTCTCACTTAATTACTTTTTTAAACAATACTGAAAATAAACTATCTTCTGGCAAATCAAAAAGAGGCATAACCGCGGGACAAAACCCTTTGGGTGGCCTCTCATCGTGATGTTATCATCATAGCAAATCAATTTTGGCTTGTCAACCCCGTTTAGAAATTTATCTCTAACGAGGTCAATAGCTTGTTCACAAAAGCGCGAAAGTACAAAAACAGCTTGTTTTCTTGCTCGCCACGCTTCGCTTGCCTCGCTCGATGCGAGTCGAAGCGGGCGGTCTAAGCGGGTTTTTTCATTTTTTTGCTTTCTTATTCGTTTTGACAAAAGGGGTAAAAAGATGGATAATTGAGATAAATATGGATAAAGAGCAAGTTGAAGAAAAAATAATTTTATGAAAACTAAATCTTCAAATAAAAATCTTCATAAGGCAAGCCAGGCAAAAAAAGATGAGTTTTATACTCAGCTTATTGATATAGAAAACGAACTGAAACATTACAAAGAACAATTCAAAGGCAAGATTGTTTATTGCAATTGTGATGATCCGTTTGAAAGCAATTTTTTCAAGTATTTCGCCGGTAATTTCAACCCTCTTAAATTAAAAAAACTTATTGCCACAAGCTATAGCGAATCTCCAATTGTCGGCCAGCAACTATTGCCGCTTAACATTGCTGGGTTAAAATCAAAAGGCAAACAACCTTTTAAAATTGAAATTAATGAGGTGCCAGACATAGACGGAAACGGGGCCATAGATATCGATGATGTAAAGCAATTATTAGAGCACGATAAAAATATAGCCACTCCACTAAAGGAGGGTGGAGACTTTCGCAGTGACGAATGCGTTGAATTACTAGAGCAAGCCGACATCGTTGTCACTAATCCGCCATTTTCCTTATTCCGCAAATATGTCGCCCAACTTGTGGAGCATAGAAAAAAATTTTTGATAATCGGCAATACAAATTCGTTAACGTACAAAGAAATTTTTAAGTTGATTAAAGATGATAATCTTCGCACAGGCTACACAAATTTTAATGTAGGAATGTTTTTTATGGTTCCGGACGATTGGGAGCAGTTTCATCATATTGATAAAAATGGCAAAAAAATTGCGAGGGTTTCTACCTCATGTTGGTTTACAAATTTAGAAGTTGAAAAGCATAAAGAAAATATTACTTTATATAAAAAATATAATCCCGAGGAATATCCAAAATATGATAATTACGATGCAATAAATGTCAATAAATACACTGATATTCCTTGTGATTATAAAGGTGTGATGGGTGTGCCAATTACTTTTGTTGATAAATATAATCCAGAGCAGTTTGAAATTATTGGATTAGGAATTTCTAATTCAGGATTAGAAATTGGAGTTCGACCATATAAAGCAGAACATAAAAAATATAGAAAGGAGATTCAGAAAAGAGGTGCAGTCGATGGTGATTTATATATGATTAGTGACGGCATTGTCGACGTTCCTTATGCAAGAATTTTGATAAAAAATAAAAAATTAAATAAATAATTTTAACACGATGAAATTTGAACCACCAACAGATTTAGAGTTCAGAATAATGGATTATATCTATCAAGCATACAAGAGGGATGGATGTTTTTCTTCTGAAAAAAATGAGAGGCTTTCTACAAATTTTGCTTTTTCAGGAGATCTTGAATTAATAAAAGATAGCAAATATATTAATGTCATCTCCACGGACACAGGTGAATCATTTGAACTCACTACTTATGGTAAAAAATATATAGAGCAATTTCAGTATCTTGTAAGAAGGAAATATAGTGATCTTGCAGGAGCTATTAAAGACAACGAGATGATAAACTCTGATAAGCGCAATCGCGCGCGACAGATGGTAAAAGAAAATATGAAAGACTGGAGTCCTGAGGAAAGTGATTCAGGCAATGAAGAAAAGAAAGAAGAAATAGTTAAACTCGAGCCACAAATTTACGGAGTAGGTATAAATCTAAAAGCACTATGGCGTAAAATATGTAAAAGGAAAAAATAATAAAATATAAATCAGAAAACCCAAAATAAATAATCAAAAATAATTTATGAAAATTGAATTACATAGAATTCCAATCAGGGAAGTTATTGTCGGCTACAAAGACAGCGACGAGGAAGGCGTGACGGCCTATAATGGCAAGCTGGATATCCGTCCTAAATATCAGCGCGAGTTTGTATATACCGGCAAACAGCGCGATGCCGTGATTACAACAATCAAAAACGGTTTTCCGCTTAACGTGATGTACTGGATGAAAAATGAAGCGGGTGACTTTGAGGTTTTGGACGGCCAGCAGCGCACTATCAGTATCGGGCAATATGTGAATGGGGATTTTTCTGTTGATTTTAATGGTCGGCTGGCGATGTTTCATAATTTGACCAAAGAAGAGCAAAATAAAATTTTGGATTATGAGTTGTTTATTTATTTTTGCGAAGGCACAGACAAAGAAAGAATAGACTGGTTTACCATTATTAATGTTGCCGGTGAAAAGCTGACAAATCAGGAAATCCTTAACGCAGTTTATACTGGACCATGGCTTTCGGATGCTAAACTAAAATTCAGCAAAATGAAGTGTGTGGCTTTTTTATTGGCTAACGACGGTGGGCAGCTTGTTAGTGGCTCGCCTAATAGGCAAGAATATTTAGAAACTGCGATTTTATGGATTAACAACGGAAATGTTGCGGATTATATGGCAAAACACCAGCATAATAAAAATGCAGATGAATTGTGGCACTATTTTCAGAATGTAATTGCGTGGACGCGGAAAGTTTTTCCAAATTACCGCCGAGAAATGGGCAATGTTCCATGGGGAGAATTGTATAATCAATTCAAAAACAAAAAGTTTGATTCTAAAAAACTAGAGAAAGAAGTTGTGAAATTAATGCAAGATGAGGATGTAACTAAAAAGTCTGGTATTTATGAGTATGTTTTGACTAGAAATGAGAAATATCTGAGTATCAGGGCGTTCACCGACAAAATGAAGCGTGAAGCGTATGAGAGACAAAAAGGTATTTGTCCGCATTGCAAAGGAGAGAATAAAAAAAAGAAGTGGGAAATTGAAGAAATGGAAGCCGATCATATAAAACCCTGGCATGAAGGTGGAAAGACTGTTGCAGAGAATTGCCAAATGCTATGTAAACAATGCAATAGGACTAAATCTGGAAAATAAAAACCGGCGAAGAAATTGATCAGAAAATTTGTGAGCTTTACGGTTTGACCGAGGAGGAGATTAAGGTGGTGGAGGAGAGTTAATTTTATGAAATCAAAAGAAAACAATTTTGCATATATTGACGGGGCTAATCTGCATAAAGCCCTGAGGGAATTGGGCTGGAAATTGGATTATGTGAGATTTCGGGTTTGGCTCTCAGAAAAATACGGTATAGAAAAAGCTTATATTTTTATAGGATTAATTCCAAAATATAAAGATTTGTATAATTATCTGCAGGGATGCGGATTTGAGCTTATGTTTAAGGAGGTAGTATTTGACGGAGCAGGTAAGCCGAAAGGTAATTGTGATTCCGATTTAGTGTTGCAAGTGACAAAAGACTGTTTTGGGAATAATTTTGAAAAAGCGGTTATTATTTCTAGTGATGGCGATTATGCAGGCTTAGTAAAATTTTTATTAGAGAAAGACAAGATTTTAACCATTTTATCGCCCAGTGCCGATGAAAAATGTTCAGTTCTTTTGAAAAGGACCGGAGTCAGGATAGCTTACATTAATGATCAAAGGTCAATATTAGCAGCTGAAAATGAAAAAGCCCCCGATAAGGACGGAACCTTATAAGGGTCTTTTTCGTAGTGATGATTATAGTATAGCATAATAGTAATATATGTCAATAGCGAAAAAAATAGCTGATTTCCAAGGTAAAAAAGTCACAGTGATGGGCTTGGGGCTCCACGGCGGTGGAGTCGCTTGTGTCAATTGGTTAATTAAGCACGGGGCAAAGGTCACGGTGACGGATTTGAAGATGAAGGAGGAACTTATATCTTCAGTAAGCAAGCTTGCAAGCCTGCAAGTTTGCAAGCTGATTTTGGGTCGGCATCGGGAGCAGGATTTTGAAACCGCTAATTTGATTGTTCAGAATCCAGGGGTACCGAAGGAGTCAAAGTATTTAAAAATTGCCAGAAACGCCGGTATTCCGATTGAAAATGAAGCCAGTTTGTTTTTTAAGAATTGTCCGGCAAAAATTATTGGTGTGACCGGAACGCGGGGAAAATCAACGACGGTAAGTTTAGTCTATGAAATGCTAAAGCGATCGGCAGTCAGAAATCAGCGATCAGGTGGCAGAGTCTGGCTTGCCGGGCTGCCTCAACAGCCGATGCTGGATATTTTGGATAAGGTTGAAAAAGATGATTTGGTTGTGCTGGAGCTGTCTTCTTGGCAGCTGGAGATATTGGGTGAGCAGAAGCTAAGCCCGCATATCGCCGTATTTACCAATGTTTATCCGGACCATTTAAACCGCTACAAAGGAATGGCTGATTATATTGCCGCCAAGAAAAATATTTTTGCCTGGCAGAAGCAAAATGATTTTGCCGTTTTAAATTTGGATAATCCCCAAACCAAAAAATTGGGTCAAGCGGTGGCTTCAAAACGATTTTGGTTTTCCAAAAAATATTTTGCCGAACAAAACGGTTGCTTTGTCAAAAATAACCAGATTTTTTTGCGCCGAAATGGCCAGGAAAAAAGATTAGCCAAGGTAAGCGACATTAAGCTTTTCGGTTGGCATAATTTAGAAAATGTTTTGGCCGCTTTAGCAGCGACGGCTTCTTTTGATGTTTCGCCACTTGCCATTGAATCGGCGTTGAAACAGTTTAAGGGTTTGCCCGGTCGGCTGGAGCTGATTAAAGAAAAAAAAGGAATCAAATATATCAATGACACGACTGCCACGACGCCGGATGCGACAATTGCCGCTTTGCGGCTGGCAAAAAAGCGGAATGTAATTTTGCTGGCCGGCGGCGACACCAAGAATATTCCCGCCGCCAAATATCAAGAGCTGGCTAAAATTATTAAACAAAAGTGCAAAGCGGTGATTTTATTTTCCGGGCCGGGAAGTGAGCAGATAAAAAAGCAGCTTAAATTGATAAAATATAAGCCGTTTATCGATAAAGTGAATGAGATGACTTCGGCCGTAATTCTGGCGCAAAGTTTTGGTAAAAGCGGGGATACGATTTTATTATCACCGGCCTCGGCTTCGTTTAACTTATTTATTAATGAATTTGACCGCGGTGATCAATTCAAAACAATTACTTCGCGGCTATGAGACGGTTTAATTTTAGAAAAAAAAGCTATTTATCAAAGCTTATAAAACAAAAGAAAGAAATAGCAGGCCATAGCGATCTTTTCTTATTGACCCTGATTTTTATCATCGTTGGCTTTGGCCTAGTGGCTTTATCTTCGGCCAGCAGTGTTGAATCATTCCGGCGTTTTGGTGATACTTATTATTTATTTCGCCATCAATTGATTAATGGTCTGGTGCCCGGCTTGATTCTTTTCTTTATTTTAGCCAAAGTCGATTATCGCCGGCTGGAAAAATTTACCAGTGTCTTTTTCATTCTCTCTTTAATTTTATTGGGTTTAGTTTTTATTCCGTATATTGGCTCCAGCCACGGCGGATCGGCTAAAAGCTGGATTAATATCGGCAGTATTTTTTCTTTTCAGCCAACGGAAATTGTTAAATTATTTTTAATCCTTTTTTTGGCCGGCTGGTTTTCTTACCGAGGCCGGGAGAAAAATCAAGACTTTTGGAATGGTTTATTGCCCTTTGCTATTATTTTGGGCCTAATTTCCTTGTTGATTATTTTACAGCCCGATCTCGGCACATTAGTCGTCGTTGGAGTGATTGCCTTAGCCGTTTATTTTGTCGCTTCGGCAAAAATATTCCATCTTTTAGGTTTGGTTTTGGCCGGTCTTGGCGCTTTTGGCATTTTAATTATCCAGGCGCCTTATCGGGCTGCGCGTTTGATGACTTTTTTGCATCCGGAATTTGATCCGCAAGGAGTGGGCTATCATATCAATCAGGCTTTATTAGCCATTGGCTCCGGCGGTTGGTTCGGGCTTGGTTTCGGCCAGTCTCGGCAAAAATTTGCTTATTTGCCGGAAGTGATGGGGGATTCAATCTTTGCAATTATCGCCGAAGAGCTTGGTTTTATTTTTACTACTGCCTTAATTGTCTTATTTTTAATTTTAGCTTGGCGTGGTTTTAAGCTCGCCCAAGAAACCGAAGATGATTACGGCCGGTTCATTGTTGTTGGAATAATTTCTTGGTTTACCTTTCAAGCTTTTTTAAATATTGGCGCCATGGTTGGTTTGCTGCCTTTAACCGGCATTCCTTTGCCGTTTATCAGTTATGGCGGAACAGCCTTGGCCGCTTCGCTGGCTGCCGGAGGAATTTTGATTAATATTTCTAAGACCAATAAATAGAAATGAATCTAATTTTTGAAAACTCTGTTTTAGAGTTTTTTAAATTAAAAAAAAGAGCCGTCAAAAGACGGGCTCAAGGGTGTGATTTGCTTAGAAGGAGCGATTGATTAGTCAAAGGCAAAGCTGCCGTTAGCCGGCGTACTGGGCACAGAACACCGAAGCCTGAATGGCTCGAACCAGCTGTCTTAGCCAGAGAATCGGCCGGGAAAAGACCTTTTTCTCATGGATGATGCCGTTGTGGCATCTCAACAGACAGCCGGCCCGTTTCTTTTCGTCTTTGCCGCAGCGCGGGCATAAGACGTATACCCGTAATTGAAGAGCGAATTGATTCATCTGCTTGCCTCCGTTGCTTCTTGCATAAGGTTGCCTTTTAACTTACTAAATTTTTTAATTAATGTCAATATCCTGAAAAATGTCTAATGCGGTGTTCTTGATTTTTTGTTGAAAATCTAGTATTTTATAAGCATGAGAATAATCCTTTCCGGGGGTGGGACACTTGGTTCAGTCAGCCCCCTGATTGCCATTTATGAAGAAATTAAAAAAAGTCAGCCGCCGGCTGAATTTTTGTGGTTAGGAACATCAGACGGACCGGAAGAAAGTTTGATCAGAAGTTACAATATCCCTTTGAAAAAAATATTTTCCGGCAAACTTCGGCGTTACTTCAGCTGGCGGAATTTTTTGGATCCTTTTTTGATCTTTTTCGGCTTTTGGCAGTCGTTATTTATTATTTTTAAATTTAAGCCCCGGGCCGTGCTTTCCGCCGGCGGCTTTGTTTCGGTGCCTGTTGCCTGGGCTTCTTGGCTTTTGCGCCGGCCTTTAATTATCCATCAGCAGGATGTTCGGCCAGGTTTGGCTAATAAATTAATGGCTCCTTTCGCCAATATTATCACGGTCACTTTTGAAAAATCATTAAAAGATTTTCCGGCCCAAAAAACTCATTTGGTTGGCAATCCCATGCGTGCGGATCTTTTGACCGGCAGTAAAGAAGCCGGCTATAAATTTTTTGGCCTAAGTGCCGGCTTGCCAATAATTTTAATTCTGGGCGGCGGCACTGGTGCCTTGAATTTGAATAATTTAGTGATTGAAAGTCTTGAAGAATTGGTCCAATTCTGTCAAGTGATTCATTTAACCGGCGGCCGGAAGCAAAAGACCGCCGAGCATTCCCGTTACCGTCCTTATGATTTTTTGACTGATCAGCTGAAGAATGCTTATGCTGTTGCTGATTTAGTTATTGCTCGGGCGGGCTTAGGCACTTTGACTGAACTGGCGGTTTTGCAAAAACCGGCGGTAATTATTCCAATTCCCGCCAGTCATCAGCAGGATAATGCGACTGAATTTTTCCGTAATAATGCCATTGCCCTCTTGGACGAAAATGATTTGTCCGGCCGGAAATTTTCTCAAGCCATCAAGACGCTTTTGTTTGATCAGGTGGAGTTAGCCAATTTGAGCCGAAATATTGCCAAGATGATGCCAAGCGACGCGGCAAAAAAAATTACCGCTATGATTTTATAGCCTAAAGATATGAGTTTATCAGATCAACAACAAGATTCTCAAAACCGCCAGCCGCCTCAAAGAAAAATTGGCTTGGCTATCAGCGGCGGTTTTATCCGGGCCACTGCCGCTATCGGTGTTATTGAAGTTTTGGAAGAAAATAATATTCCCATTGATACAATTTCGGGCTGCAGCTCTGGTGCGGCGATTGCCGCTGTTTATGCCGCCGGTACTTTGCCGGATTTAAAAAAAAGACTCATCAATGGCAACCGGCGTGACTATTGGCAAATCATTTTTGAACCGACAATCCACAAAGATGGGTTCTTGAAAGGAGAAAAAAACCAGAAATTTTTTGAAGAATTCGTCGGCGATAAGGAATTTTGCGATCTGAACAAGAAATTAGCCATTGCCCTGACCGATTTGGTCAATATGGAGGAAGTAATTGTTCAGCAAGGAAAAGTAAGCGAGGTCATGCGGGCGGCAACAACATTGCCGGGAATATTCGTGCCTATCAGAAAAGAGGGGAAAATCCTGATTGATGGCGGCAATTTTAACATGATTCCTTCAAAAATTTTATACCAAAATGGCGCCGATTATGTAATCGCGGTGTATGTCGCCAAAGACCCCGGTTTAATCACTCGTTTTTTGGCTAACTTCAAAAAACTCAGCAAGCGCGATAAATTAATAGAGCAAAAGAAAATTAAGGGGCAAAAAGATTTAAATGTCATTCAGTTGGTTGGACGAGCCATCAGCTTGTCAATCAGTCAGATTAATAATTTTTATCATCATGCTTATATTTATAACATTTTAATCCGGCCGCAGATTAAAGAAGTCAAGCGCTATCATATTAATTCAGTTGCTTATTGCATCGAGGAAGGTCGGCAAGCGGCTTTAAAAGCATTGCCGCAGATTAAAAAGGATCTGGGTTTGTAGTTTAGAATTTCAGTTGGAACTCATGAAACATTATTAAATTGTTAATAGTCATTCTCGTGTTTTAGACTTCATGATTTAACGCTATGGATATCGAATTATCAAAAATTAAAAAAATTTACTTTATCGGCATCAAGGGCGTAGCCATGTCGGGATTAGCCGTAATTTGCAAACAGCGCGGCCTGGAAGTTTTTGGCTCCGATGTTGAAGAAAAATTCATTACCGATAAAGTCTTAGCCAAGGAAGGCATTGATGTGTTTGAGGGATTTTCCAAAGATAACTTAGATTGTCAGCCGGATTTGGTCGTTATTGGCACCTCCTGGGGAGATGATAACATTGAAGTGGCTGAGGTTAAAAAAAGAAATCTGCCCAGTATTTCCGATTCAGAAATGCGGGGTTTATTAAGCCAGGAGAAAAAGACCATCACTATTACCGGCGTTCATGGCAAAACAACAACAACAGCGATGATGGCCTATTTGTTTTCTCAGGCCGGACTTGACCCCAGTTTTTTGATTGGCACGGGGATGGTGCCGGATTTGGGCACTAATTCCAAGTGGGCGGCCGGCACTCATTTTATCGTCGAGGGTGATGAATATATTCGCAGTAGAGAAGATAAAACGCCGAAGTTTTTAGATTTGAATCCAACGATTTCGGTAATCACTAGCTTAGAGTGGGAACACGTTGATATTTATCCTGATTTGGAATCAATGGAGGTTGCCTTCCAAAAATTAATTCAGAAAACCAAAGAATTACTGGTAGTTTGTAATGATTGGCCCTCAATCAAAAAAATTATCAAAGGTAATGAGAATAAGACGGTTACTTACGGTTTTGAAAAAGATAATATCTGGCAAGCTTTTGATATTAGGCCGGAATTTGATCGGACTGTTTTTAAAGTTAAAAAGAAGGGATCATATTTAGCGGAATTTGAAATTGGACTTTTTGGCGAGCACAATGTTTTGAATGCTTTGGCGGTGATAATCATTGGTTTAAATGAGGGAATAAAGATCGGCGAAATCCAAAATATTTTAAAACAATTTAAAGGTAGCGAACGTAGATTTGATATTTCCGAAAGAAATGGCATCACTTTTGTTGATGATTATGCCCATCATCCAACTGAAATCAAAACTACCCTTAAGGCCGTTTCTCGGCGTTTCCCCGATAAAATCATTTGGTGTGTTTTCCAGCCGCATATGGCTTCCAGGACCAAAGCTTTGCTAAATGATTTTGCCCAAAGTTTCGATAATGTCGATATGGTGCTATTTGCTGATATTTTTGCTTCTGCCCGGGAACAGTCTTTTGACATTACTTCCAAAGACTTAGCTGAAGCGGCTAAAAAGTATCACCAAAATGTCGTCTACGTTGGCGACCTAAACCAAACAATTGATTATTTGAAAGATAAGATTAAGCCGGAAATGGTTTTGGTAACAATGGGCGCCGGGGATGTGTATCGGGTAAGGGATAAGTTGGTAATTTAAGCTTTCAAAAGCAAGTAAAAGTGAATAAGGGCATATAAAAGCAGCTTTGATTTACTTTATTTACTTTTACCCGCTTTTATTCACTTTATTCTATATTCTATCTATGCAAGATTTAATCAAAAAATTACCAGACATTGTTGAAAATGAGCCGATGGCTAACCATACCACTTTTAAAATTGGCGGGCCGGCCAGGTATTTTTATATTGCCAAAAATAGCGATGAATTGCTTTTGGCGGTTGAGGCGGCGGAAGAGTTAAAATTGCCTTATTTCATTTTGGGCTGGGGGAGCAATCTATTGGTTTCTGATAAAGGCTATGATGGGTTGATTATCAAAACCACCAGTAATAATTTTGAAATCCGCGGCCAGGAAATTTGGGTTGAAGCCGGAGTTAACCTAAGTCGGTTAGTCGGGGAAGCCGCCCGGGCGGGTTTAACCGGTTTAGAATTCGCTTCTGGCATTCCCGGCACCGTTGGCGGCGCCGCCCGGGGTAATGCCGGCGCTTATGGCAAAGGATTCGGCGATGTGATAAAAAAAGTTAAAGTTTATCAAAATGGCAAAGTCAAAGAATTGACTCGAAAAGAAATGAAGTATAGTTACCGCACCAGCCTAATCAAACAGAATGGCGGCATCATTTTATCGGCGGTAATTAGTTTGAAGAAGGGTGATTCCCGGGCAATTCATGCTGAAATACTTAAAATAATCAAGGATCGTAATAATAAATTGCCTTATGAACCCAGTGCCGGCTGTATTTTTCAAAATATCGAACTGGACAAAGTCGCAATTAACCCTCAAAAAGCCATCAAGGAATTGGATATTACCGAAAAGGAATGGCAGGAAGCAACCGCTTTTGGCAAATTGCCGGTTGGCTTTGTAATCGACCATTTGGGTTTGAAAAATAAAAAGATTGGCGGCTGTAAAATTTCGGATAAACACTGTGCCTTTTTTATCAATACCGGTGATGCCAAGGCCGAGCATGTCTTAATCTTAATTTCAGACGTTAAAATGAGAGTGAGAAATCAGCTAGGCGCCCAGCTTCAAGAAGAAATCCAATATCTTGGACTTTAAAAAGAAAAGAGTGGCTTAGGTGAACCACTCAAAGGGACTAGACAGAGCCGCACTGTTAGTGCGATTGTTCCTCCAATGCCTGGCGGACTACTGCCACAATCTTTTCGTTTAAGACAGGCTGTTGCAGAAATTTCACCGGTCCAAGGTTTTCGCGTTCAACCAGTGCCGGTAAATCCGCCGGGATATTGCCAGTGTGAAATATAAAAGGCATCATTTCTCCCTGGCGGTTTTCAGTAATCCGATGCCTTCTTTTGAGCCTTGGCGCTGGATGTCTGTTGTCACTGCATCGAAAACTTCATCAGCCAGCATATCCAACGCTTCTTTGGTATTCGCGGCGGTTCTGACTTCAAAACCAGCTTTTGTGAATACCCGCTCAAGCAGGTTTCGTATTGCCGCTTTGTCATCAATAATCAATATCCTTGCCAGATCTTACCTCCTAGTAGCCAGTAGAGAGTTAGTTGACCAGTTTATCTTATTATTATTTTGTCTTGTCAAATATATTATAATTTAGTATAATGCCAAGGCATTTCTATGTCTTTTTTGAATATAATTTTGGGTGATCCTAATGAGAAGTTTCTCGGAAAGTTGAAGCCAATCATTGATCAAATCAATCAACTCGAAGCCAAATTCGCGTCTTTTTCTGATGAGCAATTTAAAGAACAAACCGGTAAATTCAAAGAAGAATTAAAAAACGGCAAAACTCTTGACGAGATTTTGCCCCAAGCCTTTGCCTGTGTCCGCGAGTCGGCCAAACGAACAATTAAGCAGCGGCATTATGATGTCCAGCTTTTGGCCGGCATTTGCCTGCATCAGGGCCAGATTGCCGAACAAAAAACCGGTGAAGGCAAAACTTTGGCCGCCACGTTGTCTCTTTATCTGAATGCCCTGGAAGGCAAGGGGACTCATCTGGTGACGGTTAACGATTACTTGTCACGGCGCGATTGCGGCTGGATGGGACCAATTTACTATTTACTGGGATTGTCAGTCGGCGTCATTGTTCATGAGGCCGCGTTTTTATATGATCCGAATTATTCAGACGAAAATACCACCGATGAAAAGTTAATCCACTTGCGGCCGGTTTTGCGAAAAGACGCTTATTTGGCAGACATCACTTACGGCACCAATAATGAATTCGGCTTTGACTATCTGCGCGACAATATGGTTCAAGAATTGGAACAGATGGCTCAGCGGGATTTACACTATGCCATTGTTGATGAGGTTGACAGTATTCTGATTGACGAAGCTCGGACGCCTTTGATTATTTCAGCGCCGGACATGGAATCAACGGATAAATATTACCAATTTGCCAAGTTAGTCACCCAGCTTAAGGAAAACGAAGATTATAACGTTGATGAGAAGATGCGCTCGGCTACGCTGACTGAAGCGGGTATTGCCAGGATGGAAAAGTGGCTTGGAGTCGATAATATTTATACCGAGCGTGGAATTTCCGAAGTCCACCATATCGAGCAGGCTTTAAGAGCCCATGCTTTGTTTAAACGCGACCGGGACTATGTGGTGCAAGACGGCGAAGTGATTATTGTCGATGAATTCACCGGCCGGATGATGTTTGGCCGGCGCTATAGCGAAGGCCTGCACCAGGCCATTGAGGCCCAGGAAGGCGTGGAAGTCCAGCGCGAATCGCGGACTTTGGCCACGGTGACTTTTCAAAATTATTTCCGGCTTTACAAAAAATTAGCCGGTATGACCGGAACCGCGGCCACCGAAGCCGAAGAATTCGCCAAGATTTATAAGCTGGATGTCACGGTGATTCCGACCAACCAGCCGATGATCAGGCGGGATTTATCGGACCGGATTTATAAAAATGAAGAATGCAAATTTCAGGCTGTGGTCAAAGAAGTCAAAGAGCGCCACCAAAAAGGCCAGCCGGTTTTAATCGGCACGATCTCCATTGAAAAAAATGAGCTTTTGGGCGCATTTTTGCAGCGGGAAGGAATTGATGCTCAAATTTTAAATGCCAAGCAGCACGAAAAAGAAGCCCAAATTATCACTCAAGCCGGAAGGCTGGGCGCAGTAACGGTTGCCACTAACATGGCCGGCCGGGGAGTTGATATTAAATTAGGCGGCGACCCGGTTGATTTGGCAGAAGAACAAAAAGTTAAAGAGGCCGGCGGTTTGTTTATTTTGGGTACCGAACGCCATGAGTCGCGCCGGATTGATAATCAGCTGCGCGGCAGAGGCGGCCGCCAAGGCGACCCGGGCGCTTCGCAATTTTATGTTTCAATGGATGATGATTTAATGCGGATTTTTGGTTCGGAGCGGATCAAGGGGCTGATGGAAACTTTGAAAGTGCCTGATGATATGCCGATTGAAAACCGGATGATTTCCAAATCTTTGGAGTCAGCCCAAAAGAAAGTCGAAGGTTATCATTTTGATACCCGAAAGCATTTGGTTGAATATGATGACGTTTTGAACAAGCACCGGGAAACAATTTATAAAAAACGCCGCGAAGTTTTGGCTAATGAGGGTTTAAAAGACCAAGTTTTGGATTTAATCAAGCAGGAAATTACCGAAGTTTTGAATTTTCATACGGCTTCCGACAATGAAAGAACCTGGAATTTGGAAGAAATTTACGAAGTCATCAACACCATTTTTTCGGTGCCGCCGGCAACCCGGCTGAAACTTGAAGATATCGCCCTTGAAGCCGGCAGCAATCTTGAAGATAGAACCGCCCGCGGGAAACTTTTGGGTTATTTGTTCAAATTGGCTGTTGAAAATTATAACCGGCTGGAAGCGGAAATTACGGCTGTCGTCGGCAAGCCTGATGCCATGCGCCAAGTGGAAAAGGGGATAATGCTGCGCAGCATCGACACTTTATGGATTGAACACCTGGAAGCCATTGACCATCTGCGCACCGGCATTGGCCTGCGCGGCTATGGCCAGCGCGATCCGCTGGTTGAATATAAAAAAGAAGCTTTTCAGCTTTTCAAAGAGTTACTGGCGATGATTAGAAAACAAATTGTTTATAGCATCTATAAAGTCGGCGTAGCCACCCAAATCGCGCCTTCGGCCATGCAGCAGGCCCAAGGCTTAACTTTCCGCGCTCCGGCCAAAACCGGGGATGGCAGCCATTCAGCCATTGCCCAGGCCGCCGGTGCTGCTTCTAAAACGCCGCAGCAGAAAGAAGTGGAAAGCCGGGAATCGCAGGCGCCGGTAGATGACGCCACTCATTACTTTCAAGGCCAAAAAGTCGGCCGCAATGATCCCTGTCCATGCGGGAGCGGGAAGAAGTTTAAGAAGTGCCATGGGGCGTAACTTATGAAAGAAATATTTAGAAAACTAAAACCGGTGTATGCATTTGTTGATGCTTCCAATCTTTCTTATGGCGGAGAGAAAAGCTTGGGCTGGAGAATAGACTATAAATAGCAGCCAAAAATAAAGGAAAGGACCCATTTAGGATCCTTTCCACGTTTAGTACTATTATAATAGCATGCTTGTATAAGACAGTCAATAGTTATCCACGGGGTTTAAAAAAAATTAAATTTAATAAGAGCCATGAAACGTAGGAATTACAAGGACGCCTCACACCGGGTTAATCTTATCTGGAGCGAGGCGTCCCGCCGAGCGTTGGCTCAAGAAGTGTCGTTGACTAGGAATTGATAAACCAAATATATGAACCAATCAAAAAATGTAAAAATTGTAGTTTTTGTACCCGAATCACACGCCGATATAGTCCGCGAAGCAATAGGTAAAGCGGGAGCCGGAAAGATTGGAAATTATACTTTTTGCAGTTTTTCGGCAAAGGGTGTTGGCCGATTCAAACCAGAGAATGGGGCGCAGCCATTTATTGGCGAAATCGGAAAACTGGAATCGGTTGCCGAAGAAAGAATAGAATTCATCTGCGACCGTAATTTTGCCAAAGACGTTATTGCCGCGATAAAAAAAGTGCATCCTTACGAAGAAGTCTTGGCGGATGTATATTCATTAGAAGAAATTTAATGCCCCTAGACTCAGAAATGAAACCAATAGATATCAGGGTAAATAAAACTATGAAAAGTTCAGAGAAAAAGATGTTAATCTTAACTGGCCCCGGGGGTTCAGGTAAAACCACGATTGCTAATTTGTTAGTTAAGAGAAGCGGTTTTGTCAAAGTGGATGGGGATCGGCTGGATAGTGAATTTTTTCCCGAAGGACTTCACTGGCTGCCGGAAAATTTTGAAAAGCTGAAACAAGCGCAAAAAAAGATTTTTACCGAGGTTAAAAAAGCATTTGATAACGGTGAAAATAATGTGGTGCTTGATTATATAATCTTTGGCAATTATCCGGAATTTTTTGAAACATTCAGGAAAGAATTCGGGAATAAATTGGAAATTAAAGTTTTATTCCCAACCAAGGAAGAAATGGTTAAAAGAGATAAAGAGCGTGAATGTTGGACAACCGGCATTGATCGCATAACAACTGTCCGGGCTGAATTTGAGGCGATAAAAGACTTGATTGGTAAAGATAATTTTATCGATACGACCGGGCAAACGCCAAGTGATACTTTTGAGAAATATTTTAATCATTATTCCCGCTCAGGTTATTGAATTTAAGAAGTGTTATTAGGTATAAAAAAAAGCCGCCAGACAGTCGAACGGAATCAAGTCTTTGGTGTGTTACGGTTCGGACGCTGGCGGTGGCCTGGATGCGTATCTACGTAGTCTTTCGGGTATCAACCGGATTAGGTCGATAACCGGACCAGAGGATGAGATTTCAGGAAGGTTGGCCAATTCTTCCCGTGTGACGCATGGTTAAATACTAGCATTAATTTTTTTAGGCTGTCAATAAAAAGTATACTAAATTAAGAAGGTGCCATAGCAATAGTATGAATACAGTCACTTTTTTTAGAGGTTTAAATGGTTCATATCTTTAAAATAAAGGTTTTTGACAAAAAATAATTATAATAATATGATGGCTGGCAAAGAACAACAAGAAACGTTTAATCCAGAATTTGGTTATCTTGAAAATTCCGAAATTTTAGAATTGCAATTGTTATTTGACCAAATTGTTATGGCTGAAAATAGAGAGGCTAGGGGAGATAAGCCTGTCATTTTTAGAGAACAATGGTGTAGATTATTAGAGAAATATGCGGCCGAAGCAAAAACTGATGATTCCCATTTGAGGCAGCTGATCAGATTTTTCCGGCGGAATTTAAGCTTTCTTGACAAGGGTGGGATGTTGCTGGGGCGAAGTGAAATCGGAATTATTATGTCCGAAGAAAATAAGAAACTAATGAGCCAATATGGCAGTTTAGCGGAAGAATTGGAAAGAGATCTTGATTAAACTAAGTTAACGTTATGGATAAATCAATACAGAAAATAATTAGTAAACTGGAAGCCAAAGTTAAAAAGCGATTTCCTCATCCGCCGGGTGAACACGATATTTATCACTTAAAGAGAACTTTGAACTTGGCTTTGAAAATCCAACAGCAGGAAGGCGGCGACAAGCTGGTGATTGCCGTGGCGGCTTTTTTGCATGACATTCACCGGATGATGAGAAAGGCGGGCAAAAAATATATCTCGCCCAAGGCATCAATACCTCTGGTCAAAGAGATTTTAAAAGGTATTAATATTCCCAAAGAAAAGTTGCCCAAGATTATTTATTGTATTGAAAATCACGAAGAATACTCTTTTTCTAAACAAGGTAGAAAAAGCACTGATATTGAAACCAAAATTGTTCAGGATGCTGATAACCTTGATGCGATTGGCGCCATTGCCATTGCCCGGGTTTTCCATTGGGGTGGGGTGCACGATACGCCGATTTGGCTTCCGGGGAGGCCTTTGGGTCGGGAATACTATGATGAAGACGAAGAGGCTGACCAATCGCAGATTGAGCATTTTTATTCCAAAATTTTAAGAAGGCTGAAAGATGATTTTAATACCAAAACTGCCCGTAGAATAGCAGTTAAAAGGCATAAATTTATTGAAGCTTATTTAAAGCAGTTTTTTGCGGAGTGGGAAGGCAAGTTATAGTTTAAAATATGGATAACCTAGAGCAAAAAATTCAAAAAATTGAAGAAAGAAATCAGCGGGTGGAAGCGGATAAGGCCTGGGAAAAAAGCTGGACCAGAAGGCTTTTGCTGCTGTTATTCACTTATCTGGCTGTCGGCACATACATGCAGGCAATAAATCTGCCTGACCCATGGCTGAATGCGATTGTGCCGTCGGTGGCTTTTATGATTTCTACGCTGACTATGCCATTTTTTAAAAAAGTTTGGCTTAATTATATTAATAAAAGATAATTATGGAGAAAGATCTGAAAAAATTTATCTTAAAAATTGCTAAAGAGTCAGCTCGTATTACCAAACAAGGCTTTAAGACAGGACGGCAAATCACTTGGAAACCAGATAAAAGTCCGGTCACGCCAACTGATTTTAAGGTTAATAATTATTTAGTCAAGGAAATTAAAAAATATTTTCCCAATCATAGTATTATTTCCGAGGAATTGCCAGCAGAAATCAGAAATTCAAAATATACTTGGTATATTGACCCAATCGACGGCACAATTCCTTTTTCCCAAGGCATTGATTTTTTTACCAATTCAATCGGTTTAGCCAAGGGGAAAGAGGTGATTTTAGCTACAGTCTGCGATCCAATCAGAAACGAATTATTTTTTGCCCAGAAAGGCAAGGGTGCTTACTTGAACGGCAAAAGGATTAAATCCGCGGCGCGGCAGAACCTTAGCCAGGCCCTTATTGATTTTGAAATTTGGAAGAGGGCGCCCTATGATTTGTATGAGTTAAAAGATTATTTGACGCGGAGAATTTATGTTGAATCGCGGCAGGCTAGTTTAGCCATTTGCTTATGCTATGTGGCGATTGGCCGGATGGATGCAGTCATTTTCGGCGGTAACCTGCCATGGGATATAGCAGCGAGTTATTTAATTTGTCAGGAAGCCGGAGTTAAATGTTCCAATTTGGACGGCACAATTTGGCATCCGGGAGAAGAAGTCAAAGGCCTGATTGCCGCAAGACCAAAATTGCACAAGGAGTTGGTAAAAATAACAAGAAAATATCTTTAAAAGCATGATAAAAATCAAACCGCAGGATAAAAAACATTACCTTTTGGTTGATAAAAAAGATATCGAAATTTTAGAAAAGATTTACAAATTGGAGGGCAAGAAGTTATCCGCTGAAGATAAAAAGTTAGTCAAACTAATCAGGACGCAGCTTGAACGTGACTGGCGGACGCCGCTTTTGGGATTCTTGGACCAATTATTAAAAAAGTACCGCTAATCTTTATGCCTGAATTACCGGAAGTTGAAACTTTGCGCCGGGAGTTGGCTTTAGTTGTCCGCGGCAAAACCATAAAATCAGCCAGCGTCAATTGGCCGAAGATGGTTAAGCCCCTGATTCCTAAGCAATTTTCGCAACAACTTAAAGGCAGAAAAATCACTGATATTAAGCGCCGGGCAAAGATTTTGATTATTGAATTGTCTAATGACAATTTTTTGTTAATCCATTTGAAATTGACGGGGCAGTTGATTTACCAAGAAAACGCAAAAAAAATAAAACACAAAAATAAGCTGGTCAGCGGCGGACATCCTCAGAAGGGCGGGGTAGTTGGTCTGCCGAATAAATTTACTCATATTATTTTTGAATTTACTGACGGTTCTCATCTTTATTTCAATGATTTGCGCAAGTTTGGCTGGGCGCGGTTAGTTGGTAAATTGGAAGTTGATAAGTTGCTGGGGGAATTTGGCATTGAGCCGCTTTCCAAGGAGTTTACCCTAGAGAAATTCAAAGAAATTTTAAATAGATATCCCAATCGAAAAATCAAGCAGATTCTAATGGACCAGAGTTTGCTTGCCGGCTTGGGCAATATCTATGCCGATGAAAGCTGTTTCTGCGCCAAAATTTTGCCAACTCGAGTCGGTAAAACTCTTAAGAAAGAAGAGATTAAAGCTTTGTTTGGATGTATCCCAAAAATATTAAAGTTTGCAATTTCTAAAAAGGGAACTTCAGCTGATGATTATGTCCAGCTGGATGGTAGCCGGGGCGGGATGTTACCTTATTTAAAAGTCTATGGCCGAAAAGGAGAGAAATGCCAGCGTTGTGGCGGCGTGGTAGAAAAAATAAAATTAAACGGCCGCGGCACGCACTTTTGCCGGTCTTGCCAGAAATAAAAAGAGAACTGCAGTGATTTGCAGTTCCATGCGTTCTTCCTCCAAAATGAGCCTACGGAGTGGTTCTGTCCCCAGTTATCTCTTCATAACCGGCTTTCACTCTTTCAGTTACATCCGCAATGATCGTTTCAAGAGTTACTCCTGGTTCATCCGGAAAGTAGGCCTTCCGCTCGCCATCCACATCAACATCAATGTGCCTTGAATGCTCGGCGGGATTTCCTACATAGACCTTTGTTGTAGTCCTTGGATTAAGTCTGCCGTTTCCTAAAGTCTCTTCTGACATGGGTGCATCCTCCTAGTTTAGTTATATTATCATCTACTGTTTAAAACATGTCAAGCTGGGATGCTTGGTCTGAAATAAAAAAGGAGTGACTTAAGCTCAAGTCACTCATGCGCAAAGAACGAAAAGAAATCAGATTTCCCGTGGTTGCACAGACGCCTTTCCCCTCAAAATCCTTTTAGAAGGAGGAAAAACGGGCGGGAATTCACCCCTCCCTGCTGGTCTTAAATCGTCAGTCTTAGTTTTGCGCTGATAGCGGGGTTTCTTATTGACCACAACTTCTGATACCGTTGCCATATATTCTTATCCTCCTGAATTTTTAACACAAACCAAAGGCTATATTAATATTATAGCAAATTAAGCAAAAGATAACATCAGTGCTATTTTCTGTTGAGAGGAAAATAAAAAAATCCCTGCCCTTTCAGATGCGCGAACGCATAGGAGAGCAGGGGAATGATAATGATTTCCTCCATGGAGGCTAGGGTTTGGGCGTGACCTCCTCGACGATCTTCATCAAGCGGCGGCCGTACTCAACGTACGATTCGTAAGCGGCTTGGGCATCCGTAGCTTGCTGGCCGGTATGAATCACTGCGGCCAAGTGAGGCTCAATCGAGAAGCCGCCGTCATAACCTTTGGCCAGCAGATCGCCCACAATCCTTTTGACGTATCCGGCACCTTCGCCGCAGTAGGTGTAGACAACCTTGCCGTCCATAATCCGGGCGTCCTTGATGTGGACATAGACAATGTCTTTGGCCACGGCCCGGTAATAGTCCCAGGCGTTTTGGAAATAGGTGACGGGATTGCCGGTATCGAATACCACTTTCAGCGCCGGGCTGTTGACCTCACCCAGCAGGATGTTGCCGTTTTCCGCGTTCAGCCCGCCCCAGCCCGAGCAGTTTTCATGAACCAGCGTCACGCCGCCGTCTTGGGCTATCTTGGCGAGGATTTTCATCCGGCGGATTGCCTCTTGGCGCCATTCCGGTTCAGGCAGGGGATGCTCCTTATCATTCGGATAGCTCATCACGCGGATGAACGGTACGTTGAGGCGGTGCATCCGCGGGATGGCACGCTTGAGGTCATCGATGTCGACTTTGGGATCAATGGTGATTGGCCGGGCCCAGTTGGCAATAGCGCTGCCAAAGCAGGATACCTTAAGGCCGGCTTTGTCCAATTTGCGGATGACCTTGTAGAAAGTTGGGCCCGGAACAGAGGTGATATTTCCTTTCTGCTCCCGACCAAATCCGACTTCCCGTAATTCCAGATGCCCCCAGCCCAGTTTTCGGTGGGCTTTGACCTGCATTTCTATTGGCAGGCCGGCTTCGTCCGAGATTCCCGTAAAGAACATGATGCGTTCCTCCTTTTCATAACCTACACCATTGTAGGTCGGTTTTAGACTATTTCTTTTTTAACTTATCTAAGCCAAATTGTCAAATACGATTTATTGGTGACGTAGAGCGAGTGTCCCCTTATTGCTAATTAAAAAAATCCGTGTTTATTAATGTCAATTTTAAAAACACGGATTGGAAAGATTTTTTTCGGATTATAATAAACTCAAAAAATAAGTTAAACCAATTCCCCAAATAATGCCGCCGCTTACTTCCAAAATGCTGTGTCCCATTTGCTCTCTGAACAAGGGCAAATTTTTTTGCTCCGGCCCGGGGAATTTTTTAATCAAAGTATTAAAGACCTTAGCCTGTTTGCCCAAAAGCCCACGGAAAGCCACGGCATCGCGTATGACTAGCAAGGTAAAAACCAAAGCCACGGCAAAAACGGCTGAATCAATACCTTCTCT
>Ga0265297_10004181_pt1 | contig 24180 bp, 46 predicted proteins | sample Munlanlwell13791_FD_192502 | JGI IMG/M metagenome (GOLD analysis project Ga0265297, IMG submission 192502) | Leachate microbial communities from a municipal landfill in Southern Ontario, Canada - Leachate well 137-91 | ecosystem: Engineered > Solid waste > Landfill > Unclassified | place... | reverse complement strand
TCAGATGACCAGGTAGCATCCGGCGATTACTCTTTTATAGGTGGAGGAATTGGTAATAAAGCGACTGCAAATCGCTCTATGGTTGTAGGAGGGGCATATAATACATCCTCTGAAATAAACGCTATTTGTGTAGGAGGAAACACAAATACAGCGGCAGGGAGTTATTCGGCGGTTATTGGAGGAACGCAAAATCAGGCGACAGAAAGTCAATCATTTATTTGTGGTGGAGGGTATGGTATCGCGTCTGGAAACGCCTCTGCCATTGTGGGAGGAACTAGTAACAAAGCATATGGTAATTTTTCGGCTGTGATTGGCGGATATGGAAACAAAGCTGACGGTGTTTTTTCTACGGCACGAGGTTGCACCGCCATTGCAGACAAACGCGGACAATCAACAACCGCATCGGGATATTTTGTGGCTGGCGGAGGCGATGCTCAATCATCGGCATTGACCGCGTTTATTAGCACATCTGATGATACTCCATCGGAATTATATCTCGATGGTGGTTTAGATGGCGGAATACCATGTACCATCGCCTCTGATACTACCTGGATGTTTGAAATTCACGTTGTTGCCCGACGTACCGATGCCGATAACGAGTCGGCGGCATATCAATTCATAGGTTGCATTGATAATAATGCGGGCACAACTGCTCTTGTAGGAAGCATTACAAAAACAGTCGTTGCGGAAGACACCGCGGGTTGGGATTGTAACGTGACCGCCGATAATACCAATGACGCTCTTATAATTACCGCGACCGGTGAGAATGCCAAAACTATTCAATGGGTTGCTTATATTCAATTAGTAGAAACGACAGGATAAATATGATATTACATTTTATAGCTGGATTGCCGCGTAGTGGCAGTACGCTTCTCGCCAATTGCCTTGCTCAAAATCCGCGCTTTTATGCCACTCAAACAAGCGGAATGCTTGAGGTTCTATTCGGTGTCCGCAACAGTTGGGATAAGATTGTTGAAATGCGCGCCATGGAAAACGGATTATCTGAGACGCGCAAAATGGCGGTATTGCGCGGGATAGCCAATGACTTTTATGCCGATGTGGATAAGCCGATTGTGTTTGATAAGTCGCGTGGTTGGCTTGCTCATCTTGAAATGATCGAGAACATTTTACAGAGACCCGCAAAGGTATTGGTTCCCGTGCGTGATTTACGGGATGTGCTGGCGTCATTTGAAAAGTTATGGCGAGAAGCGAGTAAAACCAGGCAGCTTGATATAGAGTCCGGAAACTACGCCAATTTTCAGACCGTCGAGCAAAGGTTATTCGCCTGGACTAATGCCGAACAACCAGTAGGGTTGGCTTATAACCGGATAAAGGACGCATTGCAACGCGGGTATCGAGATAGGATGCATTTTGTTGAATACGACAAATTTTGCAATCAACCATCGGCGACTACGAAGGGGATATACGAATTCCTTGATGAACCGATATACGAACATGATTTTACGCATGTTGAACAAGTTACCTGGGAAGATGACACCGTTCACGGTTTTCCGGCCGGGAGTTTGCATAATATTCGGAGCAAGATAATACCACAACCTACACAATGGCCGACTATACTTGGAAGCGCCGCCGAGAAATATCGCGGCATGGAGTTATGGTGATATCATTGACATCCGCACAATTTTTGCTATAATCTAATTGCGTTTCGGTTCATAGTTTTCCTTTCTGTGCAGCAAGACATTCTGTAGTTTCTCTTTTGAAGACACCCGATACCAGACGGGTGTTTTCAATTAATAAAGCCCCCCATTGCTGAGGGGCTTCTCCCATATTAGGATATCTACTCTACTAACATTTAACCATTATCTGTGTACATAGGCATACTCTCCTAATTGCGGTGATCGTTGATATTATATCATTTGTTGAGAGACTTGAATTATGTTTACTCGCCTATTATTCTGCCTCCTTTGGGTAAGAATTTTGGAACGATAATTTAGACACGATCACCTCCTTTTAATATCCTGCCTTCGTGAGCAGGTCTGAGATTTCTCCGATAATCTTATATGATGCGCCATAGTCATTGGTTGAAAGCCACTCGGTATATTTCTCCCTAATCGCCGCCAACGCGTTACACTTATTATCCCAATCGGCGTAATCCACTGTGATCTTATCTTTCCCTGACAGCGGCGCGATTGTTGACAGCGCATCCTGTATCAGACTCGCGGTCTCATTTATGGCAGTCATGAACTCTGGAGCAATGGGCAGCACTGCCGGGTTGACTGTGTAGGGTGGTTTATTATATTCAGTCATTGCGCGCCTCTAGTAGGTCAAATATTCGGCGGAATAGATATTCAGCAATGCGCTTGTATCTTTCGCCTTTAAAATAATCACGAACGAAATAGTACCCCCATGCCTTATCGATAGCAACTCCATAACCAATGAGCAACATAGACGTTTTCATTTTCACCTCACATCGGCGGCAACAGCGCCTACAAATCCTTCGATGGTTGTTAATTCATCGTACAGGAGTTTGTGCTTTGCCTCGTATTCATCGTACAGGAGTTTGCGCTTTGCCTCGTATTCATCGTACAGGAGTTTGCGCTTTGCCAAGTATTCATCGTACAGGAGTTTGCGCTTTGCCTCGTATTCATCGTACAGGAGTTTGCGCTTTGCCTCGTATTCATCGTACAGGGGTTTGCGCTTTGCCAAGTATTCATCGTACAGGGGTTTGCGCTTTGCCTCGTATTCATCGTACAGGGGTTCGCGCTTTGCCTCGTATTCATCGTACAGGAGTTTGCGCTTTGCCAAGTATTCATCGTACAGGAGTTTGCGCTTTGCCTCGTATTCATCGTACAGGAATTTGCGCTTTGCCTCGACGGGATTAATCAATTTCAATAGACGTTCTACTTTGGTCTTGTATTCGCGTTCGTGATCCGAATACCACAAAGGCAATCGGGTCGGCGGATCATCAAGTTCATAGTTATCCATCCTTCCTTCGCCAACCTCCAATAGCAAGAAGGCGACTGCGGCGGGAGTAGAAGATTCATCTTTAATTCCAAGGCGCTCAAGTATGGTGTGGTGTTCTTCAACTTCGCACCAATTTACGCCAATATTGGGGGTCAGTACAAGCGATTTATAGTTGCACATTGCAGTTTCCTTTCATTACATCGGCGGCAACAGCGCCAGGATAATTATAATCACGATAAGCCCCGCCAACAGGCAGTAGTCTTTCGTTTGCATTTCCGGGGATTGCTTTTTGATATACGCCTGGCGCTTCTCGTCCCACTCGTAATCGATGCGGTTATTCCATTCGTGAGCCGCTTCAAGCATTGCGTCACGGTACTGGTTTTCTTTCTCTTGCCATTCGTCAGTCATGATTCACCAATAGCACCGCATTCACCGCATTCCATTTCCACAAGTTCAACAGTTGTTGTAACGATCATTCCTCACCTCTCTTTTCCATTGGGGCGCGCCGCCCAGGACGCGCCCCTTGCCGCTCGCCTGCGAAGGCGGACACTCTTATTTATTATTACCAAACGGCACAACGAAATGACTTGCCTTTTGTGTGAGCATTGCTATCAAAAGTTGATCGTATGTGCCACCAGGTAATGTATCACGCAATACCGCGTTCAATTGCTCACCTTGATTTCTGCAAACTCCATCCGCGTCGAATAAATTATCAAACGAAGGGATAGGATCGCCTCCAATAATAATATTAGCATCTTCTACTTTTTGGTCGCCAATATCCTGAGCTTTATAAACGGATAGCGTAATCATTTCGGGTAATATCCATTCGATAGATACTTTATCGCCTGCTCGTCTGTTGCCTGTAAATCCTTCCAGCCGTTATAGCCGCGCACCATCTTGACTACTTCTTCAAGCGGCACACTCGACTTGATATTGATCTTTGCGAGGACCGCGGCCGCTTCGGTTTCATCCTGAACGATCTTAGCTTCAACCAATGCAGTTGCGCGGGGATCGGTGTCATCTTTTACTTTGCGCGGCTTAGCAACGGAGGCGGGAGGCTGAACGTTGATGATTTCGGGCTCGGGGGTGGTCTCGGAAACTTCGCCTTCAATGGTTTCCTCTTCGTTTTCGTCGTCGTCGTAATAAGTAAATCCCGCGGGAGGCTCGACGGTTGGTTCTGGTACATCAGGCGCCAATGCTTCCGGTAATAGATTTATCCCATTCCCGGGTAGAGCAAGGTTTTTCATTTCGATCAATTTCGCTTTCACCCATTCAGGATCGGCTTCGATTGATAGCAACCATTTCTCAACCCGGACGCGCTTAGTCTTGTCCTCTGAATCGGGACGACTTATTTTCTTGGGGCGACGGCGCAAAATGAACGGTATGCCGGCTATTCGACCATTATTGAGACGAGAGAATGCTTCAAGTTGCGCGCTGATGTTTGCGATGTCGTGAATACTGGTGGTCAATACCGTCATATAAGCTGCCCTGGCTAGTTCGGGGATAATAACTTTCAGGCGACCGCTTGGCTTGCAGAATACTGGCTTATTCTTGTAATCATAACCAGCGGGTTTAGCAGGATCATACGGAGTGAACGGTTCGCCGTTTTGTACTATGACGTTTCCTGTTTTGGTATCCACAAGATAGATATACCTCTCGCCGTCCGAACGAGCTACCATACGCCCGGCTGTGTATGCTTCCAGCCAAGACTCCCACATTCGTTCGATTTCGTTAAACGGTAGGATAATACGAATACTGGTAGGTTTTCCAGTCTTGTATATTTCGTCAAACGCTTCTTTGGCTTTAACTTCGCGCTCGTCGAAAATAACACGAAAATATGTTAAATCTTCACCGGGGCGTTTTTCGGTTTTTGGACTTCCTTTGCGTATCTGCCCTATTTCAGGGAATGATAATCCACGATCTGACAATCCTTTTATTGGCATAGTGTTTTCCTTTCAAAATCCTAATTCCTCTAATAGTCTTTCTTCTGTTTTGTTGGTTTCTTCTTCTGGTAATAAATTTAATGTTGTTAGCAAATAATAAACATCCAGATAATCACCACGATCTTGCGTTCTGCGATTTTCAACATAATTCCTGGTAACAAATCCTATGTTATCGCCGCATTTTGGGCAATAAACAAACCATTGATCGTGAGGTAGCGGGCTGCATTTTAATTCACCCCAACATTTAGCGCAAAGATAGTCGCTCATGATTTTTGATCTTTTATCACTATCAAAAACCGGCGTTTCCTCGTTGACTTCCATCGGGGCGAGAAGGTTAGACATTATTCTGCCTTGCCCCAAGTTCTAGTTAAGTTATCCAAATCAACGACAATCATGTTCAGTAAATTATTATGTTCCACCAACTGCTCGCCGATATACATCAAAGCAGCGAATGTCGCACGCTGCGATGGACTTGAGTTATTGTAATTCATGTGTCCAGCTTCATCGAACGCGGTAGTCTTACAATTCATTTCCTGAGGCTTATTATCTTCTTTTGGTTGGTCGCTCATTTTGTTATCTCCACAAAGAACTCAATGACATCGAATGCCATTGCTACGATCAATACCGTGGCAACAAGGGCGGTAAATTTGTCGTCATAAGGTGGCTCGATTCCTATTGCGCTTGCGATAATGATTGACCCTAATAATATAACCGTTCTCATGATTTCTCCTCTTTCCCTAATCGTTCCAGGCTGAATTATAAATTTGTGCGTCTGTCAACGGCGCTAAACCTCGCAGCCACGCCACCACCTCAGGATTGCTTACCTGGGGCAATGCGCTGTCGTCATTCTGTGCATGACGCTTCTCGGTATCCTGTGCTGCCATCGTTTCGAGTAGTTTGCTTGCTAAGGTTTGATCAGTCATGGTATTTATCCTTTATACAAAACGTTTTCTCAGGAGGTCCAAAGTGCTCATATATCGGTTTTGCGGATCGCGTCTTGATTTCTCTCGTTCTCTTGCTTCGTGTGCTATGTGATGGAAAAATGGCAATTCAATATATTTTATAAAGTAATAAATCAATTTCCATTCTTCCGCCGTGAGTGGCTCTTGCCCCATATATTTACCAGTCCAGTCACATCCGTCCACGCCTCCACATATTGGGCAGGCATCGGGTGAGGTGGGAGTATTAGAGCGCTTTTTCATTTGATAGTCTCCAAGGGCGAGTATTCGCAGTTAGGGCAAGTGGGTCTCCACCATTCATTACCTTGGGTACCATGATCGGCATGCTCGAATTCTTCATGACAGCATGGGCATCTATAATTATTTCTTCCCTGTAGTTTATCGTATGCAATCTGGAGTTCATGTCTTGCTTGTATTAGGTCTGGATCTGGCGTGTTTCTAATACCTTTGATTAATTCATCAACATAATCATTGGCAAGACCTAATGTTTTGAATACACTAGTATGAATGCAATCTTTCCCGTTTTTCCAGTGATCAACAAAATATTCAGTGTGCGTTACATTGGGGTAGTATGGTATTTCGAACTGCTCTATAGTGATGCTGTCATTCCCTGTGTATTCTGTGCGTAATATTTTGTCTGACATTTCGTGTTCCTCTCTTGATTGCCTATATGATATCTTAATAACTATAAATTGTCAAGTGTCTATCACTATTGTAAGCCAACCACTATTACCACCAATTCACTACTATAACCTTGACATATTCAGGATATTCTGTATAATGGGCTTATGGATAAATACTTGAAAATTGAAGAGTTGAGAAAAGAGCGCGGAATATCCCGGATAAAGCTGGCGAAATTGGCTAAATGCTCGTATGGCACAGCAAGAAATTACGAACGCGGAACGACATTTCGCTTTGATGCTCATATCCTGAGAAAGATCGCCGCAGTCCTCAACGTAAAAGTTGGCGATCTGTTTATATAGGTCGCGAATAAATTTGAAGCCAACCATATAAAGGGGCTGGCGGCAACAATGTGACGACGGCGTTTTGACTGATGTTATTGGCGCAGTCAAGGTAGTTGCAATGCCTGAAGAAGCAACGACTCTGGATAGACAAGTAAGCGCATTGTTGTGCAAGCGCCAGCCCCACTCCCCCGGCGCAAACGTGGGCGACCACGAAAGAAGTGAATTTATCCCTCCTCCTAAAGTCCCCGCCTGCTTAACCGGGTGGGGACAGGGAGAGGACAAGGAAAGGACAAGGAAATGGCAGTTACTTTACTTGAAGTTTTGAGGAATGCGGAATACAACCTGCAACACAACGGCTCAACGGGAGTTTATTTAGCAAAAGGGCAATTGCACAACGCCGTAAATTTGCTTGAAAAGGGATATAACGTCAACGATATATTTGATGACATCATGGAAAAATACGATAACGTTGATGATGTCCCTGAAATTGAGAGTTAGCCCCTCCCCGTCTGGCTTGAGCGCGAAGGTAAATGTGCATATACTGACAATTACTTGATTGCACCGAACAACGGCGGTCATATACGCCAAGCCGGTCGGGTAGGCAGAACATTAACATGCTGGGCATCACGGTAGGAACGCGAAAAATCGCCAGAAGTAGCAAATATGGACAATCCAGGCGAGTAAGTTCTATAAGTTCTGCTTTTATGGTTGAAGTAATGCCGAGAGGGAAAGCATTCAAATCTACTCCTAAACCATCAGGTGACCAAACAAATCCTGACCCAGCAAACTGCCCCAGGCGTAACAGCCGTCAATAACAAATGTGCAATCCAAGCTGGGGCAAATATGGCAACATAAGCGCCAGAACGGAAACTGTAACTCAATGGTAGAGTACCGCGGCGGACGCGGGAGTAACGAGATCGATCCTCGTCAGTTTCCAACCGAGGCGAAGCTGTTGCCAGAGCATGATAACCGTGGACATGCCGAGGAAAACCACAGGTCGCTAAGTTGCCAGTATACTAATGCGGCAACCGGTTGCAGTCGTCGATTAAGGACTGCCTCAATCAAGCCCCGCCGCCGGACGAAATGCTGGGTACACCCAGGTGCGAGACGCAAAGCGCCTCAGCCTATATCCGGGCAAGAAACCAAAGCCCTGCCCGCGTACCCATGGATGCACCTGCGGGCAGGGCGAACGGAAAGGAATAGATGAAATGTTCAATAACGCAGAACAAGCAGAACCGCCAGAATGCGTGACGGTAATAAACACGCCCAAAAATATAGAGGAGCTTCATTTTTTCGGCAATAACGGAAAATGTATCAATTGCGGTTGGTGCCGGGATGATATCTTAAATCACCCTCATTTAGCGCCGTGGGAACTTGATTGGGGAAAGGAATAGAGGATGAGCGAAACTATTGCAAAAAGGTGTCCATCATGTGGAGAAGAAATAACATTTACCCCAGATTGGGACGAAATTGTAGAATGTAAATCATGCGAGGAATTCTTTCAAGTTGATTTAGTTGCTGGAATATATGTACTATCCAGTTTGTCTTTGGATTTATAGAAAGGACGCGCAATGAACAGCATAAAACCGGATAGCTCACCGCTGCCGTGGGATTACGAAAAATTATCTTTTACTTGGGATTATATATATGGAATATATTCTAGCAATAATATGTGTGTTTTTTCTACGATAAACGAAGATAATGCAAAACTAGTTTGTCGTGCGGTTAACTCCCACGCCGCTCTCGTGGATGCGCTGGAAAGTCTTTTAGAAATTTGGCGATCCGATGTTATCGAGGTTGATGTTGCTCAACGATTGATAAAAGCAGATGCCGTCCTAGCCGCGGTGAAGGGAGAGAAATGAAAACGTCCACGCTGTTTAGGGCGTTTATTAAAGCCGACCGCCGCCTGTTTATAAGGGCGGGAAAGAACAATATCAAAACTTTTGAGCGTTATTCGCGTCTTGTCGGTCAGCTTTACAATCGCATCCTTGCCCGACTGGAGGCGCGCGATGATTAACCCACCGAAAACGATTGAGGAAGCAAGGGCACGTAGGTATGGAAAGTGGAAAGGTAATTTACTGGGATTTCGATATCACGAGGGCGATTGTGCATATGAATGTCATCCTCGTACGTGGATGTATTCACAATGCTCGCGCAAGAACGGTCACGGGATCGCTGGCTTATACTGCAAGCAGCACGCGGAAATGATGAAGAGGATGGAGAAATGAAATGCCACAAAAATAAATGGTTATCCATCGTAAACTGGAACAGAAAGTGCATAATGGATATGCTAAACAAGGCATTATCGGGATATCCATTTACATTTTGTGGTATCAGGATTTGGAACGGAATATATATCGGTTGGATTTATTGCCGATACAATAATAAGGATAATAAAAATGAAAATCAGCAAATTAATAAATGAATTGAAGTCTGTAAAGCGCGCTTACGGCGATGTCGACGTTCAAATAAGAAAATTTGAACTTGGCAAGCTTATGGCGAATAACAATATATTTGTCGTTCCAGAAGATTACGAAGAAAATGGCGAGAAAGTAACGCTTTGTAATCTACAAACCTTTTCGCATTAGTAATATCCGCCCCCACACAAGAACTAATCAATAAAACGGATGAAATAATGCAACAATTTAAAGAGCAGACCGCTGTCGAGAAGGCGTACAACATCGCCATGAGTAACTTGATGATAATAGCAAGGGGATATCATCAATACCAGGATAATTACCATGAGATATGTGCCGATCATTGTTTTATATGTTTTGCACAAAAAGCCCTCGCCGAAATCGCGGCGCTCGATCCGAAGCTGCCAGAAGCACCAAAGTGAAATATGCACAACAAATATAACGCCAAAAAGATCGCCATAAACGGCATGACATTCGATAGTATCGATGAGGGGAATAGATACGTGGATTTGAAGCTGCTGGAATATTCAGGTGCCATAGCAAACCTGGAAACGCAACCCGAATTCACACTATTCCCCATAACTTGGGTACGCGGCAAAAAGCTAAACGATATCAAATACACCGCCGATTTCAGATACCGCGAAGGAGATCATATCGTAGTCGAAGAAGTAAAAGCCGTTATGACGAGGGACGCTGCGATGAGGATAACTATATTCCAGCGCCAAAACCCGGACATTGATTTTAGGCTGATACGGACGTTGAAAAAGAAAAGAACGGCAAAAGTACGGCGCAAGAATATAATAAGTGAAGCATGAAAAACTATACCCTCATCCGCCGAACGCAACGAATGTACCCGCTCGAAGGGAAGCACTGCAACCGATGCCCGACTGACGCGAAACCTCAGCGTCATCACCGAGATCGCGATCGGTCCAACAACTCCCCGGAAAACGTCGAATTTCTGTGCCACAAATGCCATGAGCGGGATCACATTGAGGCCGGCGATTGGGGAAGAATGAAACCGCGCTTGACTATGGCGGCGGAAGTAGTATAATAAATTTAACTGCCCGGCAGCAGTTATTGAGGCGAAAGATGGATAATTTTACCAATTCTATAAATACCCTTTCACATGAGCCTGTTCGTGGCTCTTTCGCCTCTCTTGTAATATCCTGCCGGGATATGCCAGACGGGCTCAGGTGAGAGGGTATTTTGTTTAAGGATATTTATGATCAAAGCAATCGAAACACATTACAAAGGATATTGTTTTAGGAGTCGGCTAGAGAGTCGTTGGGCTGTTTTCCTCGATTGTATGGGGTTTGTATGGGATTATGAGGCCGAAGGATTTGACCTCGATGGAATAATGTACCTTCCCGACTTTTGGTTGCCCGATGTCCGAATGTTCGCAGAAGTAAAACCCACGATAGAAAAAATCGAATTCGATAAGATCAAGGCGCTGGCAAAGAATTCATTGCGCCCGGTTTTGTTATTAGTGGGATTGCCAGACTTTCGAAATTACAATGCTATTCAATACGATCCCATAAATAAAATATTCGATACCATGGATTATTCACTCATAAGCAAATTCTACCCGGAGCGTTTTCCGGGTGGAAATTATATTAATAACAGTCAACGCAAAAGCTCATATGGCGTTGATTATGAATTGGCTATAATCGCAGCGAGATCCGCGAGGTTTGAACATGCAAGACATCAAATACTTGAAATCGCAAATAGACTTGCGGCTTGAAATCGAAAAGGATTTAGGCGCGCCGGCGCACCAGAGTTCAGAGGTATGGACTTTTTGGTGCCCGTTTGTGCAGGAAAAAACAGTTGGCGGTTTCAAGGTTTGGGCAGATCGATATAAATGTTTTTCTTGCGGGGAAGCTGGTGACGTTTTCGATTGGCGGCAAAAAATACACGATCAAACACTTATCGAGGCAGTGAATTACTATGGGGGAGGAACGAAATTAGACGGTCATGAATTACTGAAATACACAACCGAAAGAGCAGAGCAAGCGGCAAAGGAGCTTGAAGATAAAATTGCATTAGCTCAGAAGGCTTTGAGTGAATTACGCGAAGCTCAGATATGGGTAAAGTATCACGAAAGTTTATCTAAGAATCAACAAGCGCGCGATCTATGGACTGCCAGGGGTGTATCTGAGTGGTGGCAAGATTGGTGGAAGTTGGGATATTGTGAGAGTTATTCACTTTGGAAGCGCGGGGATACCGATTGGGAAGCTTGGTGGAAATCGCCAACGATATCATTCCCGGTTTGGGGTCACGATTGGGAGGTATATAACGTTAAACATAGATTATTGCAGGAACCACCAGAAGGCGGTAAATATATTCAGGAAAAGAAGCGCGTACCTCAATACCCGTTTATAACCAATCCGGATATCAAGAAGAATAAATTATTATTGCTCGAAGGGGAAATAAAAGCCATGGTTACATTTATCGTTTGCGATGATATTGATTTACAGGTTGCAGGGATACCAGGTGACCAACCATCGGATGAATGTTTAAAAACGTTCGATGATTACGATCCGATTTATGTCTGTTTGGACCCTGACGCTTACGAAGTGAAAAGGGATGATTCGCCGGTGAATAAGGTAATAAAAAGATTGGGGACAGATCGAACGCGGGTTATTTGGATACCTGCTAAAATAGACGATGCAATCATCGAGAATAAACTCAATAAAAATATGATCAAAAGATTAATGGAATCAGCCAGGAGAACAAACAATGTCGTCTAATCTCTGGATAAAATTGTGGGTTGAAATATTGGATGACCCTAAAATTTCAAAGTTTCCAGATTGGCTATTCAGATATTTTATTTATTTATTATTGATTGCAAAGGAATACGATCACGATGGTTTACTACAGCCCGTGCCCGAATTGGCGTGGCGTCTCAGGTTGCGCGAAGAGCAGATTACTGAAACGTTGCGAGCCTTGACGGAAGTCGGGGTAGTGTGCGAAGATGCCGGGAACTATCGGATTAAGAATTTCTCAAAGAGACAGGCAATACCATCTTCTGCATTGAGGGTTAAGAAGTTCAGGGAAAAGCAAAAATCACAATCAATTGTAACGAAATGCAACGCGTTACCAGATGCGCTACAAGACTCTTCCTCTGGTTCTGATTCTTTATCTTTAAGCACATTTCAAATTTATGAAAATGAGATTGGGGTGATAACAAAAACGATTGCCGATGAGATTATTTTATACGAGAATGAATTGGGTGAAAAATGGATGATTGATGCAATTAGGGAGGCGTCAAAGGCATCTGGCAGAAGTTGGAATTATGTTAAGGCTATTCTCAACCGATGGAAAATCCAGGGCAATCAAAACGACATGAGAACAAAAAAAGAAGAATCTAAGCCAAAAGAAATAATCATTGACCCGGACGGAGGCATGTATTTATGACCAGACAATTTGATACCGGCGTGGCAATCTATACACCCCAAGAAGCTGCCCGTTACGGATTAGATGCCATTCATCGCATGGTTGGGATGAAGATGCGGGGATTGAATTTGAATATTGCTGAAATAAGGGATTATCTCGCTCCTGTAATGCCCGGTCAATTATGTGTTGTACTTGCCCAAACGTCGAATTATAAATCCGGTTTCCTTCACTTTTGGGAACGCGAAGCCGCCAAACAATTGATCGAAGAAAATCGCCTAAACGAGAGCATCATTCACATTTCGGTTGAGGAGTGTGTTGAGGAACAAATATTTCTTGAATTCGCACGCGAGAGCGGGGAAGACGCCGGCCATCTTGCCAGGGGAATTGTGCAAGATTGGTCGAAGCTCGAAGCGGCGGCTATTTACATTGAGACCGTACCGATATATCGAATTGGCGATAGTCTTTCAAGGTCGGAAGAATTTCAAAGCCTTTATCTAAGCAATATCATCCGGTCACTAAAAGACCTTGTCGAAGGCAAGATAACTGGCTCTGTTATCAAGCCCGCGGCTATATTCGTTGATTATCTCCAGGCTCTTCCGTTTGACCCGGAAGTTAAGAATGCTGGGGGAGCCTATCAAGAACAGCGCCGGTTACAAGTCAGGCAGGATACATATCGTTTGCGCCAGGCGGCCAACTTCTTTGATGCGCCGGTAATCGTTGCAGTTCAGGCAAAGCAACACCTTGAAGGCGCACCGTCAAAGGACATTCAGATACCCGGGATTTATGACGGCGAAGAGAGTTCGAGCATTGCTCAGCGTTCAGATCGGATAATCCAATTATGGATGCCAAAGATGACGCACACTACCGGGATGAATCTCGAATATAACAACCTAAAATTCGAGGTAAGGCACAACACTTTATTTATCAAGATCGGAAAGCAACGCGGCGGATTCCCATCCGGCAAGACCTGGCAGTGCTTTATTGATTTCGACAAAAATAACATTGCGCCTGAAACAAAGTATCTCTCAAACGGATCGTACAATTACGAGGTGCCATAAAATGTTAGCCCCAAAATCCCAACAAACGATTTCCTACGAGAACATGGCAAATAAGATATTGGCTTTGTCTCAGTTGTCTATGTCAGGGTACGCTCTGCAATCCGCATTCCGCGAATGGGATGAGGTCCATCGAAATATTGTCATCGATGAAGTCAGGCGCATTTTGGGAAACTTTGCATTTGCCTCGAATTTCGGTATTGGGTGCGCCTTCGAATTATTGGCTATTTATATCGCGCACAAAGAAGGTTGGCGCGATTTGGGAAAGGAAGGGTATTGATGAGCACAATAAGCGAAACAGATCATATCTTTCAAAAAATTGTTGACGGTGAATTAGTAATGACTATGGCGATAACGTCAGACGAGCTTGATAAACTCGCCACGAAGTCGCGTATAGGGCAGTGGATGTTGCAAATGATAAAAGATATCAATGTAGGGGATTGTCCTTATTGTAGGATGGAAAGACATGGAGGAAAACACGACGATAGCGTTGAATGTGGCAAACTACTCGCGGAGATCGCAGAACTGGAGAAACAGGGATGAATAATACCGATGATTTTATAGCAATATTGGCAATGCTTGGATTCGCCTTAGGGCTAACGTCATTTATTGGGGTTATTGTGCTTGCGATACAGGTATTTCCATGATCCGCACCGCAATCATAATCATCCTGCTACCCTTCGCCATAATTGGCGCTTACGTAGTGCTTGTATCGGTGGCGCTAGAGAGGGGCGAACCACGCTCTGAGAGGACAAAATAATGGCAATGAAGAAAACTGAAATAATCGTGATTGAGTCGAAACCTAAACCGCCCTATATGGAGTTTAGCCTGGTTACACATCCGACACCAGAAAGCGCCATAGCTATATACGAAGATCGCACCAGAAAAGTTCCAAAGAAGATGTATCACTATCTTCCACCCAGCAAGAAGTTCCAGAGTTGGATTATCAAAGAGGACGAATCGTGAAAACAGGCGCTACGATGCCCCAGGTTGGAATAAGGTATGTAGGTATATGATATTTTGGTAGTTAAACGTTGCTTAGAACGCGTCCTGACGCAAAATAAGGGTATCAGAATCGGATTAGCCCAACTTACGACGAACCTGGAGCCAGAATGCCACTTTTGATACAGGGCGACGCGCGGCGTATTCCGCTGAAGGATGAGAGCGTGGATATAATTTTCACTAGCCCGCCTTATAACGTCAAATTGCCATATGAAGATTACGACGACAATTTACCAGAGGATGAATTTCGGGACCTAATGAGAAATTTCCTATCCGAGGCTTATCGGGTTTGCGCTGAGAGTTCGAGAATGTATTGTGTTTTGGGCGATAAAATCATTTGGTGGTTCAAGCCAATGGCTGAGGCTATTGGATTTCATTACGTTCAGAAATTGACCTGGTGTAAACCTAATTTAGCGGGCGGGTCCGGAAAAATATCGGGCGACTGGAATTATATGTCAGAGGATATTTTGCTTTTTAGAAAAGGAAAGCGCCGGCCAATGTTGAATTCATCAGACAGCGGCACATTCAATTGGTTTATTGAGACAATCCCACAAACAAATTTCAGGACCGGAAAAATTCACATCGCCCAATTCCCTTACAGGCTTTGCAAGAGAATATTAGCCAGGACCCCCGGCGCTGTGGTCCTCGATCCGTTCTGCGGAAGTGGCCAGGTATTGAGAGCCGCTAGAGTTCTTGGAAGGCAAGGGATTGGTATTGAAATCGGCAAAAAGACGATCCGGAAAGCACATAACTTCGTGATGAATCATCGCATAAAACAAGACGATACACAGAGCGGCTTCGCCGAGTTATTCACCATTACCGAGAGATCGAGCAATGAATAATCCCGTCCATTCCCCGCGCGCCTTCGCCGTCACCATCATCAAGCGCATTGGCGTGCCGTGGTGGTACATGGACTTTGACGACCTGATCAGTGAGGGGTACCTGGGATACATGGCGGCGCAAAAGAGTTACGATCCGACGCGCTGCAGCTTCAGCCATTGGGCTTACCTGAAAATGCGCGGGAGCATCCTGAATTACTTGATCCGCAAGTCGCCGAAAGAATATCTGAGCATTGACGAGTTGAGAAACAAACCCTACACGCCCAGCCCGGAAAACGCAATCCTGGAAAGCATCGAACTGCAGCGGGCGATGGACAAACTAACGCCGCGCACACGAGAGATATTATGGCTGCAATACCGCGACGGGCTGAACCATCGAGAGATCGGACGGGTGTACGGATTGGCGAAGTCGAGCGTAAGCAGTATCCACGTTAAAGCGCTGAGGGAATTGAGAAAAGAGTTATTGTATTATGTTGTATAATAACCAAAACGTTCGAAAGGAGTATTACCCATGAGTTCACTATTAAAATCACGTAAATTCTGGTTAGCCATTCTTGACTTGGTAATTTCATTGACGCTTTTCTTTGTCGGCAAATATGCAGCCTTCGCGGTTGAAGATGTTAACACCGTAATAGTAGCAATCCAACCGGTGTTCGTAATGCTGATTGGCGCAATTGCCTACGAGGACGGCGCGGGCAATACAAGCTCAGGCTCACGTAATACAAGCTCAGGCTCACGTAAGGGATAAATCCTTATGACAGCCGTCACCGCTGATCCAAAACCTACGCTTGCCGGTCATCACAAAAGAATTGCAGATTTAGAAACCGATGTATGTCGACATGAAGCGTTCATTGTTGGTAATGGCAACGCTGGAGCCAAAACAGAAATAATAATGCTGAAACAGGCAGTAGAGGACATCAAGGGAAGCATGAAGGGAGTGCAAAAAGCATTATGGGGACTCGCTGCATCGGTTATTGGGGCAGTGATTATCTGGCTTATAACCGTCTACTTCCCCGCTCATATGTGATCCCATGAAAAGATCAACGAAAGCAAAACTACTGACTCGAAGAGCACGCTTCGCTGCCGGCATAGCTACCGTGACACTCGCGGTAGCTTCGCTTTTTAATGCGCAACAAAGAGAACCGTCCACTATCCTGAACAAAGACGACAATATCCAATATACCTATACTAACGCCCAGGGTGTGCAGGTATACGGCGTGCTGGATGATACACAGGCGCTATCAACTAATATCCAGAGCGACGCGATTATTGAGCGGACGTCCATGTATATCGCCTACCAGGATGAAGCGCCCCCTCCGGAAAAGCACTATCTGCCTGTTGTTATTGACGGATTTCTATCGTGGCCGGCTAATGGAGATCGATCGGCGCGCTGGATACCTGCACCGGGCGGCGTTAGCGTGGGACATCCGGAGATAACTTATGGCACTATCGGCGACCAGGTCACTTATAACGGCAACCCCAATTGCTTTATTACCAATGCCCACGTAGCGGGCGGATTAGATGGCGGTAAAATAGGCGATAGAATAGTGCAGCCTGGAGATCGTCACGGCGGTACGGAAACCATCGGTTACATTGTAGCAATGGTAACTCCGCTAAAAGATGTCACAAATTCGGTGGACGCGGCTATCGTATGTGGTGAGCGGGGCAGTGTGTATCCTGGTATCTATGGCATCGAGGGCGCGGTAACCGGCGTGTACGAGGATCCATTTATTGGGATGCAGGCAGTCAAATGCGGCGCAACTTCCGGGTGTACTACGCTCACGCTAAAAGCTATGGATGTGACAATCAAAGTCGGTTATGTGCAGGGCAGACAGATATTAATGCGCACGTTCGCCCACCAAATGATGTGGGATGGGAACGGCGACCCTGGCGATAGCGGGAGCGATATTGTGACAGACCACAAAATGGCGGGACTGCTATTTGCCGGTAACGAGGACGAAAACCGCGTAATGAGCAACGACCCGGCGTATCTGCTGAAGGCGATACCGGGGCTAGAGCCCTAGATTGGAGATATGATGGACAGTAATCCAGAAAGAAAAATTGTATTCGCAGCAAAATTAGGCGCTGATTCGTGGGATGATTTAATTCATGAGCTAGAACAGATTATATTCGAGCTTAAAACGAAGCAGGATAGTTTATTGGATAATTCCTGTATCACTGCTGGCTATGGTTGTGGCGGGAGTTACGTATATAAGATTAATCCAAGCCAGACTCATGATGGCTATTTTGTAGAAATTCAACAATGGCTCGATGAGAACAAGAAAGATGGTGGATAATGGACAAAAAACCAGCGGAAGTATTCCACCCAGGAGAGCATATAATAGACGAACTATGTGAGCGGTGGTGGTCGTCTAAATATTTAAGTCGAATATCGGGAATATCTTTTAATAAATTAGGCGGAATATTAGAAGGAACGGCAGATATTGATAGCGATGTTGCCAATTCATTATCAAGAATATTTGGCACGTCCTCCGAATACTGGATGAATTTGCAGCGGGCGTGGGATGAGCGAGACAAATTGAAAATTACGCACGATGATGGGACGGTAACGAAGGTAAAACCGCTTCAAATGTGGACACCAGAATAGGAGATTATCATGAAATTATTAAAGGCTATGGAATTCTGTAAAGTACGTGGATATATATCAAGGCGAGCAACGCCAGAAATTCATTACTGGAAAAATACTGTTACATTCAATCGATTATCTGAAAATATAATGCCAGAGGCGCGCGATGCTGACGATTGGGAGACGCATGATCCAGAAGGCGATGAAACGTCTATTGTGGGATGAGAGGAGTAAGTGATGGGTACAACAAAAGAAGAAATCAAAGCGTGGCTGGAAAACGCAAAATCTAAAGGTGCTACACATATGCTGGTAGTTTGTGACACCTTTGATTATGAAGATTACCAAGTACACGTAATGCCTGGGGAAAGCGTTGAAAAAGCAATTGAGAAATACAAAAATATGAGCATGTCAAAAGTGATGGAAGTTTATTCGCTTTCATTGCCTATTGATACACAATTGAAAGAATTTAGATGTTGGCACGCTAGTTAAGAGGAGCAAATCATGACATTTGAATTACCTACTGGAAAAGGCTGGTTTACCTGGCAATGTAAGTGCTGCGGAGATGACGGGACTGATACCAAAAGATACACCGGCACTGCGGACAAAGTCATTGTTCAGTGCAAGAAAGCCAATATAACCCATATTATCGTAAAGTGTTTGGGCGGTTATGGTAAATATAATATGCGCCCAATTTACGACTCAAAGGGCAAATTAGTTGGCTATGTGGATGACTTGCTGAAACCTTGGGTGGCTACTATCAAGGCTGCTGGGATCAAAGTATTTGGATATCAATATAACTATCTTGAATTTCCTGAAAAAGAGGGCGACGCAGCCATTCAACGCGTCGAGGAAATGGGGCTGGATGGTTTATATCTCGACGTCGAAATGGAGGCCTATAACAAATGCGCCGATTCGACCGCGCCAGCTTCCAGATTTGCAAAGAGATTACTCAATCGAAACTTTCCGGTTTCGCTTTGCAGTTTCCGTTTTCCGGTAACGATGCAACCCAATCCAGCTTTTTATAACATCTTGTTGAACGTTTGCGACTTCGTCAGCCCTCAGGTTTATTGGGAGGGGTCACACAACGTTGCCGATCAATTGGAATGGTCATACCTCGAATACAACGAGGGGCGCACGTATAGGGGAAAATTCGTGAAGGGTTTGAATTGTGGGCTTCCCTATCTCCCTGATGTTTCCGCATATAAGCATGGAGACTGGTACGTAACTGTCGAGGATGTTATCGCTTTGATGGATAAAGCAAAATCAATGGAAATGGCTTCGTTAAGCTGGTGGGAATGGGCGCACACAAAATTATACTTACCTGAGGATTGGGACGCTATTGCTGCTTATCAATATGGCGAGGCGCAACCAGACCCGGAGCCTGACCCAGACGATCCTCCAGTAGAGCAACCGACCATCGAGAAGCGCGTCACCTCAATTGAGAACGCCATAAAAGCGAATACGGACTGGGATTTGAGTTGACAATCGCCGTGGGTTTGTGGTAATATTTACTCGCACATGCTGTTCTCGCTTTGCAACCTCCCTGTCCCTTCCACCAGGGAGGTTGCGCGTTAAGCAGGCGGATATTATTACTTGCACAGTTGCGTCATTACCCTGGTGTATGCGAGTGTATAAAAGTATGTTTTCCATACCTCTTTGCGGGCGGCTTTGTTGTTGGGAAATAAATCCTTCAGCGCCCTTGTGAGTGCCACTTTGCGCCCGGTCTCGCGGCTGTAGCGATCGTTGGGGTGCAACCAGGCGTAATAAGAGATACCACCGTCCTTGATGTCCACATAACAGATAGTATACGGGGGAACGACGATTGGATGGTGCTTGAACGAGAATTTATACTCAACTTCGTCAATCTTTATGGTGAACATGGTTATTTACTTTCCTTTCTTTTGTAGTTGTTTACGGCTTCCACAAAGAGTTTTGCGTTCTCTTTGGCGGCTTCTCTTCCACACTCCGATGAGTCCATCCAGGCGATGATTTGAAACTCTGTTTTATCATCAAATGGACGGTGGACTATGATGGTATCTCTTAATACTTCGAGCGGTAGCTCTAAATGGAATTGGGGGTTAGGTTTGGTCATGGGGTTATTCCTCCTCGTTCGATTAGTTTAAGAGATTGTATGCGGTGATCGATGCAGTTAAGAAGATATTCCTTGAATGCTTGATATGATTTTGTTTTTCGGTTGGGCTTATAGGTGATAACCATTTGCCTCAAGAATTTGAGTTCGTCTATCATAACGTATAATTCAATTCTGCTATATTCGGATAATTCTCCGCTCGACAATCCTTGCATGATTAGGGCATTAGCTATGCGTTTTATTCCGTATTCTGATGAGGTGATTGTATCTTGCATTGGGTTATTCCTCTCTACATCGGCGCCATTATCACCAGCGCCACTATTACGGTTGTTAATACCAGCGCTATCACTAACAGCGTTTCAAGGCATACACTGAAGCAAACTTGTATCCTGGTCGGCTTCATCGGCGCCTGTGGTTCGGGTTTGTATCTGCCACTGAATTTGCGTGAACAGTTCATGGGGTTACCTCCTAAATGGTTATCTAATATGGGTTGGCGTGGTCTTGATACGCTTCACAGCAGGGGCACAAATTGGATGGCTCATCTGCCCAGCCTATTCCGCATTCGGCGCATCTTTTGCGCCGGGGTAAGCGAGCTTTTGGCTCTGGTTTGGCTGAATATATTTCCCAATATATACGCCATTCACCTTGGAAGTAATACTCTCTTTGTTTCGTTTCCTTGTTTTGGCGCTTGATGTGTAAACCTCTGATAATGGCATCGTTTAATTGCTGTGTACTACGAATTACTTTTCCGCATGTTTCATATTTGTAGTTGCGATTTAGTGTTTGTTTCATTTCGTCTCTCCTGTTATGCCCATATGATAGCAGGGATGAATATAAGATGATAGTAATGAATGTAATATTACTACGCGATGAATGTCATGTACCGAGCGGTATAGGGTATAATGGGAGCATGAGCGATCAAGAAAAAGAAATATTAAAACCCCTAAATAAAAATCAAAGAGTATTTGTAGAGGCGTATCTGAAAAGCTGGATTGCCTCCGCTGCTTATAAAGTGGCTTACACTTCTGCAAGAGATAATACAGCAAGGGTAAATAGTACTAGGTTACTAGCCCAGGCTAACATCAGGGCTGAAATAGAAAAACGTTTATCTGAAATGAAAATGGACACCGATGAGGTATTGTCCCGTCTTGCCTCATTTGCGAGGGGTAGCCTGCAACCATTCATCAGGATAACAGATACCGGTTTCGCTGAATTTGATTTCTCGCATCCAGACGCTAAAAATAATTTGCATCTTATTAAGAAGATCAAAACCAAACGCAAAATATTAGTCGAGGGCAAAGGCGAATGCGCTGAAGCCTGGGAGCACGAATGGGTTGAGGTGGAATTGCATGACCCAGTGCATTGCTTGGAATTGATTGGCAAGCATAAAAAACTATTTGAAGATAAACCATTGATACCAGATCAAATTAGATTAATTGTTGAATATGAAACGCCAAAAAAAGAAAAATCAGAAATAGATGATTGAATACCGCGTCAAACTCAAGCGTCCTCATCCAAAGCAAGAGCCTTTCATAGAGAGTAAAGCCAAAAGAAAAATCATTCGGGCGGGCAGGCGTGGCGGCAAGACTGTGGGGATTGCTATATTTGATATTATAAAATTTCTCGAAGGCAAGCGCGTTTTGTATGCTGTTCCAACTTCTGACCAATTAGGTAGATGGTGGACTGAGGTAACCACAGCGCTTGCAGAGCCAATCAAAGCGGGGATATTCTATAAAAACGAAACCGAACATCTGATAGAACTTCCTGGAACCGAACAAAGAATTAGAGGTAAAACAGCTTGGAATTCAGATTCGTTGCGCGGTGATTACGCGGATGTTTTAACCCTTGACGAATGGCAGTTGATGGATGAAGAAGCCTGGGAAGTCGTTGGCGCTCCTATGCTATTGGACAATGACGGTGATGCGATATTTATTTATACTCCTCCCTCCCTGCATTCCCGGTCGGTATCTAAAGCGCGGGATCCTCAGCACGCCGCTAAAATGTTCGCCAAAGCGCAAAAAGATACATCTGGTCGCTGGGCAACGTTTCACTTTACCAGTCACGATAACCCACATATCTCAAAAAACGCCTTGTCGGAAATCACAAAGGATATGTCATCCCTTGCTATTCGCCAAGAGATTTTGGCTGAGGATATCAACGAAGCGCCCGGCGCGTTATGGAAGCGTTCAGATATTGATAAATACCGTGAAGATAAATTGCCGGAGGACTTCGATAGAATAGTGGTTGGAGTAGACCCTAGCGCCTCAAGCACAGGCGATGAAGCCGGTATTATAGTGTGTGGTAAAATAAAATCAGATTATTACACAATAGCAGATCGCAGCAAACAGGGCAGCCCTCTTGAATGGGCGAAAGCAGCCGTCGAGGCTTATCATGAATATAAAGCAGATTGTATGGTTGCCGAAAAGAATAATGGCGGCGAAATGGTACAAACAGTCATTGAGCAAGTCGATCCGAACATAAATGTGAAACTTGTTTGGGCGAGCCGGGGGAAAGCAACCAGGGCAGAGCCAATATCTGCTATTGCAGAAAAAGGTCAAGATCATCATATTGGATACTTTCCACAACTTGAAGACGAGTTGTGTTTTTGGATACAGGGCGATCCTTCCCCAAATAGATTAGACGCTAAAGTTTGGGCGATGACCGAACTTGTAAACCAGGGAGTGATATTCGCATGAATAAACCATCTATAATCGAACGGGCGAAAATCGCCTATAACGTATTTCGCAATGGATACCCTGGGGCGCATCGCTCAATGACCATGAGCAATATTATAAGCATGGATGAAAAACAGGCACCGTTTATATGGCCTGCCTGGCGCGTTGGTCAACCTCAATACAAGATGGTTGACGTTCAAAGCTATATTGAAGAAGGCTTTAATATCAATGCTTTGATTTACTCCGCCGTGATGTATAAAGCTCGATCATCGGTGATTCCAACCCTAAGAGCTTATCAAGGCGATCCTGAGCAGCCAGAATTATGCAAGCCAGATCATCCGTTAGCTAAGCTCGTTGCGCGCCCCAACCCTTCACAATCATGGCGCGAATTCCAAATGAGGCAGGAAATATTCCTGAATATCTCAGGGGATGCATTTGCTTATTTGATTACGCCAATTCGCGGTAATCTGGAAGGTGCGTCATTCATCGGGCTAAACTCAATGCGTACCTATATAATTCCCATGAAAGAGAAGAGCGAAGTCATGGGTTATCTATATGTGCCAGAGGGAAAATCTTATCTCGATGGGATACCGCTGCTACCGCAATATATGAGTCATGTGAAATTACCCAACCCCGGCGATCCATTGGAAGGCAATGGATACGGTCTATCCCCGCTTGCGCCTGCCAGCCGGACGGCGAACGTCGATAATGCAATCACGGACTTTATTAAGATATTCTTCGAGAAGGGCGCGGTAGTACCAGGTCTATTATCCACAGAGCAAATACTCAACTCGGAAACAGTCGGAATGCTAAAAGAGCGTTGGAACGATGTCTATGGCGGATATAAGAATTGGACTGATATTGGTGTCATTGATAGAGGTACAAAGTACAACCGGATAGGCATGAATTTCCAGGAGATGAGTTTCGCTGAACAAGATGAGAGAAATGAAGGAAGAGTCGTGGGGCCGTTCGGCGTTCCTATCTCACTGCTGGATACTCGCTCTGGTATGAAAGCCTCCACGTTCAACAATAAAGAGAATGACCGGCGCATGTTTTGGGAAGATATTATGTTGCCTGAAATCGGTTTATTTGAAGATGACTATCAATATTACCTGAATACCGATGACGGCGCGTTTGTGAAAATGGATTATTCGGATGTACCGGCTTTGAAACGAGATATCCCCAAGGCGGTTGAGGCGGCATTTAAATTATGGACAATGGGCGAGACGCGCGCTAATGCATATGCGATTACTGGTATCAATCCAGTTGGCGATGTACCAGGAGCGAATACCAGCTTCCTTCCTATTAGCGTCATGCCTGTCGGTTCGGAA
>Ga0265297_10004180_pt1 | contig 24182 bp, 20 predicted proteins | sample Munlanlwell13791_FD_192502 | JGI IMG/M metagenome (GOLD analysis project Ga0265297, IMG submission 192502) | Leachate microbial communities from a municipal landfill in Southern Ontario, Canada - Leachate well 137-91 | ecosystem: Engineered > Solid waste > Landfill > Unclassified | place... | reverse complement strand
GAAAAGCACCATCACGAAGTCGCGGCAGCGCAGCACGAGCTCGGCATCAAGTATGCGACGCTTTTAAAATCCGCCGACAACACGCAGATTTTGAAATACGCCGCGCATAACGTCGCCGCCATGTATGGAAAAACGGCAACTTTTATGCCTAAGCCCGTTCTTGGCGATAACGGCTCCGGCATGCACGTGCATCAATCGTTGTGGAAGGACGGCTCACCCCTGTTCGCAGGCAGCGAGTATGCGGAGCTATCGAAGACGGCCCTGTACTATATCGGCGGCATCATCAAGCACGCAAAGGCTCTCAATGCCATCACCAACCCTGCGACCAACAGCTATAAGCGGCTGGTTCCGGGCTATGAGGCTCCTGTCCTGCTCGCCTATTCTGCCCGCAACCGTTCGGCGGCGTGCCGCATACCTTACGTTGCCAATCCCAAAGGCAAACGCGTCGAAGTCCGTTTTCCAGATCCACTGGCAAATCCCTATCTAGCCTTCGCGGCGATGCTTATGGCGGGATTGGACGGCATCGAAAACAAAATCCATCCCGGCGAGGCGGCGGAGAAAGACCTGTTCCATTTGCCCCCCAGAGAACTGGCGAAAATCCCGACGGTTTGCGGTTCGCTTGAAGAAGCCATTGCGGCTCTTAAATACGATCACGACTTCTTGCTGAAAGGCGACGTGTTCACGACCGATCTGCTGGACAGCTATCTCGAGCTGAAACGTGAGGAATGGGATCGCCTCCGCATGGCGCCGCATCCGGTTGAATTCGACCTGTATTACTCGGCCTAGCGGGTATCGAAAAAAGAGCCAAATGAGTCGAGCCCATAAAAGTCAGGATGCACGACCGTAACAGCTAACAATCTGTTTTTATTGTTATTTCTGTAAATTATGCTTAACTTATCCACACCCCCCTTTTCTTTCATCAAAAGGGAGAGTAGACCGCTCCGCTTATGTGAATTCGAGAACAGCCTTTCTCGTAAAGGGTGTGGAAAATGGCATACACAGATTTACGCTTCAGCGCGGCGCGGCACATTGATGATGCCCTGCGCACGCATATTGCAGATTTTTGCAAGAAGAGCCCTGACAACACGGCTTCTTATATTGCACTGCTTGTCAAAAGCATCGAAGGCAGCCCCGATATGGAAAGAATTCTGGGCACCATATTTTTTACAATCAGGCCAAATGAGCCTTATGCAGCGTTTGGCGGACAAATCATCGCGGGCGGCCCCATTGATACGCTCAGGGAAAAAGAATTGCTTTGGATTGAATCCTCTCTCGACAAGAAATCTCATCTCGTAGGGCCAACGAACAAAATGTTCGATGAATTTAAGCGCCTTGAAAGCACCGCCGCCGCCGAGGCCTTAAGAGGCCGCTTTGTGCCCGGCATACTCGCTCAAACACTCCATTTTTGATAATCGAAGCACTGAATAGTATTCTGGTTAAATTTTATTCCACCACCAAAACTATTTTGGCCTTTGACTCCCCCATCGCGCCTCATTCGTGTTGCTTATAAGACACATCTTTTTATCGGTTCGGCAGTATTTGCCGACTCTCTTAAAAAAAATTTTACGAATCTGTAAAAATTTTTAACCAACAATAATTTTTAGTAGGCAATTTGTGCCGCGTTATGGTTAATATGCAACCCATAGATTGATTCGTCCGAAACACCCCCAAAGGGTAGAGTCAGGAGAATGCAAACGTGAACGCCTTTCTGCAAACTTTACGCAATCTGGGGCCAATGCGCCTTATCGCCATTGCCGTTGTCGGACTTAGTTTGCTGGGTATGCTGGGCTTCATTACGACGCGTATTTCGACGTCGCCGCTCGCCCTCCTCTATACGGAACTCGACCAGCATGACTCTGCCGCCATCGCTCAAAAACTGGATGCGCTGAAAATCCCTTATGACGTTGACGCCAGCGGCAGCCTTATCCGCGTCCCGTCCAATCAGGTCGGCAAGATCAGGATGCTGATGGCTGCGGACGGACTGCCCAAAGGCGGTTCCATCGGCTATGAGATTTTCGATCAAAAGGAAAGCTTCGGAACAACAAGCTTCGTGCAAAACATCAACCATCTGCGCGCCTTGGAAGGCGAACTGGCGCGCACAATCGGTGCCATGGACCCTATTCAAACCGCGCGCGTGCATCTTGTCTTGCCGCAACGCGAATTGTTCAGCCACGCCACGCAAGTCGCGACGGCCAGCATTTTTCTGAAAACGCGCGGCGCCGCCGTGTTGACGCGCGAGCAAATCGCGGCCATTCAACATTTGATCGCGGCGGCCGTACCTCAATTGCAACCAAGTCAGGTTTCTATCGTTGACGATCGCGGCAATCTTCTGGCGCGTCCCGCGAACGGCGCGACCGGCACTGCCGGAGGCGGAGGCGGCGACCGGGACGACATGCGCATTCAGTTCGAGCAAATGCAGGCGCGCAAGATCGAAGACCTGCTTACCCAAACACTGGGCTACGGCAAGGTCAGAGCACAGGTATCCGCCGATCTTGACTTCGATCGCATCACGACAAGTTCCGAGATTTTCGACCCTGAAAGTCAGGTCGTCCGTTCGACGCAGAGCGTGACGGAAGATGCCGTCAATTCCGAAGGCGGCGCCGGAACAGTAACTGTAGCCAATAACCTTCCGACAACGCCTCAGCAAATCGCAGGCGGCGCACAGACCGGCGGCGCAAGCAACAAGAACAACCGCTCCGAAGAAACGATCAATTACGAAATCAACAAAACCGTACGCAATCAGGTTCGCGAAAGCGGACAGATACGCCGTCTTTCGGTCGCCGTTGTCGTTGACGGTTCCTATAAAACCGGAGAAGACGGCAAAATGACGTATACGCCTCGTACCGAGGAAGAGCTTACGAAGATCAAGGAGCTGGTTCGTTCCGCCGTCAACTTTGACTCGACGCGCGGCGACTCTCTCGAAGTCGCCAACATGCAGTTCGCTCAGGCCGACATGGGCAAGGAAGCCGAAGGCGGCGCCGCCGACATGCTGATGGGCGTTCCCCGCGCGGATATTTTCCATGCGCTGGAAACGATTATCCTCGCCGTTATCGGGCTCTTGGTCGTCGTCCTGATCGTCCGCCCGATTTTGCGCAAGATTTTGGAAAGCGCCGGCGGCGTCATGCCTGAACAACAGGCTCTCATCGGCGGAGGATCCTACGGTGGCGTCTCTTCCGGCGGCGCTGTGGCTCAACTGCCCTCTCCGGGCGGGGTCACGGCCGCAGCGGCATCCGAAGCCGATACGGCGGCGGCGGAATCCGAAATCGAGCGCATGATTGACATTTCACGCGTTGAAGGACGCGTTAAGGCTTCGTCATTGCGAAAAGTCGGCGAAATCGTTGACAAGCATCCTGACGAAGCCATCGGAATCCTGCGCAACTGGATGTATCAGGAGAACCGCTAATGGCCGGGCAACGTCTTCGCGAGGATATTAAATCCCTTTCGGGGCTGGAAAAGGCAGCTCTGTTTATTCTTAGTCTCGGCGAAGAATACGCCGCGCGCGTTTTTGCCCACATGAACGACGACGAGATTAAAGACCTTTCGCAAGTCATGGCCAATCTCGGCAACGTCAGTTCCACTCTTGTCGAAAAACTGCTCGTTGATTTCGCCGAGCAGATGTCGTCGTCGGGCGGCACCGTCGGCACTCTGGAATCGACCGAACGACTGCTGATGAAGGTTCTGGATAAAAGCCGCGTCAGCAACATCATGGAAGACATTCGCGGCCCCGCAGGCCGCACCATGTGGGACAAGCTTGCGAACGTCAACGAAGCGGTTCTGGCGGCTTACCTGAAAAACGAATATCCGCAAACTGTCGCGGTCGTCATTTCCAAAATCAAGCCCGATCACGCCGCGCGTGTCCTGTCGCAATTGCCCGAAAGCTTTGCGATGGAAGTTATCGCCCGCATGCTACGCATGGAATCCGTGCAAAAAGACGTTATTGACGATATCGAACGCACGCTTCGCAACGAGTTTATGAGCAATCTGGCGCGCACCAACAGGCGCGACTCTCACGAAATGATGGCGGAAATCTTCAACAACTTTGACCGCACCAACGAAGCCAAATTCATGTCGGCGCTCGAAGAACGCAGCCGGGACTCGGCCGAAAAGATCAAGGCATTGATGTTCACCTTCGAAGACCTTGGCAAACTCGACGGCACGGCCATTCAGGCCATCCTGCGCATCGCCGACAAATCGAAGCTGCCAACTGCTCTCAAGGGCGCCTCCGACGCGATTAAGGATTTGTTCTTCTCGAACATGTCCGAACGCGCAGGCAAGCTTTTGAAGGAAGACATTTCCGCCCTCGGCCCCGTCCGCCTGCGCGACGTCGAAGAAGCTCAGGCTCATCTGGTCGCGACGGCCAAGGATTTGTCCACGAAGGGCGAAATCATCATCTCCAAGGGCGCAGAGGAGGACGAACTTGTCTACTGAAGCAGCCCCCAACGCGCCCGTGCGCAAATATATGTTCGACCTTTCGTTCGACGACGCGACGGAAGTGCATCGCGCGCCCGAACGCAAGCCCGTCGTGATGAAACCGGAGCAAATAGACGCGCTGAAAAAAGAATCCTACGATGCGGGATATTATGCGGGAACAAAGGACGGGAAAGAGGCGCAGGTCGCCGAACAGTCCGCCATCCTGAACCGGATAGATCAGAACGTCTCTGCCCTTATCAAAAACATGGACGCCGTCACACAGGAGCAGGAAAACCAGATCCGCCGCCTGGCTTTGTCCATCGCAAAGAAGATTTTACCTGCCTTCACGTCGCAAAACGGTCTTCAGGAGATCGAGGCTCTTGTTTCCGACACCATTCGCCAGATGGGACGCGAACCGCGCCTTGTCGTGCGCGTTCATGAAGGAGAATTCGACGCGCTCAACGAAAAAATTCAGGCAATCGCCACGCAACGCGCTTTTGCCGGGAAAATCGTCATCTTGGCCGATGCCGAAGTCGCCTCCGGCGACTGCCGCATCGAATGGGCCGACGGCGGCATCGAACGCAACACGCCCGTTACGGAAAAATCTATCGAACAAACCCTTCTTCCCTCTTCTTAATAACAGGAGCTTGATATGGCCGACGAAAAAGAACCTCTGACCCTGACCGAGCTCGAAGCCAGCCCCGGCGAAGCTCCGAAAGACGATCAGCCCATTACGGCAAACGATCTGGACGCGGTTTACGGCATTCCGGTCGAAGTGGCCGCCGTTCTCGGCAAAGCCGAAATGCAGGTCAGCCACTTGCTTAAACTGGGTCGCGGCGCCGTCATTGAACTCGATCGCAAGGTCGGCGAAGCTATTGATATTTATGTCAACAACCGGCTCGTCGCGCGCGGCGAAGTCGTTGTTGTCGAAGACAGACTTGGGATAACGATGACCGAAATCATTAAATCGGACAGAAACGGCTAAAGGATAAAAGATGAGACTTCTGATTGTCGGACAACTTGACGGCCCCTTAGGCACCGCCGGACGAATGGCGGTTCAGCGCGGCGCCAAGGTCGCTCATATTGACAGCGTCGCGGGCGCATTGAACGCCTTGCGCAACGGACAGGGCGCCGATCTTGTCATGTGCGACATCCTTTTGGACATTGCTCAATTTATTGACAGCCTGAAATCCGAACGCATCAATATTCCTGTCGTCGCCTGCGGCGTCGGCGCCGACGCTTCCGCCGCCGTCAGAGCCATTCGCGCCGGAGCCAAAGAATACATTCCCCTTCCCCCCGACGCCGACCTTATCGCCGCCGTTCTGCAGGCCGTCGCCGAAGAAGATTCCACTTTTATCGCCCGCGATTCATCCATGCAGCCGCTTTTGCAAATGATCGACCGCGTCGGCATGAGCGACGCCTCCATTCTTATCACCGGCGAAAGCGGCACCGGCAAGGAAGTCATGGCGCGCTACATTCACCGCAAGAGCCGCCGCGCCGCCGCCAGCTTTGTTTCCGTCAATTGCGCCGCCATTCCGGACAACCTTCTGGAATCCGAGCTTTTCGGCCACGAAAAAGGCGCGTTTACCGGCGCCGTCGCCAGGCGCATCGGCAAGTTCGAGGAAGCCAACGGCGGCACGCTTCTGCTGGACGAAATCAGCGAGATGGATAGCCGCCTGCAAGCCAAGTTGCTGCGCGCCATTCAGGAGCGCGAGATTGACCGCGTCGGCGGCACGCAACCGATCAAGATTGATATTCGCCTGATCGCCACATCGAACCGCAATCTGGAAGAAGAAGTCAAAGCCAAGCGTTTCCGCGAAGATTTGTATTTCCGCCTGAACGTCGTCAATCTGCACATTCCTCCTCTGCGCAATCGGCTCTCCGACATCGTGCCGTTAGCCGAGCACTTTGCAAAAAAATACGCGAAGGCCAACGGCCTGCCGGAGAAAGCGCTGTCCGTTGCGGCAACGGCGGCTTTGCAGGCGCATCATTGGCGCGGCAACGTACGCGAGCTTGAAAACACGATGCATCGCGCCGTATTGCTGGCTCAAGGCGATAAGATCGAGCCCGATTCAATCATGCTGTCGGGACAATCCTTCGCGCCTGCGCCTTCAATCGAAGAAACGGCTCATGCCGCCTTGGGGCGCGCTCCGGCTTCGACCGGCGGCGGTCTGGTAGGAAAAACCGTAGCCGCCGTCGAACGCGACCTGATTATTGACACGCTGAGCCACTGCCTTGGCAACCGCACGCACGCGGCGAATATTCTCGGCATTTCCATTCGCACGTTACGCAACAAGCTGAAACAATATAGCGACGAAGGCGTGCCTATTCCCGGCGGCGCTGGCGAAGAGAGGACGGCGCCGTGATCGGTCTGCCGGGCAGATTCCTTCTGACATCCGACATTTTTTTGACATCTGAATCATGACCAATCAATCCACAACAGTAGCCGCCGAAGACGATACCGATCCTTTCGGCGGTATTTTTAAGCGCGGCGAGGTCTGGCTCGGCCTCGGATTGATGATCATTTTGACGGCATTGATTATCCCGATGCCGCCGTTCGTTATTGATATAGGATTGTCAATCTCGATCACATTTTCCGTCCTTATCCTGATGACGGTCTTGTTTATCGGAAAATCTCTTGAATTCAGCTCCTTTCCTACCGTTCTGTTGATTGCCACCCTTTTGCGACTGTCGCTTAATTTAGGCACGACGCGCCTTGTTCTGACCAAAGGCAACGAAGGAACGGCAGCAGCCGGACACGTCGTCGAGTCATTCGCGAGCCTTGTTATGGGCGGCGACTTCATCATAGGCGTGATCGTCTTTTCCATCCTGACGTTGGTCAACTTCGTCGTCATCACGAAGGGCTCCGGACGTATCGCCGAAGTCGCGGCACGTTTCACTTTGGACGCGATGCCGGGCAAACAAATGGCCATTGACGCCGATCTGTCATCCGGCCTTATCAACGAAGATCAGGCCCGCAAACGCCGCAAAGAACTTGAAGACGAAAGCAACTTCTTCGGCTCGATGGACGGCTCCGCCAAATTCGTTCGCGGCGACGCGGTTGCTGGCCTCGTTATTACGTTCATCAACGCCATAGGCGGCATTACGATCGGCACGTTCCGCCACGATATGCCGGTTCTGCAAGCAGCCGATACCTATGTGCGCCTGACGGTCGGCGACGGTCTGGTGACGCAAGTCCCCGCCCTTTTGGTCTCTGTCGCCGCCGGTTTGCTTGTAACCAAAGCCAACCTGTCGGGTTCGACGGACAAGGCTTTGTTCAGGCAGTTAAGCGGCTATCCGATGGCGCTGGGACTTAGCTCAGCCATGCTTGGAATTCTAGCCATTCTGCCGGGAATGCCTTTTATTCCTTTTGCCATATTGGGCGGCATTTCCGGTTTTGCCTGCTACACCGTCACGCAAACCGCAAAAGATAAAGTTGCGGCCGAAGACGCCACGACAGCAACGGCCAAAGGCAAAGCCGCCGCCATAGCGGAAGAGCCCATTTCGAAATCTCTTTCCATTGATATGATCCGGCTTGAGCTTGGCTATGCCCTTCTCAGCCTCATTAACAGCGAGGCGGGGCAACGCCTGACCGATCAGATCAAAGGCTTGCGCAAACAACTGGCCTCCGACATGGGCTTTATCATGCCGGCCGTCCGCATTCAGGACAATTTGCAGCTTCCCCCCAATTCGTATGTTCTGCGCATCAAGGAAATCGAGGCCGGACGAGGCGATCTGCGCCCCGGCATGTTGCTTGTCATGGATCCGCGAGGACAAGCCATCACTCTGCCGGGCGAAACGACTACCGAGCCCACCTTTGGCCTTGCCGCCACATGGATAGACCCGACTTACCGCGAAGAAGCACTCTTTAAAGGCTACACGGTCGTCGATCCTCCGACGGTCATCACGACGCATCTGACAGAGCTTGTTAAGGATAACATGTCCGATCTTTTGTCCTATTCGGAAACGCAAAAGCTCTTGGACGAACTCGGCAAAGACCAGCAAAAGCTGGTTGCGGACGTTATCCCGAGCCAGGTCACGATCAGCGGCCTGCAGCGCGTTTTGCAGAATCTTCTGTCCGAACGTATCTCTATCCGCGACTTGCCGACCATTCTCGAAGGCATTTCCGAGGCGACCGCCGTCACCCGCAACCTGTCGGCCATTTCCGAGCACGTCCGCGCGCGCCTGGCTCGCCAGATATCCGACGCCAATACCAATGAAATGGGCTATATTCCGATGATTACGCTGTCTCCGGAATGGGAGCAGGCGTTTGCCGAAGCCCTTATCGGCGAGGGCGACTCGAAGCAACTGGCCATGCCGCCGACCCGTTTGCAGCAATTTATTACCGCCGTGAGGCAGACCTATGACCGTCAGGCCGCCATGGGAGAATCTCCTATCCTATTGACCAGCCCGACAATCCGAAGCTATGTAAGGTCTGTGGTTGAGAGATTCCGGCCATCCACGACGGTTTTGTCGCAGAATGAAATTCATCCGAAAGCGAAAATTAAGACTTTAGGACAAATTTGAAATGAGGCTTAAATCTTTCCATGGACAAACGCTGACCGACGCCATGCGCGGCGTTCGCGAAGCTTTGGGAGAAAACGCGATCATCGTCGCCACGCGCGAAGACGAACAAGGCGGCGTGCGCGTCACGGCTGCCGTTGACGAACTCGTTTCTCGTCCAAGCGGCGCCATTTCTTCCGAAGCAAAAACCGACGGCTCCGAAGCTCTCGAAATTATCGCCGATGCCCTTACCTACCATAACGTCTATCCCGCGCTTGCCGATAAAATCATGGCAACGGCAACGCAGTTTGCCAACGACGATCCCCTTTTGTGTCTTGGCGCCGCTCTGGACACTCATTTTAAGTTTACGCCCGTAGATACGGCCAAGCCGGTTCTTCTGGTCGGCCCTCCGGGAGCAGGCAAAACTTTGTGCACGGCCAAGTTCGCAACGCAGGCAACGCTTGAAAAACGCAAAGCGACTGTTGTCAGCTCGGACTGCGAACGCGCCGGAGGCCTAGAGCAGCTGGCAGCCTTCACGCGTCTTTTGAAAATCAACCTTGTCGAAATTGACGATTGGCACGCGCTGCGCGATCTCATTTCCGTTCAAAACGGCAACCCCGTCTTTATAGATATGGCGGGACGCAATCCGTTCAATATCAGGGAAAAAGAATCCGCGCGGGAATATATCTCCGCCGTCGGCGATGCGACGCTTGTCCTTCCCGCCGGGCTCGACGCCGTCGAAGCGGTAGATCTTTCGCTCGAATTCCGTTCGATTGGCGCGTCGCGCCTTCTTATGACGCGCTTCGATACGGTCAAAAGGATCGGGAGCCTGTTGCGCCTTGCCTACGAAACGCGCCTGCCTCTTTCGAACTACAGCATTTCAGCGAAAGTGACGGAACCTTTGCAGCCGATGAATCCCGTTGTGCTGGCAAGAATGATTTTAAAAGCCGGAAGCCAAGGTCTCGCCGTTCAGGAAAAAACCGAAGCCAGAAAGTCTGCCGTATGACGAACATGGAGTTTTCTCATGGCTGAGCCCATTCCTTTGAAGATTGAAAAAGCCCAAGCGCCCGGAGCCCTTTTGCGCTGCCCGAACATGATTGCGGTCGCAAGCGGCAAGGGCGGCGTCGGCAAAACGTGGTTTTCGATCACCCTTTGCCACGCGTTGGCCAAAGCAGGTAAAAAGACGCTTCTTTTTGACGGCGATTTCGGCCTTGCCAACGTTGATATTCAGCTTGGGCTTACGCCCGAAAAAGACCTCGGCTCCGTCGTCGAAGGAAGCCTGCCGATGAAAGCCGCCATCACGCGTTACGAAGAAGGCGGGTTCGATATTCTCGTCGGACGTTCGGGGTCGGGAAACCTTGCCGCTTTGCCGCTGCAGAAATTATCGCAATTGCGCAACGACCTGATCGCATTGGCGAAAAACTACGATGTCGTTGTCGTTGATCTCGGCGCTGGCATCGAAAGGTCGGTGCGGCAAATGGCGGGGCCTGCCGCGCTGACATATATCGTCCTTATTGACGAACCGACGTCTTTGACCGACGCCTACGCCTTCATCAAGCTTTCGCGCGCGGCCAATCCGTCGGCGGATTTGCGCATCATCGTCAACATGGCGGCTAACGTCGCGGACGGCAAAAAAACGTACGAAACGATGCGCAAAGCGAGCGAAAGTTTTCTTGGTTACGAGCCTCCGCTTGCCGGGATCATCCGCCGCGACTTGCGGGTGCGGGATGCCATTCGCGCGCAGACGGCGCTTTTGACGCGCTCGCCCATCAGCGACGCAGCCAAGGATGTCGAATCCATAGCCTCTAAACTTCGTTTCTAGGGAGGTGGAGGTGGCTGATATTCCTCTCGCCCCTCCGACACCACCCTCCTCGACGGCGGCCACGGCTACGCCTGCGTCGGAAATCGTCGCCGTTCAGGTTTCGGTCACAACCGTCCCGCCCTCGCTAAAAGAGCTTGCCCGTATTATTCAAACCAATGCTACGCCTGTCGCCATTGCGGACGCGAACAATCTGACTTTTTCGACGACGCTCGGCTCTATCACCGTTGCCCTGTCCCAGCAGCTGGGCACGGCTGAAAAACAAAACCTGACACAGCAACTGATTTCCCTGTTGCAAGCTCAGCGCACAGTAACGCTGACGCTGCAACCGGGAAGTCCGCCGACGCATGGAGCGTTACTTTTTTCCGTTCCGGCAACTCTGTCGGCATCCCCGCAGGCCGTTCAGGAATCCGTTTTTTCATCCCAATCCGTCAGGACGGCGCAGCCTATGGCAACCGGAGCTTCTTTCCGCGCCATCGTACTTCCTCCTTTGCCGACACCGGCTGCTGTTTTGTCAACGCCGCCTCCGCCCAAGACAATCCCGACACTCGCAGCGGCGCGTCCTTTCAGCCCGCCTATTTTGCCATCGGCAGACATTCTCGCGGTTATTCCGACATCTACTGTTAAAGTTGAAAATACAGATAATAATCAAGCAATTGCAAAAGGTATTCAAAGTAATACTTTAACTAACTCTGCGCCTTCTGACGCCACCCGCCAAATGACCGGGAACGCCCCTCCCTCGTCGCCTCTTTCTATTATTCAAAGGGATGTTCCGACGTCACCGCTTTCACTCGGAGCATCCCCCATCTCTTCGACGCCGCAGCCGCAACAAGCAGCGATTTCTTCTCTTCCATCGCAAGAGCCCGTGTTGAAAAACATGGCCCCTATCGCCCCGCAGGCAAAAGATGTTGCTCAACCTTCTACCCCCGTTCTGCAAACAAACGCAGCGCCAACGGTATCGCAAGGCGCTCCACAAATAAACGTTGCGCTGTCTCACCTTGCTTCCGTTGTTCAGCAAACGAAGGAACCCCCGCAATCTTCCCCGATACTTCAGCAACCGGATACCAAGCCTCTGGCTCAATCGGCGTTTCCCGTTCGGCAAGAAGGCGCGCCCGTTCAAAACATAAAAGCAGAAGTTCCCTCCGTTCCCGCTTTCGCGCGCCCTGTTCAGCCAACAAAGACAGGGGCATCGTCTCCCGCCGTTCCGGCAAAAACGATGCCTCCTTCATATGCGCCACCGCCTTCCTCCCCGACGCAAGCGCCCCCTTTCATCCCTCAAATTGCTTCTTTGCTGACCCCTGGCAACGAAGTTTCGCTGAAAGTCATTTCCATTTTTCCTGCGCCCTCCGAAACCGCGGCCCGTCAATCAGTTCCAGCGCCCGCCCCTAACCAGATTGTGGCAACGGTCGTCGGAACGGGAACGGAGGGGCAGCTTATTTTAAAATCCGGAGAAGCGACCTTGTTTGTCAAAGCGCAAGTGTCGGCTCCCGTCGGCGCAACCGTTCTTCTAGCCGTCGAAGGAGTCAAAGACGCACCTCTTGTGACCCTGCCCACGCAAGAAACGCCCGCCTTCGAGGCGCTACCGCAGGCTCTTGCGGCGCTCAAGCAGTTCAGTCCCCATGTTTTTCAAAACGTGATGATGAATTTCCTGCCGCGCCCGACGGAAGCTCTGCCTGCGGCCCTGATGTTTTTATTAAGCGCTTTCAAGCAAGGCAACGTGCGCGATTGGCTCGGCAGCGACGCCGTCGAAAGCCTTAAGGATGCCGGAAAATACGACCTTCTCGCCAATCTGACGAAGGAACTCGGCAGCGCAGGAAAGCCCGCGCAGGATGCGGTTGTCGGGGATTGGCGTTCCTATCCCATTCCCCTTTTTGCCGATCAGCAGTATCAGGCGTTGACGCTTTACGTTCATAGCGACCGCGACGCGCGCAAAGACAAATCGGGAAAACCGCCCGGCCTTGGGCATATCAGGTTTTTGATTGATATGAAGCTCAGCAAGCTTGGCGCGATGCAGATAGACGGTTTCGTGAAGCCGAAAAAGCTCGACATGATTTTACGCAGCGAAATCGTGCTGCCCGAGGGCTTGCATCATGAATTACGCACAGCCTACATCAAAGCGCTGGACGCAGCCGCCTACGCCGGAACGCTGACTTTTCAGGTGGGACGGCAACATTGGATGGTTATGCAAAAAGCCGCGCCGCAACAGGGGATTGTGACGTAAGTATTACCGGCAGCTCAATGTAGTGCTTTGTTTGGGGCACGAGTGGTTGCGACAAGCGCGGCGTACGCAGGACAGGGTAAGCCGATAAAATAAAGGCGAAGCGAAGCTATCCCGTTTTCTGCCGTTCATGACGCATGCCGCCGATTTCGTCGAACTCCAGCGTTTCAAGACGAAGCTCCGCCTTGGCGATGTCCTGAAGGCGCTGCTCCTCGGCAATTTCATAGCGTTTCTGTTCCTCGAAAAGCTCCGCCAGTTTTTCCTGAGCCAGATGCACGGCTCTTGCTGCCGTCTGATGTTCTTTGTCAAGAGAACGCTCACGCACGATAAGGCCTTTCAAAAAAGCGCCATAAGTCATGCGCACGATAGGGTTTCTTGCTGCGGCAGCCTGTTCTCGCAATTTCATGGCACGAAGCTCGGCGACCCGCTTTTCTATGCGATCCAAGTTCTCTATAAGCCGAGCCAATTGCTGCCTTTGCTCATCAACGAGCGTTTTCTGAAGCTTGATAAGCGTGGCGAAGCTTTTTTTCATTTTCAATCAATGTTCAGTATTTTTGCCAACTGCGTATACGTCGCATCGAAAGTTGCGCTTTCCTCTTTGCCTTGGCGCAAAAACTCCTCAAGCGGCGCATAGAAATTCATGGCTTCGTCCACTTCGGCATTGGTGCCGCGGCGATAGGCGCCGAGCCTGATCATTTCGGCCATATTTTCGTAAGCAGCCAGATGCTTGCGCGCCGTCGAAACCAGATTGTTTTCAAAAGCGCTGTTGCAGCCTGGCATCGTACGCGAAATGCTCCGTAAAACGTTGATGGCCGGAAAACGCCCTCTTTCGGCAATCGAACGGTCAAGAACGATGTGCCCATCGAGAATCCCTCGCGCGGCGTCCGCAATCGGCTCGTTATGGTCGTCGCCGTCAACGAGAACCGTAAATATCCCCGTGATACTGCCTTTGCCTTGTTCGCCGGGTCCGGCGCGTTCCAGAAGTTTAGGAAGTTCCGAAAATACCGTCGGCGGATAGCCCTTTGTCGTCGGCGGCTCGCCTGCGGCAAGGCCGATCTCGCGCTGCGCCATCGCAAAGCGCGTAATGCTGTCCATCAGGCATAAAACCTTATTGCCCTGATCGCGGAAATACTCGGCGACCGCCATCGTCAGAAAAGCGGCCTGACGGCGCATTAACGGCGCCTCATCGGATGTGGCCACTATGACGATGCTGCGCTTCAAGCCGTCTTCGCCCAAGTCGTCGAGAATAAATTCCTGAACCTCGCGGCCGCGTTCGCCGATCAGGCCGATAATCGAGACATCCGCCGACGTGTACCGCGCCGCCATTGACATCAGCGTTGATTTGCCGATGCCGGAGCCGGAAAAAATGCCCATACGTTGCCCTTGGCAAATCGTCGCGAACGCATTGATCGAACGGACGCCCAGATCGAGCTTACCCCCGACGCGCTGCCTTTTATGCGCGGGCGGCGGCTGGTTGCGGACAAAGCGGGGGTCGTCGCCGTGCGGCAATATTCCTTTGCCGTCAATCGGCTCGCCCAGCGCATTGATGACGCGCCCGAGCCATGCCTTCGTCGGTAAAATAACCGGCTGGACGTCGGCAAGCTCGACCTTGCTTCCAAGCCCGACGCCTTCCAATGGCCCGAACGGCAGCATCAACGCCTTGTCGTCGCGGAAACCTACGGTTTCGCACAACACGCGGGTTCCGCCGCGCGCAACGACGCTGCACCGGCCACCGACCGACAGGCGGTTTTCGATTCCCGCCACTTCGATCAGCAATCCTTGCACGCCGACAACCCTCCCGAAAATATGGGCGGAAGGAAGAGCGTCAACACGGTTGATAAGGGTCTGGATGTTCTGATTCATGGATGTCGAATCACTCTATCCCATTTTTAGAAATATTTCAGTGTGGAGGTAAGTCACTTATATCCCTAGCATATATTTGCGTCAGGCCGGAGCGAAAAACGTGATTTTCGAGAACCGCAACGCAAGCGAACTTTAAGGTACGTGCGTAGCGGAAGCGCAGAAAAGCGCGTTTTGCAGCCCGGCCTCACGCAAATATTTTATTCCCATTCAATCGTACCCGGAGGCTTGCTCGTCACGTCATAGGTCACGCGGTTGATGCCGCGCACTTCGTTGATGATGCGCGTCGCCACACGAGACAGAAAGGCATGCTCGAAGGGATAGGAATCCGCCGTCATGCCGTCCACGGACGTCACGGCACGCAGAGCCAAAACATGGTCGTAAGAACGCTCGTCGCCCATCACGCCGACCGTGCGCACCGGCAACAGAACGGCAAACGCCTGCCAGATTTCGTCGTAAAGACCGGCCTTGCGGATTTCATCCAGATAAATCGTATCGGCCTTGCGCAGAATGGAAAGTTTCTCCGGCGTAATGTCGCTAAGCACGCGGATGGCAAGCCCGGGCCCCGGGAAGGGATGGCGTCCGACAAAGGACTCCGGCAACCCAAGCTCGCGGCCCAAGGCGCGCACTTCGTCCTTGAACAATTCGCGCAACGGCTCGACGAGCTTCAGGTTCATTCTTTCCGGCAAGCCGCCGACGTTATGATGCGACTTGATCGTCGCGCTAGGCCCGCCTGTGACCGAAACGCTTTCAATCACGTCCGGATACAACGTCCCCTGCGCCAAAAAGCCGACATCCTTGATTTTATGCGCTTCGGCATCAAAAACATCTATGAACAACTTGCCAATGGTCTTGCGTTTTTTCTCGGGATCGCTGACGCCCGAAAGCGCCGTCAAAAACTTCTCGCTGGCATCAACCGAAATCAATGGAATGTTATAGTGCTTGCGGAACAGGTTAACGACTTCTTCTGACTCTCCCGCGCGCATCAACCCCGTATCCACGAAGATGCACGTCAGCTGATCGCCGATGGCCTCATGAATAAGAACGGCGGCAACCGAGCTATCCACGCCGCCTGAAAGCCCGCATATGACCTTGCCTTTGCCGACTTGCTTGCGGATGCGTTCAATCTCAGTCGCGCGGAAAGCCTTCATGCTCCATTCGTTGCCGCAGCCGCAGATTTTGTGCACAAAGTTTCTCAGCAATTTTGCGCCGTCGGGCGTATGAACGACTTCTGGATGAAACTGCACTCCATAGAATTTGCGCTTTTCATCGGCAATAGAGGCGAACGGCGCGCCTTCGCTCACGGCAACGACTTCGAATCCCGCAGGTATTTTCGTCACGCGGTCACCGTGGCTCATCCACACCTGATGGTGCGAGCCTTGCCCCCACACGCCGTCATAAAGAGCGCTGTTTTTTTTGATCTCCAACTGGGATTTACCGAATTCGCGCGAATGGCCGCTTTCGACCGCGCCGCCCAGCTGCATGCACATCGTCTGCTGGCCGTAGCAAATGCCGAGAACGGGAACGCCCATTTCCCATACAGCTTGCGGCGCGCGAGGGCTGCCTTTATCCAATGTCGAGGCAGGGCTTCCGGATAAAATGATGCCCTTCGGATTAAAGGTACGAACCTGTTCATCGGTACGGTTATAGGGCTGAATTTCGCAGTAAACGCCCGCCTCGCGCACGCGCCGCGCAATAAGCTGCGTCACCTGAGAACCGAAATCGAGAATGAGGATTTTTTCTTGCGTGGTCATGTTTTTCTTTCTTGTAGCAACCAATCCGTCTTCGTTCGCTTTCGCTCACTTCGACGCGACAACTTTTGGCACTTCGTACCAAAAGTTGGTGCGGGCAGCCGGAATCGAACCGGCACGCCTTGCGGCTCAGGATTTTAAGTCCTGTACGTCTACCAGTTCCGTCATGCCCGCGGAACTCGGGCGAAAGCTATCAGCAATTAAAGCTAAAGCCAATCCCGTATTTGCTAAAAAAACGTTATTTACCCGCGCGTTGCGCCTTGATTTCCTCGGCCGTCGCGTACCTCCACGATGTCAAATGAACGACAATCAGCCCTGCAATGCTGCCCGATTCAAGCCGCACGGGAAGTTCGGGCAACTCCTTAGCTGGCGATGCAAGCCAAATCTGAAAAGGCTCGCGCCCGACTTCCGTTTCCGTTTTTTTCCAAAAGCGCGCGCGCTCGCGATCCTTCCACTCGCCCGAAATCATCTTGAAATCGGCTCCGCATAAACGAGCCTTCCCGTTATAGATCCCATATCCGTCGCTGTCCGTATAATCATCGCCGGCGTCCCTGCCCGTGATGTCAAAGCGGCGCTTGCCGTCAAAAACCGGCACAGGGATAGCGCAACTTTTTTTGACGGCGACGTTTGCCAGCATTTGCAAAAGAGCCGTCACGGGATCAAGCGATCCTTTCTTTTGCGCGTCCGTCACGATTTCGCGGTTTTTGTCGGTATTGGGAGGATCGAATTCGGGAATGACTTTTCCTCCGCGACGGAAGTGCAGCTTCGTGACTTTTGGCTTATAATCCCATTCGTCGTGGCCGGAATATTCTTTCGGCTCGAAGCGAAGCCCGTTGATGCGCCCCCGCGCGTCAAGAACCGTATTCCATGGAAAAAACTTTCCCCAGAGCCCGCGCGTATTGGCCTTCACGACGACGCGATAGGCGTTTTTTTGTTCCTCAAACCAGATTTGCGCGGTTATAAAATGAAACCCGCCGACATAAACATCATAAGTAGTCAGAAGCGGCGGCAGAACGGGAATCCGCAAAGGCTTCGCGACGTTCGCCTGCGCCGAAAGCACAGGCAGAGCCGCCAAAACAAGCCCCAAAAGTATCGCTTTTCTCATATTCATAGTGTCTGCCCAAACCTTGCCTTACGCCGGATTATTGCCGCGTTTTTGCGTCAAAATTATGCCCAAACGCCTCTTTCTTCGCACTTGAAGCAAAATCTTCTATGACTATTATGGGGGTTTGCTTTATAAGGCAACCCCTTAAAATTTTTAGGTGAATCCGTGTCTCAAGATAAGGTTTTTCATTCCTCCGCCGCCTCCGTTCTGGATGAGGAGGCTTCTTCAGCCGCCGACGGGCTGTGGGTCGGCAAAGTTGCCGACAAAGTATTGGCGGAATTTCCCGATCAGGAAGTATACACCTGCGCCGCAGGCATCAGCCCTTCGGGCATCGTCCACTTCGGCAACTTCCGCGACGTGGCGACATCGCATGCCGTCATGAATGAACTTATTGCGCGCGGCAAAAAAGCGCGCCTGCTTTTTTCGTGGGACAACTACGACCGTTTTCGCAAAGTCCCCGTCGGCGTTGACCCTTCGTATTCGAAATATGTCGGCATGCCCCTGACGGAAGTGCCCGACCCCAGCGGCAAATATCCGTCGTATGCGCGTTTCTTCGAGGTCGAGTTTGAAGAAGCGATCAAAGAGCTAGGCATTGTTCTGGACTTTCGCTATCAGACAAAGGAATACAAATCGGGACGTTATGCCGAGCAAATGGCCTTCGTCCTCCAGAACCGCAAAAAAGCCGCCGAGATTCAACTTCAGTTTAAAACGGACAAAGGCAATCAGGAAAAAGGCATTGACCCCGCCGTATTCCTGGAAACCTATTTTCCCATCACCGTTTATTCGCGTTTTACCGGCACCGACAAAACCCAGGTCGTCTCCTACGACGGCGGGACGAAGCTGACCTACCGCTGCCTTATCACGGATAAGGTTGAGCAAATTGATTTCAAACAAACGCCCGTCGTCAAATTGCCGTGGAAGCTCGACTGGCCGATGCGCTGGGGCGAGGAAGGCGTTAATTTCGAACCCGGCGGCAAAGACCACGCGACGCCCGGCGGCAGCTATGACGTGTCGGCAACGGTCGCGCGCGAGCTTTTCGGACGCAAACCTCCCGTCTTTCAAGGCTATCAATTCGTCGGCATCCAAGGCGTCAAAGGCGGCAAGATGTCGGGTTCGAAAGGCGGGGCAGTATCGCCTGCGACGCTGCTCGAAATTTACGAACCCACATTGCTCAAATGGCTTTATATGCGCCGCTCGCCGACGCAAAGCTTCAATCTTGCGTTCGACACGGAAGTCTATCGCCAATACGACGAATTCGACCGCGAAGTCGCCGCCTTCCAGCGCGGCGAAGCTTCCCCGGCAAGCCAGAAGATTTTGCTCTTCAGCGGCGTGACAAAAGACCGCCCTGCTCCGCTTGCCTTCAAGCAAGCCGTGGCCTTGGGGCAGATCACGCAATGGCAGGCCGAAAAGATGCGCGAATTGGCCGATAAATCGGGCATTCCGTGCAGCGAATCCTCGATTGCGGTGCGCCTTTCCAAAGCAAAAGCGTGGCTCAATACATATAACCCCGAAGAAACGATCTCTCTGCGCGCAGAAGTCAATAAAGATTACGCTGCGGCTTTGGACGACAAGCGCCGTTCGCAGATTGCAAAGCTCCGTGAAATTTTGAAAGGCGACATTTCATCCATTGCCGCGCTTGATGAAACGCTCTACGGCATTCCGAAAGATCCGTCGCTCGCCGATAAGGAACTCAAAGCCGCGCAGCGCGGATTTTTCAAGGACGTTTACAATCTGCTCATCGGCAGAGACGCAGGCCCGCGTCTTTCGACGTTCATATGGGCGATTGACCGCGCCGTCGTATTGAAGCTTCTTTCTATTTAGCCGAAGCAGGCAAAGTCGTTCCGACAGTCGCGGCAGGCGTTGTCGCCTGCAACGTTTGCTCCGTTGAAGAAGCAGGCGGAACAGCCGCAGGAGCCGCGCTTGAAGGAACATCGGGGCGAGGCATAAAAGCAGCACCCGAAACAGCGGCAGGCGCCGTTGCCGGGGTCGTACCGACCGGAGCAGCAGGCGTTGCCGCCGGAGTCGTACCGGCCGGAACAGCGGGCGTTGCCGCCGGAGCCGTACCGGCCGGAACAGCAGGCGTCGTCGCCGGAACGGCAGGGGCAGTGCCAACAGGAGCAGTAGACGTTGCTGTCGGCGCAGCCTCAGGCGAAGCGGCAGGTGACGCGGCAGGTTGCGGCGTCAGATCAATGCCGGCATCTTTCTTTTCTTCCACGGACGTCGCGTTTTCCTGCAAATTAACAAGCGGCGCTTTTTTCACGGAAGATTTAGTCTTTTTCGCTTTTTTCTTTTTCTTTTTGACGATCTGGTCGCTCGACGCTTTCTTCTTCGTCAACGCTGGGGCGGGTGGCTTCGTATCCACACGCACGGCTTCGATGCTCGTGCATCCGCTGATGCCCTGGAAAAAGCCGCTGAAAGAGTTCCTGGCGGGATCGAAGCTTCCGACGATAACCGTATTATAATAATCCTGCGGACGCTTAATCCATTTGCCCGGATTAATCAGAACGCGCTTCGTTTCCTTGTCGTATTGGCCAAAAACGGCGTAGTAGCCTTCCGGAACGCCCGGGTTTTTCTCGGTCGAATAAAATTTGAACGCGCCCGTGAAATCCCTGCCGTTCAAACGGTCAATTTCGAGCGTCGCGCCCGTATGACCCTGCGAACAGATATAATAACCGACCCACGTTCCTGTCGGAGAAAATCCCTCACCGGCAGCCGCTTTGCCGCCGGACAACGCTTTTGCGTTCTTCTCTTTTTGATCCGGTATTGCTTTTTCCGGCTCGGCAACGGCAGGAATCTTATCGGCAACGGGCGCCGAATAAACCTGCGTCATGGACGGCCCAAGCCTCGGCCTATGCGTCGGCGGCACGGGGATGCCTGTTTCGCAAATATTCAGAACCAGCCCCAGATCGTTGGCCGACCACATAAACAAAAAATGCTTATTGGTCTTATCCGCCGTGAAAATCGTGATGTCCTTGGCCGCCGATTTAACGGATTCCGGCGCGATGATATAGGCCATCGAACGCAGCTTCTCGACGGCATTATTGAAAATCTTGTCAACGCGAACCTGCTCGGTCTGGTTCATCCGCCAACCATAGGCTTCCATATTGCCGCAACTCCGGCCCAATTCGCTGCTGACGGCCAGCATCGCCATCTGGAAATTCTGCTCAACCGGCAAGGACATAGGCATATCGTCGAACGTCACGCCCGTTAAAGGAGAGTTTGCCGCCACAGGCAGTTCCAAGGCTTGCGCGCGGGAAAACCCGCCAAGAATTACAAAGGAAAAAGCCATAGTTAGGATGGTCTTCAACCAGGGGCGTACGTTTCTCATCTTTTGCTCATCCTCAGTCGCGGGCATGCGCGAATCGCGCGGACAATATTGCGCCGATACTATGCCGCCCCAAACGCCCTCGCGCAAGCGGGTAAGAAACGGCGATTCCACGGAAAATGGCAAAAAAATCTATAATTGTCTTAAGGCTGGGGCGTTAGCCTAAGTTTTTTGGCAAACTCCGGATCTTCGTTTCTAAGGCACGAAAGGATCGTTTCAGCGATTTCGACTTCGCCCGGAGCCGAGACGGGCTTTACATAGCCACTCCCGACAAAAGCCCCCTTCGACGTAAGATAATATTCGCCCAGAAATCCCAACGTATGATTGAGGCCAGGGTTAAAGCTTAGCCTGCCATCAAAATCGAATTCGGAAGCCCAAAACCGAAAACCGACAGTTTCCCGTTTTCGATTGTAATGAGTAACCGACGCATGAGCCGGAACGACCATATCCACCTTCGTACACGTAATTTTCTGAGACGGAGACGCAATAAGCACAGCATCATACACATTCGTATAGATCCCAAAGGAGACGCTGCTTTCATGGGTATTTTTTGCAAGGCCAATCCGAATTTCCGAATGATACATTTCATGGCAAAGTCTCTGTTTAATGCCATACACATCCGAACCGGATTTCATCGGACGGGAAATAGAAGCGACTTTCATAATGAACTCCCCAATATAATAATTGCGGGCAGAATATCATGCCTCTTCGGTCGGATATATAAAAACGGCGCAGGGCTGTTAACCATGCGCCGTTTAATTAGGCCTTATAAAACTTACTCGCCGATGGAATTGAGGTCTATCTTAACCCCAGGCCCCATCGTCGAAGACAAGCTGATGCGCTTAACGTACGTCCCCTTAACGCCTGCGGGACGCGCCTTAACGATCGCCTGAATGAACGCCTTGGTATTCGACAGAATGTCGGCTTCCGAGAAGCTGACTTTGCCGATACCCGCTTGAACGATCCCGGCCTTTTCGGCGCGAAATTCGATCGAGCCCGCTTTCGCGACCTTAACCGCTTCGGCGACGTTCGGGGTTACCGTTCCGAGCTTCGGGTTCGGCATCAAGCCGCGGGGGCCCAAAACCTTACCGAGCTGACCGACGACGCCCATCATATCGGGCGAGGCGATGACGCGATCGAAATCGCTCTTGCCCGCCAAAATGGCTTCCTTCAGGTCGTCGGCGCCGACGATGTCGGCTCCGGCAGCCTTTGCGGCATCGGCTTTTTCGCCTTTGGCGAAAACGGCGACGCGAACAGTCTTGCCCGTGCCGTGCGGCAGAGAAACGACGCCGCGCACCGTTTGATCGGATTGCTTGGTGTCAACGTTCAGGTTGATCGCAATTTCGACGGATTCGACGAACTTGCGCGTGGCCTGCTTGCTGTTGCCAAGAACGATCTTGACCGCATCCTGCAAAGAATAGGACTTGTTGGCTTCGACGTTCTTGGAGACGTTACGATATTTCTTTCCGTGCATATTACTTCTCCACAACATCAAGGCCCATCGAGCGGGCGGAACCGATAATCATTTGACAAGCCGCATCAATGTCGTTGGCGTTGAGATCGGGCATCTTCTTTGCCGCGATTTCGCGAACCTGTTCCATCGTGATCTTGCCGACCGTTTCAAGCCCCGTCGTGCGGGCGCCCTTTTCGATCTTGGCCGCTTTCTTGATGAAGTAGGTGTTGGGCGGTTGCTTCGTGATAAAGGTGAAGGTGCGATCCGAATACGCCGTGATCACGACCGGAATAGGCATGCCCTTTTCCATGCCTTGCGTCTTGGCATTGAACTGCTTGCAGAATTCCATAATGTTCAGGCCGCGTTGACCGAGTGCCGGCCCGATCGGGGGCGACGGGTTCGCCGCACCGGCGGGAACCTGAAGCTTGATGGTGCCTACGACTTCTTTTGCCATACTGTTCTCCTCAAAAGTTAAACGCCTCGACGCGCCAAACGGCGCGGCAAGTAAACGTCATTGATGTGGAGGAATTTGCATTCCCCGACCTGCCTTTTTTCTTGGTTGCGACCACTCTGCGGTACGCCGACTACGTCGGCTCCCCACAACCGTGACTGCAACAAGACAGGTTAGCGTGGTGCAGCTTCTTCGGGTTTCATGGGTGAAGAACGCCTACCACACTGATTTCACGCGCGGTTTGTAGTCAAAAACCGTCTGAAAGTCTAGCAATTATTACTTGCGGGTATTCTCTGGCAAAACAGAACCAGTACCGCCATAATTTGGGCCACTCACCGGATGGTGTGGGGTTACCTGGCTATCTGGTTCATCATCCACGTTTATTTTCTTAATATCAGGGTCTCCTGTATAGGAATTCGGAGTAAAACCTGCTCCTGAAGTAAATGGATAGTGCCTACTGGTCATCTAATTGTCCCCCAAATAGAAAATTAAGAATCCGTGCCGCGAAATTCATGCTGTACTGCAAATAAAGGAAGGTCAATAATAGTTTCGTTAATTAAAGGCATTAACTATGTCCGTTTCCCAAGCTCTTGAAGCCTTAAAGCGCAAGGATTTCGCCGCCGCCAGAAATTTTATGGCGGAGGAAGACCTTTCCGCGTTCAGTTTCCAACATTTCCTTATTAAGGGACTGTCGGAACTGGCCTTGGAAGAATGGGCGGACGCTTGCCAAACTTTTACCGAAGCTACGAAACGTTTTCCGGACTATGCCTTATTTTGGCTGAACAGAGGGATCGCCGAAGAAAATCTAAAGCAAATTGACGCCGCCATCGTCAGTCAGGAAAAATGCCTTGCGCTTAACCCTCTTCAGGTCGAAGCGTGCGGCAATTTATCAAACCTCTACCGCGTAAAGGGACGCTTTGCCGAAGCCGAAGCCATGGCGCGCCGCGCCCTCGCCGGAGTCGCCATCAAAGCCGACGCTTTAAACTGCCTCGGCCTTGCGCTCGATAAACAAGGGGAGTTCGACGAGGCCAGAGCTTCTTTCATGCAAGCTCACATGATAGCGCCCCAAAATCCCGCCTTTCTTGCCAACCATGCCAATCTTGAAATGGAAACGTTCAATTTCGAGGAGGCATGGAAGCTTTTTGCCGCTGCCCGCGCCATCGAAGACAAACCCGTCTTTCGCCACGACGAAGGCTTGGCGCGCTTATTGTCCGGAGATTTCAAGCGCGGGTTCGAGCTTTTCGAAGCGCGGCTTGAAATGCCGAATATGTTGCGCCTGATTGCGTC
>Ga0265297_10004179_pt1 | contig 24182 bp, 25 predicted proteins | sample Munlanlwell13791_FD_192502 | JGI IMG/M metagenome (GOLD analysis project Ga0265297, IMG submission 192502) | Leachate microbial communities from a municipal landfill in Southern Ontario, Canada - Leachate well 137-91 | ecosystem: Engineered > Solid waste > Landfill > Unclassified | place... | reverse complement strand
TGACCACCGAACAGCTGATCAACCCATTGCCCAAAGTCTTCTTGACGCGCTTTGGCAAAAATACTATTGAGTCTGACATAGGCATACTGAATGTAGTACACTGGATTCTCATCAGTTTTTTTCAATGCTGTATCGATATCAAACTCTAATGGCGCTTCAGTCTTACGGTTTAAATAAAAGAAACGCGCAACATCAACACCAACGGTGTCAATGACTTCAGCCAATTCAGTAAAATTACCGGCACGCTTGGACATACGCACAAACTCATCGCCTTTTTTAATTTTGACCAAATTATACAAAATAACCTGCAGTCGATCTGCACCAAAGCCCAACGCCTGCATCGTCCCTTGTAACCGCTTTACGTACCCGTGGTGATCGTGTCCCAGAATATTAATGAGTGTGTCATAGCCACGATCAAATTTATCTTTATGGTAGGCGATATCGGCAGCGATGTAAGTCAGCTCGCCATTCGCTTTGCGAATCACACGATCTTTGTCATCGCCAAAATGAGTAGACCTAAACCACAAAGCGCCGTCTTGTTCATAGGCCAAGTCTTTGGACTGTAAAGTCGCAATGACCTTGTCGATCGCTCCGCTGTCATGCAATGTTTTTTCAGAAAACCAGGTATCAAACGTAATACCATAAGAACCCAAGGTGGCTTTGATTCGGCAAAGTAGCTGTTCTTTGGCATACAGCTCAAAAAACTGGTCGCTCTTGTCTTTGACTGGTTCACCCTGTTCCTGGACGCAATCTTTAGCCAGGTCAACCACGTATTCGCCGGCATACCCTTCTTCAGGGAGTACCGCCGCTTGCCCAAGCTCCTGTAAGCAACGAGCCTTAAGCGATTGGCCCAACAGTTTGATTTGGTTGCCTGCGTCGTTAATATAAAATTCTTTGCTCACCGTATGGCCCAAAAAGGCAAGTACACGTGCAAGTGTGTCACCGATGATGCCGCCACGTCCGTGGCCAAGGTGCAAGGGGCCGGTAGGATTGGCGCTGACAAATTCAATTAAATAGTTGTGGCGTTTGACCGATTGGTCTGGAATAAAAAATAACTTTTTCTGCTGGTACACTTCCCCAACCAATGTCTGCCACGCCTTAGGCGTTAGAGTAAGGTTCAAAAATCCTGGGCCTGCTATGGTTATGGAGGCAATAAGTTCGGCCGCTTTGGACGCCATCATAGTATTTTGTAACTCGGCAGCAATATCGCGCGGAGCGCGGCCAACCGATTTCGCCAAAATCATGGCTACATTACAGCTAATATCCCCGAATTGACTTTCATGTTCGGCGTTAACGCGAAATTCAAGGTTTGCTAACTGCTCGTCAGCAACGTTGTACAATGTTTTAACTTCCTTAATGATGAGGTCTTTAAGGCCAACGATAAGATTCATACGGGTACCAATCGCAAAAATGGGGATTTTACTAACGCAATAAGTCTATCAGGTTGTAGAAAGCTTGCAAAAAGAACATTGGCTCTCAAAAATTCCATGTAACGCTGGCGCCAAGTACACCGGATATCATATCGGCCTTCCAGCTGTATCTTCCAGCCAATGGATAGTCATATTCAAGCTTGATGTAGGGCCCCCACATTTTCTTCAGATGAACCATGGCGTCATAGCCAACCATGATATGGAGTGTCTGCGTCACCCAGCCGTCACGGCGCTTGGTTGAATTTACATAATCATTTTTATCGATATATGCCGCATGATTGTAACCAGTAAGTTGGCGACTGCCATTATCATTATTGCTGGCGATAGCGTCATTAACAATCCGCGACAGAAAATAGTTATCTTTGACGTTAAGCCACGTACGCTCTTGTTGGGTATACGAGTAACCAAGTAAGGCAACGAAACCGCTCAAAAGTCGATCAAACTTCACATATCCACCAGCATCCCACAGTTGCCCCAAATCCTCGTTGGCGTACCCTCGTTCCAATGCAATCCATCCGGTTTGACGTTTATCGGTGTTCATACGCAGATATTTATCATTGCCACTGAAAATAGTTGTACCGGCTTGAGCCCCAAGCGTCACCATGTTCCACAAGCAACCCTCAACCGTCAAACGACCAGTAAAGCCAACGTGGCCCTCATAGCCTAGCGGCACGGCGAAAACGATGTTTTGGTCAACTTTGGTTGCGGTTGGAATCACAATGCCAAGCTGCGCAAGTCCGGCATAGCCGGTCACCAGGCCCTTAAGTCCTTCTTTGTATCCTTGCCAACCCAACGAACAGACCAAATCGCCAACGCCTGTTTTTTTGTAACGATTTTGTAGCGGGCGAAAGCCGAATTCAGTCAGGATTGCAGGAAGATGTGTTGTCAGAAATGTATCAACAGACTTGCCATGGATCGTCGCTGTTCCCAAGTTTTTGTAGGTGATTTGATCAAGCCGTAACTCTTTGATTGGCAAATAGACATGTGCATAGAGACCCCAGAACAGATTTTGTTGCAACGTCAGATCATATTCATTGATTTTGAAACGACCAAAGTACTGAACTTTGCCGTCATTAACACCAAGCGTTCCCACTTGATTCGGATCCCAATCACCAGTATTGGTGACATCCCAATAATGATTTTCAGTAATCGTCTTTTTGAAATCATCCAGCCCAAGGCCAAGCTTGGTAACATCAACGGCAGCATAGGCATTGAGTAGTGACGTTGTGTGACCATGAATGTCATAAGCATCCCGTGTTTCGCCATGTGCTATGCGAACATCAAGTGATGTTGTCCATGATTTTGTTTTTGGTGTTGGATCACTTTGAAAAAATGGCGCCCGATAGAATGTTTGTTGGTCGAATGCCATCAGACTGTTTACCACAAACGCGATGGCCAACGTTACTCTACAGATTATTTTCATGTGAACTACCCTTCAAAAGTTCTTTATCTTTTTTGGTAGCTTAGCAATCGAAGCATCCAAAAGCAAAGAAGCGTATGATATGATCACTTCTTGCTGCAGAAAAGGCCTGGCAACCAATTCATTGACAAAACAACATTTTTGCACAAACTTAATATCAGTAAGGTCAAAGTTGAGAGCATTACATATAAAAATATCTTAGGAGGATTTCATGTTATACAATTTTCTATGCGCCATCGTTTTAGCAATCGTTCTCGGTTTCGGAACAGGCTCACTCAAAGCCGAAGGCCACGTCGCATCACAAGTAGCAGCCACTGAACAATCAAAAGATGTCAGCAACGTTGCAGCCCACATGATGGACGATGATGAAGAGAACTTCATGGAAGAAGAAGACGACGACGAAGACAAAGTCAGCACAACCGGCCACACATATCTCGGCGAAGAAGACGACGAAGACGAAGACGACAACGATTAATCGCGCGCACATAAAATTTTCAAGAAGAAGGCCTCGCTATTTTGTAGCGAGGCCTTCTTCTTTTGTATTCACTGCATTGCTATTGCAAACTACTTATTTTTATCATTATCACTTTTTTTATCGTCAGCATTCATTGTTGATGCGCCCATAAACACCAGGCGCCGTTCTTTGTGAGCCAACTTATAAGATTCGATGCGCTGAACAAACGGTTGCGTTTTTTTATGCGGTTCCCATTCTTTGGAAGCCCAATACACCAAAGGCACTTTGTTGTACATGCATGCTGGCCTGAACATTCTGATCAGTTCCAAATCAGCAAGAGCCGCTCGTGAAACGAAAAGATCGGGTTTGTAGTCGGTATTGCGTAAGAAGGTTCGCCAGTCAAGACCATAAATAGTCACATTCTCTAGCTCAAGAATTTTAATCACGTCTGCCAAGAATTCCTGCTTCTTCTTGGTCACTTCAAGCAGAATAACGTTAAGATGGGGATACATAATTTTAAGAGGAATTCCAGGAAAGCCACCGCCAGTACCTATATCAGCAATGGTTTTTATTGAATTCATATCAATAAAGTCCTGTATAGCAAGCGAATCTTGGAAGTGTTGCCGTACCACACCAGAAAGTTCATTGATTGCAGTTATGTTAAAAAACTGATTGCATTCAAGAAGGTATGCTGCATATTGTTGAAACTTTTGCAATTGCTCATTGCTCAACTTCGATTGTTCCTGGAAATCAGCCCACACTTTTTCAGCCGGCTTTTGTCGTATTTTCATAAGTCCCTGTCCTATTCTGCAGTGTTAATAGCTTTTCATAAATGAGCTTTGATAAACTGTTAGTATAAGGTACTGAAAAATAAAATACATTCTTGCTGAAAAAGGGGGGATTCAAATCATGAAATTGGTGTGCCAGAGGCTCATTGTCCTAATAATTATGCTCACATATCACGCAATGATTGCTGACAATCGCATTATTCTTTACCTCAAACATGCGCCAGACCAGGTATTATCAGACGTCGAAAAGGAAATCAAAACATCTAATTTATCTCAAAAGATCGAGCAAATGGAACAACAAACTCCTGGAACCAACAGCCAAAAAATAATGAAATATTCACTCAAAACCCAGCTCAAACCACTCCTCAGCGGCTTCGCGGCTATTTATGGCGGCTACTTAGACATATCAGATCATGACGGACTTCTTTCCTTCCCGCTACGCCATTCAACCCCAAAAATTTATATTGCTATCACGCCAAAAATCAACCTGGTTAACGTTAAGGAGAATACCTTCTCGCATCGTGAATTCATAGCCACAGCAGACTGTCCAACATCATTGTATCTCTTTGAGCGCAAGGTTGATGAAAAACAAAACAGCTACTGGGATGTTAAACGACAGGATATTCCCGCTGACAAAAAGGTTAACCCGCTTACCATTGTTATTCTTACAACCCCTGGCAACCTTTATGTGCCGGAGGGGCATTTTTTTGCCACCGACAACGCGCAATTAGTTCTTTCTGATATTTATGTCATTGGACGAGCTCAGAATGAAGACGCAGTACTGCAATCTCTTGATCTCAGTCGCTTCTTTGAACCAATTACCAGCGAACAGAAAAAAGCGACTGACAATTTAATGCAAAAGCTTATCACCAACATATAAGTAAAGACCTGCAAATAAATCATTTTTTGAGGGGAAAGGGGGGCGATGGACACAAAAGAATATTTGTCTGTCTGTTGTTTTTTCATATCATTGGTTTTTTTCACCGGGTGTGGTAAAGGAAAAAAAGAACTACCACCATACAAAGGACAAAAGCCAGAAACGATTATTCGCTATGATGATCGCGACATAGCCAAACTTAAAATGGGAAAATAGATTAACCTTATAACCAAAAGGAGTTCATATGGCATGTTGTAAAGGGAAATGTAACGATAAACGATGTGGAGAAGTACGTTGCCACTGCGAATGCAAAGATTGCAAATGTAAAAAATCAGGCTGCTGCAAATGCACAACGAAATGTAGCTGCAATCCTAAAGAAGGTTGCAAGTGCTGATCTAGCAGCTTTATCTTTTAAACATCTACGGGCGGTTGGTTGATCCAGCCGCCTTTTCTATTGCATTACAACCTAAGTTACTTTTATTACCTTTGACAACAAAAAACCATCTGCTACAATCGCGCAAATGGTTTTACGATAGTTAGCAATCGCTTTTTGAGAAGGACTATTATGAAGATACTACGTAAGCTTCTACTGACCACGTTGATTGCAACAACAATACTCACATCAAATGATTCTCATGCGATGAAAGAACAAGATCAAGCGCCATCAAAATCCGCAGACTATCCATACGATAGATATATACCCGGTAATAACATCGCCAATTACATGTCACTACCAGAAGACTGTTTCAACAACCCCAATCTCATGGCAGAAGTCACCGCTAATTTTGATGCCGGTAACACTGAAGATATGAAAATCTTAATGAAAATAGCTCAAAGCTTTGCAACCCATAATCAACTCGATGATTTCCTCCGAAAATTGATCAATTCTACTGAAGAAGGACAAAGTAGACGGCTTTTAGAAGAAATTTTCAGTAGCGCTGCGACACTTGATGATCTTCCAGTTCTATCCGGAGTCTTGAAATTTCTCAACCCGTTTATGTCTGGTGAAACAATAGGTTTTGCTTTCAAGACAGCAGCAGAAAAGGGCTTTCAAAGCATTGTTAATTTTCTTCTTAACAGCGGGTTTTTCAGCACAAAAGCAATTGAGCTGTGGCTTCGCGAGGCTGAATGTGGTCGCATTTTCAAACCTACGCCTAATATCATTGATGATTTGCATAGTTGGCTAAGGCGAAAATAATTAAAACTTTTAAAGTATTAGAGGCCGGAGATCTCCGGCCTCTTCTTTGTTTTGTAACCAATTTTTCAGTACTGAATAAAATCAAAGATAATCAGTCACAACAGAATCGATAAGCTCAAGTGGACATTGTGGCCATGCTTCTTTGAGCACCGCTAATTCCTGCTTTTTTTGCTCCAGCCTTATTTGAAATTCTCTCCAAGCATTCTCTAACAAACGCACCGCGTCAGCACGTCCATTCGCCTTTGCCAAATCAAAAGCAGTATACCCATTACAATCTTGCATTGTAATATCAGCACCAGCATCAAGAAGTTTTTGTATAGTCTCAGCATGCCCGCGTAGTGCCGCAAAAATCAACGGCGTTTCTCCAAGTTTATTTTGAAGATTAACCTCAGCATTTGCCGCCAGAAGTATCTCTACGATTTCCTCGTCTCCATGCCCTGCCGCATACATCAGCGGCGTTGATCCCCCTAAAGAACGAGCATTGGGATTTGCTCTGTTTTCAAGAAGAGATTTTATACGGTCTTTCTTTCCAAAATACACAGCACTTTCTAAATCACGATTCAAGCGCTCATCGTACACTAGTGTTTCAGCATCCGTCTGCTCGCACTCAATTCTTCTTTTTTTACGCGGATTGGCTTCATCATCGTGCTGCTTCATGCCATAGCCTTGTTGGCATACACCGCAAAGAACCACCGTAAGTATAATCTTTTTCATTCTTTTTTTCATAAGAAACCTCCTGAATACAACCAGAAACTATTTTCACAACATGAGGGCAAAAGTGTATCGTGGTGCAATCGAAAGTCAAATAACATTGTCATCACGCCCTCCTTACAAGCTTGACAAGAACAAACAGCTTTTCTTACGGTACGTAGTAATATCACCGTAATTCTTTACCAAGGGGAGAGCAATGAAAATTTTAAGTAATGTTCTGATTAGCCAGCTCCGGCGCAAAGATTTACCACGAGGGCTGTTTCGTTTACACGCCCATCAGCTAGCGCTTTGTTTGGCACAGCAAGCAGCCGAACATCTTGCAACAACAACCACCAACATCGCCACACCACTTGGCACCGCACAAGGCACAGCCTTTCAAAAGCCATTAATGCTGGTCCCCATTTTACGTTCCGGTTTAGTACTTTTACCAGCATTTATCGAATATTTTCCCGATGCTACCATTGGATGCGTTGGCATGAAGCGCGATGAAAAAACGGCGATTCCAAACCTTTATTACTGCAACTTACCCAAACTTGCTGGTAATGAGCAAATCATCATGCTCGATCCCATGATTGCCACCGGAGGCAGCTCGATTGCAACACTCGAAATTCTTCAAAAAAAAGGCATCGACCCAAACACCGTTCTTTTTGTCGCCGTCATTGCATCAGAAGAAGGTTTGCATGCAGTCCAAAAAGCATTTCCTAAGATCACCATTTTGGTAACAGCTGTTGACAAAGAACTAAATAAAACTAAATTCATCGTGCCCGGTTTGGGTGACTTTGGAGATCGTTATTTTGGAACTGAATAGGAGTCGCAATGCTCAAAAAGCTGCTTATTATCACCGTCTGCTCACTTACCTTCTCACTCAATTGCATGCAATATCGTACGCCCGAACAGCAAGCAGTGCTCATTTTGAAGCAGTGTCCTGAAAGTTTACGCGTACCACTCCGCTGCAGCATAGCCATCTTGCTCAATCACCACGACATTCCCGCCCTTTCTGAAGGCATTCAGGATTTTCTTACTCAAAAAATCAAAGATATTAATGCCTTTATCCAGCAGGAAGAAGGTGGCACAAAAAAAATTATGAAAGCTCTTGCAGCCTCGCACATCTACCCCAACGATATTGAGCTTTTCTGGCAGTATGGCCCTGCTCGCAAATTTTTCTTATTTCTCGATCGGCTTGCACATGTCGTAGAAGACTACCATGGTGTTTATCTGCGCATTTACTGCTGTAAATGTATGGATGACTATGTCTTTAAAGATGCTGCGATACAGGTATGGCTTGAACAAATCATCAAGCCAAAATCTTCGCTTGAAATTTTTTCTGACAAAGCACGGGCGCTCGCGCAACGTGTTGATTTTGAAGCGCTCCGCCTCGGTGTTTATAAACACTGTGCACAAGAAGTTTTAAATCAATTACAGGCGATCAAACCCATAACGCCGACTACGCTCGAACATGAAAAGAAACAAACTGATTGCTAAAAATAAGTAGAACGCACCAAGACTAAAACCAACCAACAAATTCCCCCATGGCAATGTACCGGTAAAAAGAATCGTGCGCATGCCCTCAAATATATGTGCTAGCGGCAACCCCCATGCAATCTTCTGCGCCCAGCTAGGCAAAACAGAAATCGGATAAAAAATTCCGCTCACAGGAGCAAAAACAAACGACAACATCCATGCAACATTTTGAGCTTTCTGACCAACATAAATAACAATGGCAGCGCCCAAAAATCCCACCGCCCAACCAAAAAGCATCAAACTGAGAGCAAACGGAAGCAACATCCACCCAACTGAAAAAACATTAAGCGTGTACAACAACCACACCATTACTACCCCGAAAGCAAAGACTACGGCGGTTTTAATCAGTCCATTAAGCATGACCCCTACTATCCACTCGGCACACGTTAACGGTGTTGCAAATAGCGTAATCAAACTACGTTGCCACAACTCTTCCAGCAACGGCATCACAACCTCAAGCTGGGCTCGTGAAACAATTGACCAAAGAACCAACCCGGTCATCATTACGAGCACCACATTCGGAAGACGTACGTGCTGCTTTTCCATCCACACCGAGGCCAAACCCCATAACATAATATCCATGGTTGGCCAAAAAAGTGATTCAATGAAACGTACGTAATTACGCCGCTCTATAAAAAGATATCGCAACATCACAGCAACAACACGGTGCAGAGCAATTTTCATACAATCTCACTTTATTAAGGGTAAATGCTTATTCTTTTCTTCCCTGGCGAGAAATAGTCAGGAAATACTGTTCAAGTGTTGGCCGTTCGACCCATATTTGTGAATATACAACGCCGGCGCGAGCAAGCTCAGTAAGTAACTCGGCAATCTTATGTTCATCAATTTCAATCGTGATCCATCGCTCTTCCAGCTGATATGATAACTTCTGTGACTGCACATAGGCAACCGTTCGCTTGAGCCCATCACCAACATCAAGGTACACATGCGCTGTCGAAACACTTGCAGCCAATGCATCAGGAGTATTGTCTGCGATGATTTTTCCTGCTTGAAGCACCAAGACACGATCACATACTTCAGTAACCTCACTCATATTATGCGAGGTAAACAAAATGGAGACACCCTGGTCCTCTTGCTGACGTCGAATAAACGTACGCACTTCTTTGGCAATATCAGGATCAAGAGCCGCCGTAGGCTCATCAAGAAATACAACGCGCGGGCTTGTCATAAAAACTTTAGCCAACGTTACACGTGTTTTTTGTCCCGCTGAAAGCGTTCCAAACATCTGACCGCGAATTTCCCATGCGCCAAAAGCCTTTAAAAATTTTTCGCTCTGTGCTGCACGCTCCCCGGCGGACATTCCATAGAGCCGACCATGAATCACCATATTCTCGTACACTGTCAGATGATGAGGGACGCTCACATAGGTACTAGCAAAACCAACGTGCTGCAGTATCTCGGATCGATGCTGAAAAAAATCTTTGCCAAAATACGAAATTGAACCGCTCGTTGGGCCCAAGGTGCTCAACAACATTTGAATCGTCGTTGTTTTACCAGCGCCATTAGGTCCCAATAAGCCTAAAATTTCTCCTTGCCCGAGGGCAAAGGAAACATGGTCAACAGCACAAAAAGTACCGCCGTGCTCCTTGCGTGAGGGAAATTCTTTTGTAAGTTGCGTAACTTCAAGTACTGCTGACATCGTAAAAACCTTTTACGCTTTTGCGCCAATAAATTCTAAAAACGCCTGCTGGCTTGGCTTACGTCCCAAATAATCTTCTAATAAAATATTTGGATCTACGCTGCCACCCTTGGACAAAATCTTTTCAACAAAAACCTTGCCTGCTGCTGGGTTAACAAGTCCTTGTTGCTTAACAACGCTAAAAAGATCAAGTGCGAACACCTTCGACCACATATAACTATAATAACGGGCACCATATCCCGTCAGATGGCCAAAGGATGTCTGCATGTGTGTATGTGGATCGAACATCACATGGGGCAAATAGGTCTCGGTTAACTGCTGGTTCAACGCATCCGTATCTTTCTTTGCACCTGATTTATAAAATTCAAGCGACATAAGCGAAAGGACGCATTGGCGCACAACGAACCAACCAGAATCAAACTTTTGCAGCGCAAGCATGCGATCGATAACATCATCAGGCAATGGTTTACCCGTTTGGTAATGATGGCTCAATTCTTTGAGCAATTGTTTATCAAACATCCACTCTTCAAAAATTTGTGAAGGAACTTCGACAAAATCAAGTTTTACCGCTGTCCCAGACAATGAGGCAAGTTCAGTACCGCCGAGCACATAATGCATGGCATGGCCAAACTCATGGAAGAACGTTTCAACATCGCGGTGTTTTAACAACGCAGGTCTATCTTTTGTTTTCTTTGGAAAGTTAGCAATAACAACAGCAACCGAGGGCGTTACTTCACGTTCATGCAACACCTGTGTTCGCAAACTCGTACTCACACCCCAATGACATGCATGCGAGTATTTATTAAGCCGAGGATACAAATCAAGAAACACGTAGCCTCGAACAACACCAGATTCTCTCTCTCGAACCTCAATCAGCTGAACATCTTCATGCCAAAGCCAGCTTGGTTTAACTATTTTAAAATTCAAGCTTAAAAAGCGCTGATAAATATCAAAAACACATTGCAAGGTATGCTCAACAGGAAAGTATGCCCCAAGCATGTGTTCATCAATATCCAGATATTTTTTCTTGTAATATGTTTTAATAAAATCAAGATCCCATGGCTTGAACCGGCCTTTTGAATCCAACGTAACACCCGCAGGTAAATCTGCCTTGAGTGCGGCAAACTCTTGATCCATTTTTACACGAGCCTTGGCCGCTAAATCTTTGATAAATGTTTCAGCCCGCGCTGGTGTCTGCACCATTTCAGCATCAAGCTCAAGCGCTGCATAGCTTGCAAATCCCAACTGTTTGGCCAGCTCATCACGCAAAGCAATAACGGTATCAAGCAATGTCATATTTGCCGGATAGGCGCGATTATTAAAGGCACGAGACAGCTGCTTTCGCGTCTCTTCGCACGTACAATGTTCACGCACTTCCATAACGGTTGGATAGTCGCAACGCAAAACTACATTACCCTGCTCGTCACGCTCTAAGTTCGCAATGAACGTTGTGTCGCAACCTGCAAGGCTTTTTTCTGCGATATGTACGGCACTAACATCAGTTGAGATATTTTCTTCAAACGCAAGTGCTACTTTAATCACTTCCTTTTTAAGCGACTGTACAGCCTTAAATTTTTCGTCAGGCAAATGCAAGCCCTGCCGCTTAAAATCACGCATCACTTCAGACAAATAATATCTTTGCACATCATTGAGGGCTTCTTTAATTGCGTTACCTTCAACATATTCTTTAAATGCTTGGTACAGCTTTTTATTAGCAAACGCATCAACCGCAAATGCACTTAATTTTTCAACTTGTTCATGGCATATTTTACGAAAAGCTTCATCAGGGTGTACTTGCTCAAGAACAGCAATAGCCGATTGCACAACAGAAAATTGATGCTGAAGAATATCTACTGCACGAGCAGTGTTATCAAAGGTTCGAGTCGACGCCTCCAAAGACTGAACAGTTTCTAAAGCACGATTTGCATCGTGTATCGACTGTGTTGCATACGCCTGCACATCAGCAATCGTTTGCGGAAACAACCCACAGACACTTTCAATCGTTTTAAGATTCTTTTTTTCCATGCTGCCAATTCCTTTAGATAACGACATAACATAAAATAAACCGGCAAAACTCATAACACTTAATGCGATTGCCACGATGCCCTTATTCATCACGCAAACTCCCTTGCTCTTACTTTCTGCAGATTTACACAATATTTTGAATTTGCTCACGGGCCTTTTCCAATTCAACTTTAACGTCGATGCATGCGGTGCTAATTGGATACGCAGGACACTTTGCCATCATTGTATTGGTCTCTCGCAAGAGCTCCTGCAGAACAAAATCGAGCCGTTTACCCTTTTCTAACTGCGAAGCTTTCAAGACCGTTGTAATACTATCAATATGGCTCTTAAAGCGCGTAATCTCTTCGTGAATATCCATCTTACGCAAGGTCACCTGCATCTCTTCAACATGAAGACTGGCTTCTTCTGGATGAGGATTATCTGCAATTGCCTGCCGAATTGTTTCTTTATGTTGATTAATAATATGTTCAAAATTTTTCTCAACATCGGCTATTTTTGCAGCGCACAGCGCAAACATTCTTTCAAAATCTTTTTCAAGTCGCATGCCTTCTTGCGTGCGAATCTTGATCACTTTATCGGCAACGGAAGCAATCAACGTCAAAATTGTTTTTTCATCATCGGGTGAAAGCGAACCATCTTGTGCCATAAAAACATTAGGCAGTGATACAAATTCTCCAAGGGTAATATCACCAGCAAAAACATGTTTATGTTTGATTTCCTGCAACGCCTTCATGTATTGATCAATCGTCGTCCATGCAGGTGCTATTGGTTCAATAGCACTAACTGCCTCGCCGAAGCGTACGCTGATAAATACCCTGCCACGAACAAGCTTTTCTTGAAGCAGCATCGTAATTGGAATTTCAAGCCGACTCATAATCCCAGAAAGTTTGCACACCGCTTCAAAAAAACGCCCGTTGAGCGTTTTCAATTCGACCGTTATAGCAACAGAGCCACACGAAGATAATTGTATCCGATCAGTAACAATCGAATATCCTGTCATACTTACCAGCACACGCTCACCTTTCTTTAATCGCCAACGTTTGCAAAAACGTTTTGCACATCATCTAAATCATCAAGTGCATCTAAAAATTTAAATACAGCTTCTTCTTTGTTCTGATCCTCAAGCGCTATTGGAGCTTTGGCAACCCATTCAAGCTCTGCCGTTTCCACCTTAAGCCCACAATGCTCAGCACCCTTTTTTACCGAATCAAGGTCCTGCATTTTGCAGGTAATAGTAAACATTCCATCCTCAAGACGAACGTCATCAATATTGTAATCAAGCATCTTTTCAAGAAGCTCATCTTCCGTTATCGGACCAGTAGCCTTGACCACACCTTTTCGCTCAAACATCCATGCCACAGCTCCAGCTTCGGCCAAAGCTCCACCAAATTTAGTAAATTGGTGACGAACATCGGACGCTGTACGATTTTTGTTATCACTCAACGCTTCAACCATAATTGCTACACCAAAAGGCCCATAGCCTTCATAAACACACGGCTCGTAGGCTGCGCCACCGGCAAGTTCGCCAGTACCTTTTTTGATGGCTCGCGCAACGTTATCACTCGGCATATTGGCTGCTTTTGCTTTTTCAACAATCAAACGCAGACGAGCATTACGAGTAACATCACCCCCGCCTTCGCGCGCCGCAACAGTAATTTCTCGAATTATTTTGGTGAAAACCTTTCCACGTTTTGAATCTTCTTTGGCCTTCTTGTGTTTAATCGTTGCCCATTTTGAATGACCTGACATAGTAACTCCCAGATTGTGCACGTCCTTAGTTAAAAACATGCATACCGTTATGAAATTTATCAGCGGCTCTGTGCAAGCCTTATGACACATAGAAAAGTAATGTACAAATTTTTGTCCACATTGTCGAACCTATCGACCTTATGGCTCGAAAATTGTCGATTGTTCATCAGCGCCAACCCCCAAAAGTCGTCGCCGCAAAGAGGGAACTTTTTTGATCGGAATAATGCGCCCTCGTGACGTTTTTTGCAACAATCCAATACGTAACAAAAACGGTTCTATAACGTCTTCAAGCGTCTCACGGTCTTCCCCTGTCATTGCAGCCAAAGTCTCAACCCCAACCGGCCCACCGTCAAAATCTCTTAGAATGTGCGTCAGTAGGTCACGATCAAGCTTATTCAAGCCATCCTCATCAATCCCCAAAAATCGCAACGCCGTGTCGACAACGGCAGCATCAATGCATGGACAGCACTTCACTTGCGCAAAATCACGTACCCGCCGCAAAATACGTTTGACAATACGAGGCGTCCCGCGCGCCCGCTTACCAAGACATAATGCAGCCTCTGATTGGATAGGCATTCCCAAAAATTGCGCATTTTGCTCAACGATTTGAGCCAACTCGTTCGGCTCATAAAAATCAAGCCGCTCCACAATGCCAAAACGGGTTTGTAGCGGCGCAGAGAGCAATGACGTTTTGGTCGTAGCACCAATCAGCGTAAATCGATTGAGCGGCAACCTAATTGATTTTGCACCAGCCCCCTGCCCAATGATTACGTCAACACAAAACTGCTCCATAGCACTGTAGAGGATCTCTTCAACGTTTTTGGGAAGTCGATGAATTTCGTCGATGAACAGGATTTCTGATGGCCCAATACCAGACAAAATAGCAACCAAATCGCCGGTTCGCTCCAAAATCGGAGCGCTGGTAATGCGTAGATTCACCCCTAGCTCTTTGGCCATTACTCGAGCCAGCGTGGTTTTTCCAAGCCCTGGCGGCCCAAAAAGCAGTAAATGATCAAGCGGCTCATTACGCATTTTTGCCGCGGCCACATAAATTTTGAGTTTTTCTTTGATCGCATGCTGCCCCAAATACTCATCAAAACAATTAGGTTCGAAGCTCAGTACTTGATCTTCTGGAAGTTCTTGAACGTTTAAAAGCTCTACTGGCGCTAACATATTCATAGGACTCAATATCTATTCGCACCCCTCGATACAATTTGCTGATGCAAATCACTCAGGGCGAACGGTTTTTAAAGGTCCGTTCGTGGAGAGTATCATCCGAAGCTCAGAGCAGGAGGATGTATCGAACCATATCGAACGGTATAAATTAAATTTTCCGACTAACTTTATAACAAGAAATATTAGTGTAACATAATCGAGTCTGCGTGAAAAAACTTTAATTCCTAAATATTTTTGTTAAACTTTTACTCATCTCTGACATCTACGGGTTGCTAGCTCAATTGGTAGAGCAACAGACTCTTAATCTGCAGGTTCAGGGTTCGAGTCCCTGGCAACCCACCAATAAACCGATTCTTATCGCGTATTCCAAAATTGTTGCTCCGATTCCTAATACTTTGTAAAGTGGTCTCTAAGTAATTTGCGCAAGGATGGCGGAACTGGTAGACGCACTGGCCTTAGGAGCCAGCCCTCGCAAGAGGATGGGGGTTCGAGTCCCCCTCCTTGCACCACCGGAAAAGAAAAAGGAGATGCGATGAGTATTGAAACTGCTCAAGTACTTATTGAAGTAACAGTTCCTCAGCCATCTATATTACCACCTCAATCCAATAATATTCGTCTCATCTCAACAGCAATTTCATCACACTTGCTCAAGACGACGGTTGAAATACAAGCGAATTTGGCAAACGTACTGCTCGACCAAACGGTCGAACTTTTTAAACAGAACAATTTTGACGGGTTTGAACAGGCAAAAGTCCCCGATGAATACATTCAAGAGACTTATAAGAACGAAATTCATTCCAAGATAAAAAATTATTTTTTCCACCACATTGTTATCGATTTTTTGATGACCGAGGTATTCAATAATAAAATTATCCTGGTCAACTATCCCCGCTTAAACGCCGTAGAAATGTTACCAGATAAGCGATTACACTATCACTTTGATCTTTCAATCGTCGACCCTATTGAAATGAAAGAGTGGAAACATTTCGCCTTTCGTTCACCAAAGCGAAAAAAATATAAAGATCTTGATAAACAAGTCATCGCATTTATTGAAAATCGCCAAAATCAGACTAAGAAAATTCAAGCCAATGTCATCGAAGAAAACGATTGGATCTGTTTCAGCGCACAAATGCTGAACAAAGAAAATGATCAACTCTCATCAAATTTATGCGGTTTGTTTTGGCTGCATATTAGTCCTTACGAAGTCCCAGAACCATTTATAAAACAAGTACTGGGCAGAAAGCTTGATGAAAGCTTACTAACTACCTATCTAACAACTAATGATCATGATTTTAAGCACGAAGGAGCTTCATATAACTTCTTGATCACTATCAAATCTATTGTTAAGGGTGGACATTTTTCGATTGATATCTTCAAAACAACGTTCAAACTCAAAAATAAAGCCGACGTACACAATAAACTGATGGAAGTGTTCTCATTTCGTAACGATATTTCACAACGACGCTCGATTATTGAAGAAGTCTTTTATCTGCTGCTATCCAAGCACCGGTTTGAAGTTCCCAAGCACTTGGTCCTACGACGCGAAGAAGAGATTGTTGAGTCACTTTCGCATCAATCCGACTATCATGTGTATAAAGCCCAAAAAGATTTTAGCGAATATGTCGAAGCACTTGCCGAAAAACAACTCAAAGAAGAGATTATCATTGATCAAATTGCTTATAACGAAAGCCTTAAGGTAGACATCAAAGACATCGCCCAATACCTCCATCTGCTGTGCAACAAACGGCTCAAAGAATTCATCTACTTTAAGCCCCTACTGGCGCGTATCGAAGGCACCGGTTGTCCTATTAATAATAACATTTTGACCAGGGCTATCCAGCGGGAAAAGACCCTTAATTACATCATCCATTCGCTTACCAAGTAGCCCCAATGTCCTATTTTCAATAAAAAAAGCACTTCGGCCGGCTCCTATTGCATAATATATCATTCTGCAATAGACTAAAAAGCCTCATTTTAATGAAAATAATGCACCTCTATTTTAGGAGCTTTAAACATGTCGATTACGTACCAACCAAGCATCCGAAAACGCAAGAAAAAGCACGGATTCCGCAAACGCATGGCAACCAAAGACGGCCGCAGAATTATCAACCGCAGGCGCGCAAAGCAGCGCAAACGTCTTGCTGCGTAAGCAAAAAGATTAAAAAAAGAAGGCGGGGCCGGAAATTTCCGGCCCCGCCTTCTTTTTGCAGTATCACGCTTAATTGCTAGACAATCTCTAGTAATTCGACGTCAAAGATCAATGTTGCATGTGGCGGTATGGCTGCACCAGCACCGCGAGCGCCATAACCAAGATGTGATGGAATTATTAAACGGCATTTTTCGCCTTCTTTCATCGCCATAACGCCTTCATCCCAACCTCGAATCACTTGGCCAACACCGATGATAAAACTGAATGGTTGTTCGCGATCAACACTACTATCAAATTTTCTACCAGGTTTTCCACCGTCGTCCAGCCACCCGGTATAGTGCACAATAACACGTTGCCCTGGTTGTGGACTTTTGGCGTCCTTTTTCGATGTTGCCTTAATGATTTCACGTCGCAACTCTTGAGTTTTCTGATTCATGCTTGTTTCTTTCTTTGTCGTATCTTGCGTTTGTTCATTTTTGTTTTTGGCATCACACGAGGCCAAAAAGCAGCTCAACCCTACAATCGTCAATGAGTTTACACAGCTGACAACTTTCTTATTCATAATACATAACTCCTCTTTTTGTATGATATGTAAGAAACCTAATCCGTGAGTCTAATAAATTATTATAAAACTTCAAATCTACTGTTTTTTACCAAACGGCATTATGCAGAGTGGTGCGATGCGCTGGGCACAACCAAGTACTTGTTGCACATGTACATCATCAAACGCACCAACAAGCACGGTACCAAATCCAAGCGATTCCGCTTGCAAATATACATTTTCTGCTGCAGCTCCAGCCTCAATATGTACGTAGCGAGCGGCGCGTTCACGATATTTACCCTCAGTCTTTTTGTAATCAGCACAAAGAACTAATGATGCCGGTGCTGTAAGTACCCATTCTTGAGAAAGCGAAGCATCACTCAGCTCTTTTCTTTTGTCCCCATTCATTTTCTTCGTTAACGTATGCAATGCTGGATGATAGCTATAAATGCCTGCAGCAAGGCCTGTTACATTACCTACAACAATATATGTTTCTAATGGATACAAGGCACCGGCGGAAGACACGCCACGTCCATGGTCATCATCACCGGTCAATCCCTGCGCCGCCCATGCCATTTGTGCAACATCGGTCAAAACAAGCGGCTTGTCACTGTATTTTCGTATTGAACGACGTTGCTTAATGGCCCGCTCAACAGATACTGCGCCATCAAATGCAGCCGCCGGTAATGTAATAACATCTGTCCGAGTTCCCCTAAAAATTTTAAAAATAATGATTGCTATAGCCACAATTACCGCAAGGCCAATGACAAAAAACCACGAAAGATCCTGCACGGGAAACTCCTTTATTGTAAGTGCTTACTTTTTTTCTTCACACTTGTTTATACTTAGCGCTACACTATTCCAAGTTTGTAAATTGTTACATTATACCCGAGTTTGTTATGAACCAAATAAAGTTTATCACAAGTATCGCAATCATCGTTGCAGTCGTTGGATCAGCATGGTACTCCCTCAAAAAAAAGGCTCGCGCACGTCACATCAATCCGTATAAAATAGAAAATCCTGTCCTGCGAGACCTGACTCAATATGTCTCAGCATCAGGCAATCTGAAAGCAAAAGATTCAATCTCCGTTGGCAGCTTGGTTGCAGGTAAAGTTATACAAATTTTGGCTGAAGATAATGATGTGGTCAAAAAAGATCAGGTCCTGGCAATTCTTGACAATGGTATCGGCGACAGCTCAATTAAGAATTTAAAAGCTGCCTTAGCTGAAGCAAAAGCAAATCTCGCCTACCAAACAGAATTTTATAAACGCCAAGCAGCTTTATATAAATCAGGCCAATTATCAAAAAATCTCTATGAACAGTACACCAAAGACTTTCAGGTCGCTCAAGCAAAAGTCGACCAAACAGCAGCACAGCTGGAAATTGAAACTAAAACATATAACAACCTCTTTATTAAATCTCCTGACGCCGGCATTGTCATTGCAAAACGCGTTAATCTAGGCCAAATGATCACATCACAATTGGACGCCACTGTTTTATTTGAAATCGCAACCGACCTAAAACTCATGGAAGCGCACATTGACGTTGATGAAGCAGATATTGGCATGGTCAAAGAAAAACAAGATGCATTTTTCACCGTCGACTCATTCCCCAAAGAAAAATTTTCCGCCACGGTTAAACGAATTCAGTTCCAAGCAAAGATTATTGATAACGTTGTTACGTATGCCACTGTTCTTGATGTTGAAAACCCAGAGCTTCGTCTGCGTCCCGGAATGACCGCCAATGTCGACATCAAGGCCGCAGAAGCCAAACAGTGTTTAAGTATCTCAAACCGAGCATTCCGCGTGAGCATACAGCAACTTGAGAACGCAGCAAAAACGTATGGACATGCGCTTATTAAACTCCCAGAAACACCGCGTTCGCTTTCGCCTAAACAAATAAAAACAAAAGATCATTTGTGGGTAATGGAAAACGATAAAACTATTAAACAAATTGAAGTCCAGCTAGGTATCAACGATGGTAAATTCACGGAAATTATCAACAGCGTATCAACTAACTCGCGCATTATTGTTGATATCGAAGGACTTCGCGAAGAAAATGTCTTGCTCAAAGGTCTTTTTGCCAGACCTGGCGGCATTGGAAAGTAGTTAGCTATCATGAATTTGATCGAAGCAAAAAACATCGTCAAAACATATCGCATGGGTGAAACCGAGGTTACGGCGCTCAAAGACGTTGACATCAGCGTTCAAACCGGAGAATTTGTCGCCATTACTGGCTCATCTGGCTCAGGGAAATCGACGTTGATGCATTTACTCGGTTGCTTGGATACACCAACCACAGGAACCTACACCCTCGATGGCATTGATGTTTCACAAGCATCGCGCGACGAACTTGCACACATCAGAAATCAAAAACTTGGTTTTGTTTTCCAAAAATTTCATCTCTTGCCAGATCTAACAGCACTCGATAACGTTGCACTTCCCCTGCTTTATGCCCACGTCAAAGAGGCTGAAGCACGAAAAATTGCTGCATCTCACCTTGAAAAGGTTAACTTAAAAGAACGCATGCACCACTATCCCTATCAACTTTCTGGCGGCCAGCAACAGCGTGTTGCCATTGCCCGCTCACTGGTCAACAATCCTCGTATCATCTTTGCCGATGAACCAACCGGTAATTTAGATACCGAAACCGGCAACATCATTTTGGATATTTTTAAAGAGTTGAATGAAAAGCAGAATGTCACCATTATTTTGGTCACACACGAACCAGATGTAGCAGCAAAAACTAAACGTGTTATTGAACTAATCGACGGGAAAATCACTCGCGATAGAATGCAATCATGAAATTTAAAATATTATTAGGCTCTGCGTTCCGTTCGCTACGACATCATAAAATGCGCTCATTGCTCACAACGCTCGGCATCATTATTGGTGTCGTTTCGATCATTGCCGTCATGTCAATCGGTGAGGGAGCTAAACATCAAGTCAGACAACAAATTGAAAAAATGGGCGCTAACTTTGTTGTCATTCTTGCCGCACCACCCAAAGCAATCACGCAACGAGGCAACGTATATTTCACACTCAAGCCATCAGACGTTCAGGCAATTAAAGATGAATGCCCTGAGGTATACCTCATTTCACCTGGGGTTCAATACCAAGAAAAGGTCATCACAGAGGGCGCCAACTGGATGACAACGGTCGGCGGCGTTAATGAAGATTATTTAGAAATTCGCCAGCTAACAACAACCAAAGGTGAATTCTTCACTGCTCAAGATGTACGCGCCAGTAGCAAAGTTGTTGTTCTTGGTATACGTGTTGCCAAAGAATTGTACGGCGACCGAGACCCCATCGGCACCATCGTCCGCATCAAAAAGATTCCTTTCAGAGTTATTGGTGTTCTCTCTGAACAAGGACGCTCACCTGATGGCCGTGATCTTGATGACAACGTCCTCATGCCAATCAGCACAATCTTGCGCAAACTTTTGGGTAAAACCAATTACAACGCCTTAGTCTTGTCGGTATATCACAAAGAAAAAATGGCCTCGGCCAGTCGACAAATACGATCCATATTGCGCCAAAGACATCGCCTACAACCAGAAGATGATGATGATTTCACTATTTTTACTCAAGACGATGCATTCCAAGCATCAGAGGCTGCATCATCGATTCTCAACCTATTACTCATCATCATTGCATCAATTTCACTAATCGTTGGCGGCATTGGCATTATGAACATCATGCTCGTCACCGTCACCGAACGCACCAAAGAAATTGGTATTCGCATGGCCCTGGGCGCAACAACTGCAAATATTCTTATTCAATTTATTCTTGAAGCAATTACCATTTGCTTGATCGGCGGAATTTTGGGTTGCTTTGTAGGCATTGGAATTTCACAATTTGTCGGTCTTCTGCTGCAATGGCCAATTTTCATTTCACGTGAAGCAGTTGTAATTTCATTAAGTTCTGCAGCATTCATTGGACTATTTTTTGGCTATTATCCAGCCCTGCAAGCATCACAAATGAATCCGGTCGAAGCGTTGTTGGATCAATAACACGTAAAATTTATTTTTGTGCATGAAAAAAGGCGTCACAGAATCTGTGACGCCTAAACTTTTGGTGGAGGCAAGCGGGATCGAACCGCTGACCTTCCGCGTGCAAAGCGGACGCTCTACCAACTGAGCTATGCCCCCGAGAATTTCAATGCTGCTTTGCTGGCCTGCCATACGAAGCCACAAACGAAGTGAGGGCGTAGTATGGTGGGCCTAAGTCGACTCGAACGACTGACCTCCCCGTTATCAGCGGGGTGCTCTAACCAACTGAGCTATAGGCCCATTATGACAAAAACCTGCAGCAATAAGCAAATTTCAATTTAACAATGGGAAAATTATACAGACATTTGCCATCCCTTGCAAGCAAATTTTCTGCAAAAATTACATTATTTCGAGTTTATATCCTCGAAAAACTAATCATAAATTATTGACTAATTGGAAATAGATTCGCTATGCTCATGTATAGGTAGAGGCAGGTGTTGCCTCGAATATTGTCAAAGTACCATTTTTTAGGAGGAACGGTACCATGATTAAAAAGAAGAGCAAGCCACGTAGCGCAGTAAAACGCACTAAAAAAGCGGGCAAGAGCAAGAAAAGTGCAGCTTGCAAAAAAAAGAGCTGTAGCAAAAAACGAAAACCCAGTAAAAAGGCTAAGCGTGGCTTCTTTTGGTAGTATAAAAATAGAACATGACAAACGTTACTTAGCACATCCATAGAAGGCATCTTTTTCAAAAAAGATGCCTTCTATGCAGTAAAAAAGGGGAAATACATGGTCAGGAAAACAAATAGATCGCGACGTGCTTTAACAACAGACTGGCATAAGCAAGAGACGTATGATCGCGATCGGGAAAATCATAAATTTGTAGAAGATCGTCGAATTAACAAGCGCGCCAAATCGCCTGAAATTAATAAATTATCGTCAAAAAACACCCATGGACACTTTGGCAAACAACATATTTGGCCGCTGCGTCCTGAGAACAAAAAAGGCCGTAAGATATAAATTTTTTGTTATTCCTTGAGCGTGCTATACTGTAATCATCGAATAAAAATCTTACTGGCCCATTTATATCCCCCATAAGCCTATGTTAATCGATGACCTGCGCCAACTTTTAAAAAATGCCGAAACTGACGTTCAAGCAATTCGAACGTACTGCAAGCAATCAAACCTTGTTGAACGTTTTAATGAACTCGACGCTGCCGTCAACACACCCGATTTTTGGAAAAATCCACAACGAGACACCATTCGTGCAGAGAACCGTAAGCTCAAAGGAATCGTCGAATCGTATACCGACATCGACAAGAACTATGCCGACTTTCTGGAATTAATTGAAATTTTTAAAGACAACGAACAGGAACTGGCAACCCTGGTTAAAGACACCAATGACTTATGCCAAAAAATAACACAATTCAAAATTAATCTTTTGCTCAGCGCACCTGAAGACAGCAAAAACTGTTATTTGAGCATCAACGCCGGAGCCGGCGGAACTGAATCGCAGGATTGGGCTCAGATGCTGCTGCGTATGTACATTCGCTTCTGCGAACGTGAAAACTTCTCCCTCAGCGTCATGGACTATCAAGGTGGCGAAGAAGCAGGCATCAAATCGACCACCTTATACATTAAAGGCCCCAACGCATACGGTCTGCTTAAAACCGAAAACGGCATTCATCGCCTCGTCCGCATCTCCCCTTTTGACGCTAATAAACGCCGTCACACATCATTTGCCGGCGTTACCATCATTCATGAAGTCGAAGACGAAAAAATCGACATCAATGAATCTGATTTAAAAATTGACACCTTCCGCGCAGGTGGCGCTGGCGGCCAGCACGTCAACAAAACAGAATCTGCTATCCGCATTACACACATACCCTCCGGCATCGTTGTTCAATGTCAAAATGAACGCTCGCAAGGACAAAACAAACAGGCAGGGCTTAAAATGCTTAAAGCTCGTCTCTTGCAAAAACAAATGGATGAAAAACGCGCCAAAGAAGATGCAAAAGAGAAAAAGAAAATTGAATGGGGTTCGCAGATCCGATCGTATATTCTTCATCCCTACAAAATGGTCAAGGATCATCGCACCGATTTAGAATCACCTCGCCCCGACGATGTATTAGATGGCGATCTTATGCCATTTATTGAAAAATCACTTTTGATGACAACCACATAAATACAACAAAGTACATTCCTATGTTTTTTGAAACGGTACAACAGCAAACGCATCTTCTCATCCAACAGATGTTACAGAACCAAACAGTCACCCGACCAACGGTTATTCTTGGGTTTTCTGGCGGTCCTGATTCTGTTTTTTTATTTCATGTACTCAAGGATCTTCACCATGCGCAGCACATGCATTTGATTACTGCACATTTAGACCATGGCTGGCGCGCTTCATCAGCCGGCGACGCTACTTTCTGTCTTACCACAAGCGCCAGTTACGAAATTCCTTGTGTTGTAGCAAAAGCTGAAATGTTTGAAG
>Ga0265297_10004178_pt1 | contig 24190 bp, 26 predicted proteins | sample Munlanlwell13791_FD_192502 | JGI IMG/M metagenome (GOLD analysis project Ga0265297, IMG submission 192502) | Leachate microbial communities from a municipal landfill in Southern Ontario, Canada - Leachate well 137-91 | ecosystem: Engineered > Solid waste > Landfill > Unclassified | place... | reverse complement strand
GTATCGTCGTAGGAGCCATAAGAATGGAGCGATACGGACGCATCAAAACAACCGATGCCAAAATGACCATCGTTTTACCCGATCCGACATCCCCCACAATCATACGGCGTGCTGCAACCTCACCGGACAAATCGGCTTTGATTGCATCAATCGCTTTTTTTTGATCGTCAGTAAGGATGAAAGGGAGAGTTTTAATCCACCCTTCAATCTCTCCAAAGGCTTTATAATGGGTAGAATGAAAACGCCGCTTTAGTCTGAGTCGGCGCATATAGTCAAAAAGTTCGGCAAATTTGAGGGCATCGATTTGTGCTTGAGTAAGAGGGGTAGGGATTTTTGGAAAATGAATATCGTAGAGAATTTGTACGATGTTTTGAGGCAAACCATCGGCAATAAGGGCATCGATTGTAATCTGTTTTTCTATAAGACGGCGCATCACATCCACACGCAAGAGAGTTTTATAGATGGGAACCAATAACCCTACGGCGGTAATTTTTACCGGATGGATGATTTGCCACCGACCCTGCTCTAACGTTGCCTTTCCGCTGAAAAAAGCCCTTTGGTGAGTGGGAAACTGGTGAATCATATACGCTTGCGGATGAAAAATTATCCCTTCGATTCTCTCTTCAAGATTGTGGGAAAAAAAAGTAATTTTGAGAGTTTTCGGGGTGCGTACGACACTCTCCACTGTTGCATCGAGTACACACGAGGCATTGTGGATGAGTTGGGAGCTTAAACGGCGATCTTCAAAAGAAGAAGGAGCGATAAGGGCAAGCGCTGTGACACTCCCTATTCCTAAACGACGGAATTTCTCAGCATCGTCATTATTTGGTAACAATGGCATAGCTAAGTTGCGTAATCTCGTTATGACGTTTGATAAATTCGTTCAAATCATCCAGAGTCAAAGTACGAATCATCTCCAACTCTTTGAGTGAATGACCCAGCTCATACCCTTGATAATACTCACTAAATGTTCGTCCCAATCGCTGAGAGAGGGTTTCAACCCGTAACGGCTCAGAACCCAGAAGAAATTTACGCGCTTGATCGAGCTCGCTTTGGGTTACTCCGGTTTTTACAAATGTATCAATAACGTCAATGACGCTTTTTTTTGCTTCATCTTGGGATTCAAGCTTGGTTTGGAGATAGCCGCTAAAATAGGTATTGGTTTTCGCAACTCCCAAACGGGAATACGCAGAGTACGCCAATCCGCGCTTCACTCGGATCTCTTCCATCAATCGGCTTCCAAAACCGCTGGAACCCAAAACAAACATCGCTACGCGTGCTTTGTAAAACTCCGGATCCCCCTCATTCATAGCAAAAGGTGAACCAAAATAGAGGTAGGCTTGTTCCGTTTGCGGTCGCTTTAAAATGGTCTCTTTGGGAGATTTTCGAGGTTCGTAATGGCGTGCCGATGCAACGTTACCTACGGCTAAAGGGGAAAGAAGTTTCGTTACCTTTTCTTGGGCTTCTGAGAGATTTAAATCGCCGCCGATCACGATAAGAAGATTGGAAAGAACCATTTTATCCTTTAAAAAAGTTTCCACATTTTTAAGTTTGATTTTTTCAATGGATTCTTTTGTCCCGATATTGGGAGTGGCAATCGGGGTTCCCTCAAACAAAATCGCTTTGAGCTCATCGGAGGCTACCGTATCAAAATCGGATTCTTTGCGGGCAATGTCACTTTGAGTAAGAGTTTTTACTTTTTCCAATGTCTCTTTGGTCAGATTGGGAGAACGCAACAGTTCGCTCATCAGCGAAAGTCCTGCATCAAACTCATCGCGAAGGGTGCCAAGCTCCATCACAAGCGTCTCAGAACCTGCATTCGTGCTGAGCTGAATGGCATGGGCATCGAGTGCATCGGCAAATCCAACCGCACCGCGTTTTAACGTCCCCTCATTCATCATCTTGGCACTCAGACGCGCTAGACCTGCATTATTGCCCTCATCAATACTTCCACTGCCTGTAAACACTACTTGCATAGAGACTATGGGCAGACGCTTATTCTCTTCGTAAATAAAGGGGACTTTTACCCCTTTTACCTCTATAAATTCCAATGTGCTTGCCATAAGTGTCTGCCCTAAAAATAAAATCGTGAAAAAAAGAAGTTTCCCAAAAGCGCGGTTCACTGCGTGTGGACTCTCCGTCGACGAGAACTCAGTGTTAGCGTAGCCCAAAGGAGCTTTGCTTCTTGGGTGTTTCAAATTAATGTACCTCAAGCAAATGTTTCCAATATCTCATACGCCGTGTTACGAATCGCCGGAGTTTCACCGATGTCATGAATAAGACGTATCATCTCCTCTTTTGCCATACGAAAACCTGCCCCAGCACTCCTGACGACGTTTTCTTCCATCATCGTTGAACCCAAATCATTGGCTCCGTACAGCAGTGCCATCTGACCGATATAGGGTCCTTGCGTTACCCACGAGCTTTGGATGTTCTCGAAATTGTCCAAAAACAATCGGGATACCGCAAGCAGTCGCAAATAACGGTTGGACGATTGTTTCTCAATTTCCGGATGCTCTTCCATAAGCTGAGTATTCATCCCCTGAAACGACCACATAATAAAGGCTCTAAACCCGCCTGTTTCATCTTGGAGATTACGGATAAGATTCCAATGCTCAACAATCTCCTCATCGGTTTCAACCGTACCGTACATCATGGTAGCCGTTGATTTAATCCCAAGCTTATGTGCTTCACGATGAACATGGAGCCATACTTCACTGTCGATTTTTTTTGGGGCAATAATGTCACGAACGCGGTCACTCAAAATTTCCGCCCCTGCCCCAGGAATAGACGCAAGCCCTTTGGCATGCAAACGTGCCAAACACTCTTGAATGGTGATGTGGGAGACTTTGGCGATGTAATCCAGCTCAATCGAGGAAAACCCATGAATCGTAATCGTCGGATATTTGGTATGGATATGTTCGACCAAATCCTCGTACCACTCGATTTTGAGCTTGGGGTGAACCCCTCCTTGGAACAAAATCTGCGTTCCGCCGATTTCGAGAAGTTCATCGATTTTTTGGTCAATTTCTTCGAAAGTAAGGACGTACCCTTCACTGTCTTTGGGACTGCGATAAAAAGCGCAAAACTTGCAATCCACCCAACATACGTTTGTATAGTTAATATTACGGTCAACAACAAACGTCGTTATCCCCTCTGGGTGAAGCTCACGCTTGCGAGCTGTTGCCATTATGCCCAGCTCTTTTAAATCACCGTTACGGATTAAATCAAGGGCTTGTTCGGAAGAAAGACGCATTAAGTACTACTTGTCTTTTGAGATGGCATCAAGAACACCGTTGATAAATTTAGGCGATTGCTCGCTCCCAAATGCTTTGGTCACTTCGATCGCTTCGTTGATAATAACAGCAGAATCAAGATCACCGTACATAATCTCATACGCACCCAAACGAAGTGTTGCCCGCTCGATAGAACCCAAACGGTCAAAATCCCAGTCTTTCAAATGTTTTTCAATCGCTTCGTCTACTTCAACCAAATGCTCTGTCACACCGCGAAACAAATCCATTGCAAAATCGCGCTGTTTATTCCGAATTTTTTTCTCTTCCATAATTTCATCGCTAAAATCGGCAATGCTTTGATTACCCAAATCGTATGCATACAACAAACTTACTACCGCCATTCGGGCCTGATGTCGTGTTGCCATTATCCCTCCATCGCTTCATATAAATCTAACATTTCAATCACTACCGTCATCGCTTCAAACCCTTTGTTCCCTGCTTTCGTCCCTGCACGTTCGATAGCTTGCTCTATGGTATCCGTCGTCAAAAGACCAAATGAAACAGGTTTTTGATATTTCAAGCTCATAGAAGCAATCCCTTTGGTAGCTTCTGCGGATACATAATCAAAGTGAGGAGTAGAGCCACGAATGACTGCACCTAATGCGCACACTGCATCGTATTTTCCACTGCATAAAAGCTGATCGATGACCATTGGAAGCTCATACGCCCCAGGTGCAAGAACATGCGTTAAATCGTCATCATTTCCACCGTGTCGTACATACGCATCTTTTGCCCCTTCAACGAGTCTATCCACAATAAAATGGTTCCAACGTGTGCTGACAATAGCAACTTTTTTATTTGTTTTAACGCTTAGTTTACCTTCTATTACCTTCATGCTATTCCTTTATGGGTTTTATTTTTTTCTCACCAGTACCGTCATTCCGTATCAAGTACGGGATGATAAATAAGTTATTTTATTGCATCCAACTGCAACAATTTTTCGCTTAACTCTTCTAATTGTTCTAATTTTAGCATATTTGGACCATCACTCAAAGCGCAAATGGGATCAAAATGGGTTTCGAAGAAAAATCCATCCACCCCGACTGCGGCTGCAGCACGTGCGAGGTGAGGAACCATCGAGCTGTCCCCTCCTGTTTTTCCTGTTCCCGTTCCCGGCATTTGTACCGAGTGCGTTGCATCAAAGATAACCGGAGCAAATTGGCGCATAATGACAAGAGAACGCATATCGACCACGAGATTGCCGTATCCAAATGTGGAACCGCGCTCACACAACAATACACCGTGCTTACGAGATGCTTCAAAGCTGACCTCATCGCATCCACGGGTTTTGAGCACTTTTGCCACCGAATACTGCATATCAGCCGGGGTCATGAACTGCCCTTTTTTGATATTAACGACTTTATCCGTTTTTGCAGCCGCCACCAGCAAATCCGTTTGACGACACAAAAAAGCAGGAATTTGAATCATATCGATCACTTCGGCGGCAATGGGAACCTGATAACTCTCATGAACATCGGTCACAATTTTGTACCCGAAATCCTCTTTGACTTTTTGCAAAATTCGAAGACCTTCTTCAAGGCCCGGTCCGCGATAGCTATCCAGTGAGGTACGATTGGCTTTGTCAAAACTCGATTTAAAATAAAAATCAAAGCGCGGATCATTATGATAGCGCTCCAAACTTTTGGCGATTCTAAATATCGATTCTTCACTCTCGATGACGCATGGTCCAGCTAGTAGTATCATACGCACGCTCCACAATCTTTAGGTTTAAGCGTGCATTTTACTCGAGATAAGATTAAATTCCACAACGGCTTTGAGATTTTGCCATTTTTTTAATCCCTTTGGCACACTGAATATGAAGCATATAACGGTAACTGCGCATAATGATTGTTTTAATGACGTGACCCACAAGTCCGCTCACCCTAATCCATCCCAACAACGATACACTCGCATAATTGCCCCCAAGCGCTATCATCGTCCCGCGCATCTGAATATCGGATGCTCTCATTGCTCTTCCTTGCATATACGCTAAAATATTATTGGCCGCACACACACCGCTTTGTTCGGCACTTTGCGCTGTCGGAGGGAGTAATTTACCGGAAATATCACGAAGCTCGGCAATATCACCTGCCGCAAAAACACTATCACAAAAAGGTACACGTAAAAATTTATCCACAATGAGTTGCGATTTTATATTTTTTTCGATATTTAATCCAGAAGTAAGGGTCGATGCTACAATTCCCCCCGTAAAAATCATAAAATCAAAACAAATCGTATCGCTTCCATTCAAAATCAGCGCATGCTCTTCGACCGACGTGATACGGGAATGGTTGATAATTTTCACTCCAAGATTCAAAAGTCTCTTGGTGGCTTGAGCAATCAGATATTTTTCCATCCCTTCAAGCACACTTTCATGCGGAATGACTAAAAAAATGTGAATATTGTCACACGTAAGGGTATTGTCTTGGTGAAATACACGAATATAATGGGCCATTTCAGCGGCAATTTCTACACCGCTAAGCCCTCCTCCTCCGATCACAACATTAAAAGGCTCACTGCACCATCCCCCCTCACTCTCCATACGGCTGTACAAACGCTGCTCAAACTGCTGTTTAAATGCCAATGCGCTAGGCAGTGTTTTGACACCGTGTGAATACTCTCTCAATCCCTCCGTAGCACCATTATACGCCGTGCGACTCCCGGTACACATCAAAAGATAATCATACGAGTGCCCCGTCGTTTGACCAATGATATGCTTGGAGTCAAAATTGATTTCTCGGATCGTATCTTTGATGTAGCTAACGTGTTCCCCATAACTCAAACACAAGGCAACCAAATCGATCGTAACGCGCGTCATCGAGCACTCATTCGCGATGAGTTCATACACTTCGGTTTGAAGATAATGATACGGGTGCTGATCGATCAGTACCACATCACAAAGCCCTGAAGTTGCCAACACTTTGAGCGCTTGGACCCCGGCATACCCTCCACCGACGATAATGACACGTTTGCGCTGCATACTGTAATCCCTTACAAAAAAAGTTGTTTGCGCTATTGTATCATTATTTCAAATAGTTATTAACAATTCCTGATGAACATACTACGGCTGAACTAAATGCCCATTGAAAATTGTATCCCCCAAGCTCTCCGGTAACATCCACCGTTTCACCGATAAAATAAAGACCCTTGATTTTAGTGCTTTGCAGGGTTTCAATCTCTATCTCCGAAGCTGCTATCCCGCCACGGCATACTTCGGCTTTGGTGAGTCCAAACGTCCCTGAAGGTGCCATAGTGTAGTTCTGGATTCGGGCTAATTTTTCACGCTCAACTGCATTCAAACGATTACACGGCTTGTCTTCAAGCCCAATCGCATCCAAAAATACTTTAATAAATCGCTTGGGCAAGGGGAGTGCCGTGCTAAGGAGCTTTTTCTCCTGCGTCAGCTTATCCAGTTTCAAATCGGGACAAAAATCAATTGCTATCTCCCCTTTATGCCAATACAATGATGCAGACAGAACAACTGGACCGCTGATCCCCTTATGCGCAAACAGCAAATCTTCCTCCAGAGTTTTTTCACCCACACGAATACGGGCAGGAAAACTGATCCCGCTGAGCTCTTTCATCCAAAACTCTTTGGGCTGCAGGGTCAAGCCCACCAGTGCTGGAGCAAATGGGATAATTTTATGCCCATAATCTTGTGCGATTTTAAGCCCGATGTCACTCGCACCCAACTCTTTGTAGCTTGCACCGCCCGTTGCAACAACGATACTGGATGCACTGTATTTTCCCTTATCGGTCGTCACTACAAAAGGGTTGCTCCCGTCAACGCTGAGAATTTTATGCCCAAAAGCATCTCACAACCGTGAGAACGTCCCACTAAAATGGCAATGACCTCATCGGAGCTTTTTGGACAAAAATAATACCGCTCTTTACGAATCACGGGACGCAATCCGCTACTGTGAAAATAGTCGAGCAATGCTTCTTTGGAAAAAACATTCAACGCATTCGATACCAATGGTTCATTTCCTAAAAAATGAGTTGCATCCACATCCACATTGGTCAGATTGCATTTTCCTCCGCCAGAGGCTTTGAGCTTGAGCGCAGGACGGGAATTCCCCTCGATAAGAGCGATTTTTAGAGAGGTTTTTTCTACGAGCCCTGCTGCACACATCAGCCCGCTTGCCCCACCGCCTAAAATAAGGACGTCATAGTTAATTTTCATAACAAAAGTCTATCCAAAACTGACTTTGATATAATGACGACAATATTTTATCAAGGCTCGAAATGACCAAAAAACTTCACATCGTATCATTGGGTTGTACCAAAAATCTCGTTGACACCGAGGTCATGCTGGGACGGCTTCAAAACTACACCATGACCGATGATGGCACCGATGCCGATGTCATTATTGTCAATACGTGCGGATTTATCGATGCGGCGAAACAAGAATCTCTCAATACGGTATTCAACCTCAATGCGGGACGAAAAAAAGAATCCGTATTGGTAATGGCCGGATGCTTGAGCGAACGCTACAAAGACGACCTAGCCAAAGAGCTCACTGAAGTGGATATTTTCACAGGGGTAGGCGATTACGACAAAATTGATGAGCTTTTAGCCCTCAAACAAAGCCGTTTTTCTCCTGAAGTGTACCTCATCGACGGGGCAGAACGTGTCGTTACGGGTTCGACGTATCACGCCTACATCAAACTCTCCGAAGGGTGCAATCAACAGTGCAGTTTTTGCGCTATCCCTTCGTTCAAAGGGAAACTCAACTCACGAGATTTAGAGAGTGTCGCACGCGAAGTTGAAGGGTTGGTTGCAAAAGGATACTATGATTTTAGTTTCGTCTCCCAAGATTCCAGTTCGTATTTGCGTGACCAAAACATCAATGACGGGCTTATCCATCTTATCAAACGGATTGAACTTATCGACGGTGTCAAAAGTGCGCGAATTTTATACCTTTACCCATCAACTACAACCCTAAAACTCATCAAAACCATTGGTGATTCCAAGATGTTTCACAACTATTTTGATATGCCTATCCAACACATCAACGACGATATGCTGCGCATTATGAAACGAGGTTTTGGAAAAGAAAAAACGCTTGAACTTCTCAATGCGATGAAAGCCTTGCCAAACGCATTTATCCGCACCAGCTTCATCGTCGGGCATCCTCTTGAAACCGAGGCTATGTTCGAAGAGATGGCAGAGTTTGCCGCTTCTTTTGGATTTGATCGTCTTAATGTCTTTAGCTATTCGGATGAAGAGGGGACGAGCGCCTATACTTTGGAAGATAAAATTCCTGCTAAAATCATCAATGCGCGTGCTAAAAAACTGGGGAAAATCGCCTCTAAAATTGAAATTGAAAGTCTCCAGAAACTCATTGGCACTGAAATTTCTCTCGTTATCGACGGAGAGAGTGATGAGCATGAGTTTCTCCTTAGTGCACGCGCCCTCAACTGGACACCCGATGTAGACGGTGAAATCTATGTCAATGACCGTGAGATCGAAAATGAGCTGACGTACGGAAAAATGTACCGCGCCCGTATTACGGAACTCTCCGGAACTCATCTGCTAGCGACTATCACAGGCGATGCGTGAACTTTTACATCTTGACCGCCTAAAAGAGGGGAAAGTTCTCTTGGCCTTCTCAGGCGGAGTCGATTCTACTGCCCTCTTCCATCTTTTGCTCGAAAATTCCATTGCTTTTGATATTGCCCATGTCAACTACCATACCAGACCTACCAGCGACCATGAAGCCGCCAGCGCTGAACTACTCGCACAATCACACGGTTTGCATTGCTATGTCCATTCTTCTCATCTAAGCGGCAATAATTTTGAACACCATGCACGTATTCAACGGTATCAATTTTTTGAGTATCTGATGAAAAAGCACCACTACACTTATCTCCTCACCGCCCATCAGCTAAACGACCGTTTGGAGTGGCTCATGATGCAGTTGTGTCGTGGCTGTGGATTACCCGAGTTACTCGGTATTAAATCCATAGACAAACGAGGGGATATTACCCTCATCCGTCCTTTGCTCCAACACGATCGCCAAGAGATTGAAGCATATTTGAGCGAGAATCAACTCTCTCATTTTATCGATGAGAGCAATCATGATGAGAAATACACCCGAAATCGTTTTCGCCATCAATTCAGCACTCCCCTCATGCGTGAACACACCGATGCACTGCGACGAAGCTTTCGCTATCTCGAAGAAGACAACGAGAGTCTTATCGAAACACTCCATTTTCAAGAGTGTGATGGATTGTATTGGAGTGAAAATCCCTTAAACCTACGCTCGCTTATGTACGGAATTGATCAGCATCTAAAGTCTCTGGGAATACTTATGAGCGGCAGTGAAAAAGAGGATTTAAAAAAAGAAAAAAACGGTGTTATTTCACGCAAATTTATAGTTTCCATAGAGGAAAAATATACCTTTATTGCCCCCTCTCATCCCAATGTCATTATGGATAAAGGGTTCAAAGAAGAGTGCAGAAAGCTCAAGATCAACCCAAAATTACGTGGATTTCTCTATGGCTCTCCCCAAGCGTATACGGCTATACGTCGATTAAAAGAGCCGCTAAAACTTCTTCGATACGACTGACGCCACGGATTTCAAGGACACTTTTTACCTCATCAGGAATGTCTACTAAATCACGCTCATAGTTTTTTTGCGGAATAAGCGCCAGCTTCATCCCTGCACGATGCGCAGCAATCAGCTTCTCTTTGAGTCCGCCAATAGGGAGGACATTTCCGGTCAATGATACCTCACCCGTCATTGCAATGTCGGCACGTACTTTTTTCTCTGTCAAAATCGAGGCGATAACCGTACACATTGCGATTCCCGCACTGGGTCCGTCTTTGGGCGTTGCTCCATCAGGGACGTGAACATGCAAATCAAAACGCTTGTACACTTCACTCGCATCCACCACCGTTGCGCTTTCACGCTCGGCAGCCGAAAGAGGGATAATAGAGTGATCAACCGAAATTTTACCACTATCAATCAATGTTTTCACGACCGAGAGGGCAATCCGTGCGGATTCTTTCATCACGTCACCCAAGCTTCCCGTGAGCTGCAATGTCCCCTTGCCATTGATTCGGATAGCTTCGATTTTGAGCACATCCCCGCCAACCGCTGTCCACGCCAAACCGTTCACCACACCCACACGGTTGATATGATCGGTTTTTTCAATCTCAAATACCGTTTTTTCCAAAAAGTCTTTAAGATTTTTGAGCGTTACACTCACTTTAACCGTGCTTGGATCTTCAAGTATTCTTTTCGCTGTCTTACGAACGATGTCCGCTACCCGTCGGCGCAGATTTCTCACCCCTGCTTCACGCGTGTGCTTTTCGATCACATCCAGCAATGCCGTTTTCGAGATGGAAAGCTCCGAGGTTTTGAGCCCGTGTTTTTTCAGCTCTTGCGGGATGAGATACTGCTTGGCAATTTCGTACTTTTCCTGAGGTGTGTACGAACTCACAGGGATAAACTCCATACGATCGCGCAACGGTCCCGGAATTTGCCCTACATCATTCGCCGTTGCAATAAAAATAGCTTTGCTCAAATCGAGATTAAAATTGAGATAATAATCCCTAAAATGGGTATTTTGTTCAGGATCTAAAATTTCGAGCAATACGGCTGTTGGATCACCGCGATGCGATTTTGCCACTTTGTCGATCTCATCAAGGACGATGATCGGATTCATCTTTTTGGCTTCAATCACCCCTTGAACAATACGCCCAGGCATCGCCCCGACATACGTTCTACGATGACCTCGAAGCTCATTAACGTCTTCCAATCCGCCCAATGCAATTCGCACAAGAGGACGTTTTAACGCCGTAGCAATAGAGTTAGCCAAAGATGTTTTACCCACACCCGGAGGACCCGCAAAACACAAAATTGCTCCACGCCCCTCTTTATCCGCATGTCCTCGAAGTTCAAGCAATTCTCTCACTGAAAAATACTCTAAAATTCGCTGTTTCGGTTTTTTGAGTGAAAAGTGGTCTCTATTGAGCTGAACTTCAACATCATGAACATTGAGTGCTTTTTTAGCCTCTTCCCCAAAAGGGATTTCAAGAACATATTCCAAATACGTTTGCAACATTCCGGCATCCCCGCTGTCAGGATGCATACGGGCAAATCGATCAAGTTGTTTGGATGTCTCTTTATAGGCATCAGCGTGCATTTTATCTTTTTTTGCTTCAAGTTTTTTACGGAATTCTTCGATCTCTTCTTCACGGTGAGTGTCGGTTCCAAGCTCTTTTTGGATCTGTTTGAGCTGTTCTTTGAGGAAATATTCTTTGTTCACTTTCTCAATTCGGGTATGAACTTTGGAGCGAATCTCTTTTTGGAGTTTGTTGGCTTCGGTCTCTTCGATGAGCTCATCAATCAGCATTAAAAACCGTTTTTCAGGATCACGTTCAACAAAGAGCTTATACGCATTCTCTCGTTTCATTTTGATGGAGCTGGAGATCAAATCAACGATGCGGTTGTACTCATGATTTTCCTCTATCGTACGGAGCAAATCAGGGGGGAAATAGTTACTCACTTGTGAAAGCGCGCGTACTTTTTCACGTAAGATCTCCAAAATTGCATCCATTTTCAGCGGATTAACACTCGATGATAGAATAAGATCGACGTGTGCACGCAATGGATTGTCGTGAATCATCTCGGTAATATGCCCACGAGCCAATCCTTGGAACAGTACTTTAATACGTCCATCAGGGAGAACGACTTTACGCATAATGGAGCCAATAACCCCGGCATCGTAGATTGCATCCGTTTCACGTGACCCTTCGTGCTCCGGTTTTACGGGGCACACGATCACCAAGGAATTGTTTTCAATCGCCTCGGCAGCGGCAGCAATATTTTTTTCATCACTCAAAAAGAGAGGTGAAATCATAAAAGGATATAAAAAAAGCTCGTCTTCGGCAATTACCGGCAAAGTAGTTGGAAAAGCGGCGTAGTTACTAAGTTGCATGGAGAAAAATTCCTTGATTAAATGGTTTGTATTTTCTTGCCGTCATCCTCGGGCTTGACCCGGGGATCCAGCTGGATTCACCCTAAAGGGCACTTCGCCCGCCTTCGCGAGAATGACAATCTTAAAAATTTGCTCTACTTACTAATATTATCATCCATCGAGACAACATTTCGAGTTTTCGGAATCATAAAAGCATACCAACTGCTTGATCCGTCCCCCTCGAAGATCTCTCGGTACCATGGAACGTCGGCAGGAATAACTTCCGCAGCATCAATCCATGTCACAGGGGCAATATTATAGTAATAATCGGCCCCCTTTGGTTTTCCCAATCTGCTATAAAGTTGGGCGATTTGATTGTTTAATGCCCCTTTCGCGAGTTGCAATTGCGTTTCCATGGTATTAATTAAGGGCATATAAGTCGAATGGGGGTAACTTGCACGAAACACATTCACTCCTTTCAATGTCTCATCGATTAGCCCTTGATCCCGCCCTGGATTAGGCAGTGCTAAAAACTTTGATTTTATCTTCAAAAATTCCGAGTATTCACGCCCCTCACGCGAAGCATAACGACGATTGTATTCATCCAAAAAATGCTCGCTCAACAAATACTCTTCATACGCCATATGCGCTTGTGCCATAATCAATGTTGCTTCAACCAGCAGCGGCGAACCGATATGTTCACTTTGCAATGAGCTAAAATAGCTGTCTGCTTTTTCAAGATTACCGCTTGATACTGCCGCAATCATTTTTTCATACCAATAATCGGCAGGTTTATTGTACTCGTCCAACTCTTTGGCACATCCGCTCATAAAAAGAATCACTGCTACTGTTGCTATCACGCCTCGAATCATCTTCATCGCTTGTCCGTTTTCTATTAAAGTAGTGACAATTTTACCAAAAAGAGATTAATACTACATTGTTGAACCTTTTTTGTGTTAAAATCAAATCAATTTCTAAAACCACAGAGGCGATAATGCAATTTAATCTTATGCTACCACTACTTGGATTTGAGTTGATCAAACAAATGGAACTCAAAAAAATCGATGATATTTTTATGCGTCTCGAAAGCACAGAAGAAGGACCTTCCTTCACCCTTATCAACCCGTTTGTTTTACGGGAATACGCCTTTGATATTCCCAGCTCACTGCAAGCGCTTATGGGAATTAACGAAAACAGCAATTTGCTTATCTATGCCATTGTTATTCTGACAACACCCATCGAAAACTCTAATATTAATTTTGCCGCTCCATTGATTTTCAATACTGATAATGGGCAAATGGCGCAAATCATTATTGATAACAGTACTGAATTTAGTATTGCAGAGCCTATCAAAAACTACCTTCGAGACCAAAACAATGGCTGAAACAATCACCCTCATCGGAAATGGAAAAATGGCACTTGCTCTTGCGCAAGGATTAAAAAAAAGTTATGCCATCGAAGTTATCGGACGAAATGAAAAAAAATTAGATGAATTTGAGGCAAAGATAGGGGTAACCGTCCAAAAAACTCTTTATCCTAATGCACAGTGTGAGGGTAAAACCCTCCTTCTTTGTGTTAAGCCTTATAACCTTGGTGAAATTTCTCCCTTTTTAAAAGGGAGAGCAAAAGCGCTTTATTCAGTACTTGCAGGGACGTCACTCGAATCACTCCATTCTATTAATGCAGAGGGTTATGTTCGTGCCATGCCCAATCTCGCCGCTGAAAATGGGCTCTCCATGACGGCTTTAGTGGGTAATAGCGCTTTGCGTGATGAAGCTATCGCATTGTTTGACTCGATTGGAATGAGTGTATGGCTGGGAAGCGAAAAAGAGCTGGATATTGCGACCGCACTCAGCGGAAGCGGTCCTGCCTATCTGGCACTTATCGCTGAAGCACTCTGTGATGGGGCAGTACGTGAGGGACTCAAACGTGATGATGCCCTTACACTCATGCGAGGGCTTTTCAAAGGCTTCGGAGAACTTATTCAAACCATTCACCCCGCACTGTTAAAAGACAACGTTATGAGTCCAGGGGGAACCACTGCTGCAGGTTACGGAGCATTGGAAAATAGCGGTGTACGCGAGGGATGCATGCAGGCAATACGAGCTGCTCATGCACGTGCTCAAGAAATGAAGTGAGGGCTACTCTTCTTTTGCCTCGGAGACGTGATGTACTTTCATCGTAAAAGAGAGTTTGATTAAATCTTTATCCCGTTCAAAATGAACCGGAAAATGGACCCCGATAATCCACCCACTGTGATTTACTTTTTCTAAAAAGTGATAAAACACTTCAGGCGAAGTAATTTTGGTCGTCGCATTGACTTCATACACTTTAAATGACTTGTTTTGATCGGCAACCTGAAGTTCCGTCAAAAAAAGATCTTGCAGCTCCAAGCGATTAAGTTGCGTAAACTTTTTGGGATCAAAGGCGGTTCGATATGCCTTAATCGTCTCTTTATTTTTCTCTTCCAGTTTTTGGTATTTTTTCTCTATTACCTCGTAATGCTCGCGAGTAGTGTCCATCACCATCTGCTCTTTTTTATTCTCAAGTCGTAAGGAACGGTATTCCTTCCCTTTCGGGATCAAAATAAAAAAAGAAAACGCGACAATACTGACCAGTAACAACATTGAAAGCAGGATTAGATAAAACGTTCGATAATTAATGCGGAGATTCATTCACTCACCTCCAAGGCGTTCTCATCCTCTAAATAATTCGTCGATACAAAACGATACCATCCATTTTCAATCGGATAAAAGCTCGTATAGGTTCGATGAAAAATTGATCGCAAAGGGGCTTCAAGCATAAAGTTATAGGTGTCCTTATTGGGAGAAATTCCATACAGTATAAGCGATTTTTCATCCAATTCGGCACGGATCAACGTAATACTGTCAGGAGCCAAATCAAAAATATTACGGATACTCTCCGCCATAACGGTATTATCGGTTGAAATTTGCTCATGCTTTTTTATTTCTGTCTCAATAATACGTATTTTTTCTTCCATTACGTGCGTAGAGCGATCAAGCTGCTCCCTGTTTTTGGCAAAGGATGCATGTTTTTCTTTAAACGTACCCGTTTTGTATGCCAAAAAAAGATATGCAAGGCTCATCATCGCAATATTAACACCAAAGAAGAAAAGGGCTAAGCGCATCTCACTGCTAATCAGGCGTTTGGAGCGCGGAGTGATAAAACTGTACTTCATAACCCCTCCTCTTCAAGCTGTGCTAGAGCATTAATACCCTCACACACATCCACTTTGCGAATCAATACATTTAAAAACAGCTCTTCTTCCAAATAACGCTTCAACTCATCCCCGCCGCTACTGGAATCCGCTATGCAAACGGTTTCAATAAAGCGATTATGACAATGTGGCCCGGTATAAAAACGTTCCAGTGTTTTTTGAATAAATTCAAAACGCTGATACTCTTCACTCGAAGCATCCAGTTCGCTTTTAACGGTATCACTGTTACGATCTCTTTCTGACCGTTTTTCTTCCGGCGTAGGGGTGTCTTCGCTAAACTCGCTCACCTCCTCCAGATCATCCAGATCAGCAATATCCCCCACTGTGTCTAAATCATCCAACAAATCAAGATCTTCAAGACCCTCGATATCATCCAATAAAATAGCTCCATCTATCCGCTCATTTTCCAACAAAGGGGAGGTAAACTCCATTGTGGAAATCTCTTCATCGATATCGACACCCGTGGAACTTCCACGTGCGTAATGGTGAGCATACTCAAGCTTTCCATTGTCAAAAATAGCAACACTAAAGAACTCTGGCATCCCAAAAGCATACAACGCAAAAGAGTTTTTAATCTTATCGGCAAAATAAACTTCAATCATGGAAAATGGGGAAAAAATAAAATCAATTCCTACAGCACTGTAATGGGAACGCAATTGGTAAAGAGCATCTTGCGATGCGTATTGTGCCCACTGATTATCGCGACAAAGAGTTTGAATCCCCACAGCATCTTGATTTTGAAGATGGCTTACAGGCTTGGAACATCCATCGTATGCCCCTTGGTTGGCATGAAGATTTAATGTACTTATGTAAAAAAATGGGGAGGGATCAATGACATCATGAATATAGCGAATCATTACGGCGGAGGGGACACCCCCTTCAAAATGTCGAGACTCTTTGAAAAGTATTTTTTTATTTTTAACAACCAAACTTTGTACATTGTACCCATTTTTACCAGCAACAATAGCAACAAATATTTTTTTAAACAGTCGTTCGAGCACTCAAGAATCCTCTGCTTTGTTGCATAAAGGGTGCGAATGTAAATAATTTTCCATTTTTAGTGCATTTCCCAATTGTGTATATATCTGTGTTGTTGCCATGCTTTCATGACCGAGTAATTCACTAACATCGGCGATTCGAGCACCATTGTTTAACAACTCCGTTGCGTAAGCGTGTCTGAGCTGGTGAGGAGTTGCTCGTAAGCCCACTCCTGCAAATGCCTTGGTAAGGCTATATCTTAGACTATTTTCGCTTAATTTTTCTCCTCTTTCCTCAAAAACATACTCTTTGCTAGGCACCAACGCTTGCGCTTCTCTAAATAAGACGTACACGTCGCGTAACATCGGAATATCCCGCTCTTTTCTCCCCTTGCCCAAAACACGGCACCACTCTTCCCCAATGTTGGCAATTTTGAGATTAGAGAGTTCAGAAATACGTAGTCCCATCGAGTACAACATCAGAATAATCAATTTTTCAAAAGAGCTCGCATGCTCTAATGCACTCATAATATGCTCATGCGAAATGGGTTTTGGAAGAGTTTTTGGTACTTTTACACTCTCATTCCCTCGCAACTCGATTACCTTTCCCTCTGAGTCCAAATATTTAACAAAACTGCGAATGGCACTGAGTTTAGCGGAAATTGTTTTGGCTTTTAAGGGGGCAATATGAAGGCGAAGAGGGGTGAGATTAATCTGTATCACTCCCTCTTCTTCGTGAATGTTAGCCAATTCCAACATCTGATTGATAGAGTCATTGTAACTGAGTATCGTTAGGGGAGAATACCCCCTTATCCCATCAAGGTACTTTAAAAATGCTTCTTTTTCTTGATGCAATAAAGCGATATTCATAGTGCGTATTTCATTAGATTGTCTTTGATGATGGCTTTGGCCTGTTCCATATCCAGCCCTTCTAAATCGATGGGCTCAGAAGCATAAAAATCAAGCACTCCAAAAGGCTTTGGCACTACAAAACGATCCCAGCTTGAAAGTTGCCAGTAACGACTAGGGCGACAATGAAAAACGACAACTTTTGCCTGACGTTTTTGCGCCATTACCACTACTCCATCACTAACGCTGTAGCGAGGACCCTTGGGACCATCCGGGGTGATTCCAATATCATACCCTTGCGAGAGAGCTTTCAGCCCTTGGATAAGGACCTTTGCTCCTCCTCGCGTTGTTGAGCCGTGAATCGTCCCTATTTTAAAAAATTTGATAACCCCCGCTATGATCTTTCCATCGAAATGTTCACTAATCAGAACTTTGGCCTTAGGGTGTGATCGAAACTGATAATATACATACGCTTGCATCAAAAGATCAGAATGCCAAAAAGCAAAAATAACCGGATCAGCAGGAATAACCTTTGGAAGATAAAAACGTTTTTTGGAGGTTAGGTAAATCAATCGGATCAGGGATGAACCAATGAGAGGAAGCACCGCAAGGGCGAAGGAGCGGAGAAATTTCTTAAGCAATAATTTCCCCGTATTGAACTGCTCTGGAAACCTCCGTTATTCTTACTCGGGCTATTTTACCCAACCACTCTTCGCTTCCCTTGACTTTGACCCCGATATTGTTATCGGTACGTCCTGCAATGTATCCATCGCTTCGCAGCTCTTCGAAATAGACTTCAAAAACTTTGCCTTTATTTGCAAGGGCAATTTCATCAACAATAGTATCGTGATACGCCTGCAAGGTATGCAACCTGTGCGATGCCACTTCTGAATCAATAGCATTAGTAAACGCTTCGGCTTCGGTATGAGGGCGCGGAGAGTATTTAAAACTAAACAGCTGCTCAAAACGAACCTTGGAAAGAACGTCCATCGTATCGGCAAAATCTTCATCGCTCTCACCCGGAAACGCCACAATAATATCGGTACTGATACTGACATTGGGGACCATCTCACGAAGCTTTGCCGCACGGTTTAAAAACCACTCTTTGGTGTATCCGCGCTTCATTGCTTTGAGCATATCATTGGAGCCGCTTTGCAACGGCATGTGCATCGATTTACAAATTTTAGGGTTGCGGGCAAACTCTTCGATAAACTCGTCATCCATATGCAGCGGATGAGGAGAGGTAAAACGGATACGCTCCAACCCCTCAATCGCACTGACACGGCGGAGAAGCTCCGTAAAATTTACTTTATCCTGTTCTCCTGAGAAACGACGACCGTAATTATTGACGTTTTGACCCAGTAAAAACACCTCTTTTGCCCCATTTTCGACTGCACGGCGTGCTTCACCGACAATCAAATCCGCAGGAATAGAGATTTCATCCCCCCGTGTTTTTGGAACAATACAAAACGTACACTGCTTATCGCATCCGATAGAGATATTAATATAGGCTTTGTACGAAGTAGCGCGAAAATCTTTAAACGCAAACTGAGATTCGTCATAATCGATCTCAACTTCAACGGCTTTGTCTTTATGAATAATATCACCGATTTTTGAGACATTTCGAGCACCGAGGACGAAATTGACGTAGGGAGCTCTTTTGATGATCTCTTTTCCCAAATGAGACGCCGTACATCCGCATACACCGATTTTGGCATCCGCTTTTTTCAATCTTTTAAATACCCCAAGCTCTGAAAAAAGCTTATGAACCGGTTTTTCACGAACCGAACAGGTGTTAATGAGAATCAAATCTGCTTCGCGTGCATCAGTCGTGAGTTCATACCCCTCACGCGCATTAAGCTCCGCAATCATGTGCTCAGAATCGCGTACGTTCATCGCGCACCCAAGCGTCTCGATAAATAATTTTTTAGACATAGGTTATAAAATATGTACTTCGTACATGTATTCACTTGCAGAAAGTCCGAATTTTACTTCGCGCATGTAAAAACTTTTGCCTTCACCCTCGAAATGATCTTGTAAGGCAAGAAGATCTTTATGTGAATTTTCACGGTCAAAATAGAGAATAAGCGAGTTGTTTTTTTCAACCATTTCGGTGATCTTTTTCAAATCAACTTTTTTTGGTTTTGCGTCAAGCTCAGTGCGTGCAAATTTCAGTTCCATTGGTTTATCCCTTTAATAGAGTTGTTGTATTATGATTCTGGATTATATCGGTGTTTCAATAAATATCCTATTAAGCGTTTTTTTTGTATACTGTTCGTTCTTCATAAAAAAGCTCCCTTTATCACAATTTTATTTTTTATGATCCACCTAAAGATGAGGATATTCCTATGGAAAATATGTTAGATATTATCGATTCAATTGCCAGCGAAAAAGGGCTAAACCGTGAGAATGTAACTGAGGCCATCAAAACCTCATTTATCCAAACCGCCAAACGTCTTATCAACCCCACTTTTGCGTTTGAAGCCGATGTTGATGAGAAAACAAAGCAGGTAAAACTTCGTCAGGTGATCACCGTCATTGCGGATGATTCCCCCGAATTAGAAGGTCCGCAAGCTGGTGCGTATATGAGTATTACTGCGGCAAAAGAGATTGACGATGAGGCCGAAATAGGCGATCAGCTTCAAATGGAACATGAGCTTGAAACCTACGGTCGAAGTGCGTTTGCAACGCTTCACCGTGAAATCGAGTTTCACATTCAGCGTCTTGTCGAAAATGAGCTCTATGATAAATACAAGAACAAAATCAATACCATTGTATCGGGTCGTGTAACACGCGTTGACAGCGACCAAAACACCACCATTGAGATTGATGAAATTCGTGCTGTATTGCCAATGAAAAGCCGTATCAAGGGTGAAAAATTCAAAGTTGGCGATGTCGTCAGCGCACTGGTCCGTCGCGTCAATGTGGATAAAATCGTGGGTATTTCCATGGAACTCTCCCGTACCGCTCCCAAATTTCTCGAAGAGCTCCTCGCGCTGGAAGTTCCTGAAATCAAAGACGGTATCGTTGTTGTCGAAAAATGTGCCCGTATCCCCGGAGAGCGTGCCAAAATCGCCCTCTACACCAACCGACCCCAAATCGATCCTATCGGTGCAACCGTCGGGGTTCGAGGGGTTCGTATCAATGCGGTGAGCGAAGAGCTTTGCGGCGAAAATATCGACTGTGTTGAGTACAGCGCGTCTCCTGAACTCTTTATCTCTCGTGCTATGAGTCCTGCTATCATCAGCGCCGTCAGTGTTACAGAAGATGAGAACGGTGAGCGAAAAGCCATTGTCACCCTCCCAAGCGATCAAAAATCCAAAGCCATCGGTAAAAGCGGTATCAATATCCGTCTTGCATCCATGTTGACGGGGTACATCATCGAGCTCAAAGAGCAAGGGGATAGCGCAGGATCACAAGAAGAGAAAAAAGAGGGACTTAGCTCACTCGAAGCGTTGTTCGGTAATTAGTCTCGTCATTCCCGCGAAGGCGGGAATCCAGCTTTAAACAATATCCTCATATAAATCTTTCCATTGGGGATTAAACTCTTCGATTATCCTCAACTTCCAATTACGGTTCCATTTTTTTATTGCTTTTTCTCTTGAAATAGCGGATTCCATAGTTTCATGCAATTCATACCATACCAATAGATTAACACTGTATTTTTCAGTAAAACTTTCTACTAAATGATTTTTATGTTCATATATCCGTTTAGACAAATTGGAAGTGACCCCAATATAGAATGTACCATTAGGTTGAGAGGCTAAAATGTAGACGGTTGGTTGCTTCACATGGAGCCTTTTTAGCTGGATTCCCGCCTTCGCGGGAATGACGAGACACTACCGTTTCACAAACGGATTCAGCTTCAACAACACCGCATCGGCAATTTGATTACCGATCAGTGTCAGGAATGCACTCATCATCAAAATTCCCATAATCACCGGATAATCCCGACTCATAGCACTGGCATAAAAAAGCTGTCCCATCCCCTCAATACCGAAAATCGATTCCAAAATCACCGATCCGCCAATAAGTCCCGGAAGAGAAAGCCCCAGCATCGTCACAATTGGAGGCAACAAATTGGGGAGGATATAGCGACGGATAATGACTTTCTCGCTAATCCCTCGCACGCGGGCAAAATAGACATAATCACTCTTAAGAATTTCCAATGTCAGAGAGCGTATATACAACGCCAAACTCCCTACACCCACAAAAACCATTACCGATATGGGCAATGCTAAATGCCAAGCCATATCCGTATAGTAGCCAAACCCCTCCGGTGGCTCAAGGGAATGCAGCCCAGCAATGGGAAACCACCCCAATGTCACGCTAAACATCATCATCAACACCAATGCCAAATAATACGATGGCATTGCAAAGCTTAAAAGTGAAAACTGGCTAATAATATGATCACCAAAGCTTTCATAACGCAACGCCGCACGTATCCCCATCCATAACGACACCACAAACGTCACTACCAAAGCAATCATATTCATCCACAATGTCACAGGGAGCCGTTGGATCACCACTTCACTCACTTGCTCACCGCTCACAAATGATATTCCGAAATTAAGCTGTGTCAGATTAACCACCCAATCAAGATATTGTTGAAATAACGGCTTATCGAGACCGTAGATTGCTTTGAGCTGTGCAATGTTTTCAGGAGTCATATTGGGATTAAGCTCACCGCCCATAAAACTGTTGGGTGCTGCGTGCATTGCACCAAAGGATATAAGGGAAATAAGAAAAAGCATTAAAAAAGTATACGAAAGAGAACGGAATAGATATTTCATAAATTGATTATAACGAAAGGGATTGAGAGAGTCAAGAAAATGTCATTCCCGTGAAGACGGGAATCCAGCTGGATCTCCGCCTACACGGAGATGACGAAATAAGAAAGAAACTCTTAGAAGTTAAGAGTTAAGTATGCTTGTACAGAATCGTAACGTGAACCAGCATTTTGGTCATCAGCATCTGTTGAAATGTATGCCAAAGTTGCATCCAATGGTCCGAATGATTTAGAAGCAGTTACTGCTACTTCTGTCATGTCTGTTCCATCAGCTTTTGTAACAACCTGAGCATTTGTATTATCAATACTTACAGCAGTATAGTAAGCACCAAATTTAGCAAATCCAGCATTGTACTCAGCAGTTACATTCATTGATTCAGCGTCTGGAGCACCTACGTACCCGTAGTTCCACCATGCTTCTGTATACAATTTAGATTGTGCACCAGAAAGATTGTTTGTTGCAACGTTAGCAATTTTCAAAGTACCATCAGCATCTGCTTGTGAATACGCAGCAGAAACTTTTAGGTTTGGAACACCCTCATAGCCAAGTTTAAATGCATACGCTGAAGAATTTTTTATTCCATCAAGAATGCCTTTTGGATCCATATCAGCATATTGTGCACCGATTTTGAGCCCTTTTACGAGAGAACAGTCGATATCTGCTTGTAACCAGTATGCATCCGCAACGTTTACAACATTGTAATACCATGCTTGTGCCGTAAGAGGTTTGAATGAGTTATTTACGATAGCAGCCGCATAAGCACCACCATCAACAAACGTTGTCATTGTAGCATTTGTAGCCATGATACCATCGATACCAAGAGCTTGTGTTCCTGCGTCTACAGGATCAAGGTCTTGACGATTATCTGCAACACCGCCTAAACCATTAGCACCAAGGACATTAACGCCATTACCTTTTCCAACCCATGCACCTACAAGTGTAGTATCAGGAATATCTTGGTTGATTAAAACTGCCGCATCAAATGTGTTTGCCGCAACCGACCATTTTTCAGAGAATGCGAGCGGAGTATCAAGCTCCATACGACCGATTTTAACCGTAGTTTTACCCATTGTTGCAGCAATCCATGCTTCACTAAGCCACATTTCATCATTAGCGTCACTACCGACGACGTTATGAGCACCCGTCCATGTGTTTGATACAAGATTGTTTTCAAGACCGAGAGTACTGACTGCCATTCCAGTTACACCGAATGAAATACCTTTAAGCAAATCACCCGTTACACCAAGACGAACTGCTGTGTCCGCTGCACTTGAACCTTGATCAAAAAGACCACTTTGTGTATTGCCATTTGCATCTACATAATCAGCATTATTTGTACCGTAGAAAAGTTTAGCATCACCGCTAATTTTTACATTCTCAAGAGCGAACGCACTCGCACCCATCACCATTGCAGCCACTAGGCTCATTTTAACTAATTTCATTGATTCTCCTTAAATAAAACTTGACTTTGGGAATTACCCCTGTTTTGTTTCGTCGGAGTTAATTGTAACGCTCTAAATCTTAAATAAAGCTTTTTAAAGCGTCAATTATTTACCAATGGTTTACCAAAAGAAACGCCAGCAATAGCGGACTAATAAGTCCTTTATACGATTATTTTACACCTAATGTTCATAAGAGTATGGTATAGTTATCATCAGAAATTAAACCAAAGGCTGTTTATGAATCGACTCCATCTCCCAATTGCATTTTTCTCTCTGATCACTCTTATGAGTGGATGCGCTAATCGTGAAGGGGTTGCTCCCTCACAAAATTCCTCGCTTCAGGCGGTATCTCCCAGTACGACATCCGCTTCTAGCGGAGGTGCTATGCAAAAATCACTTGACAGTTGGCTCAAAGAGGAGTGGACACCGATAACAACAGCTCCTTCTCAAAAAGAGGGAAAAGATACTCAAGCAGCCGTTATGACAACTCCAGCAGTTCAACAAGAAGACAATACCTCTTTCACCTTACAAAAATATGCCGATAAATGGAAAGCGTATCATGAGAGTAAAGCCAAGATGAATGAAGGGAAGCCTAAAGAAGCTTCAAATGTAGAGAAACTGGAAAGTATGCCGGCGATAGGGAAGTAACGTTTCGTAACGTTACTCTCTAT
>Ga0265297_10004177_pt1 | contig 24194 bp, 57 predicted proteins | sample Munlanlwell13791_FD_192502 | JGI IMG/M metagenome (GOLD analysis project Ga0265297, IMG submission 192502) | Leachate microbial communities from a municipal landfill in Southern Ontario, Canada - Leachate well 137-91 | ecosystem: Engineered > Solid waste > Landfill > Unclassified | place... | reverse complement strand
AGAAGAACCAAATAAGACAGAGCTTTATGATTTGAAGGATAGGCTACGTGGTGAGCCATGCATAATAACTATCGACTGGCTTAATGGAAAATATGCGTAAAATTTGTGAGGTGAAGAATGGAGTACAAACAATTATATAATCTGGATAAAGTCAAAGTGGAAAATAGTATTTGTTTGAAATGTGGCGGTAATTTGTTGAGCGGTTCATGGGACAATCCATTTTTATCGGATTCTACACTAGATATGTTTTGTAAAAAATGCAATACACAATATAGGTTGGTTGACTCAATTATTTGTGGAAGAACAGCTTTTCAGGTTGAGGAGAATAAATAAATGAAAAAAAGATTGAGTGGTGCAACTAATGGAGATGAATTTTATTATGACATGGTTTGCAGTATGTGATTCCATTGTTAACATCATATCTAAGCTCAGGGTATTTAGAAAATGGTTTGATATGGTGTGCAATAAGTATTTTTCCCTTACCCAATCTATTGTATCACAAGGAGGTGTTTTATGAGAAGTAAAATAGAGTGGTTAAAAAGTGTTGACGGCAAACTAGGTTATACGGTTAATCCAGTCAAGGGATTATGCCCAATGGCTTGTTCGTACTGCTATGCAAGGCGAATGTATAAAAGGTTTCATTGGGATAAAACCATAAGATTTGATGGTGATGCTCTTTGGCAAGGGATATTACAAGCTAAATCTGATAGCAAAATATTTATGGGAAGTACAATGGAGTTGTTTGGCAAGTGGGTAAATGATAACTGGATGAATGAGATATTGCAGACCTGTAAATTGTTTAGTGGGCATACCTTTATTTTCCTTACAAAACAGCCATATAATCTTAGAAAATGGAATTTTCCTGATAATTGTTGGGTTGGCGTTTCTACAACAGGGTTTGATTCCCGTTCAAGCCTTGAAGATTGTCTTGGGGATGTAAAGGCAAAAGTTAAATTTGTATCCATTGAACCTTTATTGGACTATACTCCGATGGACTTTAGGTGGGTTAATTGGGTAATTGTAGGAAGATGTACACCATTATCAGGAAAAACAAAGCCACATATCAATTGGATTGCAGATATTATAGAACGTGCCGATGCTGAAAGAATCCCTGTGTTTCTGAAGGATAATCTAAAATCTCTAATCTATACAGATGGAATTAAATGTAAATCATTAGATTGGGCATTGAATGATGTCGGTGCTTTAAGGCAGGAGTTTCCGAAATTAAATTGAGGTATTAAGTTATGAATAATAAGATTTCAGCTAAACTATTCTTGGTTCTAATTCCCCTTCTTCTACTTTGTGCTTGTGGTGATGATGAGGAAGAGAGGTTATATAATCAGTTTGAAGGTGAAGCAAAATATGTAATACATACTTGTGGTGGAGATTCATATCTAACGGATAATTATACAGTAGAGGGCAATTTTATAGTGCTAAATAAATACTGTATTTTTTATGACACAATGTGGTCTTATATAAGATATGGGAATTTAAAAATAGATATGAGTGGAATAATAATAGAAGAAAGACAGTTGGTGGGTAAATGACAGGCTATCCAACGGCAATATGCAGAATATGTGGCGAGCCTATATATAATTCTCAAGGTTCTGTTAACAGAAAAGGGGAATGGGTTTGTGCCAAATGCTCAAAATAATCCCCTGTGCCAACCGCCACAATATGCCAAAACCACCGCTATCTAATTATTTCCAAAGACTTTTCGTGGTGGTTGGTAAAACTGGTAGTGCCAGTAGTGGGGTTGTGTTAAAACATTTTTTAGCCTACAAAACAATGCCTAACAGCCCCAAATTAAAGAGTTGAACGTAACAAACGCTATTGACAGTGCATGGTATAATCAATTATACGGTAAATAAAAAATAAATGGAGGATACAATGGATGTAATTGCGTTAGTTATCTTTGTGTTATCGGTAATGGGTGTAGGGATTTATATGGTAACTGGGGCTAGAACTGAAGAGGAATTTGGTAAAGGTGGTAAGTTAGCTCATCGTGTCGTTAAATATCCCAATATGGGTTGGTGGTCTATCCCAATTATATGTGGTATTTTATTTTTTATATTCGGTAGTTTTGTATCAGTTCCAGCAGGTTTTCGTGGTGTATTATTAAGATTTGAGAAGGTTGAAGGTATTTTAAATGAAGGGCTTAACATAAAAATTCCCCTTATAGATAAAGCTAAGATGATGAGTGTTCAGACTCAACTTTATAAAGAGGACGCATCCGCAGCCAGTAAGGATTTACAGGATGTCAAAACAACCGTAGCCATTAATTACAAAGTAGAACCACAGTATCTAGTAGAAATATACAGAACATTAGGTGTTGATTATATCGAGCGTATTGCTGCCCCTGCTGTCCAAGAAACAGTAAAGGAAATTGCAGCAAGGTATAATGCCGAGGATATGATTCTACGTAGGGCTAGTGTTAAAGATGATATAACAAAATCCCTTAGTTCAAGATTGCAAGAGCGTGGTATAACTACAGAGGCAGTAAATATTACAAATTTTGAATTTTCAGTGGAGTTTACTAAGGCAATCGAATCTAAGGTATCAGCTTTACAGGCTGTGCTTGAGGCTCAAAATAAATTAGAGCGTGTGAAGGTTGAGGCTCAACAGGCGCAAGCCCAAGCCGAGGGTGAAGCAAGGGGCAGCTATTGCTAGGGCTAAGGGTCAAGCTGAAGCTGTTGAAATATTAAAAGCATCACTAACTCCAGAATATTTACAGTATATTTACATAGACAAACTAGCTAAGGATGCGAAGGTTATAGTAGTTCCTGCTGGTATGCCATTAACAATAACACAGTAATGCATTTGGGCGTTGTTGCAGAAAATTTTAGGGGGTGTTATGAAAGAGTTGGATGGCAATTGTTTTACGCATATTTGTCTCAGGTGTGGGTGCACATGGGAATCATCCGTTGAAAACCCTCATTGTTGCGCCAAGTGCAGAAGTAAGGCATGGAATAATGGTGATTTGCCAAGGATAGAGGTATACAGACCACTGCCACAGTTTGACCACACTGAAAGTAAAGTCCTTTTATTTATTGGTTCAAAGTGTCCTTATTGCAAGGGAACTACAGGAATAGACAGTATAGAACGTGTGCAATTTTGTTATAGTTGTGATTATAGTTGGGATTTAAAAGGGCATCCGCTAGGGGTGAAGGTTGGTATAGGAGTCAGATGTTAGATAATATCCTTGCTTGGTTTAAGTCTACAAACTTTTACGATTACTGGGACTGGTTATTAATGCAACCAACCAGTGATACAAGCGGTATTATAATAACGGGTGTTGTTTTGGTGGTTGGAATATTTTTAGTTTTATGTCTAGGGGCAAGCAAAAAGGTAAGTAAAGATAAAAATATATGACGTTGGTGTGATTAATTATGAATAAATATTACGAAGATAAGTGGGTAAGCAAATGAAAGAAAAACCGATATTATTCAGTACACCGATGGTACAGGCTATTTTAGAAGGGAGTAAGACCATGACACGAAGGGTTGTTAGGGAATTAAAAAACTATCTCCCCGAAACATGGGAACGAGCCGTACCTCATAATATGTATGACACTCCATATCTTAAAATACCATATCAAGAATTTAACGATGTAATTGGTGGTAGATATTTATGCCCTCATGGGGAAGTAGGTGATAGATTATGGGTACGAGAAACATGGTTTGCTGATAAGAAATACAATCTGCTAAAACCATCAGAGATACCTATTTTATCGCCCATTGGATATACCTCAATAGGTGTCAAACCTAATTGGGCTGGCAAAACACGTACTGCAAGATTTATGTGCAAATGGATGTCTCATATTGCTCTTGAAAATACCAATATTAGGGTAGAGAGATTGCAGGAGATTATGACTGAGGACATCGAGAAAGAGGGGATAGATGGATGGTGTACTGTTCAGTTTAATGCTTTCCTAGCTGGTAAAATAACTACACAAAGGATGGGTGGCGGAAATACTAAAGAGTTTTACAAACAGGATGGAACTTTAAACAAATCTAATATGTTAGAACAATTGCATCCTGATGTAGCCAAAGTAGTGTGGAAGTTTAATAGATGGCATCACCATGTGGACTACTCTATCTTTAAAAATAATAAGTTAATTAAAAGGGATGGTGTTGTTGTAAATGGTAATGTTGATGAATATGGAATGATGTTGGTTAAAATAAAATGACTGAAATAGGCAGTTGGAAACTAAGTGGTGAATCAACACGTTGCATAATTGTGAGTTCGGGAATAGTTGCAGTTGAATCTAAGGATAAAGATGCTGTAGCCGATTTTAGCTTACGATACTGGGAACTTAAACAGTTAATTGAACAAAATCCCAAGGCAATAGAGTACCACATGAAAAAGCAAAGTTACATGGGATTAATACGTGCAGTTCACGATGGTAAATTAGATGAGCTAGGCAGTGTATTTGAGGAAACACGGACAATAAATGTCACCGATGAAGATAAAAAACGTGATTATTCCGTTAGTCCATATACTGTTTTGCCGAAGAATGGCGGTGATTTACTCAAACGTAAATGGAAATCAAAGCCACGAGATATAAGCCAAGTGATGGCAGAGGATATAGAGGTTAATCAAAATGAGGAGATTGAATAGATGGATTTGTTAATATGGTTATTTGTAGGATTTATTTTAGGGATTGTAACGAATAAATATATGGAGAACAAGGCTTTTAAGGATAAGGTTAATCAAAGTATTAAAGATTTTCTTAAAAAGAAATAAAAGGAGTAAAAATGGCAGAAGTAAAATCACGCCCTTCAATCTTGAATGGACAGACATATAAAATATCTACAGGTTGCGGGAGTCTCTATGTAACCGTAAATATAGATGACGGTGTGCCATTTGAGGTATTTGCGAAGTTAGGTAAAAGTGGTGGGTGTAGCGCATCAAATACAGAAGCATTAACAAGGGCAATTTCAATAGGGTTACGCTCTGGTGTACCAATCGAAGAATACTATGACCATTTAAAAGGTATCCAATGTATTAATCCTACTGTTTCGCAAGGGGAACAAATAAAATCATGTGCGGATGCTATTGCCTATGTCTTAAAGAATTTTGTTGGGAAAAAATAAATGATAGAAAGTAAAATAGTCAAATTTAAAAAAGTGGCTTTTATTACTGCAAGTATAATATTAATAGCACTTGCTGTATCTCTTATTTTATTTTGGGTGGGGTTTTGGATATATATTGCCTATGCTACTGGTGAGTGGTCAGGAATTATATTCCTTTTAATATGTTGGTTATGTAGTTTTGGGTTAGTTATCGTGGAAGTAATAAATGATTTGAGGGAAGATTTTAGGAATGGCAAATGGTGATATTTTTTTGGGGGGGGGATAAAGTGCAATAATAGAACATTCTCTGAATGAGATGAAATACAATCATGTCCTGATGCGATGTCTAAGGTTATGGAGAAATTTATTAAGGAGAAACAATGAGAAACAGAATACTACTAATACTAATGGCAGTCCTTTTATCATTTATTCCTATCACAACTGTTAATTCGGCATCATCGCTTCTTTTGGGGGTAACAGGGAGTGGAAATGCAGGTAATACACTTGCTAACTATGTCTGCTATAACAGGTTTCAGGCAAGCGCAAGTGGAACGGCTAACGAGGTGCACATTTTTGGTGGAAGTGGAAACAGTAATGTTAAAGTTGCGTTGTATAGTGATAATAACGGGCAACCAAGTACACTATTAGGTTTTGCGGTAGGTAATGTAACTGCTTCAACAGACAGCACAATCGTTATTAATGGAGTTTCTATTATTCAAGGTAACTACTACTGGATAGGATATATAGCGGAATCGGCAGGTTTCTGCACATACAATACAAGTGGATACGGGGGGACAAGAAAGTTTAAATCTGAACCGTATGCGTCATATTCATTTCCCGCAACATGGGCTAATACAGGATACACTAGCGATAACTTTCTGATATTCTGTGGGGCATATTACAATGACGGTGTGCCACCGCTCCCTCCTCCCCCGCCTCCCCAGAATGATACGGTTATTTGCATTGGAAATAGTACAACGTATGGCTATCCATCTGGTGGCAATATGGCATATACTTATCTTCTCCAACAATGTCTGCCGAGTTATCATGTTATCAACAAGGGTATCAATGGAGATAGAACTGACCAAATGTTGTCCCGATTTCAAGCTGATGTACTGGCGTTAAATCCAAAATACGTCATAATTTGGGGGGGAGAGAACGATATTGCACAGAACAAAGTTGAAGCCAACATATCTTTTACAACGACCAATCTATCAGCTATGTATACGGCAGCTAAAGCAGCAGGTATTAAAATAATTGCTGTTACTATAATTCCACTCAAAGGTTGGGTAGGTTATACAGAACTTCGTGGGCAGCGTATTAACGAGATTAATACTTGGATAAAGAATAATGCAGATGTAGATTATGTAATTGATGCGTATGCATTGATAGAGGATGGTACTGGTAAAATGAGACTACAATATAGATATTCTGATTATGCCCATTTATCTACGTTGGGATATCATTTTATTGGTGCAATGATTTATGGTGATATTTTCAATAGTACGGTAGTAACATTAGAGAATCGTTTAAGAATTATAGAAGCCAAGGTAGAGGCACTTGAGTACAAGTAATATCAAACTTGCGTAATTTGGGTATAAGCAGTTATACTAGTTGCAGAGGTTTGATATGCAACCAGAAGAGATTAAGGCTATTAGGGAAAAATTAGGTTTGTCCCAACGTGAGATAGCGGAGAAAATTGGGGCAACCAAGACAAGTTGGTATAAATGGGAAAAGGGGCGTAGCAAGCCCCACCCATTATTTGTCGAGTCGATAAAAAAATTAGCTAAACTAGTCAAGGAGTAACCTTGAGAATCCTTTATGTTCTTGAAAACTACTATCCATTTGTAGGTGGTGTGGAAACATTATTTAAGAATATCTGCGAAGGGATGGTAAAAAGGGGGCACGAGGTAATAGTTGTTGCGTCTAGGCAGAATACCACAAGGCATGAAAATATTAATGGGGTTGATGTACATCGTGTAGACACTATTAACCGATATACATTTGCACATGATGCAATTGATGATGCCTGTAGGTATGGTAGAAAATGCGATTTAATACATACATCCACATATACAGGTGCTTTTCCTGCGTGGATTGCATCAAAGTTATGGCGTAAACCTAGTGTACTTACGGTGCATGAAGTATTGGGGGATAAGTGGAAGCAGTTTGGGATGAGCGAGTTGTATAAATGGGCAGAAAAAGGATTACTAAGTCTGAATTTTAATAAGTATGTAGGCGTATCAGAATCAACGTGTAGGCAATTAGCTGAACTGGGGAAAGAATCAGAAGTCGTTTATAATGGCGTGGATTACAACCATTGGAATCCTGATAAGTATGAACCTATTTGTCTGCATGATTGTTTTACCTATTTGTATTATGGAAGGGCGGGAATTACCAAGGGTGTTTATAATTTAGTGTTAGCTGCTGATGTTATGAGGCGGATACATTCAAACTCTAAGTTGGTTATGATTGTTGCTAAAGAACCTGCTAGGGAGCGACAAAAATTGGTTGACATGATTAAAGAATATGAGTTGCAGGAATATATTACACTGATGGAATCTGTGCCATTTGATGTTTTGCCTAGATATATACTTGGGGCTGATTGTATTGTAGTTCCGTCTTTAAGTGAGGGATTTGGGTTTACATGTGCCGAAGCGTGTGCTATGGATAAACCCGTTGTCGCCAGTGATGTTGACTCTTTACCAGAAGTAATATCTGGAAGATATAGATTAGCTCAACCATATTGGAGGTCACTGGTAGCTAATATGGAACAGGTTATGAATGGGCATTGCAAAAAGAAACCACTAATAAAGTTTGAATGGGAAGAATGCATTGAAGGATATGAACGAATTTATAGGGGTTTGGTAAATTGAGAATATTTATAACAGGCTCGTCTGGGTTTATAGGGTCAAATTTATATAGATTGCTAGGAAAACAAGGGTACGAGGTTGTTGCATTTGATAAGAATATAAGTAATTTTAGCAATATTGTTGGTTACTGGTCTGTTCGTGGTGATTGCAGAAAGTATAGGAGTATAAACATTGCCGTTGATGCCCTAGCCCCAGATGTTATTGTTCATTTAGCTGCTGTGGCAGTAGCAACGGAATGCGACAAAAATCCAGATTTGGCAATGGATACTAATATCAACGGGTTAAAGAATACGTTGATATCAGCATGGAGGTCAAGGGTTAGGAGATTTGTATTTATATCATCCAGTTTCGTGTATGGAAATTTCCAGTATGTTCCGTGCGATGAATTGCATCCTACTAATCCTATTGGAGTGTATGGCGGTGCAAAGGTTGCAGGTGAATACATGGTTAAGACGTTTTGTAGCAGGTTTGGTATGGAATGGGTAATAATTAGACCGTCTGCTGTTTATGGTGTTGGTGATAAAAACCGCAGGGTTGTACAGGTTTTATTAGAGAATGCTATTCAAGGTAAACTGTTATTGTTAAATGGAGCAGAGGAAAAGATGGACTTTACTTGTGTAAATGATACGGTGGATGGAATAGCACGAGCCTGTATAAGCGAGAATGCTGTCGGGCAGATATTTAATATTACAAGGGGTGAGGGCAGGTCTTTGAACGAACTGGCAGAAATTATTAAGAGTTTAGTTCCTGATGTCAAGATAGAAAAAGCAGAAATGAATGGGTTTAGACCAAAAAGAGGGGCATTAGATATTACAAAAGCTAGGGATTTATTGGGATATGAACCTAAATGGAATTTAGAAGATGGTGTTAGTGAATATTATAAAAGGATGACAGCTAAATGCAGGTAGAGTATATGGGAAGATTGGAGGATGCCGTTGAGGTTGATGTAGTTACCTGTGAAGAGCCTTGGGCTAAATATCAGTTGTCTGATGGGAGAATATTGATGTTTAAGGATGTTGTTGTTGAGGTATACAAGTTGGCAAAAATTAAGAATAGAGATGGCAGTCCTATTTATCAATTTAAAACGCATAGGGTGGTAAAAATACAGTGAGGATAAGCATACTTGGTAAAGGTAGCCGTTACGAAGCTGTAAGGCATGCATTGATAAATAATGGTCACGAAATAGTTGATGATTTTCCTGATTTGCTAGTGTTGGCAAATTACTCATCTATCATAAGAAAGAAAATGTACGAAAGTGTTAAGTATGGTGTAATTAATTGCCATGCTGGTAAATTACCTAAATATAGAGGCTCTTCTGTATTAAATTGGGCTATTATTAATGGCGAAGAAGAATGTGGCTGGTCTATTATTAGAATTGATGAAGGGATAGATACTGGAGATATTATAAGAGATGGTGTATTCAGGATTGCAAGTTGGGATGATATTGTATCTGTTAGGGAAAAAGCTGATTATAATTTTGCATCAAATATATGCCCAGTTGTAAGTGATATAGAATTAGGTCTGGCAAGATACAGAAAACAATATGGGGATGCTTGTTATTGGCATCATCGTAAGCCAAGCGATTCATATATCAAGTGGAATGAGATGACAGCATTACAAGTGCATAATCTAGTAAGGGCAAGTGAGAAGCCATACGAGGCTTACACGTATAAATATAATATAATTAATCCTGCAAATATAGTATATATATCCAAGTCTAAATTAATTGACGATTTATTTAAGGGTATAGCGGGCAGGGTTGTCAGGAAAGTTGATGATGGTGTTATAGTCATAGCAAAGGATTATGGGATTTGGGTTAAAGCTGATATAGAAGTTGGAGAACAACTTTGGTAAAAGTATCAATTAACATCATAACAAAAGATAAACCAGAGTGGCTCAAACGTGCCATAACCAGCGTGTTAGCTCAGTCCTTTCAGGATTTTGAAATTGTCGTTGTGGATAATGGTAAAGGTGGGGCTAGGGAAGTTGTAAACAGTTTCCATGATAAGCGGTTAGTATATTTGACGCATAGTGGTGTTCCGCTTGCTGATGCCCGTAATCTTGCGTTAAGGGAGGCAAAGGGGGAGTACATAGCGATATTAGATGATGACGACATTTGGTGTGATATACATAAATTAGCTAAACAGGTTATATTTTTGGATAGTGAAAGGTCTTTTGATTTGGTTGGATGCCAGATAGCAAGGGTATATACAAATAATATTGGGGCAGGTGTAAAGAAATATCCTATTACCGACAATGAAATAAGGCAGACGCTCTTAAAGGAGAATGCATTTTGTCATTCTGCTGTCATGTATCGTAGGGCTAAAGCCATGACAGTTGGCGGATATGAGCAAGTTCATGGTTTATGGAATATCAACGAATATAAATTATGGATATTAATCGGAATAAGCGGTGGAATGTATAATCTTCCAGATGTGATGGTCAAGTATACTGTATGGCCGTCTAAAATGAGCTTCAAACACAGATTGAAATTATATATAACTGATTTTAAGATGGTATCAAGTTTTAGAAATGTGTATCCAAATTATGATAAAGCGTTTGTGCGGTTCTGGTTTCAATATCCAGTAAAATATCTGTGGGGGAAGTTATCTTGGGTGCGAGATATATAATAGGGATAGTAGCCAGTGTATTGCTAGGGTTTATATTGTTAGCATCTGGTGTAGGGAAATTATTCATGGGTATTCCCTCACAGATGGAGTTTTTATCGCAAATATCTCCCGTTTTTGGTATCCCTGATTCGTGGTTGATGATTTTAATATATATTTTACCTTGGGTTGAAATAACCATAGGGATGTTTCTGTTGTTGCAAATATATATACAAATAGTAGCCGTGATTTGTGTCCCGTTAATTATTGCGTTTATGACCAATAACATATGGATGGTATTGAATGGTAATATTTATGACCATTGCAATTCATGTTTTGGTATATTTGAGCAATACATAGGTGGTATGACTCCGATACAGGCATTGGCGATGGATTGTATAATGCTGTTATTGGCGGTAGTTGTTATTTTTGCGTCTACTAAATACAAAATATTGTGGGGATTATTAAATGATTAAAGAAGCTATCAGGATTGGTTCACGAGACCCTATTAGTTTGTCGATGTATGCCATATTCGGCAAAAGGATATCGTTGGTTTACCAGTTATATCTATTGGGCAGGTGGTTGGGGTTAGATGTTGGTCAGATAAGGGGTCTATTAACCGAAATAGACAAGAATAAACGGTTTAAAGATACACTTAGTGATAATTTAAAGGGTGAAAATTACGGGCAAATAGCGTTTCCTGAGTTGTTATATGTTTTAGTTAAATTGATTAAACCAAAGGTCATAGTAGAAACAGGCGTGTCTGCTGGAGTATCGTCAGCATACATACTACAAGCTTTGGACGATAATGGCTATGGTAAATTATATTCTATAGATTATCCTAATTATGCCATCATAGAGGCTAAACCTGTAACTCAAACTGGTTTTGCTGTTCCTGTATATTTGAGGAACAGGTGGTCATTGTTGGAAGGGAAGAGCGTTGACATACTCCCGACATTAAACAGGAATCTTGATGGTATTGATATGTTTATGCATGATAGTGAACACAGTTACGAGAATATGAAATTTGAGTATGAAGAAGTATGGGATAATATCAATTATGGCGGTTTACTAATATCCCACGATATTAATGACAATAAGGCGTTTAGTGAATTCTCTAACAGCAAGAAGAAAGTATACAGGGAAATCTATTTTACAGGGTTGGGGGTAATAAGGAAATGAGTGATAATGTGGGGTATTTCATATTTGTGGCGGTTATAGTTGCCTTGGCATGTATTATATTGGCGTTTAATTTATTTGGCGGTTAAAATTTAATGAAGGTAGTTCTTTGTCGCCCACCATACTCAGTATTATATAGCGTGTACAAGAAAGTACCAAAGGACAGGGAGATACGTGTTCCGTTAGGTTTGTTGTATCTTGCCAGTTCATTAGAGAAAGAGGGACATGATGTATCAATAATAGATGGTGAGCCTGATATTTTGAGCACAGAACAGATAGTGGCAAAGATTACATCCATAAATCCTGATGTAGTTGGTGTAAGTTCTACTACTCCTGAGTTTCATTTGGCAAAAGACATAGTTACGCAAGTAAAGGCGTATAATAAACGTATTTTAACCATTGTGGGTGGTGCTCATGTTTCGGTTCTCCCACAGGAATCACTAAATGAATGTTCAGGAATAGACTATATTGTGGTTGGTGAGGGTGAACGCAGTATAGTCAGGATATTAAAAGAAAATCCAGAAGAAAGAATAATAAAGTCTCCTGTAATTGATGATTTGGATTCGTTGCCATTACCAGCACGTCATTTAATAGACTACTCTAAATATCAATATGCAATTCCTAAAAAGGGATTAACCAGAATGGATACAATAGAAACGGCAAGGGGTTGCCCATTCAATTGCCTATTTTGTTACCATCTGCACGGACAAAAAGTACGATACCGTGACCCGATTAAAGCTGTTGATGAATTGGAGTGGTCTTACAATAATACTGGCGCAAGGCTTTTTATGTTCTATGACGAGACATTTAGTGCCAATAAACAGAGAGTATTCACTATCTGCGATGAAATAATTAAGAGAAAACTTAAAGTGGACTTATTTTGCTGGACTAGGGCTGATTGCCTTGACTATGATGTGTTGAAGAAGATGAAAGAAGCTGGTTTTAACCAGATTACTACAGGGGTAGAGTCAGGCAATCCTGAAATATTGAAGATTTTGAATAAAGGAGAGGGATTGGAGCAATTTGAGAAGGTCTACAAATGGATGAACGAATTGAAAATGGAGACTAGGGGTTCGTTTATTGTTGGTGCTCCATTTGAAACGAAGGAAACCATAAGAGATTCGATTAATTTTGCTAAGAAACTACCATTGTATCGCATTGGCGTAAATATAATGACACCGTATCCTGGTAGCATGGTGCATGAATACTGCAAGCAAGATAAGGGGATTCATTTTGTAAGCAGGGATTGGAGGGATTATAAACGGTGGGGTAACGCTGTTATCAGGACTGATTCCTTATCTAAGGATGAATTGATAGAGTATCAGAAGCTATTTTTGCGTGAATTTAATGGTAGTTGGAAGGTAGTTTGGTATCATATAAAGCAAGTATTGAAAGGAAACTTATCTTATTTTTACTATAGACCAATAATTTATGCGGTAACACAGAGAATTAAATATGCGGTAGGAATAAATGGGTAGATTTGTTTTATATTTGGGAAGATGGCAACTTAGTTCGCCTATATTAGCACCAATTGTCGCATTGTTTACAGGTTCGCCAATATGGGGTACATGGCAAACATGGGCGGGAACGATAACTGCTAACTTGGTAGGAGCTAGTATATTTTATTGGGTAGACCGTTTCATATTTACATCAAAAGCGGTGGAGATGTGGCATTTTAAGGAATCAGGGATGTGTGATAAGTGCGGGAAGGAATCAAGTTTATGGAGGCTGACGTTAGCCCCTAATTATGACAAGCGCAATGCAGTTCCAAAATTTCTTTGTCATGAATGTTCTAAGATTAAGACTGATGAATTAAGAAAGAAGGGAATAAAAATAAGGGGGAAATCTTATTGAAAGACATTAATCCAGTTGATATTGTTTTGGGCGGTATAGTAGGTATAATAGCAGGGGTTACTGAGTATCATATTTTATCCGAGTATGACAAATCTTTAATGCCATCAATTATAAGTTTTGTTGTTTTCGTAATTATTACTATATTATCGTTATTTCTTATATATAAGCTACGTATAAGAGGAATTAAAAAATAAGGGGGAAATCTTATTGAAGATAGCAATAATAGGTTCAGGTGTAGTAGGTCAAGGAACTGGTTGTGGATTATCACAATTGGGGCATGAGGTTAGATATTGGGATAATAATGATAAAAAGTTGAGCGAACTATACAGGAAGGGTAATTTAGTTGGGGCAACATTAGAATCTACGATATTAACTACTGATTTATGTTATATTTGCGTACCTACGCCATACAAGGATGGTATTGATTTATCTTATTTAAGGGATGCCACACTACATATAGCAGGGGCTTTACAGGATAGGGAAAGTTGGTATCTAGTTGTGGTTAAGTCTACTGTTATCCCTAAGACTACCGAGGATGTTGTACTGCCTATATTAAAAGATGCAAATGTTGATTTTGGGCTGTGTATGAATCCAGAATTTTTAACAGAAATCAATACGTCATGGACTGACGATACTCGTTTTAAGCGTGATTTTTGGTGTAAGGAAAGGATTGTAATTGGAGAAATGGATAAAAGGTCAGGTGATGTCCTTGAGAAAATATATAAACCAATTGGTGCTCCGATTTACAGGACTGACCTAAAGACAGCAGAGATGTGTAAATATGCTGCTAATTGTATGCTTGCAACCAAGATTTCTTACTGGAACGAGATTGGAGAAATATGTAAAGGATTAGGTATTGACTCTAATCTAGTGGCAGAGATTACTTCAAAGGATGTTAGGATTGGTGTTTACGGAACGAAACACGGTTTAGCATACTCAGGAAGTTGCCTCCCAAAAGACACAAAATCACTATGTAAAGCGTTTATAGAAGATGGGGGTGGGTATATTAATTCACCTAGTGTATTAGCAGAGGTAATAGCTATAAACGATATGATGAAAGAGAAGTACGGTGAAAGGAAATAGGGTTACAGAAGAAAGTTTTCAGAGTGCCTTAATAGATTTGGCTCATGTGTATGGATATAGGGTAGCCCATTTCAGGAAAGCACGTAAAAAGAATGGAGGGTGGATTACACCAGTATCAGCAGATGGTAAAGGTTTTCTGGATTTAATATTAGTTAATAGGGATAAGAAGGATATTATATTTGCAGAATTAAAATCAGAGGATGGGAGGATGCCAAAGAGCAAAAAGAGTGGTTTGTTGATTTGGGTCAATGCAGTGATTCGGTGTATATATGGAAACCAAGTGATTGGGAGTTTATTGTAGGAAGGTTAAGCAGATGAAAATATTAATGGTAGCCCCCCGCTTCTCCCCCAAGAGTGGTGGTGGTGGATTTGTAATTGCAAATAATTTATGTAAGGAACTTATTAATACTGGGCATGATGTTGAGGTTTGGTCATCTGATTATGGTCAAGATACAAATCCAATACTTGGTACTGCTAATAAGTTTTTTATAAGGTATACACATGCTACTGTTTCCTTAATGGGATTTCATTACACTCCTTATTTAAGTCAGTATTGTGAATATGACTTAGTGCCGTTTGATGTTATTCATCTCCAAGGATGTCGTACATTTCAGAATATAGTAGTATCTCATTACGCACGTAAATACAAAATACCCTATATAGTAGATGCTCATGGCTTTCCAATTCAGGGAACATGGTTTCATAAATTGATATTACGAACATTCGACTGGCTATTTGCTAACAAAATAGTACGTGGTGCTTCTATGTGTATTGCAGAAACGGAGGTTGGGAAACAGGAGTATCTACGTGCTGGCGTGAAGGAAGATAAAATCAGAATAATACCATGCCCTTATGATTTATCAATATTTGATAATCTGCCACCTAAAGGTGAGTTCAAAAAGAAATATAAATTACCACAAGAGTCTAAAATTATAGGATTTCTTGGAGGATTGGATAGGATAAAGGGGTTGGATTTTCTCGTGAAATCCTTTGCTAAATTGAGTGATAGGAATGATTTGTATTTAGTTTTAGCTGGAACAGATATGGGGTTTAAGGATGAACTTGATGCCCTAATAGGTCAACTTGAGTTGCAAAATAGTGTTATTTACACAGGGTATATTTCAGGTAGGGATAAGCTGGAATATTTGGTTGATTGTGACGTGTGCGTATTTCCATCAAGGGCAGAGCAGGGGTTGCCATTTGCGGGGCTAGAGGCTATTATGTGTGGTACTCCCTTAGTTGTAACAGGGGGAACTGGAAGTGCGGATGATGTTGATAAGATGAAATGTGGTATAGTTTCAAATCCTGAGATGTTGCACATTCATATAAGGCGCATGTTGGATTTAAGAATTGGGTTTGGTGATGAATGCGTTAAGGGTGGTCAGGAATATATTAGAAAGAATCTCTCCTTTACAGAGAAGGTTAAGGATTACGAGAAAGTTTACGAGCAGGTGGTGCATAAATGATATATGTCTATGAAGTAGGTTATTCCATTAATACGACAAATTTGCCTCCTTGTATTAAGGAAGTAAGGGCTAGTAACCCAAAAGAAGGCGAGATTAAATTGCAGAGCGATATTCCTAAAGGTTTAAGTATACGTTGCATTAAACTCGTAGGCAGTAAGGGTATTGACAAGTAGTATATAATGTGTTATATTATTAGTGTACATTAAAAAATGAATAGTTATTTAGTGGCTGAAAGGAAGGCACATGCGATGCGAACGTGGCATTGGATGGTATGGTGAAATAAATCACGGGAACTGTCTCGTTGTATGAGGTAACGACCATTTCAGAATTGACCGTAATGTCTAGCTAACTTAGGCAAGTATTCTGGCTAAATAATTGTTCAGTAATTATTAGTGTGGGGAGAAGGGAAAGTCCATCCAAGTGAGTCGCAAAGCGTCTTGTTTGGGTGGACTTTTATTAAATAAGGAGTGTTTATGGCTGAGAAGTATTGCAAGAGAGTTAAATGCAGTGCCCCATTAGTTAAGGGGAAATATGAATCAAACGTGAAGTTTCAATCACGAGAGTATTGTTCTAGGGAATGTTATATGGTTGATAGGTTGAATAAACGATACATGAACGCAGATTATAACAAAATCCACCCATTCAAATCTTCAATTAAATGAAAAGAACACGCATCAATCCGTTTAGCAAGAAAAAATTAAATGAACTAAAAAGGGATAGCTTATTAATTTATCCAAAATCATGTGATTTGTGTCACAAGGCTTGGGACATCAGGGGCATAGAACGTGCCCATATCATGCACAGGAAGATGGGTGGGAGGTTTGGTGAGATGAATGAAATCTATAATGACAGGAGAAACACTGGATTTTGTTGTGGCAAATGTCATGATATTATTGATGGAAGGATAAAAAGCGATAATAAGGATATGATGCGTGAAGAATTAAAACAGATACGTGGGTGGTATGGTTGGTCTAAGGAATATGGGATTACAGAATAAACATATTTATGTCAGAAAACCAAATCATGTTGATAGTTTAGGGATAGACAAAATTGAGTTATCCAATCCCGATGATGTGTATATTACAATCGGTGAATGTATACGTATAAAAGGGCGTGATGTACAGATTATTGATTTGGTTGTTTATCGGGATGGATACGATGGGAAAATGACAGATGGCGTATTATGTGTTATACTCGGTAGTAAAGGAGGAGTAAATAAATGACGGCTAAAACAGAGATACATACTGAAATTCAGGTGGATGTAGTCCTGACAGATAGAGAGAAGTTACAGTGTTCAAAAGAGATGATGGCTGCGATGAATGCTATTTCCGATGCACAAGATGATATAAAGGATTATATAACCCAAAAGAAGGAAGAAATTGAGGGTTATCAGGAAACAATCGGGACAACTAAAGCTAAATATAATAGTGAAGCTGTTGAATCAATAAAACTTGAATTAGCAATGAAGATTGTTAGTGCATTGAATTCTATATCGCAGATTGATGATGATATCAGGGCATACCAGACAGAAAAGAAGGCTGAAATAGCTAAATATGAAGCTGTGGTTAATCTTAACCGTTCTAAACTAAATCGTGGTAAGGATACACGTAAAGTTCAATGCATGTTAACTAAAGATTTTAAGGCGCAAATAAAGACATATGCTAGGGTTGATACTGGAGAGATAGTGAGAACTGCCCCACTGTCCGAAGATGATTTGCAAATTACATTACCAGTAGACTAAGGAGGTTAAGTGAGGATACTTATATCTGGCGCAGCAGGGTTCTGTGGTAGCCATTTGACAGAGAAGTATGTTAAAGAGGGGCATACCGTACTTGCATTAGATAATTTTCTTTCTGGTTCTTTGGATAATATTAAACATTTATTAGATTATTCTAATTTCAAGCTTATTAAAGGTGATATAAGGGATAAAGAATTACTAAATGATTTAGTAAATGGTGTGGATGTTATTTTTCATTTAGCTGCACAAATTCATGTGGATCGTTCCTATATTGAGCCTGAGTTAACATGGGATATAAATGTGAAAGGTACACAGAATATACTTGAAGCAGCGCGATTCCATGATGTTAAGAGAGTTATTGTGGCTTCGTCCTCCGAAGTTTATGGTTCAGCGCAATATGTTCCTATGGATGAAAAACATCCTCTTTCGGCCCCACACCCGTATGGTGCGAGTAAGATAGCTATGGATAGAATGTGTTCTGCATATCAGTCTACTTATGGTATGGACATAGTTATAATGAGGCCATTTAATATATTCGGGCAAAGACAGAGAGATATAGGATATGGTGCGGTTATTTCCTTATTTACACGTAGGGTTTTGAATAATGTACCGCCGATGATTTATGGTGATGGTTCGCAGCGCAGGGAGTATGTTTTTATAAAAGATATAGTTCGTGCGTATGATATGGTATTCAAGCATCACGGATTAGTACACGAACCTGTGAATTTTGCAACAGGTGTGGATTATTCAATAAAAGAATTAGCTGAAATGATAATAGAAGTATTAGGAAAAGATATTAAACCTGTTTATGTAGAGAAGCGGATGGCAGAAGTACAACGATTATGCGGTGATGCTACACGAGCCAAGGAGATTTATGGATGGATTCCATTAACTGATATTAAAGATGGATTAAAGGAATTTATCGAGTGGTATAAAGTTTTTGGTTATGAGAGAGGTTTAGATGTGCGATAAACAGTCAAAGATTTGTGAAAATTGTGGTGAGCTTTTTTATAATACTAGATGTAAGGGTGTCTCTGAGGATTTCAAGAGTAGAAAATATTGTTCTCGTAGATGTACATTTGAAGCACAAAGAAGGAATAAACACTGGAGGGATGGATATATTGGTAAGAAAATGTAAGACTTGCAATAAGATACTTAAACGCAAAGAATATGAAACCCCGTCCACTTTTGAGAAACGTATGTTCTGTGATAAGTTTTGTAGTAATAAATGGTTTAGAAAACATGGACATCCGTGGAGAAAGGCCGTAGTTATTAAAAGAAAATGAAAACCGAAGAATTAGCTCGTAAAATTAGAATCTCATCTTTAAAGATGTGTCACGATGCAAAAGCATCGCATATAGGTTCATGTCTCTCTTGTGCTGATATTCTGGCTGTGCTTTATAACGAGATACTTAAACCAGAGGATAAATTAATCGTAAGTAAGGGACATTGTGCGGCGGCTGTATATTCGGCATTATACGAATCAGGTAAAGGTAGGATTGGGAAGAATTGTATAAAGCGTCCAGATTTAGATTATTACTCTAAGAATGGGGGAATGTTAGGTGGTCATGTAAGTTATGGCGTGGCTGGCGTAGAATTTTCTACAGGTTCACTTGGGCATGGCTTACCAGTAGCATGTGGTATGGCATTGGCTAATAGAAAGCAAAGAGTATTTTGTTTAATGGGTGATGGTGAAACCAATGAGGGAAGTGTGTGGGAAGCAGCACGATTTGCCAGTGAGCAGAAGTTGGATAACTTAATCGTGATAATAGACAATAATAAATTGCAATCATTTAGTAAATGTAACGACAAGTTGAATGAGAAATTTGATTCTTTCGGCTGGCATATTAAGGTCACAAGCGGCCATAATATTGATAGGTTGAAGCATACATTTATGAATCTTAAAGAACATCATTTACATAAGCCTATCTGTGTAATATGCTATACGGTAAAGGGAAAGGGCGTGAGCTTTATGGAATCGAATTTGGATTTTCACTATAAATATCCAGATGATGAGCAATTAAAACAGGCATTGGAGGAGTTGAAATGATCGAAGTTGATTTAAAATATCCATCTCATAGTCACCCTCATAGTTTTAAAGATTTATCTGAATATGAAGCTAGGATATGGGTATGTGGTGAATGTGGTCATATATTTACTGAGGGGGAAATACGTAGTGATAATAGCCAGTGGGGTCATAAATGCAAGAGTCATCCTTGTAGGAAAAATCAGGTATGTGAATCTCATTTAGAACCTTATAATCCATTGAAACTAAAGTAAGTTAGAGTAGTGAGCAATATGGTAAGAAAGATAAGAAAGTCTAAAACTAAGATATTAGTAGAAGATAGCGCAGAAAAAATCTGTGCTTTGGAAAATTTAGTAGATTATAAGTTTTCTTTATTCAATGAACAGTGTATTCGTAGATATAAAGTAGGTGATTATGGTTCAATAGATGTGATAATAGATTGTGTAAGAATGGAAGGAACAATTGAAATGGATATAAAGGTATATGAATATTTATGTGGATTAAGGTATAATAAAGATGAAAAACTGAATAAGTTTTTAATAAATTTAGGTAAGAGGTTAATAAAATGAAAGTTGTAAATGTTGCGACAGCAGGTTCATCAGAAGCAAGGGATTCAAAAGTAAGGGAATGGAAGAAGAAGTATAAGAAGGTATCTGTTCAAACTAAAAAACAAACAAAGGATAAAACTCACAATGCACGATATTATGTAATAAGTGGGTGGGGGTGAAGTAATGCCAAGACGTAAGTATTCGTTTGCATCGCTTTCTAAAGAAGAAAAGAAAAAGATTACAGATATAAAGAAGAACTGTAAGCATGATATGTTTTGGTATAGTTGTGGAAAACGTGGGACAATGGAAATATGTAGTGAATGTGGTAAAAGGAGGCACAGATGAGTGAGTATAAGTGGGATGGTGTAAGGTATATTAGTAGGCATTTAGCTAATCAGAAAGCTAAGTTGTATAGAGGTAGTGGATTTAAGGCTAAAGTAGTAATACGTAAACTAAAGAATGGAGATGAATATAAGGTTTGCTATAAAAAGTAAGGAGTATGGAAATGTCTTTTAAAAAATATGCTAGTAACAAATCAAGAAGTCAGGCAGAGAATATTGCTGATGAGAAAAGGTGGCATGGGTATAATGCAAGAATACGCAAGGATTCTAAGGGATTTAGCGTCTATATTGAAAAGAAGGTAGGTAAATAAAATGGCGTATAAAAAGAAAATGGTACATTGTGGATGGTGTAAGGGGCAACATAGGTTAGGTTCAGGAGCAGCACTTAAGTGTAGGTATAAGCATGGTGACAAGCGGGTAACTAAGAGTAAGAAATAAGGAGCATGAAGCAAGAAGGTATGCCAACAAAGTTTGGTAGAAGGTTGATTAAACTTATCAATGGTATGGAGACACAGATGGAACGTGAAAGAAGTTTCAACGGACAACCTTACAAGTATTTCGGTTCAGAGAAATCTAAATCGGATGCTGAGGCAAGGGTTAAAAGGACTGGTAAGGCATATCGTATAACCAAGTACGGTTCAGGATATGGAAGTTGGGGAACTGGTTATGACATTTGGGTAAGAGAAGCAAGTAAATCTAAACGAAGGATAATATAGTATGGCAGATTTGGAATATAAAATTTGTGATTTGTGTGGTGCAAAGTATCCTGTAATGTCTAAGTGTGTATGTTTTTGGAAGTCGCCAACTAAGGTAAACGGAAAGGGAGAATGCCCAAAGGAAAGAAGGTAAATGGCTGAATTATATTTAACACGCAAACAATTTTTAGCATTAACCATAGAGGAACGCAGATCAATATTAGAGAAACAAGCTAACAATAAAGGCGTATTGGCATATTATAAATCAATGGAAGAATTAGAGGATACGCCAAAGAAAGATAATTCTGCTTCTAATTCTTGTGAGGCTATGTACTTAGATTAAAAAATGGAGGTAACAAAGAAATGCGAAAGTATATAAATGGCGAATGGCATAATGTATGCAAGAAATGTGGGGCAGAACTGTCACAGAAAGGTCAGTGTACTAGATGCCGATATTGCCTGAATTGTTGTAAATGTACTATAGGAGGGAGAGGTCGTTATGCTTATAGTACAAAGGGATACAAAATCCGTCAGGCTCATATCGAGAAGGAGATGATGGACACACATAGGAAACGATAGGGGTATGGAGATAAATGATGAATAGTAAATATGTGGACGTAACACCAAGTTGGTTAAGTCGGAGTATGTTTGCAATAGGTGGATTTCTGATAATTTGTGGTGCATTGATAGGATTATTTGATAAAGATGTTGCTACTATCGTAGCGTGTAGTGGAGGAATACTGTTCGTAAGCTCAGGTTTTATTGGATTAATTTGGCATCTATAAGATGAAAGATCATAGAGTTGCTATTTGTTCTAAGTGCAATAGCGTTGATATGGTAAAATTTGGCAAGTTTGGTGATAAACAGAAATTTAGATGTAATAAATGCAAGTATGTTACTTGTTATCCTGATTTGAGAGACATAAGAAAAATGTTAGTGGTAGATAGAAAGATAAATGAATAGGCAATATACTAAATGGGTTTGTAAAGAATGTGGCAAGGTTATAGTAGGTAAGCGTAATACAATCCACTTAGGTGTTTTGAAACATTATCGTAGTCATTTTAAGGAAAATAAGGATAAAATTAGAGAATTATGTGGTGTGGATTCATGTACTTATAAAGTAGTTGATTCTATATTTACGAAATTGTAATGTTGGATAAATGGAAATGAACAGCCCGTTTTTCTATTGTTGGTGGATACTATTATTCATACAGATTGCATTTTTAATAAATGCCTCAGACTTATATTGGATTCTTACTGCTACAACTTCAATAGCACTTACTATTATTATAGGTGTATTTTACATTATGGATAAAAAGGGTAATTCTGTTGATAGGAGTAAACAGCATGATAAGTAATAACTTACAACCAAAGCGTAGAGCTAGTATTAAGTTAACTATATCTAAAGATTACACTAACCAAGAATTAACAGATGAACAAATTAAGTCTGATATTTGGTTTCAAATAGAACGATGTTTGCTTTCTACTTCAGCAGGGTTAAAAATAGACCTTAATTGTAAAGTATCTATGAAGATACAGAGGTTTTAATTATGATAGATGACTTGGTATGGATATTTAGCGATGTTGGATTAGCTATTGGTTATTGTTTGGTAATTGCCCTTAATATCTTTGCTGTAATATGGTATTGGTGGCTCAAATATTGGATGGATTATAAATGAGACGTGCATTACTAAGCGATGAACAAATAGATATTGTACTATCTAAACATATTTGTGTAAAAGATGCTATGAGAGAGTTAGTACAATTGCAAGATATTCGGACTAAACAGAAAATATTAGGTATAATTGAAGCCTCACACACAGGTAATTTAAGGTGGGGCGGTTTTATGGTTTTAGGTATAGTTGGTGATGATAGAACTAAAGAGTCAGGTGGTGTTTATTGGGATGATTTCAAGAAAGGTCTAATGTGGCTATGAATAGATGCAATAATTGTAATGGTACAGGATATGTGCGTAAACATCGCAATTGTTTGCATAGTACATATGAAGCCTATGTAAATGGGTGTAATGACATGATTAGATGTGGTCAATGTAAGGGATTTGGTACTAGGGGTTTAGATCGAGTTAAAGATATAATGAAAGAGATTTATATAGAAGGTGACAGGAAATCAAGTATTTTGGCTAAAGAAGCATTAAAACAGTGGGATTTAATAGATGAATAGTGAAAAGATTAGTCTACGCTTTGTCAATAAGGATGGAACTCAATGTTCTGCCAAAGAATGTCTAAAGATATTGGGTGATATGAATAGGGCTTATAGTTGGCTTAGTCTATATGAAATAAAAGGTTGTGCTGAATATGGCAAGTCTAAGTCAGAAAGTGAATGTGAGAAATATTTAGATAAGCTAGAAAGAGATGCTACTTATAGACATGGATATTGGTTATGGAGTCAATAATGGTTGATTGGGTATATTGGATTTTTCCATTGTATCTTTTTGTAGGCTTGGTTCTAGGATTCTTGTTAGGTAGCTTCTGTATTACATTTGGTGGAGAATCCAATCATATATTAGTGTGGATATTAGCATGGCCTATTAAATTGATTATGGGAATATGTAGATTGATTAAAAGTGATAAGGATGGTAAGTGATGAAATACATAGCTTATTATGGTGCTTGGGGTCTTTCAATATTAAGTTTAATGATAACTGTGATAATGCTTGCTACTCTTACTTGCAATATAAACACGCAGTATGA